>WNGN01001218.1_pt1 | contig 16806 bp, 20 predicted proteins | sample 5400561 | NCBI WGS metagenome assembly WNGN01 (sample SAMN13153379, study PRJNA577476) | soil metagenome | isolation source: 115 cm soil or saprolite under Garry oak tree replicate 2 | place: USA:California | collected 2016-06-15
CCTCGAGAAGCTGGAGCCGGCGTTTGTAGACTGTGCGTAGAAGACGTTGAGCCCCGTTATGGTTCCGTTGGAGAGTTGTCCGAATCTGCTGTCGTACCAGACAATACCGATGACCCCTCCGCTGGCTGCGATGCTCGAGAAGAAGTGTTGGCCAGTGATGGCGTCGTTGACCCGAGTTGGCGTGGTCCAGGTGTTTCCGCCGTCCATGGACCTGGCAAACATGACGTTGCTGTTCCCCAGCTCATAATCGTCCCAGACTACATAGACACCGTTACTGTCTGAGGCAAGTTGGGGGATTGTGAAGGTTCGGAAGGAGTTGCCGGGTAGACTGCGGGGGAGTTCTGTCACACCGAAAGTCTTGTGTGTTGTGAATGTGTGGCCCCCGTCGATCGATATGCTCATGAACATAGATGCATGCGGGAAACCGCTGCTGAGGCTGGAGACGAGTACTCTCCCATTCGGGTCCACAGTGATCCCCGTGTCGAAGCCGCCAGGATTGATCGCCATGGGTAGCGACCATGTCTCTCCCCCATCTCTTGAGCTGACGAGGGTCGCGCCTTGCGGACCTTGAGCAAATACATCGTCGTAGGTTAAGTACACGTTCCCGTCGTTTTGGCCGCCGGATGTATCGACGGCGATCCAGGGCTTGTCGGCATGATGATAAGTTGAGATCGGAAAGACGGTCGTACTAGCATAGGTAGCGCCGTCGCCTGTGTACTTGACTACGAACAGCGTGAAGCCTGGCGTGGAGCAGGTTATACCGGCGTAGTAGACGTTCCCGTTCCGATCGAAGGTCAGAACAGGATCTGATGTGCACTGGAATGCATGCAGAGGAGACGAGAGTCCCTGGGACGAGTTGTCTCCAGGGAATCCGGGTACAAGGCTGACTGTCCAGGTTAGCCCGTCGTCTGTGGACCTGTAGAACCCGTGCCATCTGTGCCCATCGACGCTGAGCAGACGATAATCTTGAGCCCCAGCCACGATGATGTTCGGGTTCCTCGGGTCTACCGCTATTGTGGGCTCGACCTGCTGGCGCTCAGCAGGGTCGTTGCTTGCGGTGATGTCGATGTTCTTGCCAACCCTGGTCACTGCGTGGGCCGGCAGCACTGCCATAATCAATACGAGTGCGACGATTGGAAATGCGAGTCGGCTTCTCAACCGTGTTCCATGAAAAAGCTCCGAATCTGTCATAATAAGAATATCCATTGTATGAGGATCGGGACGCTATCGCTGGAATCAGCGGCACGCCCGTCAAACCAAAGTTCCCAGATGAGGTTAGGGCATTTCTGGAAGGCGAGCATCAAGTGTTCAGCGGGCTACTCAGAATTTCCGAGATCCATACACCCTACGGCAGGCTCCTGCCCAGTTCCATACCAGAGGCAGGCCAATCAGTCCGATAGAGAGTAGCCGTAGTGGCTGGACATATCAAAATCAGCCGAAGGTTCCAAACTTAACGAGCCTTCTTCGAGTTGTGGTGCGACGTATTTGTTTCCGGGATGGTCTTCGACGAGGAAGATTGCGAGCGTGCTGACGTCGATTGTGATCTTGTCTCTAGCCGCCAAAGGTGGCCTCGCGGGCGTCCGGGAAAGCTTTCCTTCCCCATTTGGCGCGTGACGCTCTGACTCGGATGGGTTTCGGTGTGACGGGTCTGAGCAGGAGGCCTTGCTTCTGCTGGCTGATCTCGAGCTCTACGCCTGGCTTCAGCCCGGCCTTCGTTCTATCCTCGAGAGGAATCAGAACACGCCCCTTCTCGTCCACTACAGCAGTTCCCACTTTTGCCTTCCCAACTGTGCTTTCCCACCGTGGCACATAAGATCGATCGTACGAGATGTTGATGATGAGGTCCCGTGTTGGCCGAATCTGGACGAGACCGGTCGGGACGCGAGCAATCCCAAAAGCAGTTTCATTCTCGTGTCAGAGCAATAACCGAACAACAGCTCAATGCCAAAGATGTCGGGTCAGCGGAGCGACTGGCGCGAGAGACTACACTCCAACCCCTCACGGATGGAACAAGAATTAGCAATCAAACTACAAGACAACCGAATACCGTATCAAACACAGATCGAAATACTTGTAACCACGGCCGACTTCTACTTCCCCATAGAACCTAGACCCCTGCTGGTATTCGTTGATGGCCGGGTCCATCTTGGAACAGCTCAGATGGTCAAGGATGAAGAGCTACGAACCTTGCTACGGAAGAGAGGGTACAGAATCTTGGAGTTATACTACGACAGCTACTCCGACAACAAGAGAGACCAGCTTTACGACGAGATCCTTACTAATTTAGGACGTATGTAACAAACTAAAAAAAACCCGCCGGGCGTCAACAAGACGAGTATAGAGTTGGATCTGGGTCTACTCGATTACGTCTCTCTTTGAGATTTTGTGTCTAGCATTCAAATCCGCTCTCGGATGGTGGCAGATGGTTGGGATCGGTTCGGTTGAGGTTCTGTTACTTGCGCAAGGTAGGGATATGAGAACGATGATTGATCATAGGCAGTCGGAAGGTTTTGACTGGCAAATTAATCTCCGTCATCAATCCTGTAGGCACGTGCAGGGATAAAGCTATCGGATTCTGACGGTTTGGCTCCGGTCGAAGTCCTGGTTGAATCGCCTATCGTTAGTGAGGTTGCCACCAATTTGTCGAGGCGCGACGTCCGATACTACATGGAGCCATTTAGCTTGGAAGCTGCGATTGAAGCTCTGCTCCGCATCTCCCGCAGTATTTGGCATCCATCATATTTCGCTGTCCACACTTCGTACAAGAACGTAGCGGGTTTGACGAGAGTTCCTTTCTACTGGTTGACTGGGTAACCTCGTCAGGCGTAAGTGCTTGTTCGAGCCCCATTTGTCGCCAGAACTCAGGTTTCTCCTTTATTCCCACCCACGGTGCTCCTGCCCCGCCAGTTGCAACTGTCACAAGCTCTAACCAATCAATCTGCCCATCTGGGAGCTTTGGGCGCACTTCCCACTTGACACCACATTTTTCACATGAAACGAAGTTCCAAGCCGCGGATAGTTTCACCGAATCTTGAGCATAGCAAATCGGGCAAATCGGGAAGTAGTTGGCTACTTCGCTGGCCACGAGTGTTTCTGGGCCCTCGACAATATGATGTCTATTCCCTGACGGACCCATAATGGGCGATATTGTTGGTGTTCTCCTCGCAAATTCCGGTTTACTTGTTGCTTCGGAGTCCGTGAATATGTACCATGCCTCTTTCCTCTGACTGGATATGTAGGACCCGACTAGTAGCATAACAATCCCCGATAGTACTGCAATGGCACTGGAAAAGATTCCAAGAAATATGAGGATAAAGCCGAACAGAACGAACAGGAGTCCGACAACCCTGCCTGTGTTCCCCCATCGAGGTCTACCGCGAACCGCGCGCACGTCGGTCGAGTTTGACAAATCGACAACTTAACACTTGCCTAAGAGTCGTCTTGGGAATGACTTGCGCCCACTCAGGACTCTTCTCACGGTCCAACGAAAGAGACCGGGGAGGACAACCCCCCAAAAACTCTCTCAGTCACTTTGTCGTGGTCGCGACTTCCGTCCCGCAGTTTGTGCAGAATTTCATGCCGAGGATCACTGCTTGTCCGCATCTACTGCAGAACTTCTGAGAAGGCACGGTTGGCTGAACGACTCCTTTCGTAGGCCCTAAGGGTAGCTGAATCAGTTCTCCCTGTTTCGCATAGGCAAGGAGAGAGAAGATTCCCGAGATCATCGAGCCGAAAAACATACCTAGGATTCCAAGTAGCAGAGAAGAGGAACGTGTCCGATTGTAGCTTCCACTCCCTGCCATGCGGTACGTAAGCCATGTCCAAAAGGTAAAGCCGATCGATAAAGGAGGGAAAACTAGCCAAGTGAGAACTTGGAAAGCATTAAGGTAACCAACGCCATGGAGGAACCCAGAAGGGAGTATTCGAACGAGAGTAAAAGGGAAGAAGAGAACTACAAGAAAAGGGTAGAAGATGTAGTAAGAGGTAACAAAGAAGAGTATGTCAAGACCGCCGATCAGAATGTTCCCAACGCTAATTATGATGTTAATAAGGTAAAAACCAATACCTATCATCAAGTAGGTTTGAGCCCGACTGGCTGCGGGTCGGTGGGAATTGGACGGGGACTGGACCTTTTCCATAGTTTGGAGTTCGCTGAGAAACCAAGTTTACCGCTTAATATGCTGTTTGAATCGGCCGAAAACGTAGCTGCCCTTTCAACAATAGGACGATACCAACTTGCCTGACTTAAGAGTACCACGCAGGTTACGCCGCTGGGGCCAGGGAAAGTAGAACTCGTTCCCCGGTGGCTTCCTGTTCTTGCTGTCCACACTTATTCAGTCTCTAGTCGAGTCAATTTTCGGTAGCAGACGCACTTCTCGAATATCGATGTATTCGCTGGTTACGACACTCAGTTAAACCTGAATCATCATCCATCGACCGATGACTACCGAGAGATCGGCAGAATAAATCTACATCTATCTGGCTGGAGGCTTGAGTAACAGAGCAGTAGATCTCAGCTAAATTGTGCCAACTTTTCCAACGTGTCTCTTGCGACTTCAAGTGACTCGAGACTTAAGACCGGCGGGAGGACGAGAACAATAAGACACGACTTGCGGGCTAGCAATTACTCGCCCTCTTGGTTAGTTCGGTCTGGAAAAAAAGGGATGTTGGAGTGTCCCCGAAGTTGGGGTTATGCGACACTCCAACTTATCTGAAATGTTGGGAGAGTTCCGGTGTGCGAGCTGTCGACGACGGCGCAGTAGTCGTGACCTATGTTGCCTAGTGTGATGGGGGCTCCGCTAGATATTGGGACGCGAGTGTTGCCGTTTGTGTCCGTGCATGGACCTTGAGCTCCGACTACTTCTAGAGCAGAGTACCCGGCCGGGAGTGTAAACGTTGGGACGAAGGTTTCGCTGGCTCCTCCGCTCCCGTCTCCAACCACGAAGGCCCCATGATAGAGATCAGGCGAGGGGGTAGCTATGCCCCCGTTGCAGTTGAACCTTACGACGCCGGAGACTCCCGGAGTGGGAACATCGTTAGGGTTGTATTGGAGAGTGGTGCATTCTGGTGTTATGCTGAGGTGGCTTTGCGATGTACTCACTTGGACATCATCGAAGAAGGCGTTGGTTCCGCAACAGTTGGCTGAACTGGAGCCTAGTTCTAGCTTCACTGTTTGTCCTGCGTAAGCCGAGAGGTCATAGGACTTTAGGATGGGAACTTTGCCCGTGCAGACAGCTGTCGTGTCGGATACTGTTCCTGATGGCGTGAACATCACCGGAGGGCTGAACGTGTCGAGAGTGTGCTCGATTCCATTGGCGTCCACGATTGTAGTATATGCCTCTACGAGTCCGCTGAAGCCGAGGGTCGCATTGTTGCCCTCCCAGCCCCAGACGACGAACTGTAGTCGTGCACCGGACACTGGAACAGTGACCTGTTCTGCGACATAGCCGTTGGCTGCATAGGGAGTCTCAATGTTGAGGAATGGGTTGCCTAGTCTATCGCTCGGGAAACAGGCGGCTGATGCTCCGCCTCCCGGGGCTTGTGTCAAGACTTCAAAGATCGGATACTCGCCTCTGACTCCGGAGCTAGTCTGGTCAGACACAGTTGTCCAATAGGCTAGTCCTTGGCTGAAATCTCCATTTTGGAGAGTCGCATTGCCCTGTGGTCGTGGGACTGGCGGAAAGATTTGTTTCATGGAAGACATTGCGACAGCTGTTCCTAGCGTCAATACTCCGAGTAGAATCGCTACAACAATTGCTGTTTTCATTTTGGATTCTCACCTCCTTGTCTGGGATGCGAGTATGTGTCACCGGAACAGAAATGGAAGGTTCTGGAACTAATCCCCTTTCAGATTCCACATGCTGAGTTTGGACAGGTCAGGGGAGAGGAATGGATGAATCTGCAAAGGTGTGAGAGCCCTTCTAGACGTTCAACACTAAGTTCAAAGAAAAACGGGAGAGCATTGAGCGCCAGTTGATTACGGGCGCTTCACTACCTTAGTAGCAGAGGAACTTGTACATTCCTCCCTGTGTCAATTGTACTCCCGCCAGGTCGGCTGAGCCGGTGATGTGAACTTCGCCGCAATGGAAGATCGCGTACGACAGAGATCCTTGTGTGGTCACTGACATCCGCGTCCCTGCATATCCTATGTCGATGCTTTGACCAGGAATTGCGAATACTGGCAGTAAGAAGAACGCTCCAGCCGCGATGAGAAAAACAAGACCCATGAATCCACTCATATCCTATTCACCTCCCTTTCCCTAGTCTCGATTCTTCTGCTCATGATCTGCGAGTATCTGTGGTTCAAACGGAAATGCTGAGTTCTGGAACTAACCGTAGTGTTGGTTCCAGTGTAAAGACGTGCTAGGCGTATTCGAAAAACTAGAATGAGAAATTACCCGTGCTTCATAGCCCACCAGGTAGATACTGCCGTAGTGGCTGCTCCTATAACCGCCAGCCCGGTAGCGAGGATGTCAGCACTCTGTAATAGTTGAGCAGACTGACCCTGCACAGACATTGTCTCCTCCCAGACGGCTTTCACCGATATCTGGACATCAATCCTGCCCGCAGAAGTTGAGTTTTCCATCACAAAATACCAGTGCGCTGAGTCTAGGTCCTTCCTGGTTAGAGGGATCGAGAACGGTTGTGCAGCTCTGTCGGTGTAGTTAGCGATGGGATAAAGCTTGGCGAGTGGAGTTCCGCTTCGCCAAATCTGAAATTCTGTGCTGTTTAAGACATAGAAATTCAAAAGATTCCCAAGAATCTCTTTGTAGTTTCCCACTAGGGCGAGATTTCTGGTGTCTCCCGTCAATGTTGGTCCCACTTTCTCCAAATAACAGGTTCCGCTTGTGCAACCGATGAGTTCTGTCTCATTGAGCGAAGAGGATTGAAGTGGTGAGTCGCCTGTTGTTAGCCAAATCGTGTGTGCGCGATAGGCCGTCGCATCAATGGCAACCGCGTATGCGAAGATGCTGCTGGAGATGAGGAGTATGCCGATTATGAACAGAACCGCACTTCTTCCCGAAAACGAAATAGGTCTCATTTTTCGCCGAGTCTGGGCCTCTGATAAGGCATTATTAGTCTTCAATCGAATGGCAAGTTAGGGTCCCAAGGATGCAGGATTCTGAAGATCGCACTTCGTTTGAAACGATGGGAAGCATAATGGCAGAACTGAAAGCTGATGCCAAGACGCTCAGCGGAGATCTTCTGGATGGAATCGGAACATACGAGCAGCTTGCAACCACCAACCTAGCTCTCGGCATCCTAGTCGGCATTATTGCGGTCGTCCTTTATGCCAGTGCAGTTCTTCCACAGGGGCTTGTTTCGACATATCTCATTGTCGTACTCTTGATCGTTGCAATAGTCGCGGTCCTTCAGGGCTATGCTAGCTATCGACGTTATTCCCTTCTAAGGCGAAAGTACTCCTCACTGGAAAGTATCTGGAGCGAAATCGGTGAATAGGCCTGCAACCGCAGGCTCGCCTCGCCGATATTCTCGCAGAGCTACCGGCGGGGCCCTCTATCAGAGCGCTAGAGTACCTAGAAGCCATTGAGAAACGCGGAGGGAAGGCGAGGCGAATGGACTTCTTACGAATTGGTGGGAGTGAGGCCGCAGTAGACCGATGGGTTATGTTTCTGGTAAAGAAGGGGATTGTCAGTGAACACACCGACGAGGGTGGTGTTAGAATCTACGCTAAAACTGATTTCGGTGAAAGAGTTCATCAAGTATTGAACGATCACCGAACTGTAAAAGTCATAATAGAACATCTTTCAGGTCGAAGGCTAAGGCCGTAGGAAAGGTAAATCGTACTGGATCAATTTTTTCCCAAGTGGAAAGCATTTTCCGCCCTTACTGATAATGCATGCTGTGCTCTCAGGAAGAGCCGCGCGGTTTTTTGCTCCAGCGCAGGATCAAGATGACACTGGTTGTTACTCCAGCCAGTGCCACTACGAGTACCGCGATTACCCAGGGTGTCAGATTGGATGGTGGCAGAGGTGGCGGAGACACTGATGCAGAAACATAGCCAAATCCCCCGGCGAAGCCACCTTTACTGGCGAGGGCGATGATTAGGATAGGAGTTGTCGCGCCAACAACAGGGATGGAAAAGAGAGCGGTAAAGACTCCTCTCGTATCCGTGACACCTCTCCCAATGAGGCTTCCGACGTTGCCAGTGCCAGTAGAGTTCACCAACGCAGGGTTGTTCCAGTAGACGGTGACATTAGCAGCTTGGACCTGAGATCCTGTATGAGTTACAGTGACATTTATCGCGACATCTTCTCCCGTGATGAGCAAGGATTTCACAGAGATTGCTACAGATAGTTTGGGTTGCGGAGGTGAAGATAGGGCAATTGGAAGGTAGTCCCCTCCAGTTGCAATACTCCCGCCAGCGGTGTAAGGAAGGAACGTGTCTCCCAAGCCGTCCCCATCCTGGTCTGTCCCGTTATAATCGCTCCACGAATTACCGCCGATAAAATTCCCGCCCACAACGTTTGTGCCAATGGTCTTCGTAATAGTCCAGAAGTTCATGTTTCCGTAATTGGAGTGTTGCTCATCATATTCGAAAGCGTTTAGTGTGTTGTTGAAGATGTTGTCGTAGACTAGGTTTTTGCCAGCTCTTAGCATTCGTATACCAATGTCATTGTTCACCGCTGTGTTCTCGTGAAGAGTGTTGTTTCCCGTATCTTCTACTTCGAAGCCCACTCCATTTGTGTCTGCAACGTTCTTACTTGCGGTGTTGTTGGTTGAGCCTTGAGACAGATTGAACCCGTACCCTTCGGGTATCGTGCCTTGGTCCGTTGCGAAGTTCGAGACAAGCGTATTGAAAGTAGAATAGAGCGCGATGTCGAATGCAACACTTCCCGCTCCGTTCACACCGAGAGTGTGTCTAACTTTGTTGGACAGGAGTGAATTGTGGGAAGAATAGAAGAGCCTTATTCCTGCTCCTCCGCCGGAAGTCCTATTCGGATCTCCTGAATCTGTGACTGTGTTGTTGTCTAGTTCACCACGGGTCACGTTGACTAGGAAAATTCCAAAGTCGAAGTTGTGAACATAGCAGTTCTTGATGACAATGTTTTTCAAGTTGTAGGCATAGACTCCATAAGTATAGCTCCTGCTGGAACCTCCTATGTAGTGCCCTTGACAATCTAGGACCACCCCATCGGCTCCAATTACTATTCCATAGCAGTCCAAATCAGCAATTGGTGGGCCATAAGAGTAGCTGCATCCAGAATCATTGGAACAATTCTGAGTGTCACTTGTTAGACTTGTACTAGACGTGATTGTACTTCTACAAGAAATCGTTTGAGCATTCACACGACGGACCTGCGAGAGAACACCGAACAGAGACGTTACAGATAGAAGCAGTAACATCACAATGATAAGAAGTCTAAAGAGACGATCTGCTGGTACTCTTGAATAATTGAAAGGAAGCATGTTCTGTGGTAGGAAAATACCTTCTTTAAGATTGGCGGCTGGTGCAAAGACAGTAGTCGTAGTAGATACTGCCCAAAAGCTGCTCCCGCCAGCCGCTGAGCGCAAGTAGCAACCTGCCCGCAGAGCCGTGGCACCTAAATGGCGTCAATACACTGTGCCCTTAGGGTTGCTAGTCGGTGAAGCGAAAGTGTTCAAACATGGCAAAGCTCAGACGTTGTATGTGACGATTTCATCTGCGATGGCTCAGGACTCTGCATTTACCATAAGGAAGGGGATGTGGTGGAGGGCTTGGTGAGGCTCTCTCCAGATTATCCGACCCACATCTCTTGTTTCTGACAGCTACTCCGCATAAGGGTGACCCTGAAAATTTCCGACTGTTCATCGACTTGCTGGAACCAGGATTCTTCGCGACTACGGATATGCTGGAACAATCCATACAGAACGAGGACAACCCCTATTCATCAGGAGGATGAAGAAGACCTCAAGGACTTTGAAGACAAGCCAATCTTTCTGCCACGCTACGTCAAGACCGTGGGGTTCAGACTCTCAGATGACGAGAAAATACTCTGCAATGAACTATCCCGATACGTCAAGGAACAATACAACAAAGCGTTAGTCAGAGATAAGAGAAGGAACGTAGCGTTTGCACTGGGTCATTCTCCAGAGGAGTCTAGCATCAAACACATTTGCAATACCGAAATCGCTGGAGCGAAGGAAGAAGCGTCTGGAAGACCTCCTGAAAGGGCGTTAAGCGACGCGGACCCCGAGAAGTAGGTGGCCTGATAGTCCCCTGCAAATTGCCTTGGAATCGCCTTAGAATTGGAATCTTGTTCGTGATCATGTTAATCCTCCGCCGTAGAGTGAGTGAGGCTCACCGAGACACCCGGAATAGCGCCAGCGTGACTCCGCTGCGACAAGATGGGTGTTGGACCACGAAATAGTAGTTGCCAGGAGTCAAGCCGTCTGGGAGAAACATCGAATTCCAGTTGAGTTCCCAAGCGCCGTTTTGGCCTCCAGACTTGGTCCGGTAGTAAGTCACCTGGCCATTGTAGACAGGCGCCGTGTCTCCTTGTCTGTAGAGACTTACGATCGTCGCACCCTGGCAGAGGTTGAGGTTCGTCTGGCTAACTGGTTCAAGAAAATAGTCCCTACTGCTGCCGTTGATTGCAAAGACTTGGCTCTGATTGCCGGAAAAGCGCATAACCTCGACGCTGTGACTAGAAATGAGCAGGCCTACCACGATGACCGTCACTCCTACGGCAAGGATGGCGAGCACGGGAATGCTTGGTCTAGAGAGCCTCAAATCGACACTTGGACTTTCACGCAGACACTAATTACCTTGTAGGGCCGACCCAACCTAATTCGTTGGGCGGGTCCATGGAAGAGAATAACGAGATTCTGAGGTACGCTCAAGAACTTTCTAGGGAGATTCGCCCACGCGGGTCTGAGCCTGATGAGGTTACTTGGGACGACGGTCTTCCTTTGGACCGTGTTATCGTCCGATACAGTGAGGTGAAGCTTCCTAGCGGAATGAAGGGAAGGCTTACACCTGAGGACTGGAGACCCCTTATTGCCTCATCGATAATTTACAACCAGTCTCTGTACAGGCGCAGAGACGCGGTTCAATTGTCCGACTTGTCCTGCCCTTGGGGGTGGGAGAGGTCCCGTTGATCTTTGCGCTTCTGCAGATATTTCATATGAGAAACGAGCAGGCAACCATCGAACTCATTCTCGTCATTGCGGGCTGGATCCTGTTCGCCTCTTCGGTACTGTGGCTCCACCTTCATTGGCTCTGGAGAAGCCTCTTCTACGCGGCGGACCAAACGCGCTGCTGAAATCGTGGGGACAATTTCGATCCTTCAATCGCTAAGAAAAAGTCGCGACGCGACCTCTGGGTTAGTCCCAGGCAAACGGTTCAATCTTCTCCCTAGTCTCAATCATCGAATTCAGAAGCTGGAGAAAATCCTCAAACAATAGTCTGACGTTGTCTCCAAGACATGCGTTCAAATTTATTCTTGGCAGGCTGTCAGCAGGTGCGCAACGTAGACACTTGATGATGGGGATCAGCTGCGTGGTCAGAATCCGAAAATTGGCTGCAAGGGATTACAGGGCTGTCAAGAGAATAGAGAGAATCATCGTGGACGAATACCTTGCATATCTGAAGGAAACAGGAGAAAAGGACACGATTGAGCCATGGATTACTCCAGAATACTTCAATCACTACGTCAGAGCCCAAGCTAGCTACGTTGCAGAGATAGCTCGCAAGCTTGTAGGCTTCATCCTTGTTCAGCCGACCTCTTTTGTCCATAGTGCGCAAAGAGAAATCTGGCTAGAATACATAGCTGTTCAGCCCGCGAGTAGAAGGAAAGGGATTGGAACCATGCTGATGTCAACCGTAATCGAGTACGCGAACACTCATGACATTTCTCTCCTGTACACTACACTGAATCCCAACAACAAGGAGTCCATTCAATTCCTCACGAAGCATGGGTTCGAGGTCAAGGATTGGAAGGAAGCAACCAAGAAGCTGAGTCATTGACTTACCAGATTCACTACCAGTTGAGAAAGGTCAATTTTTTGTTGAGTCACGCATCGCAAACGTCGTCTTGTTTTGGGGAACTTCTCTGGAAGCAGAGTCGTAGGTTTCAATCCATGTCCCTTGATGGCAGATGGTACGGAGAACGACCTGATTGTCCCTAGGAAACGCCTTGAAAATAGCCTGAGGGTCCATGACGATGTTAATGTCAGCGGGAGATCTGCGATCCGCGATACGGACAGATTGATCAGTCTGATGCCAAAATCTGGTCCGCTGACAACGCTCCAGAAAAAAAAGGTATGAAGGCGAGTCTCGCGACGCAGAATTGGAAGATCCTGTTTCCGGTTCTAGGCTAATGCGACTGTCTTGTCTATGCTTTCGGCTTCTCTGCTTTCGCTGGTTTGGCTTCCTTCGCAGCGGGCGGTTTGTCTTCCTTGCCAGCTGCAGGTTTCGCTTCCTTGCCCGCTGGAGGCTTCGCTTCTTTCGCTGGAGCGGGTTTGGCTTCTTCTTTCTTCTCAGCTGGCTTTGCTTCGGCTTTCTTTTCGGCAGCCGGTTTCTGTGCCTTGGCAGCTGGGGCAGCAGGCTTCTCCTCTTCAGTCTTCTTCTTTGCGACCCGCTGATCCTTCGGAAGCATCCTGTTCTTCAAGTACGCAGGAACGATATCTGCAGATTTAGCGTCATGATAAATCTCGACCATGCAGGTAGCGGAGGACCCTCCAGTTCGCGTCGCAATACTCTTCACAAAGACTCTGTCGACTGGTGCCTTGAAATGTTCAGAGGCGAGCTTCCGCACCGTCAGCCGGTCCGGCGTTCCCGCTCCTTCGTGGTGAACAACTAGCTTGGCTTCGCGGCGTCCCAGCAGATTGTTCATATGCTCTTCAACTACTTCAAAACTCAACTCTTCACAACCTCCGCCGTCGCTTCCGCACCACTCACAATTACGCTGTTAATCTGCAATGTCTCTTCCGAGATGACTCGTCCTCTAATGAGCTTTCTCTGCCGCTCACCATCATCACTCGGCCGATATCCTACTCCGGCTGAGAGGAGAGCCCTCTTCCGAGCCGCACCCTGAATATCAAACCGCATAGGCACACCATCCTTATCCGTCCCACCAGTAATCCGCAACCTCACATTCCCAAGCCCGAGAAGCTTCCCATCGATCTCTTCCCCGATGCTCTTCCCCACGAGAGCTTGAGCCTTGGTTCCCTCCAGCGAGGCGGCTTTCGAGGTTTTGCTCTTCGGGTCTGAGACTATGAGCTGAAACTTTGCCAACTAGTTATCCTCAATCGGGAGAGCGGCGAGCTTTCCGCTTAATAAACGTCCTTTGAATACGCTCAAAGCCATAGACAGATGGGCCTTCCAAACGCTCCGGGCCCGTTCATAGTATTACACAGTTCCAGTAGAACTGGTAGTTGCTAACACTCACTTGCTGGCCATTTCCACCAATACTTTGGCCATAGACGTAGACGCCGCCGAAACCGAAGATTCTACAACTGGGAGATTCATAGAAAGTAACGTCCACACCTGCCGGCACTGTCTTGTGAAATCCGTAGACAACCGGTGCGAAAATGAATAAGACGATCCCCAAAACAACGACTGCTGCAATGACCAACATTCGAACTTGCACTCTACACCAACTTCAACCTTATTGCTCGCCGACTGGACTCGCCGCGCTGCCGGTTATCAGAGTTGCCATCTCGCTGAGCAGCGCGAGTTCTCCAGGGCTCAGATAGTCCTTGAACTTTGAAGAAAGCACCCGCGCATGTTGAACTGGAACATCGACGTAGAGAACATCCCCTTCGTTGATCTGGCGTCCCACCATCGGCTTGTCAATAGAAACCGCAACCTGTTTCCCGGGACCAGCCTCTCCCACATCCTTTCCCTGATCCTGTATCCGGACGACCTGGCCGATCCGCTGTCCTCGACTGTTGACGAGGGGATACTTCGGCTTGATGATCCCATCAAGCACTTCGACGCCGACAATGGCAGGATCGCTACGCCGGAACACGAATCCCTTCAGCAATTTGATCTTTCCAGGTCGTATGAGAAGGTCCATCTCGGCCTTTGCACCCGCCAGCCTCTGAGTCTCCACCCATCGAGAATACTCTTCCAGAACATGGTAGAGGACATCTCCCTTGAAGACGGGGATCTTCGATAATGCGATCTCTTCCTCCGCGTCGGGCAATAGCTTCACACCGAAAGCTAGGACAACACCCAGGTATTGATCCTTGACGCGGACAGCCTTTGCCTCGACAACATCCCTCCTCGAAACATCGCCGACATCCGCTAGCCGAACTGGAATCTTTGACGCCTCCAATGACGTCGTCAGTGCTTCAAGCGAGCCGAGAGCGTCCGACTTTACAACAACACCGCTCAGGTCTTTCTTGACTCTGACCTCCTCAACTTCATTGAGAATCCTCTCTTTGATCGCCTTCCTACTCGACGAGTCCTTGACCCCGTAAAGGGATGACCCGGCAATCGCATCCTCCAACCCTGCAGCAGCGACCTTTATGCCCGCCGCCGCATCAACGGACTTCACGTTTGAGAACTTGTCCCTCGGATCGCGGATCTCGTCCAAGGGCTTCGGAAGAAGCAGCGCCCGGACCCGCGTACCGATGACCCCATTCCGTCCCGCAATCATGATCTGGTCATCCACTTCCAAACGTCCATTGTAGATCATCGCGTCAATCGTCACACCCAACCCCGGCTCCTCCTTGACCTCTAGAACCGTTCCCTCGGCAGGACCACTGGTGACGCTCAGCTCTCCCTTCATGTAGACCTGGGTAAGTCCGACGAGAACTGCCATCAGCTCAGGGATTCCCTCGCCCGTCTTTGCGCTCGCCGGGACCAGTGCGACTGTCTTGGCGAACTCTGTTATCCGGTCAAACCTGTCTGCCCGGATACCGTATCTGGACAAGGTCCCCATCATTGTATAGAGCCGATTGTCAAGATCCGTCAGCACTTCAGGCCGCTGGTTAGCCATGTTTTCCAGAAACGATCCTGCATCCGAGATCTTCCATCCAGGAACCGCATCAATCTTGTTACAGCAGATCAGAAACGGGGTCTTCCGCGCTTTCAGAATCGTCAGCGACTCGACTGTCTGCGGCTCAATCCCCTTCGTGACGTCAATAACTAGTATCGCTACATCAGCGGCTGATCCTCCTCGCTTGCGAAGGTTGCTGAAAGTCTCGTGACCCGGAGTGTCGATGAATAGGATTCCTGGAACCTCTATTGTCAGCTTGAACCGCGCAAGTAAGGGGCCGATAATCTCCGTCAGAGTTTTGGCTGGGATGAGGCTGGCGCCAATCCACTGCGTTATCTGGCCCGGCTCACGAGCCGCGACGGAAGTCCCCCTAAGCCGATCTAGAAGTGTAGTCTTGCCATGATCTACATGGCCCAGAACCACTGCAATAGGCTGACGAATCGGCATATCTAGGAGACTCCATTAGAACCCAGAGATGCTCGCGAATATTAAACCCTAAACCTTGCTGTCTAGTAAAAAAGTGAGCTTGAGAGGAGGGGAGGCGTAACAGAATCAATAAGCGGTCGCCCCATGTCACTATCAATAGAGTCGCGGGGACATGTCGCCTGGCGTTTCTCCACCACCGAAGAAATGTCCGGTTTGTAGTGAACAAATTTGGTCTGATGATGAGCAATCTCTCGTTTGGACATTCATCGAACGGTACAGGACGCACACGAGCACATTTCATCCAAAGTTCGCAATCTGGGACAGGAGAACATTCTTCGCATACTACGCGATTACCGGGCTTTCCATCGGTATCAGTGCGGCGATGGGCATAGAATTCCAGTCAAGAATCCTTTTGGGTTTAGGACTTGTCTCGTGGCTTGTCGCGATAGCAGCTTTTTGGACGTTTGTCAAACATAGAGGAATCAAGAGATTTCACGCAGAATGGAACGAAGAACACGGTGGACCATTGAACGATCTGAACATCCACTAATTGGTTCACGATCCTCTCAGAAACTTGAGCTAACTTGACTTAATCGACTTCTAGGACAAGTTTTCGACCGGCAACTGTGCTATAGTCGCCTTTCTCGGGCTTGAGCAGACCGACGAGGACTCAACCTATCAGAGTCACGAGATGTCTAGGGAGAAGATTGAGGATTCCTTCTTCGCATTCTCAGCACTGTCGGAAGCATGAATCACGTTCGCTGTTATGGAGACTGAGAAATCGCCTCGTATGGTCCCGGGCTCGGCTGTCAGAGGATTCGTTGCTCCAATCACCTTTCGAAGGGTCTCAACAGCGTTCGGTGCCTGGAGAACCATAAGGACCACCGGACCCGACGTTACATGGTCGACTAGTTCCTGAAAGAAGGGCTTTCCTTTGTGGACGCTGTAGAGGGATTCCGCTTCCTTGTGGGTAATCTGGTGCAGTCTCAACTGTTTGAATGTGAAGCCTTTCCGTTCTAGCCTTGACAGGACTTCGCCCACGAGGCGGTTCTTCACTGAGTCAGGTTTGAGAAATGCGAAGGTTCTCTGGGTGGACTCGGTCAGCGTCCCTTCTCTCTCTTGCCATAATACGCTGTCCACTTTAGTTTTCTAGAGTCACGGTCGAAGGATAGGTTGCTGACGCGGCATCTTCTGGAGCAGAAGTAGAGGATTGTTCCGTCGTTCTTGATGTGCATTAGTCCTGTGGAATTTGAAAAGTTCTTTCCACAGAAGGAGCACTTGAATGTCTTTGGCGTGGCAGTCGACTCCCTACCTGATCTTCTTGGCTTCTCGCTCCGTCTCTCGGAGCATCAGAATATCGTTTAGGCGGATCGGTCCTTTAATGTTTCGAGTAATAATTCTCCCCTTGTCCCGTCCTTCGAGGACCCGC
>WNGN01001227.1_pt1 | contig 16771 bp, 15 predicted proteins | sample 5400561 | NCBI WGS metagenome assembly WNGN01 (sample SAMN13153379, study PRJNA577476) | soil metagenome | isolation source: 115 cm soil or saprolite under Garry oak tree replicate 2 | place: USA:California | collected 2016-06-15
ACCAAGGGGATACTCGAACGGTTCCTCGCGGTCGAGCGCTTTCTCGAGCTCGAGCCCGAATGGATCGGGAAGTTCGTCTTCGTGCAGATCGCGGCGCCTTCGCGCTCCAGCATCGACGAGTACCAGAACTTCGACGCGCGGGTGCGCGCGCTCGCGCGCCGGATCAACGACAGGTTTTCCAACAAGCGTCAGGAGCCCATCCTGCTCAGGATCGAGCATCACGAGCCCGACGATGTCTACGAGTACTATCGGGCCTCCGAGCTGTGCTTCGTGAGCAGTCTGCATGACGGCATGAACCTGGTCGCCAAGGAGTTCGTCGCCGCGCGCGACGACGAGCGCGGGGTGCTCATTCTCAGCCAGTTCACCGGAGCGTCGCGCGAGCTGCCCGAGGCGCTGATCGTCAATCCCTACAACATCGATCAATGCGCTGCCGCCCTCAGGGCGGCGCTTGCGATGCCGCCTGCGGAGCAGCGCGACCGGATGCGCAGCATGCGCGGGCTAGTCCAGGAATTCAACGTGTACCGCTGGGCCGGGCGCATGCTGCTCGACGCGGGCCAGATGCGCATGCGCTCGCGCCTGTTCGCCCGCGCGGACCGCGGGCGCAAACCCGTTCCCCTGCGCAGCGCCTGATCACGGGTGCCGATGCCGAATTCCAAGAGCCGGAACCCCGACGCGGCCGCCGTCGCGCCCGGACGACAACCGCGCCAAGACGGGACGACTGCGGACGCCGGTTTTCCGCTCGGAACCGTGCCGCACCTGCCCGCGGATGCGGGATTCTTCCTGGACATCGACGGGACGCTCCTCGACATCGCCGAAAGGCCGCAGCTCGTGCGGATCGACGACGATCTCGGCCGTCTGCTCGCGACGGTACGCGACGCCTCGGACGGAGCGGTCGCGCTCATCAGCGGACGCCCGGTCGCGGAAATCGACCGGCTTTTCGGGAGGAACTTCTGCGCCGCCGGACAGCACGGAGCGGAGCGCCGCGACTTCGCCGGCAAAATGCACCGGCACCGTGTCCCGCTCGCGGGACTGCGCAAGGCACGAACAAGCTTGAGGGAGATGGTTGCCCGGCACCCCGCGCTCGTGCTCGAGGACAAGGGCATGAATCTCGCGGTCCATTACCGCCTGGCGCCCGAGCTCGGCGCGACGGTGCAGGAGGTGGTCCGCAGGCTGGCCGAGGAGCTGGGCGACGACTTTGGAACGCAGGCCGGAAAGATGGTGATGGAGATCAAGCCGAGCGGGAAGGACAAGGGCACGGCGATAGCCGAGTTTCTCGAGGAGGCGCCGTTCCGGGGGCGCCTCGCGGTGTTCATCGGCGACGATCTGACCGATGAGTTCGGCTTCGAGCTGATCAATCGGGTCGGGGGCTGCTCGGTCAAGGTCGGCGAGGGCAGCTCGGCCGCGCATTGGCGACTGCCGAACGCGCTCGCCGTCCGGGCGTGGCTAAGACACTTCATCGGGCGCCAGCCGCAAAAGCCGTGACGAGCCTCGACCTTGCACTGATCGGGAATTCGAGCCTCGCGGCGTTGATCGACGCGAACGGGACCATCGTCTGGTCCTGCCTGCCGCGCTTTGACAGCGACGCGGTGTTCTGCGCCCTCCTGCGCGAAGGGCGGGGGGCGGACGACTACGGGTTCTTCGAAGTCGAGCTCGCCGAGCTCGCCCGCGCCGAGCAGGCCTACATCACCCACACGGCTATCCTCAGGACCCGGCTTTACGACCGCCATGGCGGCGGGGTCGAGATCACCGATTTCGCCCCGCGGTTCCAGCAGTTCGGCAGGCTGTTCTGCCCCGTCATGCTGATGCGCCAGGTGCGCCCGATCTCGGGCAGCCCGCGCATCCGGCTGCGCCTCCGGCCCGCGTGCGAGTACGGCGCGCGCCGCCCGGCGATTACCTGGGGCAGCAACCACGTGCGCTACGTCACGCCGGAGATGGCCCTCAGGATGACCACCGACTACTCGATCACGGCGATCCTCGAGGAAACGCCCGTCGTGCTGCGCGAGCCGGTATCGGTCGTCCTCGGTCCGGACGAAACGCTGCAGGGCTCGGCCGCTGAAGTGTTTCGCAGGTTTCTCGACGACACCGCCGCCTACTGGCGCGACTGGGTGCGCGATCTGGGCATCCCGTTCGAATGGCAGGAGAGCATCATCCGCGCGGCCATCACCTTGAAGCTCAACGCCTACGAGGATACTGGCGCGATCGTCGCGGCTTTGACCACTTCGATCCCGGAATCGGCCAACAGCGGCCGCAACTGGGACTACCGTTATTGCTGGCTGCGCGATGCGTACTTCGTGGTGAACGCCCTGAACCGCATGAACGCGACGCGCACGATGGAGCGTTACCTCGACTACATCATCAACGTCGCCGCCGGCGCGAACGGCCGCGACCTGCAGCCGGTCTATGCGATCAGCGGCAAGGCGGGCCTCGACGAGCGTGAAGTCAAGTCGCTGCCCGGCTACCGCGGAATGGGTCCGGTGAGGATCGGCAACCAGGCGTACTCGCAGGCCCAGCACGACGTCTACGGCGCGGCGGTGCTCGCCGCGGCCCACGTGTTCTTCGACGCGCGGTTCTCGCTGCGCAGCGACGAGGCGCTGTTCCGCCAGCTCGAGCAGCTCGGCGATCGCGCGGCGGCGCTCTTCGACCAGCCCGACGCCGGTCTCTGGGAGCTGCGCGGCGCGAAGCACGTGCACACCTTTTCCAGCGTCATGTGCTGGGCGGCGTGCGACCGGCTCGCGAAGATCGCCGCGCGGATCGCACTCGCCGAGCGCGCGCGGCACTGGCGCGAGCGGGCCGACGCGATGCATTCCGCCATCTGTGCTCGGGCGTGGAGCGACAAGCGCAAGAGCTTCACCGCGACCTTCGGCGGCGGGCACCTCGATGCGAGCCTGCTCCTGCTGCACGAGCTCGATTTCCTGCGCGCCGACGATCCGCGCTTTGCCGGCACGGTAAGGGCGGTGGAGCAGGAGCTGCGCCGGGGCGATTTTGTATTCCGCTACAGCCAGCCCGATGATTTCGGCGCTCCGGACAACGCCTTTCTGGTGTGCACGTTCTGGTATATCGACGCGCTCGCCGCGCTGGGCCGCACCGAGGAAGCCCGCGCGCTGTTCCAGGGAGTGCTCTCCCGCTGCAACCGTCACGGGCTGCTCTCGGAGCACATCGACCCGCGCAACGGCGAATTGTGGGGGAACTTCCCGCAGACCTACAGCATGGTCGGCATGATCAATTCCGCGATGCGCCTCAGCATCCCCTGGGACCAGGCTTTCTGATTTTCACGGGCCGCCCGACATGATCCGCATCGGCGTGGACATCGGCGGCACCAAGATGGAAATCACCGCGATCGACGAATCGGGTGCGGAGCTGCTGCGGCGCCGGGCGCCCGCGCCCGGAGGCGGCTACCAGGGGGCGATCGGCGCGATCGCGGAATTCATCCTCGAGGCGGAAAGAGCGGTGGGTGAGCGCTGCTCCGTGGGTATCGGCACCCCCGGCGCCGTCTCGAGCGGATCGGGAACTCTCAAGAACGCCTACGCGAGCGTGCTCAATGCCATGCCGGTCAAGCCCGATCTCGAGCGCCTGCTCGGCCGCGAGGTGCGCTTCGCCAACGACGCCAACTGTTTCGCGCTCTCCGAGGCGATCGACGGTGCCGCAAAGGGAGCGCGCGTCGTGTTCGGCGTGATTCTGGGCACCGGCGTAGGCGGCGGCATCGTCGTGGACGGCGGGACGATCGAGGGCGCCAATGCGATCTGCGGCGAGTGGGGGCACAATCCGCTGCCGTGGCCGGTGCCCGAGGAAATGCCGGGCCCCCGCTGTGCGTGCGGCCGCAACGGGTGCATCGAAGCCTTCCTCTCGGGTCCGGGACTCGCCCGCGATCATTCCCTTGCGACCGGAGAGTCGCGCAAGCCGGCCGAGATCCTCGTCTCCGCCGAGTCGGGCGATCGCGGCTGCGCCGCCGCGCTCGAGCGCTACGAGGAGCGCCTCGCGCGCGCGCTCGCCTCCGTCATCAATCTGCTCGATCCCGAGGTCATCGTTCTCGGCGGCGGACTGTCGAACGCCGAGCGCCTGTACCGCGGCGTGCCCGCGCTCTGGGGCCGTCACGTCTACTCGGACACGGTCGTCACCCGGCTCGCGAAGGCGGCCCACGGCGACGCGAGCGGGGTGCGCGGCGCGGCCCGGCTGTGGTGACGCCTTTCGCGGTTCTCACCCGTGCACCAGGACGATATGCACCCGATACGGTCCGTGCGCGCCGAGCACGATCGTCTGATCGATGTCGGCCGTGCGCGAAGGCCCGGAGACGAAATTGATCGCGCGCGGGAGCTGCCGGAACTCCTCGCGCGCCAGGGCCCAGGCGTCTTCCATGTGCGCAACGATGCGGCGCACGGAGACCACGGCGACGTGCGTCTCGGGCAGGAGGCTCGCGGTAGCCGGTGTGTCCGGGCCGGAAGCGAGGGCGAGCGTCCCCGTCTCGGCGATCGCGGCGAACGCGCCGCTCACGCCGACGGCGTCGCTGCCGTTCGCCTCCCGCGGCTCGAGTGCGAGCCCGGCACCCCTCCAGTCGAGATCGGCCAATTGCGGCCAGACGCAGCCGGCAAGCGGCAAATTGCCCGACTTCAAGTAGCGCGCGACTGCGGCAGGGACTTCCACCCTTGCAGCGACCTCGTCGGTCGTACTCTGCATCGCTTCGGCGCGCGCGCGGAAGCGCGCGACGAGATCGCCCTCGACCGGCGGCAGCGTTCCGCGAGGATGGGCGCGCAAATAGGTCTCGACCGCTTCCAGTTCGGGTTGGGACGGTCTGCTTCCGCCCCGCCCCTGGGCTTTGCGGATTCGGGAGAGAATTTTTTCGCGGGCGCTCATCTCTCACTCCAGGACCTCTCCCCGGGGGGACCTTCTCACTCAAGGGCCTTGACTATGTCTTCGACGACCTTTTTCGCATCGCCGAACACCATCATGGTCTTGTCCATGTAGAAAAGCGGGTTATCGAGGCCGGCGTAGCCGGCGGCCATGCTGCGCTTGTTGACGAGCACCGTGCGCGCCTTGTTCGCCTCCAGTATCGGCATGCCGTAGATGGGGCTGCCCTTCTCGTGCGCGAGCGGGTTCACCACGTCGTTCGCGCCCAGCACGAGCGCCACGTCGGTGGTGCCGAATTCGCCGTTGATATCCTCCATCTCGAACACCTGGTCGTAGGGCACTTCGGCTTCCGCCAAAAGCACGTTCATGTGGCCGGGCATGCGGCCCGCGACCGGGTGGATCGCGTAGCGGACGTTGACGCCTTTCGCCGCAAGCTTCGTGGCCATCTCCTTGACGGCGTGCTGCGCGCGCGCGACCGCAAGCCCGTAGCCCGGCACGATCACCACCGACTCGGCATTCGCCATAAGGAACGCGGCGTCGTCGGCAGATCCGGAGCGCACCGTCTTCTGCCCGCTGCCGGCCGCGGCCGCGCCCTCGGCCGCGCCGAAGCCGCCCAGGATCACGCTGAAAAACGAGCGATTCATCGCCTTGCACATGATGTAGGAGAGGATCGCGCCCGAGGAGCCGACCAAGGAACCGGCGATGATGAGCATGCTGTTGTTGAGCGAGAAGCCGATGCCCGCCGCCGCCCAGCCCGAATAGCTGTTCAACATCGAGATCACCACCGGCATGTCGGCGCCGCCGATGGGGATGATGATGAGCACGCCCAGCGCGAACGCGATCGCGAGCATCGCGGCAAACGGCTCCCAGGCCTTCCCCCCGGCGAGAAAAAAGGCGACCCCGAAGCCGATCATCACGATCGCAAGCACAAGGTTGAGCAGGTGCTGACCCTTGAATACCACGGGCGCGCTCGAGAAAAGGCGGAACATCTTCCCGAGGCCCGCGAGCTTGCCGAAAGCAATCACGCTGCCCGAAAAAGTGATCGCGCCGACGAAGCTGCCGATGAAAAGCTCGAAGCGATTGCCGCGCGGCAAGGGCTCGGGCTCGCCGAAGGCCGCGGGGTTGTTGACCACGGCGACGGCGATCAGCACCGCCGCCATGCCGACGAGCGAATGCATCGCCGCGACCAACTGCGGCATCTGCGTCATCTGCACGCGCCTTGCGACGAAGGCCCCGATCATGCCGCCGACCGCGCCGGCGGCGAGGATGAAGGCGACTTTCTTGGTGATCGCGAGCGTGACCAGCACCGCGATCGCCATGCCGATCATGCCGAAGAGATTGCCGCGCCGAGCCGACACGGGCGAGGAAAGCCCTTTCAGCGCGAGGATGAAGAGGACGCTGGCGGCGAGGTACCAGAGCGCGAGCTGGTTGGCGCTCATGCTTTTTCCTTCTCCGCCTTCGTCGTCTTCTTCCTGAACATCTCGAGCATGCGCTGCGTGACGAGAAACCCGCCGAACACGTTCACCGCCGCGAGCCCCACCGCCACGGCGCCGAGGATCGCGCCGAAGTCCGTTTCGTAGGGGCCGGCGGCGAGGATCGCGCCGACGATGATCACGCTGGAAATCGCGTTCGTCACGCTCATGAGCGGCGTATGCAGCGCGGGCGTCACGTTCCAGATCACGTGATAGCCGATGAACACCGCCAGCACGAACACGACGAGATTGATGACGGTGGGATCGATGGTTCCGGTCATTGGATTCAAGCCTTCTCGACGATCTCGCCGTTGATGCAGACGAGCGACCCCGCGATGATCTCGTCCTCGCGGTCGAGCTTCAATTCCCCCGTCTTCGGATCGACGAGCAAGTTCAAAAAGTTGAGCAGGTTGCGCGCGTATAGCGCGCTCGAGTCTGCGGGAACCAGCGCGGGGAGATTGGATATGCCGACGAGCTTCACGCCGTGCTTGACCACGATCTTGTCGCGCTCGGTCAAGGGGCAGTTGCCGCCCTGCTCGATCGCCATGTCGACGATCACCGAGCCGGGCTTCATGGCCCTGACGGTCTCCTCCTTGAGCAGCACCGGCGCGGGCCGGCCGGGAATGAGCGCGGTGGTGATGACGATGTCGGCCGCCTTGGCGCGCTCGTGCACGAGCTCAGCCTGCCTGCGCATCCAGTCGGCGGGCATGGGCCGCGCGTAGCCGCCGACGCCTTGCGCGATCTCGCGTTCTTCATCGGTCAGATAGGGCACGTCGAGGAATTTCGCGCCGAGCGACTCGATCTGCTCTTTCACCGCCGGGCGCACGTCGGAAGCCTCGATCGCCGCACCCAGGCGCTTGGCGGTGGCGATCGCCTGCAGCCCGGCGACGCCCGCGCCGAGCACGAGCACGCGCGCGGCCTTCACCGTACCCGCGGCGGTCATCAGCATGGGCATGAAGCGGCCGTACTCGTTCGCGGCGATGATCACCGCCTTGTAGCCGCCGATGTTCGCCTGCGAGGAGAGCACGTCCATCGACTGCGCGCGCGTCGTGCGCGGCAGCCATTCCATCGCGAAGCAGGTCAGCCCTGCGCGCGCGTACGATTCGACCGCCGCGCGGTCGTAGGGATTGAGCAGCCCGACGAGGATCGCGCCGCGCTTGAACGCGCCGAGCTCTTCGTCCTGCGGGCCGCGCACCTTCAGCACGATATCGCTCGAGCCGCAGACTTCCAGCGCGCCTGCCACTATCTTCGCGCCAGCGGCCTCGTATTCGGAATCCGGAACGCTCGCTGCAACACCGGCACCCGACTGAACTAAGATGGTGTGGCGCCCGCCCGCGGCGAGCTTCTTGACGGTCTCGGGGGTGGCTGCGACGCGCGTCTCGCCCGAGCGGGTCTCGGCGGGAACGCCGATCTGCATCAACTTCTTCTCCGATGTTTTTCTTCCGACCGATCCGGCCGAAAGGAGCCCAATGATAACTTAGACGAGAATAAGAAACAGCGCTTGGTCGTCCCGCTCGAGCGAGCGTATGTCTTCGGTGTGCCGCGACAGAATCGCAGCGATTTCCACCGTGGAACAGTTAGCGCGGCGGATCCATACGACCTTGGGCGGCGTTCCCGCGAGGAGAGTTCGCTCGTGAAAATCGGAATCTTTGGTGACCACCGCGAACCCGTGTTCCTTGGCGTAGCGCCAAACTTCCTCGTCGGCGGCGTGGGAAAGGCCGATCGATTGTACGTGGAACGATTCCGGGAAGATTTCCCGCAGCGTCTCGACTAGCGAAGGAGACAGGTTCTGGTCGAAAAGAAGCTTCAAGCTTCGACGGCAACCTGGCCCCGCTCGCGATCAGCGGCGTAGCTCAAGCAAGCCTGAATGTCCTCGGCAGTGAGGTACGAGAAATCTTTCAGGATTTGCTCGCGGGACATGCCCGAAGCCAGATAGTCCAGCACTTCGTAGACCGTGATACGCATGCCGCGGATGCACGGCTTGCCGCCGCGCTTTCCGGGCTCGATAGTGATGATGTGGCGATAGTTCATGGGAGGCACGCTCGAATTATATACTCCGCGCGCCGATTCGCTGCGACGCACGTCGCGCCCTCGCGGCAGAGACTTCCGCCTCGATCTCGCGGCGCGTCGGGCTCCCGAGACGGCGGGCAGTAAGGCGGAGCCGCCGGATTTGCTCTGCCAAGCGCCTGCGCGCGGCGGCCCGGCGCGGCGATTCGATGATCAGAACGTCGCGCCCGCGCGCGACCGAGACACGCGGACCGAATCCCCTGACCCAGTCGCTCGGGATCAACAGACCGTCTTTTCGAACTTTGAGTTCATCCATGGCACCAAAAGTTCATGGTATGTCCACCCGAATTATACAACCTGCTATCCGGGCAGCAGCGAAGCGCGTCTCGCCTGGACTGGTATCGGCGGGAACGCCGATCTGCATGAACGCTTTCCTTTGCTTATCGCATCGGCCGCCGAATCTGAGCCAAGAACGAAGCCAAGATAATTCAACATCGGATGCCAGCACATAATTATTTTGATCTGGTAGCGGACGTTCGAGCCCTGTTTGCCTCCCCAACCAGGGCAAAACTGGGCACTTCTGGGAATTGGCCATGCGGCTTTGATACCGACGCGGAGACTAACAGATTATCGAGGGGGTATCCCTTCCTGGCTAGCGTCGTGCGCGTCGTAAAAACTGACCCTCCTACGGGACGAACTTCAGCCCATGAACGTTCGAAGCTCGCTCCAGCGGACATTTTTTCTGAGGGGCTTGAAGAGAGCGGTAGGTCGTGGCGCCGGACATAAAAATGAACCCCTCGGAAGAGGGGTTCGAGCGGATCGAGCGACAGGCCGCGAACCAGTTCGGCGAATCCGCCGACAATGCCGCCTGAATTATTTTTTCACATAGACGACGTAGAGGACGATGTTCGACTTCCCCTCGTTCTTGGGCGAATAGGGCGGAGTAGCCTGGCGTACCTTCACCTCGCCGGTTTTCCACCCCAATTTCTCCTTCTTGCCGTCGGGATAGATCAACGTAAGCGTACCTCCCTTCAGCACCCGTATCACGCGCTGGGGGCGCTCAACAGTCGCACCGGCGTCACCGGGCCTGAATGTAACTTCGAAGACCCGTACCGTCTCGTTCTCAAGAAAAACCTTCTGTATCGGCTCTCCCTGTTTCGCCGCAACGGCTTTGGCGTCTTTCCCCTTCTCCTGCGCCATCGCGGGTGTCGCCACAACCGCCGCCACGAAAAACGCAGGGACAAGCAGTCCTGTCAGAACAGTAGCGAACTTTCTCATGATCTCCCCTTTTTTTCCGCCGGAATGGCGGCGCGAACCATTCTACGCCCCCTCGCGCCCTACTGGAAACGTGTGCGCACGAGATCGACGTAGATGCGCAACGCAGCTTAGCTCGAACGCCAAGTACTCAACCAAGAACACCCAGCGGAAGAACGCTAGTTCGAGCCGCCCGGTGTTGAACTGAGTTGGCTCCCCGTAGAGGGCAAGACCGGAATCACACACGATTCTGCGCCCGCACCATCCAGCCGAATTGCCGCTCGCCGATCTCGAACGCGCCCTGCACGATGAGCGCGAGCGCGGCGGCGGGGATTGCTCCCGCGAGCAGCGTGACGTTGTCGTTCAACGCCAGCCCCGAGGCGATGCGCTCGCCGTAGCCACCAGCGCCGATGAACGCCGCGATGGTCGCCGTGCCGACGTTGATGACGGCGGAGGTATTGACACCCGCCAGGATGGAAGGCAGCGCGAGCGGCACTTCGATGAGCAGCATCCGGTCGCGCGTCGACAGGCCGAGCGCCATTGCCGCCTGCCGCATGCCGCGGGGGATGCCGATCAGTCCCGCGCAGGTATTGCGTACGATAGGCAGCAGCGCGTAGAGAAACAGAGCGATCAGCGCGGGCCAGGTGCCAATCGTGCCGACGAGCGCGATGAGGAACGCGAAGAGCGCGAGCGACGGAATCGTCTGGATCACACCCACCACGCCGAGGATGACTTGCTCGGCCCTCGGCAACTTCGCGGCGGCGACGCCCAGCGGCACGCCGAGCACGATGCTGGCGGCAAGCGATACGAACACGAGCAGCAAGTGCTCGCCAGTGAGCCGCCAGAAATCCGGGCCGAACAATGCGCCCCAAAAATTCCGCCGCGCCGCGCTCTGCGGCTTGCTGTCCGAGTCGAGGAGCGCCGCCGCCTCAGCGAAGCTCTTCCCTTCCAGCTCCGCCGCCGCATTCATGCGGATCATGCGGCGCTCGTCGATCTTCCCTTCGAGCTTTTCGAGCGCGCGCCAGGCTTCTGGAAACCGCCGCGGCAGATCGAGCCGGTACAGCAGCACCGCGTCGTAGCGCGGGAAGTAGTTCCTGTCGTCCTCGAGCACGCGGAGTTTGTACCGCTCGATCTTGGCGTCGGTCGAGTAGATGTCCATCACCTCGATCTTGCCGGCGGCGATCGCCTCGTAGGCGAGGCCGTGGTCGAGCCCCGTCGGGGTCGCAAACGGCAGCCTGTACGCGGCCTTGAGTCCCGGCCAGCCGTCGGCGCGGCCGATGAACTCCTGCGACAGGCCGAGCCTCAAGCCCGGATGCTTCGCCAGATCGGAAATCGTGCGGATGTCGAGCGCGCCCGCCCGATCCTCGCGCATGGCGAGCGCGTAAGTGTTGTTGAAGCCGAGCCGGACTGCGACGCCGAGCCCCTGCGGTGCGAGCGCCCGGTTCAACCGCTCGAGCGCGGGGCCGTCGTCCAGCTTGAGGATTTCCCTTGCAATCGTGCCGGTGTATTCGGGATAGACGTCGATCGAGCCGGTCTTGAGCGCCGCGAAAACGATTCCCGTGTTGCCCAGTCCAGGCCTGTGCTCGACAGGGGCTTTGCTTTCGACCGCCCGTCGCAGCACCTCGCCGAGGATGTAGGACTCGGTGAAGCGCTTGGAGCCGATACGCAGCGTGTCGGCCTGCGCGGGGAGCGCGGCGAGCAATACAAGCAGTGCCGGCCAGATTTTCATTGCACCGCCGCAGGCGATATCTCGCCGAGAAACTGCAGCGCCGCGAGGCGCGAATACAGCCCTTGCTCCCGCACCAGCTCCGCGTGCGTGCCCGCGGCGATCACGCGGCCCTGGTCCATGACGACGATGCGGTCGGCGTTCTTCACCGTGGCAAGGCGGTGCGCCACGATCAGCGTGGTGCGGCCTTGCATCAGGTGCTCGAGCGCCTTCTGCACATAGCTTTCGCTTTCGGCGTCGAGCGAGCTCGTCGCCTCGTCGAGCAGCAGCACGGTGCGGTCGGCGAGCAGCGCGCGGGCGATCGACAGGCGCTGGCGCTGCCCGCCTGAGAGGCGCACGCCGCGCTCGCCGAGAAATGAGTTCATGCCCTCCGGCAGGCGCTCGATGAATTCGGTGGCGTAGGCCGCCTCGCAAGCGGCGCGCACCTCGGTATCGCTCGCATCGGGCCGGCCGTAGCGCACATTTTCGGCGACGCTCGCGGCGAAGATCACCGGATCCTGCGGCACGAGCGCGATCCGTTTTCGCACCGCCTTGGGATCGGCGTTCCTCAACTCGACGCCGTCCAGCGTGACGCTGCCTGCATCGGAATCGTAATAGCGCAGCAAGATCTGAAACACGGTGGATTTTCCGGCCCCGGAGGGCCCCACCAGCGCGACCTTCTCGCCGCGCGAAACGGAAAGAGAGAAATCACGCAGCGCCGCTAAATCCGGCCGCGAAGGATAGTGGAAGGTGACGCGCTCGAAGCGCACTTCTCCGCGCGGAGGTTCGGGCAAAGCTTGAGGCCTCGTCGGCGCGCGGATCGAGGGTTCGGTCGCGAGCAGTTCCATCAGCCGTTCGGTCGCTCCCGCGGCGCGCTGCAAATCGCCGACGACTTCGGACACCGCGCCGACGGCGCCCGCGACCAGCACGGCGTAGAACACGAAAGCCGAGAGCTCGCCCGCGCTGATGCGCCCCGCGAGCACGTCGTGCCCGCCGATCCAGAGGATCAAGGCGACCGCGCCGAAGGCGAGCAGCATCACGAGCGCAATGAGGAGCGCTCGTTGGCCGATGCGCCTCACCGCGGTGCCGAAGGCCTGCTCGACGCGCGCACCGAAGCGCTCGCGGTCTTCCTCCTCGTGGCCGTAGGACTGCACCGTGCGGATCTCGTGCAGGGCCTCGTCGATATAGGCGCTCACGTCGGCGACCCGGTCCTGGCTCGCGCGCGAGAGTCGTCTGACGCGCCGGCCGAACAGCAGGATCGGCGCGATCACCAGCGGCACGCCGAGCACCACCAGCGCGGTGAGCTTGGGGCTGGTGATCACCAGCATCACCAATGCGCCGAGCATGATCAAGGTGTTCCTCAACGCGAACGAAGCCGAGGAGCCGATCACGACTTCCAGCAGCGCGGTGGCGTTGGTCAGGCGCGAGACCGCCTCGCCGGTGCGCATGGTCTCGAAAAACCCGGGAGACTGCTCCAGCAGGTGTCCGAACACCGCCCGGCGGATGTCGGCCGAAACGCGCTCGCCGATCCAGGACACGGAGTAGAAACGCGTATAAGTCGCCAGAGCGAGCACGCAGACGATGGCGAGGAGCGCGAAGAGCGCCGTGTCCAGCGACGCGGCGTCGCTGCCCGAGAAGCCGGCGTCGACGACGCGCTTCAGGCCCTGGCCCAGGACGAGCACGCAGCCCGCCGCAACCACCAGCGCGATGCCGGCGACCGCCATGCGCGCCCGGTACGGCCACAGGAAGCGCAGCACCCGCGCCAGCTGCCGGATGTCGCGGTTGGGCGGACGCTCGGGGATGTTGTCTATCAGCCGCGCCAAACGACGCTCCTCAACCCAGGCGCTCTTCCAGCGCCGCGATCCAGTGCCTCACCGGCAGCTCGGTGCCGCTCTGAAGGTGCGCGAGACAACCGATGTTGGCGGTGAGGATCTCTTCGGGGCTGCCTGCGGCGAGCGCCGAAAGCTTGTTCCGTTTCAGTTGCGCGGAGAGCTCCGGCTGCAGGATCGAATACGTGCCTGCGGAACCGCAGCACAGGTGCGAGTCGGGCACCGGCGTCAGCTCGAACCCTGCGCGCGCGAGCACGCGCTCGGTCACGCTCTTGAGGTTCTGCCCGTGCTGCAGCGTGCACGGCGGATGAAACGCGATGCGCCCGCCTTTCTTTCCGGGCAGCGCCTCCATGCGGGCGCGCTCCGCATCGATCACCTCGCCGATGTCGCGCGTCAAGGCGCTGATTTTCGCGGCCCTCGCGGCGTAGCGGGGATCGCGCTCGAGCAGGTGAGCGTATTCCCTCACCGTGACGCCGCATCCGCTCGCAGTCATGACGATCGCTTCCACGCCGTTCTCGACGTGCGGCCACCAGGAATCGATGAGAGCGCGCATGTCGTCGAGCCCGTCGTCCTGATAGTTCAGGTGGTAGCGCAGCGCCCCGCAGCAGCCCGCGCCTTTGACTTCGACGAGGGAAATTCCGACGCGATCGAGCACGCGTGCCGCCGCCGCGTTGATGTCGGGCGCGAGCGCAGGCTGCACGCAGCCAGCGAGAGCGAGCATCTTGCGCGCGTGCCGCGGCGCCGGCCAGGCACCCGCCGCAGGCGTCGAGGCCGGCACTTTTTCGGCGATGCTTCGGGGAAGGAATGGCCGCGCGAGCCGGCCGAGCGCGAGGAATGGCGCGAACAGGGAGCGACGCGGCAGGACTGCCGCGAGCGCCCCGCGCTTGACGCGTTCCCACGCGGGCCGCGCCGTTCTTTCCTCGACCAGCCTGCGCCCGATGTCGAGCAGCCGCCCGTACTGAACTCCCGACGGGCAGGTCGTCTCGCAGGCGCGGCAGGTGAGGCAGCGGTCGAGGTGCAGGCGCGTCCTGTCGGTGATCTCCTGCCCCTCGAGCGCCTGCTTCATGAGGTAGATGCGCCCGCGTGGGCCGTCGTTCTCGTCGCCGAGGAGCAGATAGGTCGGACAGGTCGCGGTGCAGAAACCGCAGTGCACGCACTTGCGGAGGATGGCGTCGGCTTCGCGCCCTTCGGGCGTGTCGCGGATGAAATCGGCCAGAGCGGTCTGCATCGGTGAATTTCCGTCATAGCTCCGGATACATGCGGCCGCGGTTGAAAATTCCCTGCGGGTCGAACTCGCGCTTGAGCTCCTTGTGGATCTTCATGAGGACCGGGCCGAGCGGCTGAAAAACGCCGACCGACTTGTCGCCGCCGCGAAAGAGCGTGGCGTGGCCCCGCGCCCGCTTCGCCGCATCGCGGACGGTGCGCGCGTCGGCGCGCGAGCAAAGCCAGCGCAGCGCCCCGCCCCACTCGATGAGCGGCTCCCCGGGGAGCTTGAGGGACGGCGTGGTCGAGGGAACCGATATGCGCCACAGCGGCGCGTCGTTCCTGAAAAACGGATCGGTCTGCTCGCGAATCCCCGTCCAGAAGCGCTCGCCCTGCGCGGCGTCGACGAGTTCGCCGCCGATTTTTTTTTGCGCGGCGGCCACCGCGGCGGCGGAGCCCGAGAGACGCACGCCGAGCTCACCTCCCGTCCAGGCGCTCGCGCTGATCGGCAGGGGCTTGCCGCCCCAGCGGTTGAGTTGCTCGATCGCCTTGTCCTCGGGCAGCTCCAGCCTGAGCGTCGCCTCGGCCGCGGGGAGAGGCAGCGCCTTGAGGGAGACTTCCAGGATGATTCCGAGCGTGCCGAGCGACCCCGCCATCAGGCGCGAGACGTCGTAGCCGGCGACGTTTTTCATGACCTGCCCGCCGAAGGCGAGCACTTCACCGCGCCCGTCCATGATCTTCACGCCGAGCACGAAATCGCGCAGCGCGCCCGCCGCCTGGCGGCGCGGCCCCGAAAGCCCCGCCGCGATCGTCCCGCCGAGCGTCGCACCTGAACCAAACTGAGCGAAATGCGGCGGCTCGAAAGCGAGCATCTGGCCGTGCTCGCGAATGGCAGTCTCGATGTCGGCGAGCCTTGTGCCGCAGCGGACGGTGATCACGAGCTCCGAGGGCTCATAAGTGACGATGCCGCTGTAGCCGCGCGTATCGTGAACCTCGCCTTCGAGAGCCTGACCGTAGAAGTCCTTGGTGCCGCCGCCGCGCAGGCGCAATGCGCGCTTCGAGCGACCCGCCGCGCGTACCGTCTCGGACAGCTTCTCGAGTACCGAATCCATTCTGTCGGACAGTATCACCGCAGTCTCAATTGAAGGAAATCCCGACGATGGCCTTGACGGTCCAGTTGTCCGTGGCAGGCGTCACGCCGTGGCCGACGCCGAAATTGAGCGACCAGGACTTGCGCTCGATTTCCATCACAGCGTACAGCGTGCGGTTCTTCTGGTCGCGCGGCAGCCGGTTCGCGAGCGTGCCGATATCGGCGTAGTACTCGGCGCCGAGCGCGAGTCCTTGCGCGACGCCGTGCACCGCCTTCCAGGCGAGAGTGACCTCGGGACTGCCGCGAAACCCGGGTGAGAGCCCCCACTCGAATATGGGATTCACCCCGATCAGCCAGTCGGGGCCGCGGTAGCCTCCGATGACGCGCACCTCATCGTTCCAGCGGGATTCGGAGAAGGCCTTGGTGAGGTCGGAGAGCTCGTTGTTGATCCCGAAGTACCAGCCGCCTTTGCCTTCGGCGCCGTGCACCGGCAGCCATTTCGTGCGCAGCTTCGCGCCCCCCAGATGATAGTGCCCCTGCGAATCGGTCGCGGTCGGAAGATATAACCCCCAATCGAGATCATTGCCCAAGCCCCAGGAAAATTCCGGCGTGATCCGGAGTCCGTGGTAAGGCGGCACATCGCCGGGGTAATCAGGCGTCTTTCTTCCGCTCGGCGTGGTATTGAGGTGGAGCTCGAGGCCGCTCTCGCCGCGGTAGTCGAGATCGTCGGTGTAGACCTGGATCTCGTCGAGGATCGCGAGCGCATCCGGTGCCAGGCACAAGCCGGCGCCGAGAAGCAGGGCGGACACGAGCGAACGGGTGCGCACCCTCTCGCAAAGGCGCACGTCTAGAATCTCGGCAGCTCGGGGCGCGCCAGCTGCCCGCCGCGCACCCGCATGCGGCCGAACTCGGCGCAGCGGTGCAGGGTCGGGATGTTCTTGCCGGGATTGAGGAGGCCCCCGGGATCGAAGGCGCGCTTCACGCCCTGGAAGCGCTCGATCTCCGCTGCCGTGAACTGCGCGCACATCTGGTTGATCTTCTCCACGCCCACGCCGTGCTCGCCGGTGATGGTGCCGCCGACCTCGACGCACTTCTCCAGCACTTCGCCCGCGAAGCGCTCGGTGCGCTCGAGCTGGCCGGGATCGTTCGCATCGAAAAGGATGAGCGGGTGCAGGTTGCCGTCGCCGGCGTGGAACACGTTGGGACAGCGCAGGCCGTATTTCTTCTCCATCGCGGCGATGAATTTCAGGATCTCGCCCAATTTCTTTCGCGGAATGGTCCCGTCCATGCAGTAGTAGTCGGGCGAGATGCGGCCCACCGCGGGGAAGGCGGCCTTGCGCCCGGCCCAGAACTTCTGGCGCTCGGCCTC
>WNGN01004448.1_pt1 | contig 16767 bp, 25 predicted proteins | sample 5400561 | NCBI WGS metagenome assembly WNGN01 (sample SAMN13153379, study PRJNA577476) | soil metagenome | isolation source: 115 cm soil or saprolite under Garry oak tree replicate 2 | place: USA:California | collected 2016-06-15
CGTGGAACGGCGCTAAATACCTCGTCAGTGGATCATTCCAGGTGGTCTTCCACTCCATCTTTCTCCCTCCTCCTTACCTAACAGGTTTTCTCCTTATTACTACGGTAGGAGGTCGTCTTGAGTTATGAGTGGATGTCAGAGAAAGAGGAGATTGACATCTGTTACAGGCTATGCTATACTGTAATCACAAATGTAGCAGTTTCCTATGCTGCTGTACCGTCTCAATTGGTCCTTTCGTTGGGAAAGACGCAGTTCCAGACAGACTGCGTTTTTCTTTGGACGCATTATGATTGTTTCTTCAACGTTTCTACAAGCCAGTTGACAATGCCGTTTATGCTATCCTGCGATACACGGCATGTGGCAATGATACATCTTCTGAGTTCTTCATTGACCCTACATTCACCATTGATAACTTGATAGAAGTCACCTTTTTTGAATGTTGTCTTGCCAAAGAATGCAAATACTTTAGCATCCACGGCGGCTCTGAATGGCTCCATCAAATCATACACCAGGACGTTTACGCATCCTTCCTGGCTTGCATGTAGGTATCCACATGTTGGCTCAAGACCCACCGACGTAATAGACCTCAATACTTGTGCTTCCAATAGTGCATAGGCAAAATTGAGGGCAGCATGAAATGGATTAATAGCATTCCTTGCATTGCGAGAAAGTATTGAAAGGCGTCCCGTAATAGACTGCCAATGTGTTGGAACACTCTTTGACGCTTTTTCATCCCATGTGATAGGGCGGCCTATGAATGTATTCCAGTATTGATGGGCCAGTTGAGCCTCTGTCATACGGATAGATGCAAGACTGTTCAAGCGGGAGAGTTTATCAAGACTGTCCTCTAAAGATTTCCACGGTGAATTTGCTGGCTGCTTCTTCAATCTATCATGGTTCAGAAATGGCAATTCGTCATCATCAGACGATACTTCCCCCAGTGGTTGATCCTGCAAATTTTTGAGTGTCGCAATCTGGGCCATTGTTTTCCTGCGTACAAGTTCACGCGCAATTTCAACGCTGAGAGCAGACTGACAGGACATATATTGTTGGTGTATGAGCCTTGCATAAAATGGATGTTTTGGTGTGAGCACCTGAATGAGATAGCCCTTCCAATCGAGTAAAATAACCGTGATGTCCTGGTCTATACACCACTGAATAGCATCAATGGTGATATACCCGCCATCTGATAAAATAATAATTTGCCTGATAGTATGATCGCCGCAATAGAGCCTCATTATTTTCTCTTTGTTAGTGGCCAGCTCTGATCTCAGAACCAGGTCACGGCGTTCCACTTTGACGGATGCACCATAGCCGCCAACTATAATGGTGTCTGAACCAAGTAACTTGCGGTCTGTATCTTGTTCATACAGCACGCAGGATGCATCATAGGCTTCTTTATCGAATGGAACGCGATTGTTGGCAGGCTGCCCTTGATCGACGTGCAAAGGCAGTATACTTTTTGTTTGTCTTTTGGCTGTTACTGACATAATATACTCCTTTGCAGTGTTTGATGATTACTATAGAAGTTCAATACATCTCTCTATTTGAGCTTGTGATGTGCTTCTATGCTGATCTTAGTATAACATACTTACGTCATAAATGTCAATCTTTTGACGACGACGTATTGCTATAATAGCAAAAACATGTTATACTATAAGAAACAGGAAATTTGCTTACATGTCTTTGATTACAGTGGAAAGGAAAAGGGCCGAACATGATAGCAGTTGAGAATGAGGAATATACCTACGAGGAAGCCTGTGAAGTCCTGGGTGTTTCTAGAACTATGTTAGATAGAGCTATAGCAAGAAGGGTGTTTAGTCCCATTCGGCACCGTGGTCAGGCAAGAAAATACCTGTTGAAGAGTGAGGTTGATGCAAAGATAGGAAAGCAACTCTTCTCTCAAAAAAAGCCAAAGCCCAAGCCTGTTAAAGGCTTTATGAATGATATGACTGAATTGGTAGACACAGGTAATATTGTGCATCCAAGCGCACCAACGATGATTGCCACGGCGATTATGAAGGCATTTCACGCCTTTGAAACCTATGCTCATCTGGCAATGGAAAGACAGAGTGAAATCCGTAAGGAGGATAATGCAAGGCTAGATGCTATGTGGCAGAATGCAATTAATGCTGCCCATCGAGGTTTACCATTAATGGTCGATCAAAACATTTCAAAAGAACAGGCAGAGGTATTCTCAAAAGAGTATCTTTCTGCCTTGGAGCCATTGAGAAACCTGGCAACAACGAGCTAGTAGATAGAGCTACAGTCAACTTTGCAAAGAGGCTGCAAAACCGTAGCCTCTATTTTTTACACAATGTACTTGACAAACAACCAATAGTTTAATTTTTGTCAGACATTTAAGGAACAAAGTAATGCGAACGCGAATACATCGCCATGAAAGTGAGTGAGGCCGCATCATGCTAACATGCAGCCTATGCAACCGATCAGTCTTACCGCATAACTTTGTCGCGCAGGTGACTGAGCTAGAGTATAAGACAGGCAACTACATCCGGCATGTGGGTGTATGCGTTCAGTGCCAGATGGACATTTATAGGCGCAATGACCTGTACAGGCTTCTTGTGGCGTACTTTCGTGAACACCCACAAAAACTAGCAATGCTCCGACAAACACACATGGAGGATTTAAAGGCCGCATGACCATGACCATCTCAGAGGCACACGCATTGCAGAACAAAATATCATCCACTCATCCAAACCTTGGCGTTAGCATAAAGAAGGTTGGATCCGAACTCAGCGATGAGTGGGTCTCCGAAAAACAAAAGCAGGCAACGCGCCACGAAACGGCAATACCATAAAATACAGTTGGGCCGAGCATAAAGGAGACACCATGAAAAATCGGTCCAACAACCTGACACCGGCACAGATAGATGTAGCGTTGTACAGAAGACTCCAAGAAGGCATACCAGGAGGTGAACTACTTATGCTATCGAAAGAATACATGCAGCGTAGAATAAAACAATGTAGAGCACAAAACAGCGTAGAGCCTATCATGGTTCACTATAGACGAACAGGTAAACTTTGGAAAGAAGAAGTGGAATTGCTGCGGGAGTTTGGGTGCAAGGTAGAAGTGGGAGAAGGCTTTGGATGGTAGATGCCAGTTATCCGCCGTCTTCCTCTTCTTCAATAAGATCATTCACGGTAACTTTTAGTGTCTTGGCAATCTTCACCAGCGTATCAATATGTGCGCCTAATTCTGGATGTTTCCAAATCCGCTTAATTGTGGTAAAGCTCACATCAGACGCTCGGCTTAAACTAGACATATTATAACCCTTTGACTCTGCAATCTCTTTGACCTTTAAGCGCACCATACTCTTACTTTCGGCTTTTTGTCGATTTTACACTAGGGCTTTGCTTGACGATATAGGCCAGTTTCGGTTAAGATAAAGTCATGGGTGAGTTTCGATTAAGCGAAAGGCGCAATCAGGATGAAAAAGACACTTTATATTGCAACGTTCGATGTAGGTTACACGCACATACTAAGAGTCTTTTATGCAGCCAATGAAGCAGAGTCACAGCAGAAAAAGAGCGATCTTGAAAAGGAGATCAATGCAACATGTAAGAGTCTGGAGCACTACCCAAATGGTTTTAAGTTGGTAATGTCTACCTTACCAGGGACGGTAGAAGTAACAGAAGAGGCACAGCCGCAAACTACGGAGGTATAAGATCATGAACCGACACCGATTATTCTTTTTGTTTGTTGTTATAGGAACAATCATCGTGCTGGCTACACTGGCGTACATCGCGGTCCCTCTCATGATGAGGCCATAAAACATACTGTAAGGTCTATACTTGCTACTCCTGTTTTTGATCCTTAACACCTGGACCAAAAGATCATCAGCATTAAGGCCATTTTATGGATCAGCTTTTAAAATTGTTCCTCAACATCGGTGCCAGTTGATCCTCATTTAAGCCACCACCCTGTATTCTCAACAGTAGTGTGACGTGCAAAAATACATGCTCAGTGGTCATGATGGTTATTCCTTGCTTACTTGCTACTTCGGTGCTTGGGACATTCTGCTGAGACAGGATTGTTCATTCATTGTGATGGCATGTTAATCCTTTGGGTAAGATTGCTTTTTTGCATGAGCGAACTTGATCGAGTTGTTGTTGAGTGAGATAGTAGGCACCGGTGAGGTCGGCTCCGTCGAGGATGGCTCTGGTAAGGATGGCTCCGGTAAAGGCGGCACCGCGGAGGTCGGCTCTCAAGAGCCAGGTATCGGTGAGGTCGGCTCTGACGAGGATGGCTCCGGTAAGGGTGGCACCACGGAGGTCGGCATCGCGGAGGTTGGCTCCGATGAGGCCGGCTCTGCTGAGGTTAGCACTACTGAGGCCGGCTCCGCTGAGGTTGGCACTGAGGATGGCTCCGCTGAGGTTAGCACCGTAGAGGATAACTCTACGAAGGTTAACTCCGCTGAGGTCAACTCCGCTGAGATCGGTTGAAATCAGGTCAGCATTCTCAAAGTTCACAATATTTTGATCTTTCCCAGTTATTAAATTTATCCCAATCAAGTGTGCATCCCGGAGAAACTGAACCAAAAAGCGGTTTCTTTTCCCATCAAGTTGTCTCATGGCTGAAAGCGTTTCGGTACGAGCGATCACACGGATTTCGTCCGTTGGTTTTGAGGTAAGTAATCCCTGATGGAGGAGCAGATCCTTCATATTATCCTGGTACGTCACGAGTATTGCTTGCCTTTGTTGATCTAGTGTCTGCTGTCGGTCGGCTTCACGTTGCTGGCTTGCAATCTTTTGATCATTATCATGTTGCTGATTTGCAATCTTTTGATCATTATCATGTTGCTGATTTGCAAGATTGGATTGCTGTATGCCGAACAAAAGCGTTGCGCCGACCACTACAAGCGGAATAGCAAGAACGCCAAGTAGTTGCAGCCAGTCCCATAAGGTTTTCCCTTGGAAACCAGTCCATTTGTTAGTTACTTTGAGCTTTTCATTCTTATGAAGGTGAACGGTATTAATTTGGGCGACCTTTTCATCTTCAGGTGAGAACAAGGGTATTTGTGATTTGTCTTCAGTGGTCATGATGGTTACTCCTTTGCTCCTGGAACGCAACACGCTACGAATGGCACGCGTAGCACCAGTGAGTATGGGGATAACGTTCCCCTAGTGTTCTATACGAGTACCATGTAACATTTTGGAGCAAAATACACAAGTGGTTCAGGTGTTGAGGAACAATTTTTTGAAAGAGTGGCCTAGGTTGTGAGGATCATCATCAGGGCTAGTTGGTGGACTAGGTGCGGTATCAAAAACAACTCCAACAGCGCGAACTATAGAGATATAATAATGAAAGAGTAATAACCATGAATACACACAACAACAATCATGAGTCAACAACACAAGTGGGCAACCCATATCTGGCGGGTGGAAGTATACCACCTCCACCTCCACCAGAATGGTCCATGCACCAAAGGAAGGGTAAGGCGTGGAAAATAGTGATAGCGGTACTAGTTACCGTGTTCATACTACTCACATCAACATTAATATATATTATTAGGTTCGGGTCTGGCATAACTGCCCACAACAATACAATTAGCGTTGGTAAAGCAAAAACGCTACAACACACACCAACGCCAACTAAAGTACCATCTACCAACAAAGGCTCTGGCTTACACGCCCAAGACTTCAAATCATTTTATAAGGCATTTACACAGGATATCACGTCTGGTAAATTTGACCTACTAGGCAGTTCGGTGGTGGACACATCGTCATTCCAATTATCATGCGATAATTCTACATCGCCGCCGTGTACATATGCATGGATAAGTGTAGATAATATGCTCAATGGAAGACAACTAATACTCTCATCTGCTTCTGGTCCTGGCCCCTCCTCATATGGCACCCCCTACATACATGACAGTTGCAAAAATATTCCATATCCAATAAATGCATATACATACACAGTTGTTCATTACGACCAAGATGGGTCAATAAATGCCCCAATGGTAGGAGATGCTGCATTGGCATTTGTAGACACATACATTAACGCAAATACAAACCAATGGTTATGGGACGGAGTAATACTCCAAGGCTCCTGTTAGCTCCTCTCTCGTTTCTAACTGCTAGCTTGCTTGCTTGCTCACTGCTCGCTTGCAACTATGTAGCAAATATGTTACAATATAAGGGTACGAGCGGGATTGTAGCATTTTTGCTGCATAACAGAAAGTCACCAGACAATGAAAAACTTGAATGAAGGAGAACAGACCAACACCATTTTGTCCAATAACCGCGTTGGCAATAATAACATTCTGGTGGTATTCGCTCCTGCTATCACCGCTATCATAGCCTTTGTTCTACTCATACTGATTGCTGGAATGGTTGCATTTTTCATCTCTAACCGTAAAGACTTTCTTACATTCATGCCTCATGTGTTCACCTGGACCATATACTTTATTGCGGGATGTACGGTTGTCCTTTTGGCCGTACTAGTTATCAAATATGTAATTGGCGGTTTCATCAAACACGTTATAGGTGCATTTATCCATGAAGTGGTTGAACCATTGAGAAAAGACCATGTACTCTATGGTGAAGAAGGTACCATAGCATACACAGGCAGCGTACATGTGAGTCACCGCGAGAGGGACAACTACAGCATTAAGCAGGCAGAACAGATAGAGAATACAGAACAAAAGTTGCTGCCTCAGCCTGCTCCATCCATTGAGGAATTTTACGATGCTATTCCCCACAACTCACTACAAACTGGGTTAGGCCGTGTGATTTCCACAGGCAATCTTATCACGGTAACAATTCCTGAAGCAGTCCATTTCAAGTTTATAGGCGGTTCGGGCTTTGGCAAGTCTTGCCTTGCAGCTTCACTGCTGGATATTGCTACCACATGCAACAGCCCTGACGTGCTGCGGATTGGTTTACTCGACTTAGAGTACCAGACAAGCAGATTGTTTGAACACCTGCCGCATGTATACGAGGTACGTTCAGGTGCCAATACTATCAGGATGATCGGGCGCGATGCCGATGAAGTGGCAGCTAGATTAGGCACGCTTAAACAGGAACTTAATAGACGCGCAGACCAAGGCGTAAAAACGCCGATCTTACTGGTGTATGTGGAAGAAATGTTATCCCTGCAATATGAAGTAGTTGACGAGAAACTACAAAAACAGATGTTGGCAGACTTAAACATCATTGCCTTACGCGGTCGCAAGTATGGCATATTCTTTCTTGCCTGTATGCAGGTGGACTACTCTACAAAGGAGTTGCGGGAGTCTCAAAAGATGTTCCGTACACGCGGCGGATTTGCCATTGACCCAAGCGCGGCACGCGCATCAGGGTTTGTAAACAATGGATTGATAAAAGAGAACTTCCAGAGAGGAAAACCAGGACAGTATGTCCTTGAGAAACCTGCATTTAGCGAGCTTGTACTAGCGCCTAGGTATGATGTGGAGCAAAAACTACTACATCCTTCACTTTCACATCCTGTATACACTGAGCTTGAAAACGGCTATGCAAGCGGTGAAGGTGAAAATAGCGTGAATGTGCTTGCAGAGTCGGTGAAAGACGATGAAAATTCACCAATTGACACCGACATTTCACCCAATGTTTCACCAGAAGATGAAACGGCCATACTACATACTGCCTTGGTATTGCAGCGCGAGAAAGGGCAATTCAACCGCTCGGATATCAGGGACAGGCTAGGGTGGAACAATAAGCGATGGCCCATTATCAAGGCCGTGTGTGACAAATATCATTTAACATAGCAAGACCAGAGAGGAAAGGAACAAAGATGAACAAGGAAGAAAGGTTAAAAAGTCTTGTAGACTCAATTGTAAGATTAGAAGGCAAGTCACCATGTAAAGCAGAAGGATGTAAAAGTGCTGGTACATATGGCTGCCTGGAGTGCGGTAACTTCTTCTGCTATGGACACATATTCACGTACAATGGCCTGCGCTATTGTGAAGGCTGTCTACCGCAGTATGACGAAGATCAGCAATTTTGAAAGGAACAAGTATGTATCCCTACTCCTGCGGTTTTGACTTTGGCAACTCGGACACGTGTGTCGTGCTAACAGGACTTGACAAAGCGTCTCGATCACTGTCCATTCCTAGCGAAACATCATTAGGTGAGTTAAAAAGGTTGCAATCTTTAGGCATCAAGATAAAGCCTACAGATTACATCTACCGTGATGAGAACACGGAGCTTTTTATTGGTGATCTGGCGATCAGTCAAGGCAGAGACCCATTCAGCGCCAGAGGCGATGTGAGCAGATATCATAGTGATACCGCCCTGCATTTGCTACTCACAACTACAGCCGCACTAACGCCTTACGAAAGTGAGATAACCATTAACGTGGTTACTGGCGTGCCTGTGGACACATTCATAGGAAGTCCAGAGATACGCAGGACCGTGAAAAATGCGTTAAGTGGTTCCTACAACTTCAGCCTGAATGGTGCAGACCGCTGTACACAGATCATTGTAAAGTCGGTGGTCATGGAAGGCGCTGGCGCAATGGTGAAGTATGGCTTAAATGGCAAGGTTCGCCAGGGCGTTATAGACATAGGTGGGAAGACTACCGACCTATTTGTATCAAATGGGCAAGAGCCAATATCGTCACTCTGCAAAAGTATTCCTATTGGTGTAGAAAATGCCTACGACCAGTTAAATGCATCATTTGAGAGTCTCTATCACAGGCCCTTAGATCGTTCAGAACTGCGAGATATTATGTATGCATTTGTCAATGGCAAGAAACCAGGGCCAATCTACGCCGATGGTTCTCTTGTTCCTAATGTGTCAGACCTCGCACGAAAAGCAACAAACAAGGTTGGTGCAGAGATAGCGGCGTACATTGCTGCATACTGGCGCGATAATCTTGCTGGCAAGGTGGCTAGTTCGTTCGCAAGGGTATTACTCATAGGTGGAGGATCCTACTACTACAAGGCACCAATACAGAGGCAGATAGCTAATGTGTCGCTACCGGATAAGCCAGAGATGGCTAATGCTGCTGGTTACTGTGATGTGGCCTATGCCTTTACTATAAAGGAACTTGAGGCAAGTGCATGAACACTAGGGATAGGACAAAGTATAGGTACTTTACCATAGGCATTGATAGAGAGTCAAAACTACTCAAGTGCCTAGAGGAAGATGCCAAAGAAATAGGCAGTAAGATGATTGCAAAGGTAATTGCCATGCGCCTAAATGATTACTACCAATTCATTCAGCGTTTTTATGAAGGTGTCCCATCCGCCTCTGATATTGAAGCCGAGGATATGTCAAAAGATAATGCGGCCGAGGCCGCTAGTGTGTGGGAAATGGACGATTAATAGGCAAGAGAGGAATACCAATGACAATTAAGCCTGACGAACATACGTAAGTGACCTTTACAAGCATTGAAGGATACTCCTACCTAATACTGACCGCGAACTTGCCAAACTAATTGTAGCGTCACAATCCACCGCGAACAAGTACCACAAGCTCATCAAACAGGATAATCAACCCATGAACGCACACAGAGGATTGGCGCAAGTCAGCAAAATGGCAAGAGAGAAAAAAGCGAGTCAATCAATTTCTCCTTGAGTATACGGAAGAAGGAGAAGGATTTAGGATTAGCTATATCACTCTCAAATACCACTACTATTCATGGTGCAAATCCATTGGACTAACCTATGCTGATTTCGGCCCCGCTGATTTATTTCATGTACTGGATGAAAGGCCTTCGGTGGTCCACGGGACAGGCCATACTATTATTGGCATGAGAATGAAACACCCTGTCGGACTTCCTAGCTACTACAGTCATGGTAAGCGTAAGCGTAAGCGTATCTCGAACAAAACCAGGGAAGTAGTTTATGCCAAACTGCGTAGAAATGGTAATATGTGTGCGTTGTGCGGGCGACCAATTTTAGCAGATGATAGAGTTCACATTGACCACATTATACCGGTACACCAGGGAGGAACAGACGACCCATCTAATTTACGGGTTGTTCATGATATTTGTAACCTTACCAAGGGATAACACTGAATACTGCCATTTACCGCTAGGCGTATTTTGTTCCATTGGGCATGGTTGCGCCTTCGAGCGACTTTGCCTGTTTAAGTTGTTCATCAGTGACTTTGGCTCCTCTTAGGTTGGCTTCACTCAGGTCGGCTTCATACAGGATGGCTTTATACAGGTTGGCTCCAATCAGATCGGCCCTGTTTAGGTTGGCTCCTAGCAGGATGGCTTCAGACAAGTCGGCTTCAGATAGGTTAGCTCCATTTCCGAAAGTAAGGATCAGATTACCATTCGTATCCGATAGCTTCACGACTTTAGCGGATTCCAAATCACCAATAAATGTTAAATGATGAAGGAAAGTTGATATTTGGGCATTAGTTATGTTTTCTTTGTGCATTGTCTTACTAAAGTTCGTTTCTGACAGATTAGCTTCCTTTAGACTGGCTCTACTCAAGTCCACTCCAACTAGGTCTGCTTCAGATAGGTCTGCTTTGGATAAGTTAGCTCCGCTCAGATTAACTCGTACTAAGCTGGCTTTGCTCAAAACAGCCTTGCTCAGGTTTGCTCCGTTCAGCTTGGCCCCAATTAGGAGAGCTCCCTGTAGGTTAACTCCACTCAGGTTGGCTTCAGCCAGATTGGTTGTAAGTAAGTTCGCTTCACTCAGATCAGCCCCGACTAAACTAATCACTTGCTTATCTACATTTATAAGGCCAGACTCATACAGGAAATTGAGCGCACTTCTTTTACGATCTTTGTCTAAGCGTGGAAGAACGGTCAGCGTTCGTACACGTGCTATTTTTCGTACCTCATCTTCTGGTTTTGACTCGCGCAACTTCTTCTCAAGCAGAAGCTCTGACATGCTGTCAATGTACGCTTGTAAGGCCGCTTCACGTTGGTTGTCTAAGGCAACATCACGTTCTGTTTGATCGCGCAATTGCGTGGACTTCTGCTCATTCCGGCCAGTCGTATAATTGAGCAAGAAGCCACCTACAACAAGTACCGCCGGAATAATCAGCAGTTGCAGCCAATCCCAAAGGGCTTTTCCTGGTTGGTACACTTCAGTTCTGACGACTGTACCAGCAGATGGACCACTAGTAGTATGTGCTATCGTCACTTGGGTATAACCATCAAAGCCAGTCCAGTCGAACCAGTAGCCAGCGATAATCAACGCGATGGATACCGCAAGTGCAATTCCAACAACTCCAATAGCTACCCGACGCTGCTTTATTTGCTGCAACCACGAACGAAACATCAGTACCATTGCGGCTTCTCCATAACAGTTTTGATATGCCTATTGCTTCAGCTATGCGGCTCCTGACTATCCATATGCATTTCAGCACGTAGTTGCGAAATGTTACGAAGTACCTTACCTTCTGGCGTGCGGTCATACACATACTGTTCCCTCGCCTCACGCGTCCTTCGTTCTTGCTCAAATTTTCGATCCTGTTCGCGGTCGCCTACTATCTTTTGCGAGCCGGCCAGCACAACGCCACCTACGCCAAGAATAGAAAGAACCGACTGAGCACCAGGAATAATCAACGGTAAAACAGCCCCAAGGACTGCTACGAAACTTCCAACCCAAAACAGGACCGTTGATCGTGACGGTTTCTTGATCTTATTTCTTATCGAGGCTATCGCTTTCATATTTGCTCCTGTGTTTAGTTACGGTCAAGGCCAAGATAGCTTGTTATATGTATAACGAACGTAGTACAGCACTGCATATAAAAAGCCTACTTTGCAGCATATAACAGGCCCACAGGACTAGCACTGGCCAGCGCGAAAAATACCGCCACTAAGAAGGTACTATACACGAATTGTTATTAGCGGTATACTTACTACGATAAAAACCGCAATGGGAGTTAAGGTTATGAGCGACGAAGATCAGTTCTATTTCATTCCGTATGAAGAGAGCGGGTTTCCTGACCGTGAGAAGCGCGTCAAGGAACATTATCGGTCACACTCTGTACCTATTCCAGAAGATTTCACGTTTAAGAGGTGCGAGGCACACATAGGATTTGAGCAAGTATGCGGCAAACCTGCCCGTTGGGTTCGTATGTATATCAAACATGATGGCCTCCCCCACGAAATGGTGGTCTGTGATAACCATAAAACGGAAGAAACATGGTCATCCGTTCCTATTACGGTTGATGCGGAGCGAACCACAGAATACAAAGCAGGTGATGTATCTTATTATCTCACTGTGCGCGATAACATAGCACAACATGAGAAGATGTAGGATAGTTAGAAAAGGAACGCACATGTTTACCTACCTTCACCCGACCCCTGAATATACCTATTCATTTGAGGCAAGTACCTCCTTGATTGAGGCGAGGCGGTTAGCTCAAACTGAGGCGCGGAAAGAATTTGAAGTACGCATGGTGGTTCAAGATGGTTCATCTTACGTTGTTGTGCCTGCCGATCACTGTTCGACGTTTTTTGCAGGGCTGCCAATCGTGGCAGAATATAACGCTGATGGGTTTGAAGTCAAATAGACACTCGCTTCTTCTATTACTCTGCCTGGTCGTCAGTACGTTTAACAAAGTAAAACTGCTGGCCCGCGTGCCGCCTTTTGTACCATCCGCCCACACTGTCGCGGTGTTCCTCTTTTGCACATACGCCATCTACCACCAGCGCCTCACGACGCACCAGAGGTGGAGGTGCGCGGTGGTGTTCCAGGTGTGCAACCAGCGTTGCAGAGGTGAAACTGGACGTGGTGACAGGATAGGCTACTTTTCCCGGTATCAAGCAGTTTTCCTAGCCATCTGGCGCACGAACTCACGTTTCAGTGCCTCAAGTTGTACTGATGACACATTGCCACCTTTGCGTGGGTTGCGTGTGGAAGGCATCTTCCCAAAAATCCTCTTTATATCTTCCCTTGTAAGAATTGGTGGATTATACAAGTCCACTGGGCACAGGGCCTCACATCTCAAAAACATAGGGTAGTTTCTGACCCGCTCTTGATAGCTCTCATCCCAATCACGTAGTGTAGTATCGCCTGTTGGCTGGCATCCTCTAGGTTTCACCGGCATCTCACATTCATCGCTTTGTCCATTCGTGTGGTCGAGCGGTTGAGGATCATTGCCTTTTACCAGGCAATTTGATGGAAGTGGTAATCCTTGATTGCGATACCATTCGGCAGCATCCTTGTGTGACTCGAACCGTTCACAAACCTCAAGTATGGCCGTCATACGCCATGTGTCCGTCGCACCATCCAGAACGGTGATGTAGACAACGGTATCTCCGACCTTCAGGCGAGGCGCAAATTTTCCTGCACGACACACTGCACTAATTGAAGGAAAAGCAGACTGCAAATCTGGCTCTCTTCGACACCCTCCATCAATATAGGGCGGGAGGTTGTGCTTCCTCACCGCCTTGCGTCCTGGCTGATTAATGTTTAATGGGCGATAGGTGACAAGATAGATACTCATGGTGTGGTTCTCCTTTGGGGATGAAGCAGTAAGTTCTGCAACCTTTCCATTATACCAGACTTACACCTATTGTATCACACTCATACCTATTGAGTTTTTGATGCAATCCTGTCTAAGCTGAAATAAGTTTTTATATGCAGTGCTGTACCATGTTTGATATAATCATGCATATCAATCATGTGATGGAGAAGGTGCAATGATAGCAAGGCTTCGTTCATGGTGGCAGATAATAAAACAACATCAAGTAACAATTGGAATTGTTGCAATTGTACTGGCGTTTTTCGTTTCATTGATTATTGTAGGCTACCAGTTCGACTGGACTGGGTTTGGTGCGTATAACAAAGTAACAATAACACACACCATCAGTGGCACAAACGCTGGTACAGTCACCAAGACCGAGGAATACCAGCCAGGAAAAGGCCTCTGGGACTGGTTACAGCTTCTTGGTATTCTTGCTATTCCTGCTGTAGTGGGTCAAGCAAGCGAGACAAACAGAGCACAGCAAATTAAGGAGAGCGAGGCAAATAGAGAAAAGCGGCACCAGACTGACCTTGAGATCGCAGATAAAAATAGGGAAAGGCAACAACAAACTGATCTTCAGATTGCAGCAGATAAGCAGCGTGAAGCGGCATTGAAAGAATATTTCGATAAAATGTCGGAACTCCTACTTCATGAAAACTTGCGCGGGTCAACAAAATACGCCCAGGTAAGGAATATAGCGCGGGTATGGACGTTGACAACCCTTCGACGCTTAGACGGAGTGCGTAAAGGAACTGTGCTGCAATTCCTGCATGAGTCTGGTCTTATAGATGCAGGGAACGAGACCATTATTGATCTGGACGGAGCCGACTTGAGCGGAGCCAGCCTGAGAACTGACTTGCACGTAGATAACCTGGCTGGAACCAACATGGAAGGAGCCGACCTGCATCAAGCCTACTGCGCCGGGGCCGAGCTGGTTGGAGCCAAACTGCGTGGGGCCGACCTCAGCGGAGCCAACCTAACTGAAACCGACATGTTTGGAGCTGATCTAAGTTATGCCGACCTGCGTGGAGCCCTAGTCACTGATGTACAACTAGAGAAAACCAAGTCACTCGAAGGCGCAACCATGCCTGACGGAACAATACACGCCTAGTGGTAAATGGCAGTTATATTATCTGCTTGAGTTGCAGATTGGAGTGCTGTAGCTTATGATAGAGGCCATAGGATATTATCTTGAGTTATGAGAGGTGTATCATTCCTAGGTGGTCCAGCGCACTTGTTCGTGTCATTGTAGTGTAGAGGAAATAGTAGGTCATGTCGAGGTCGTCTTTCCCTCAAAGAGTGGTTTGGCCGAAATTGCTTCCAGGGTATTCCGTTTGGTCAGCGGCGGTCGGGGTGTTATTAAGTGGCATGTCACTGCTTTTGACCGGCAATTCTGGCCTGGATTGGGGAACGAAAATAGGCCTTTGTCTCATAGCATTTGTGTTTCCAATACTTGTATATGTAGTCTGGAGATACACAAGCGTTATAGTACGGAGGCTAAAGCAATACGACCCCCTGTACGACGAACTGGAGCGTACTGCCTCGAACAATCGGCAATTACAGGAGAACTTCACGTTTTTTCTTCAAATCCTTATATCTGCTGGACTCCAGGTGTTTGATGTGACTGGAGTAGAATGGGGCAACAAATCACCACTCCTGGCGATTGCTTGTGACCAAAAAGTGCCGGTAGGCAGTAAGCTCGTTGTCATAAATGTATCTACCCTGGATACATTGGGGCGGTTTGAAGTAGTGCAAGCTACGATAGGTGGATACTTTGCGCGAGAGGATCGGATCGTAAATGCCGTGTGGTGGGGTTTCTTGCACAACGAAATGGTTAAATATAGCCACCCAAGGGTATTTAATACTGTTGCAGTCTTGTTACCTTAGATAGATGGAGACTCTGATGGCTGAAGATACAGACTTACTGCAAGGGAAAGTAGCAAAGATACTAAACGAAAGAGAAGTTGTCATTAACATTGGGAAAAAGCGCGGGGTGAAAAAGGGCATGAGGTTCGCCATACTGGCTCCTACCCCTGAGGAAATACTCGACCCGGAGACTGGTGAGAAGCTTGATGTGGTTGATCGGCCAAAGGTGCTTGTTCAGGCGACCGAGGTGCGGGAGAAAATTACGATTTGCTCGACGTACAGAACCATAAAAATACCTGGCGGGGCGTATAGCGTGGGCTCTGTTGCGCTTGGGCTCTTTGACCCACCTCGAAGTGTTTTTGAAACTCTAAGAATTGAAGACTCCTCCCTACCAGCGCCACTCTCACCAGACGAGAGCTACGTCAAGATAGGTGATCGGGTCAAGCAAGTGGAAGACCCCAGCAACGCCTGACTGTTCAGGCGCTTAGGCCTCTAAATGATTATTGAGTTACTTTAGTAGATTGCCTAACAGTTACCGGGCCAGGGCCGACAACGTTGGCAAGATTACGCACCGCTTGATGCAAATACTTCCTTACATCTTTCAATGTCTCTTGTCCTTGTGCATCAAGTCCAAGCTGTGCGAGCCTGTCCACTTCCTCTAAAACATTGCCTATGCACAATTGCGCTGAAACAATGCAATCCTGTATATTAGTCATATGTTCCCTCCTGTTCATTGCATTAGAAACTTCCTGTGAACTGCCTGTATATACTGCCACCCATTGGGAGAAATGCTATAGACTCTGGCCCACCAGCAGGTGTTGGTGTAATAGTTGGCACTGTCAGCGAGGATGAGTTTGGTACACATGATGTAAAGCCTCTTGAGTCTGTAAATGGCCTGTACCCTGCTGGACATACTCCACTGGCAGGCATGGGGATATTACCCTGCGCACCCGTTGTACTTTCTGTGCCAGTAGTGGAAACGCCGGTTACTGGTACACTGCCTATCAATGATGCCCGGCCATTCAGCATATACCAGAGCATCTTGAGGCGTGTATCTCCTTCAGCATTCACCTGCACCACCACAAACAACAAGAGCACAATAATAGCTATCAATAGACCGATACCGCCAGGCACCGGCGCAGAGCCAATCTTATCAATAAGTGGCCGTATACCTGAACTCACACTCCCTATCGCAATTTCTGTGGTTCGTATTGCCTGCCGGCGTGCTGCACGCTGCTGTCTTTCTTTTTCTAGCCTTCGCTGCTCCCGTTCTTTCTCAGTGTACAACAGGCGCTCCGCCCTACGACTGGTCCGTGGCTCATCTTCTGAGGTAGTATCTGTACTGCCCCCATCAGGTTGGACACAAATTCGGTGATTGTTAGTGAATGTTGGTCTGCCGCGCTTGCTGCTCCCTCCATTGGCTTTCAAACTCGGCTGGAGTGAGATAGCCTAACGAGGAGTGAATCCGCTTCTGCAT
>WNGN01001970.1_pt1 | contig 16755 bp, 15 predicted proteins | sample 5400561 | NCBI WGS metagenome assembly WNGN01 (sample SAMN13153379, study PRJNA577476) | soil metagenome | isolation source: 115 cm soil or saprolite under Garry oak tree replicate 2 | place: USA:California | collected 2016-06-15
GTCCGGGACTCTAGGAAGAAACTCTACGACGGGACCGGTGACGTCGGTCCGGGCGAACAGGTCGCCCGAGTCGGGATGCCGGAACTCCTTGTTCAAATGCACCACATCGGCGGCCGTGATCTGCACGCCGCAGGCCGCGGCGACGCGGGCCTGCACGGCGACGTCCGGGATGTGCTCGTCTTTCTGCGAGCTGGACGACTTCACCTCCGTGAGGCGGTACCCGTCGCCCCGCTTCTCGAGCACGTCGATCGCGACGAAGGTGTCGTCGGCGATGAACGTCGCCTCGAAGACCGCGGGAGCGCCCTCAGCGAGCGCTTTCTGTGTGGCGGCGACGCGTTCGCCGCCGACGTTGTGGGGAAGGTCGATCAGCACGCCGCCCGGATAGCGCGCGCGGGCCGCTTCGCCCACCTGGCGGCCCTGGTCGAAGAGGTCCTGCAGCACCTTGTCGGGCTGGAGCTCGAGCGCGTCCGGCTCGTGCACCTCCCACCAGAGCTTCTTGTGGCACTGGAGGCCGGAGGTGAAGCGGGACTTGGAGAGGCGGGCGGCTGTCGTCCTCATGGCGCGAAGGGTAGCGCCGTGGTGTGACAGTGGGCCAGGGTACGAGGCTGTTCCGGCCGACTCAGGTCAGCTCGCCGAGCACGCGAGCGAACAGGGCGGGTAGGTCCAGGCGTGCAGTGACTGTCGGGAGCGGCTCCCAGATCAGCTCCTCGCTCACCACCTCGGGCCGCTCATCGGCTGGGCGCCACCGCTCGACGAGCCGCGCGTCCAGGTCCACAATCCAGTACTCGGCGACGCCGGCGCGTTGGTAGATTCGGCGCTTGGCGCCGCGGTCGCGGGCGGCGGTGCTTGGCGAGAGGAACTCGATCGCGAGCATCGGCACGCCGACCTCGCTCCATTTCTTGAGGACTTTGCCCGGCTGTTTTCGGACGACGAACAGGTCCGGCTGGACGAGGGTGCGAGGGGAGAGGACGATATCCGCCGGACTGATAAGTAACTGCAGCTCGTCCTGTCCTTCGAGCGCCTTGCGCAGGACGAAGTAGAACTCCCCGAGGACCCGTTGGTGCGGGTATTCCGGCGCCGGGATCACGACGTGCACGCCGTCGAGCAGCTCGTGGCGCAGCCCGTCGTCAGGCAGCGCCAGTAGCTCCTCGATGGTGGTGACGGCGGCATCGTGAGTGGGCATGGCCATAATCTCGGGCTCCTCGGCCGAGGGGGGCAAGCCATGGGGCGACGGTAATGCCCGCCCGCCCGGCGGCGAGCATCAAATCCCCGCAGGCGACGTCATTCCAACGCTGAGGAGGCTTGACGCAGCCCTAAACCGTCCGAACCGCTCCGCCAAATAGTCCCCGGTTGGGCCGCAGGCGCTCTGCCCTTCGGGAGACCGATGCGGGATCCGTGAAGCTCTTGCAGGCCGTGCATCAACATTGGCCCGTCTGTCTCGTCGAGCACGTCCCCTCGAATGTGGACCTTGAAGTCGGGGTCCACGCCGAGGATCTCCGTGTCGTAGGCGCCGTGGTGGATCTTGCAGAGCGACAGGCCGTTCGGGACTTCGGGGCGGCCGCGCTCGTCGCGGTCGGGCAGAATGTGGGCGGCGAAGGAGCCGGGGTGCGGCCCAAGTCGGATTTGTATCGGACGCCCATTCCCGGTGTCCTTGCCGGAGGACTTGCCGAACTGCCCGAACTGAGACCGTATTAACCGTCCGGCGCCCCGGGGGACGGCGAGATGCGGCAATATCAAAAGGCTCTCGAGCGGCACCTCGCCGACTACAAGCGCCGACGCCTTGGCGTACAGCAGTCCGGGGAGTTCAAGCGCAAGAACACGGTCGTTTCGCACCCACACATCCTCCCGAAGGATCTCAATCTCCTCAACATGCTCGAGCCGTTTCGCGACGAGTTCCGTCTGTTCAGGGCGAGTCACGGGATCAAGCTTCACAAGGACTTCCATCATCTGAACTCGTCCCAGGCACTCGCCTTCAACTTGTTCCTTCCGTTCTTTCGGGACGGCACCAAGGCGTGTGAGAGGTTGTTCAGAGCACTCGGCGTACCGGGAACAGTCGACGATTGGCGCTTCGAGCACGTCGTCGACAAGAGCGAACGGACGACCGTCGATGTGTCATGGCACGACCCGGACGCGGGCTGGACCCTGTGCGAGGTGAAGCTCTCCGAGCGGGAGTTTGGTGCCGCGAAGGCGGACGCTCGTCACAGGCGGAAACTCGACCGAATCTACGCGCCACGCCTCAGGACACAGGTCGACGAACGCTTTCTCCAGTTCGACGCCTTCATTGCCCACTACCAGCTGTTGAGAAATGTCTCACTGCTGATGCGACCGGGCGTAGCGCGACTGGTGTTCCTCTTGCCCCAGCAGAACGAGGGCCCCCAGGTGGCCTTGCGGGAGGTGCTTGATGCTATAGCGCCACATCTACGCGCGCGTATTCACGTCAGCTATCTCGAGAACGTACTCGCTAGATTGGCCGGCGACTCTGGGCTGGGCGGTGTCCTTCGGGAACACGCGCGACAGTTGACCGAGAAGTACGTCTTGGCCGCAGCGGGCCGAAGCATCGCCCCGGGGAGGGACACATGAGGCGACGCACGAAGGCCTACTCGCTCGAGACTCTTGGGGAGATGGTTGCGGCATATGAGGCCGACTATCGTGAACGCTATGACAGCTAGCTGGAGTTCTATGCTTCGCAGTCCACGTTCGCGGAAGCCGTTCGACTCGCGGGCCTGGCCGAGGGTCTCGGCGGCAAGCGGATGGCGCACCAGCGGCGCATCCCGGGCGCCGTACTCCGGCGCTCCGCAGGGCGTCTGGGAGCACGAATCAAGGATCTCGAAAGAGCCCCGGCACTTCGACGGCGTGCACGACGCCGTAGCCGATGCGATCGGCGGCATCGAGGGCCATGGGCGAGCTGACTATTCGACACAGCGCTCCGGATTGCCGCTATCGGCGTCTGGCGCCCACCCGCGTGTACTTGCACGCCGGCACGCGGGAGGGGGCCCATGCGTTGGGGGTTTCGAAGGAGCGGGCGTGGGTGTCGCCCGAGGAGCTACCGGCCCCGTTTCAACGTCTCCGGGCGGGGCAGATCGAGGACTGTCTCTGCATTTACAGGGCGGACTTGCAACGACTTGATGGAGGTCCGGCTGTCAAACGTCGAAGGGCTCGCGGCTGCAGAGAGTTCTGGTGGCCCTATCCTAGGGGGTCAGGAGAGTCCTCCGCTGGAAGCCGGTGCAAGCGTTTCACAAACGTTTCTCACACAGGCGCTCGTACAATTCTGAGGAATTGGCCAGTCTCGTCCGTCGGGAGGGGAATTCAGTGAAGCTATTTGTTGAGTGGGGTCGGCCAGTTCGTCTGCGCGACGGCACGCGGCAGAATCTCATCTATGTAGTCGACCTCCAGAAGCTGCCTCAGGTGCCTGGAGTATACGTCCTAGGACGGCGCTGGGGTGCCGAATTCGAAGCCCTCTACGTAGGAAAGGCTTTCGGGATTCGCGGCCGCGTCAAGAATCAGCTCAACAACCTTCGATTGATGCAGCATCTACGTAACGCAAAGAGCGGGAAGAGGATCGTCATTCCTGGGAAGATCGTCACCAAGCCGGGGCAGCAGCTCAACAAGACCCTCCTCACGACTGAACGTGCGCTGATTCGGCATTTCCTTTCACGAGGGGACGACCTAGTCAACAAACAGGGAACCCGTCTCCGACATCATGAAGTTCATTCATCTGGGAAGCACCCGAAGAAGTTCATACCGCGCATCATGTTCTTGGAGAAGGGTAAGCGAGGATAAGGGCCTGGTCCAGGTCTACTAATGCTTACTGGCTCGACCTCGGTCGGGAGAGCGCATTCGGGATCAAGCTCGGCCACGGTCTGGCGCTGTACCTCTCGGCCAGGCAGCCTGCCGGGAGATCTCTTCGACCTGATTCCTATCGGGCGCGCGCGAGAACTTCCGAGCGGACGCTCGCTCGTTTGGCATCCTCCTGCGTCCCCGATGGCGACGGGGATCGGGCGCAGTAGGGCACCTAGCCAGGATGCATCCTGTTAAGCCAGTATTCCTCCGCGCTCGTTCCCGGCCAGTTGTCGATACCAATTAGGTGTTCCTGATCGGCGCGCCCGAGCATAACGACGTTGCGTGACGCGAGGCAAGCCATCAGCCCACGCGGGGCGTTCGGAGGAGCTCAGCTCGCTAGCCGGGGATGGATAAGGAATCTCTCGAGGAGAGCACCGATGATGAGGCAGCCAGACGGAGAACACGCCCTCCTGCGGGCGAACGGAGCGAAGGGATGACCCCAAAGGACCCCATTCGGGCCGCTCTTGAGCTTCCCAATGGAGCTCGCTTCTTGAAGTGTGCCTTTCAGATCAATCCGTTCGCCTACGTCCGCACTCACGCGAAGTCGACTGTGTTTGCCGACGAGGCCGCGTACGACGAGGCAATCGTTCAGGCATGCCTTGAACAGAAGATCGACGTCATTGCAATCACAGATCACTACCGTGCGGATACCGCGCAAAGCCTCGAAGAACGTGCACGGAAGGCAGGGATCCAGGTATTCCCGGGCTTCGAAGCAGTCACCAAGGATGGAGTTCACATCCTGTGTCTCTTTGATCCCGGTACCGAACTGAAGACCATTGAGAGAATAATCGGTGACTGTGGGATCCATCGGCAGCATCAGGCGTCGCCAACCGGAAAGTACGATGTCATCGAATTCCTGCGGGAGGCCCGCGGCTGGGGAGGTCTCTGCATCGCTGCCCACGTAGCCTCCGATGGCGGACTGCTGCGGAAGCTGTCCGGACTGCCGCGCGTGAACGCGTGGAAGTCCCAAGAGCTCCTCGCTTGCTCGCTCCCTGGACCATTGCGGGATGCCCCGGATGATCTTCGGCCTATCCTTGAGAACAAGGACGCTCAGCACAGACGAGAACGGCCGGTTGCCATTGTCAACGCGAAAGACGTGAGTAGCCCAGAAGACCTGCGCCAACCCGGCGCATCGTGTTGGATAAAGATGTCCGAAGTAAGCACTGAAGGGCTGAGACAGGCTTTCCTGGATCCGGCTTCGCGCATCCGACTGAACAGCGACCCGGTACCCGAGGAACACGCTGAACTGGTGGCAATTGCGTGGGAGGGAGGGTTCCTGAACGGAGCGGCGATTCACTTCAACCCGATCCTCAATGTCTTGGTCGGCGGCCGCGGCACTGGAAAGTCAACTATCCTAGAGAGCCTGCGCTACGTCTTGGGCCTCGAGCCGCTCGGAGAAGAAGCGGGGAAGGCTCACGAAGACATCGTCCGTGAAGTGTTGCGCAGCGGGACCAAGATCTCTCTGCTCGTTCGCTCATACCGACCTGCGAAACGGGAGTACCGCATCGAGCGCACCGTGCCGAATCCGTCGGTAGTTCGTGACTCGGATGGCCAGGTGCTCAGCTTGCTCCCCCGGGACGTGCTTCCCAGGATCGAAGTGTACGGGCAGCATGAGATCTCGGAGCTAACGAGGAGCCGAGAGAAGCTCACCCGCCTGCTAGACCGGTTCGTGGAACGCGATGAGTCACTTGCCCGACGCAAGAGTGACCTGCGGCGCGAACTCGAAAAGACAAGGCGGCAAATCGTGGATGTGCGAGCAGAGGTTCAGGCGATAGAAGACCGCATCGCAGCTCTCCCGGGTCTGGAAGAAACCCTCAAGCGGTTTCAGGAGGCAGGACTCGAGGAACGGTTACGTGACCAGAGCTTGCTCGTGCGCGAAGAACGGGTGCTCGGCACCATCCCTGAACGGCTTCAACCACTGCGGGAGTGCCTCGCGAGCCTCCGCCGCGAACTCCCGATTGATAGGACGTTCCTTTCCCCCAAAGCACTGGCGGAACTGCCAGGGAGAGAGATTCTGGCGGCAGCAGACGCCGTCATCCAGCGGCTAAGCAACGATCTTGAGGACTTGAGCCGGCAATTCGAGGCGGCGCTTCAGCGTGCCGACGCCGGCGTTGCCCAGGTCCGCGCGGAATGGGACAAGCGCAAGAAGCAGGTCCAAGCTGATTATGAGAAGATTCTTCGGGACTTGCAGAAGTCTCAAAAAGCGAGACTCGACGGAGAGGAATTCATCCGCGTGCGTCGGGCGATCGAAGAACTCAGGCCCGCCAGGGACCGCCTCGCCCTGCTTCAGCGGCTGGAGAAGGAGCACACCGACCGGCGGCGGACCCTGCTCGCCGAGTGGGAGGACGTAAAGGCTCAAGAGTTCCGCCACCTAGACGGGGCCGCGAAGACCGTGAGTCGCAAGTTGCGCGAGCGTGTGGAGGTCGAGGTAACAGCCGCAGAGGACAGAGAGCCTCTGTTCGAACTTCTTCGTACGAACGTCGGGGGGCGGCTGTCCGATGCGATCGACTCACTCAAGCAGGTTAAGGAGTTCTCGCTCCCGAAGTTCGTCGAATCCTGCCGCGCGGGGGCACAAGCCCTTCAAAAGGCCTACCGCATCACTCCAGGGCAAGCCGAGCGACTTGCGAAGGCACCTCCTGAGTCGCTCATGCGTGTGGAAGAGCTCGAGCTTCCACCCACGACCAGGATCAAGCTCAATACCGCACCTTCTGGGGAACCACCTAACTGGCGGGCGCTCGAAGACCTCTCCACGGGCCAAAAAGCCACGGCCGTACTGTTGCTCCTGTTGCTCGAATCGGACGCGCCCCTCATGGTCGATCAACCGGAGGACGATCTTGATAACCGATTCATTACCGAAGGTGTCGTCCCCCGAATGCGCGATGAAAAGCACCGTCGGCAATTTGTGTTTTCGACACACAATGCGAACATCCCAGTTCTCGGTGATGCTGAGCTCATCCTCGGCCTCAGCGCCTCTGGCGAAGCTGGCCAGGGAAGTGGTCGTATTCCTCCCGAACACATGGGCTCGATCGACTCGAAGCGGGTGCGAGAGCTTGTTGAAGAGATACTTGAGGGTGGGAAGGAAGCTTTCGAAATGCGCCGTCTGAAGTACGGATTCTGAGAGGCCCCACGAATGACGCGAGCTGAGCTCTCTGAACTGATCCGAAACGGCGAAAACTCTGGGGTGGAGTTCAAGCGCGACGACATCCGACCCGAGAAACTGGCGGAGGAGATAGCAGCTCTCCTCAACCTCGAGGGCGGGTACGTTCTCTTAGGGGTCGAGAACGACGGAAGCGTGTCGGGTCTGACGCGCGACCCCAAGAAGGCTGAAGAGTGGGTGATGGACATCTCGCGCGTCCACGTTAGGCCAGCCTCCATTCCCTACTGGGAAGCGATAGAGTGGGAGGACGGGAAGGTAGTGGGGATCCTTTCACTCCCCGCGGACAGCCCAGACAAGCCTTACAAGGCGAAACGCGGATCGGCTTGGGTAACCCAGGTTCGCGCGGGGACGACGACAAGGGACGCGACGGACGAAGAAGAAGCGCGCCTCTATCAGCAGTCGGGACGGGTGCGCTACGACGTCAAGCCGGTTCCAGGGACTACTGCGCAGGATCTCGACGGAAGGCGACTGGTAAACTACTTCCGAGATGTTCGATCCCAGGAACACCCGGCGAACGGTGACGAGGAGGGTTGGCGCCGGCTGCTGATTAATACTGATTTGATGGTCGAGGACCGGGGCCGTGCGATCCCGACGGCTGGTGCTCTCATCCTGTTCGGCGTGCGCCCCCATAGATACCTCCCCCAAGCAGGTGTTACGGCTACCGCCTACACGGGCACCGTTAAGGACTACGCGGCGAGGGAGAGGGCAGTACTCAGAGGTCCAGCCGTGGCGTTGTTGTCGGCGGGCGGGGAGACAGTGGAAGCCGGCCTAATCGAGCAAGGACTGGAGTTCGTTCGGCGCAATACGGCAGTCGCAGCGACGGTTGACGAGGGCGGCCGCCGCCGGGAAAGGTGGGACTATCCTCTGGAGGCCGTCCGGGAGGCGCTTGTCAACGCGGTCGCGCACCGAGATTATTCGATCACGGTTACTGATATCGAGCTCTCGATCTATAGCGACCGATTGGAGGTGATCTCCCCGGGGCGCCTCCCAAACACAGTGACCGTAGAAAAGATACGCGCCGGCTATCGTGCCTCCCGTAACGAGTTGATCAAGGAAGTACTTCGTGACTACCGCTACGTCGAGGCGACAGGGCTTGGGGTGCCGCGGAAAATTGTCCGAGGAATGCAAGAACACAACGGCACGAATCCGGATCTCATCGAAGAGGAGGACCGCTTTACTGTCCGCCTCTGGAAGGAGCGCAGGCTGTCCTGATCCCTCACAGGCGTACCGGCAGCTAGTTCGCATGGCCACCGTGCGAAAGAAGCCGTAGTTTGTGTTGTGTGCGCGCCTCACGGAAACCAGCGGGTTTAATCTCCCTTCACGACGCCGCCCTCTACATACAGGGCTTCGAGGAGGGCTCTCTGACTCAGCGTCTCGCCAGCCTCGAGGCGCTCTTTAAGAACGCCGATCGGAAACGCGCAGCGAGATTGGGCGACTCCCAGCAACTTGGCCCTGACCTCCTCCGTGCTGCCCTTGAACTCAAGAAGATCGCAGGCCAGGTGAACGTTCTCATTCACGCTGCTGGCATCCTCGCAGCGCTTATTGCCCATACTCCCGGTGTTCGGACTCGACGGAGCCGAATGAGGGATTGCGCCTCTCTATCCAGGGACACATGCTAACGTTATGGGGCTAATCTGGACGAAAAGCAGTAAGTACCGTCGCGCTCCCTACCAGAACGAGGCAGACCTCGAGGCCGCGATCCTCGAAGTCCAGGGTGACCTATTCGGTCCCGGTCGCATCTACCTGGACGTCAAGAAGAAGATCGGGTCGAAGGGTGGGGTCCAGAATATCCCCGATGGCTATCTTCTCGATCTCAGTGGTGCAAAGCCCCGCCTGTATGTAGTGGAGAACGAGCTGGCCTCGCACGATCCACTTCGCCACGTGGCTGTTCAGATTCTTGAATTCTCCCTCTCCTTTGAAGGTGAGCCGCGCGGTGTGAAGGGTGTGGTCTTTGAAGCCCTCTCCAGGAACCAGGAAGCGAAGACAGAGTGCGAGCGGTACGCCGCAGCTCACGGGTTCCGCAACCTGGATCACCTGCTCGAGTACCTCGTTTTCGAGGCGCCGTTCGCGGCTCTCGTCATCATCGACGAGATGTCGGACACCCTGGAGAACGTGCTCGCCAAGAAGTTCCAATTTGGCATCGAAGTGCTCGAATTGGCACGGTACGAGAACGAGGGGGGAGATCGCCTCTACAGCTTCGAGCCGTTCCTAGCAGACGTGGTTGAAGACATCCAACCCCGAGAGGAATCCGTTCAGCCCGGACCAGGCAGGCCGAGTCTCGAGGACGTGGATACTGTTGTTGTCCCAGGGTGGGAGGACGGCTTCCGCGATGTCTTCTTAGCAGAGAATCGCTGGTACGCGATCAGGATTCATGCGTCGATGCGACCGCAGCTCAAGTATATCGGGGTTTATCAGGTAGCGCCGGTCTCGGCCATTACACACATAGCGCCTATCCGCTCCATCGAACCGTGGAAGGACAGTGGCAAGTACGTCGTCAACTTCGCCGAACCGGCGCGCGAGATCGGCCCGATTCGTCTGGTCAAAGGAGGGCGCGTTAGACAGCTGCAGAGCCTGCGGTACACCACACGGACGAAGCTCGACGCCGCGAACACTCTCGACGACGTTTGGTAAAGGTCGTCGAGGCAGCACTCCAGGATCAGCCAGTCACCATCAACGGAACATCAACTCCAACGGGTGCAAGGATTGGGGGAACCCTGTGCCGGGTGCCTGCGCAAGCTGCCTTGAGGGTTGCCTGGAGCTTCGACGGTGGGACAGTCTGCTCGTAGCTGTGGAATGCACCTCTTGTGTAGAGGTACCACCGGTCCTTCGGGAGATCGGCAATGAACTGGGACGACTTCCATGTCTTCATCCCCACGACCTTCACCGAGACACCCAGGCCAAACTTGCTGAGTGGCGGCTTGCGCGTCACGGCACTTATGGCCTCGCGCAGCTTAGAAAGCTTCGCACTCTCAGTGGCGAGCACGTGGACAACGATTCGCGCGAGACTCTCACTGTTAACCCTCCGAGTCCGCTGAGGACTCGTAAGCTGGGTCACGACGAGTGCGGCGATGTGCTTACGGGCAGTTTTTCCAAGCCTGTCAGGCCGCAGCAGTTCGCCGAACATCGTCTTCGGGTACTTCAGAATGCGCAGCCGGACGATTAGTTGGCGTAAACCGTTCTTGGAGCTCTCGTGCCCAGGTCCTGCGACCTCGCTCTTTGTCAGTCCCAGCAAGGCTTTATAGCCCTTCTGGCTGAACGTCTGCGCAAAGCCGGCATTCACATCGATACCTAGAGCGCGCCGACCGAGAAAGCTGGCAACCGCCAGAACTGTGCCGGTGCCGGCAAACGGATCGAGCACGACCTCTCCCTCTCGGCTGGTTAGGGTGATGATCCGAGCGACCATCGCAAGGGGGAACGGGCAGAAGTGCCGGATACCATTACGCGACCAACTACCCTGAACAGGAATTGGAAAGTGCCAAAGGTCACTCGGCGCCTTCCCACTCGGATTGTAGCGCTCGGGGTACTTCACCCAGTATGACGACAAGTGGTCGATGTCTCGGATACGATCGAGAGCGAATCGGCCCAGTTTCCCCTTCGAGAAGAGAAGCACGTATTCAAATACTCCCCTAAACCGCCCTACATGCGACCAAGGAAGACTCCTCCCCTTGTCCCAGATAACCAGATCATGAAATGCCCACCCTTCTGCCTCGGCTCTACGAATCACCTCCCACGGAAGGAGCAAGGTTCGCCCGGAACTCTTGACGGTATCGAGCACCACCCAGAGGGCGGCCGCGTCCCTGCAGACCCGGTGTAACTCATGAAGAACAGCCCCAATGTCTCTTAGATACTCCTCTTCCCACTTCTGCCCGTAGCCTATCTGCCCCCTGGCGCCATAGTTCTTCAGCTTGCCATAAGGAGGCGAAGTGACTACGCAGTCGACCGATTCGGCGGGCAGCTGTCGAAGTAATTCGCGGCAGTCCGCTCCGACGAAGACGCAGTTCTGCTTCTTCGCAACCGTCCTAAATCTCAACTTTGACAGCGCAGCCTGGATCAGGTTCCAGCGCGTTTCGGCTGAACGGTTCACGATCCGGCCTTGTCGACGAACAGGCTGTGGATCTGAGGTCCGATTTCGAATTTCTTCTCGTCTACGTAGTTCCGAACGTCGATCTCAGGGTTGTTCGGGAACCTTCGGTCAAGCTTACCCGATTCCAAAGCCTGGGACACCAGTATCCAAAGGCATTCGTTCAGGATCAGGTCCGCTAAACGGACCTGGCAGTGAAAGTTCTCTTGAACCGCTTCGTACGGCTCTTCGCCGAAGTAGCTGGCGTTGACGGGGTCCTTCGTGTTGATGAGGATGATGCCCTCGGGCACGTACAGGGACTGCACCTTGCGCTCGAGAGCCTGGAACCTGTAGTCCTTGAATAGACCGAATTTCCCGCGCTCCTGCTTCTCCCGCTTCACGACTGACACCTTTGTGCCAGCTACGTATTGCAAGCTTGTAGCCGTAACGATGATTTCTTCGGCGAGGTCCGTACCTGTTACTCCGAACTCGACCTGAGCGACTCGAGAAGTCACAAGATGTGATTGAGCAAGCTTGCTGTTCGGCTCAAGTAGCCGGAGTCCAGGCCTGTCAGCAGTAACCTCGATGTCTGACCCAAGAGGAATCTTGTCAACATCAACGAAGACTCGGAGGTGCCTTCTTGCTCCGACGCGAACCGAGTAGTCGTCGCGTTCGAACTCGAGCCCGTTAACGGGCGTAATGACCTCTCTGGCCGTCGTGGTGACATCGAGCACAGCCGCGGTCTGCTTCCAAGTTGCGGTGATCTTTCCGCCAACATCCGCGTAGTCCGACCTTATGCGGACGATCTTCACGAGAAGACCGCCCTCACCACGATCCTCCCCCATCGCTATCGTACCCGGTGATACAGTGATCTCGGCGCAGTCACTCGCGACTTGGATTTCGTCGTTCGGTTGAACCAAGGCTGTATTGATAAGCAAGGCAGCGGGAGTGTTCACGCCAGTCTGCACGGAGACATGGGCGTTTGCAAACGCTATCCCTTGGGGTGGTGGCGTTCGCAGTGCCGTGGGTATCAGCGGCACTCGAGCGTTCTTGCCAAGAATCTCGCTCGCGAGCTTGTTGAGAATGTCCAACGCTTGTTGGTGTCGTTCCCGAGTACGTTCTGACAGCTTTCGCTTGGGTTCGGGCCCAAGTTCTCGGAGTTTCGCAACTAGCGGCTGCAGCAGCGGCTGAATCCGGTCGCGCAACGCTCGATAGAATGGCAGGTTCTTTTCGAAACCGTCCCTGGTCTCTGTAAGGATTTCTTCAGGCTCCTTCTGATTGAGCTTTGTCCTGATGTATGACCCAGCGCCCCTCAAGCGGACCATACCAGACAGCCTCCGCGCCGCGGGATCCTCATCGAAACCAAAGAGGTGCAAGTCCAGCACGGCGTCGTCCTCATCCAGGACGAGAAGACCTCCCTCCCTTTCGACGTACCCCACCTCACCTTGGGTAAGCTCGTGTTCGGCCAGTCCGATTTCACTTTGGATGTCGATCGTGGTCCCAAGATCAGTTGGCAACTGGTCGTTGAACCGATCCTTGATTTCAACCTCTGGAAACCGATAGCTGATCTGGTTATCGAGAACGACCTTGCCACGACCGTCAACCACCTTCAGAGTGATCTCACGGTGAGGGCTGCTGTTGATCATCCGGAGCATGTAGAACCGGCACAGGTCTTCGAGCAGCTTGGTCGGCTGCGGATTATGAACCCCCTCGGCAAGTTGGAACTCTACAAGGGTGCCGTTCGCCGGGATTCCGAGCGCCTTCCGAAGCTCGGGCGTGACTCTACTCGGGGCCTTGATATCAACGAAAGGCCTGTCCTGGCCCTCAACATCCTTCCAGCGAAAACGGCAGTTGTAGAACAGATCGTTCTTGATCGACTTGACTTGACCGTGGTACTGAGTGAAGAGGACGTCCCGGAGCCCCTTTCCAAAGAGACTGCGCGTCCGAAAGCCACGCGCGCGATCAGAGGACTCCTGGCCGTACGTGACGAAGCGCTCCTGCATTTCCTTGTCGGTTAGTCCCTCTGCGTGGTCAATAACGCTGAACCGCCTCTTGCTCCTCTCGAAGAGGATGGTAATTGGGGCCGGCTCCGCCACAGGAGGCGTGCTGCCTGCGCGCCGGGTGGCCTCCTCAAGGCGACGATAGCTATCGTCCGCGTTCGTGATAAGCTCCGTGAGAATCTTGGGAATGCTCTTGCCAATAGCCCGTGCGAACGCTCGTCTGATTTGTCTGGTCGCAAACGCGAGCTGAAATTCAGCCATCGCTACGCGCTCCTCTAGGAGTCACGGAAGTGGGCGACAAAGGTCTTTCGCACAGCTCGCAGAAACTCCACGAGATCGCTTCGGCCGACCTGAGCAGCCGCATTCTCCAAGACGGCCACTCTATCGCGCAGGGCGCGGGGAGGAGTGTAAGCGTACGCGCCGAGCATGTTCAGGAGCTCTAAAGCCACCCCTTCATCCAGCTGACCGTGCCGCCATTTCTGAAAGAGAGGAGAGCTCTCTATGGGCTCAAGCTCCTTCCCCAGATCCATCGTCCTGGGTGAAGCGCGGCGCTGTGGAACCTGGGGTTCTCGCCCTCGCGTGCCCCCGCCAAGCTCTTCTTGAACCTTCTTGACCTTCATCATGCCGCTCTGCGTAAGAACGAAACCCTTTTGCACACTGCCGCGAGCCCAATTGCGATACTTGGGTCCTAGCTGCAACAGCGTCCGCCCCACTCGCGCCGCGTCAGGGTAGTCGGGGAAGCCCTCGAGTGAGAACTTCAGTGGGAACATCGTGAATGCTGCGACCACGATGTTTTCGAATGTTGTGAGGATGTGCCTGTCCTGGAGCCAGCGGAGCGTGAAGGCGGCCAGCCCCGTAAGGTCAACGGCGGCGTAGCGCGATTCAGGGAATGGTGAGATGTCGTGCAGCGTTGTCCAGGCCGAGGAACTCGTCATAGCCGAGGAGCGTCTTTCTTTCCCTGGTTGGCGGGCATGCACAAGACCCTTAGGCCGGCTCAGAGGGCCAACCCCTTGGCTTGTGTTCCGAGTTTCAGCTGCAGATAAGGCGAACTGCGCGAGCCACCCACGGCTCACCTGTATGCTAGAGGCCCTTGGCCTCGCAGGTAAGATGCAACACTTCTTCCCTTGGCAGGTTGACTTCGCCCCAGGATGGTGAGCGGTCTACCATATGGGCTCGAAACCTCGCGGCTGCTATTAACCGCGCGCCGAATTCGACGCCATCCAGAGCCACGGTGGCTCCAACCTGTGTGCGGTACTGGTCCTCGATGATCGCATAGCAGAATGCAAGCCAGGGCTCCGCCTTGTTGTTCGCGGCGTCCTGTTCCAAACGGTCAAGCCGCGCCGGTGCAATCCAGGTCTCCCACGCAAAACAGCTTGAACCGTCATTCCCTCGATATGGCAAGTTCTTGCCTGCGACATCCACGAACAGAGTGCGCACGCCCTTCTTGGCAAGCAATCTGCCACCAGCGGCGCGACTCACTTTGAAGCCGGCTCCCTCCAACAACTGCAAGGCCGCGTCAACGTATGTGGTTCGGCTAATGCGCGACATGGGTGGCACTCTCATCCCAAAGTTCTGGACAAGGAATAACGATTCCGACAATGATTTCAAGGCGAAGGAGGCCGCACACGAGGTCGACGTCAGCGTTGGGATCTGAGCGCCCACCTCTGAGACGACTGGATCTGGCCACCCACCCGGATCTGCATTGCTGGTTGGTCTAGGACCAGATGACAAGACGCCTTCACGACTACACCTTTTCTTTCTTGCCGTATAGCGCGAGCAGGTTCTTGCGGCCTTTGTTTCTATTCAGCTTTCTGATCATGGCATTCGCCAACCCGCGAAATCCCTTCCAGCCACCACCCATCTTGGCCACATAGTCTCGTCTGAACGACGCGGAGCGCAGCGGCCGCAGGAATAGGTCGAAGTCAACACCACCATCCGGGTGCTTTTGCAGTATCCGGCCCAGAACCATGAACAGAGCATTGATCCCAGTCGGCTTCAGCAGCGAATAGTCGTTGACATTCTGCCAAGGATCCGCGCCGACATTCGTGGACTGTGTGTTGCGTTGAACTCCCTTCAAGAAGCGAATCAGCAACTGCACTTGCTTCTCAAACGCCTTCCCGTTGGCTTGAGCCGCAAATCGCCTTCTGCTATTGAATGGAGCGAGAGAGAATAGAGGACCCGCGTAGGTTCCGGATTTCTGCCTGAATCCTAGGAGCGTCTCGAGCAGTCCGTACTGAGCGAGACTCGACAGGCTAATCGGCCGCCCGTGATGCAGTTCGCTGACTTTGACCCTTCCCCTGAGCGGGGAGTTGTCAAACTCATTGAGAGCACGCCCGATCAGGCTCGGCCAAGTGAGCTTGTGCCTCAAGTCCTTGGTTAAGGCAGTGAGATCACAGAGGAGGTCCGACTTTATGCGCTTTTGGAAGTAATTGATGTTGATAAAGGTTTGGGTCTGAAGCGGCTCACGGAGGTGAGTGAATATGATGACCGGAAGGTCGAACGGCCTATGACGCTCTTGCGTCCAAGCCTCGTACCTGGTACCGAGAAACCCATAGGCTCGGTGCTGACCGTCGATAATCCAGGCCGAACAATATGCTGTTGGTATCGTGAGCCGACGCTCGTTTGCATCAAAGTGAACGAGGCGCTGGATCCCAGGATCAGCGTCGAGCACAACAATAACTGCATTCGGGATGAAGCTCTGAGGATCCTGCGAGGAGATGAAACTCCGGATGGTCGCAATCCTATCGCTGCTGAGCATCCTCTGATATGCGTACGTTCTTTCAGATGCGCGCCTCACAACGTACGCAATCTTAAGGAGCAGCCCCGGATGAATCATTCCCAGGTACATCGTCTTGCCCTTCTGTCTCAGCTCTAGAGCGTTGATCGTGAAGGTGCTCCCTCCCTCAAGATTCAGGCCGAAGTCTTTGAACAACTCGTACTTCGTCCACTTCCCGAGAATGCTAGATATGTTCTGGTAGTAGGTAAGCGCAAAGTGATTCCACACGAGGAATGAGTGTGGCTTTGCCTGCCTCAAACAGACCTGGTAGCTCTGGTCCGGGAAACTGCTGCCGTACGCGAAGCACACCCGAAGGAAATCAACGTCCTTAAAGTGCTTGCTCCGAAACCGCCGATCGGCGGAGTTGATCACGTGGATCTTGTCTTTTCGTGCTGAGATCGCTGCAATGTCGTTGTTGTATTCTCTGTAGTGTCGTTTGACGCCAGCTGCACTCCTAGAGTCCTCGCACTCAAATAGCAGCAGAATCTTCTTTCCACCGTAAGAGAATCTTGCCACTACATCTATCTCCTTCTCGGTCAGGAGATTTCCAGCGTCGTCCTTGTCGCCCCCAAAGTTGATCTGGACCTCCTGGTCCACGATCAAGTTGTCGAGATGGCAGTTCTGCAAGAGCTGTCTAACGCCAGTCTTCAGGCGAGCGTCTTTCATCACGCTGGTAGCTCCCAGCCAAAAAGGGTGGCCGTCGTGATGCGAAGCCAGGGTCTCACAACTCTGCGTCGACCGCGACCGCGAGGCAAACCCGGCGCGCCGGGGCGATCCCAGGGGTCGCAGTCCTTGACTCGCCCAGACCGGCGGAGGTATAGGTTCGTCGGTGGCGCGGTTGCCTTAAAGCTTAGTTAGTCCGAAGAGAGCGAAGGGCGAGCACGTCGGCGCGCGCTCTCAAGGGACCCTCACGAGGGGAGGC
>WNGN01001234.1_pt1 | contig 16749 bp, 12 predicted proteins | sample 5400561 | NCBI WGS metagenome assembly WNGN01 (sample SAMN13153379, study PRJNA577476) | soil metagenome | isolation source: 115 cm soil or saprolite under Garry oak tree replicate 2 | place: USA:California | collected 2016-06-15
CGGTGATCTGATTGAGTTTCGAGTATCGCTGATTGGCGTAGTCGCCGGCCGGCATCACCCACTCCTTGGGGTTCTGCGACAGCTTGATCAGTTCGTCGTTGGCGGTGGCGGCACCTGCGGTGAATGCCGCCACGGCGCCTAGACAGGTTGCGAGTAGCACCTTGCGCATATTGAACCCTCCCAGGTTGTTTCCAGTTTATTTGGTTTGTGCGATGGGCCTGCGCCCAGCGTTAGCTCTTGCAGTGGGATGTTCTCCCGACATCGAATCGCAGATTCGGCGACGTATCACCTGGTCTTCGTCAATGCCAGGCACACATGTCCGCAGAACACGAAGCATGCCGCGCCGGATTGAGGATTTCCGTGCCTTGTAGCCATCACCACATAAGTGAGTCAGAAGCCGATGCTGCCCGACAGTTTCCTCCTCCAGATATGAGCCTTTACATGAGCCTTGGGTTTCCGTCGCAACGGACCACTCGCTCTATTTTCCTGCGCATTCCTATCCGGTTCGGCAAATGGAAACTTGCCCAAGAGGGAAGCCCGCTTGCTCGAAAGCGAAGCTCAATGAATATTTTAGCTGCCAGCCCGTGTTCTCCGCGGGCGTTGCCTTTGCCCAACTTGGCGCCAGTCCCTTGGGGACCGGTACCCGAGCAAGACAATGCTCAGGTTCCCCTTGACGACGCTGAAACTAAGTCGGAGGATCGGCAGATGGACGTCAGGAGGAACGCTGCTCAAGCTCCAACGCCCGCTTTAAATCGAGGTAAATGTCGCTTCTTGGTGACCCGACGCCTCGCGGCGCCGTCACGTTTTGATCTCAAATCAGTGGCTGGGTAATGTCCAATACCGTCCGTTCACTTAGCACCTCCGGATTGGCGCCGAAGAAGCAGATCCAGTGTTGGACCGATGCGCTGACTGAGCTTTGCGGTCAGTTTGATATTGATCCGCTGGAAGCTTCGTCGCTGGAAGGACAAATCAACTATACCACCGTTTCTCGGCTGAAACTCTGCCAGATCGAGACGAGTCAGCATCGGCTTGCGCATCCTATTTCGCGCGCGAAATCAGGCGAACATCCCTACGTCAAGATCCTGTTTCAGACATATGGAATTTCCCATTTCGAGCAGAGCGGTCGCCGCATCGAGCTCATACCCGGCGATTGTCTCGCCTATGATGTGTCGTGCCCGCATACGATTATCAGTCCGTCGCTAACGCGGCACGAAGTAGTCATTGTACCAAAGGATTTGCTGGAAGAACGCGGCTTCCATTCGGCGAAGATGTCGGCATGCAAACTTTCGGCGCGCACCGGCACCGGCCGGATCGCGTATGACTTTGTACATGCCGCATTCGGCGAAGCACAGAAACTGTCACCCTACAACGCAATCGGCGTGGCTGATTCGCTGATCGATCTGCTGCTATTGCCTCTTCGCGAAGCTGGCACGATGTTCGATCACGGCGGTCCCGTGGCGATGTATGTGCGGGCTCAGGTCTTCATCCGCGAACATTTACGCGACCCGGATCTCAGCATCGACCAGATTTCCGCGGCATTGGGCTGCACCAAACGCTATCTGCACATGTTGTTCAGTGACCGGGGCATGACCGTCAGCGACTACATCTGGCGGGCAAGGTTGCAGAACTGCCGTCAGGAACTGGAGGCCCACGGTGGAAAAACAATCACGGATGTCGCGTTTTCGTGGGGCTTTTCAAGCTCGTCGCATTTCAGCCGTGTGTTCCGGAAGTTTTTCGGAATTGTTCCGTCCTCGATCCACAAAGCGCAGCACGGTAACCTCTCACCGGATGTTTCGTAGCCCACGTCAGCTCGCGGGAGGGCAGGCGCATGCGGGACTCAGTTTCGTGTCCCGCGCCGATCCAGCTGGGCTTTGCCTCGATTTTAACTCACAACATTGCCTAATTACCTGGCGGGTTTTCGACGCCTTTGTCGGCTTTCGCTCCATCTCGAACCGTCATCGGTGCAAAATACAGTCTCCCGCCGGCCGACGTTGTTCCCAGCCGACACGCTCCAGCTCCGGGCTGGCGTCTTCGACCTGCGGATAACCAAGGCAGAAATATCCGATGAAGCGCCAATCCCTGGGAACATCGAGAATCGTCCCGATGATGACGGGATCAAGGATCGACACCCACCCCATGCCGATGCCTTCGGCACGGGCTGCCAGCCAAATGGAAAAGACCGCGGTCACTGCGGAGTAGTCCGCCATCTCGGGCATCGTACGCCGGCCGAGTCCATGGCCGACGACGGTTGCCCGGTCGGCGAACACGGCGAGATGACATGGCGCCTCGCGTAAACCGGCGAGCTTCAGAGCGGCGTATCGAGTCGACAAATCGCCAGTGTAGTCGCTGAGCGCATCGGCGTTACAGGACTCGAAGTTATCCGTCGCCGCTTGCCGACGGCCGGGATCGCCGACGATCACGAAACGCCAGGGCTGGCTGAGCCCAACCGAGGGCGCCAGACAGGCGATCTCGATGAATCTTTCCAGCATGCCCGGGGGCAAGGGTTCAGTGCGAAACCGGCGCACATCGCGGCGCCAGCAAAACAGATCAAGCAAGCGTGTGCGAAAGACTTCATCGAAATGCGGCGCAATTGACCGATCGTTGTTCATGCTTACCCTCGCCTGCACCGAAATGGGGAAATTGATCTCCGCGGCGGCCCTTGATGCCTGACATCGCGATATCCGTCAGGAACGGAATGATACGTCGCTGGCGCTCATAAAGCGAAGGCCATGGTCGCGGGCATCGCGAACGATCTGCGCCAGAATTCCACGGGTAAATGATCGATTTTGAGGGTTGGAAGCCGAATTCGAAGCAAGATACCCGTCTACTACCCGTAAAGGGGGGTTTGAATTCGGGACCGCATTGTGCTTTTTAGCAATTGTCATCGGTGCCTTCCAAGAAGGTGAAACGGGAATGCGGTGCGGGGAGATCCCCCAATGCCGCAGCTGCCCCCGCAACTGTAAGCGGTCATTTGCGATCCAACTGAGCCACTGGACTTGCCCCGCAAGTCTGGGAAGGCGGATCGCGAGACGACCGCGAGCCAGGAGACCGGCCGCTGACGAGTATCAACTCGTTCGACGGTGGGTCGACGGAAGGGGTGGCTATGGGTTTCCGGAATTGTGCTGCCGGCTCGGCGGCAATCGTTGCTTTGGCATGCTGTATTGGCGGCGCACACGCGCAATCGAGTCCCGACCAACTCCCTCCAGTGGTGGTCAATCCAGACGCACCGTCCAAACCAGTACGGCAAATTCGCCGAGCCACCAGCCCGGTCAGCCGACCCGTGCCGGCACCGAACAATCATGGCTCTCCACCGCCACAGCCCTCCGAACTGGTCGTTACGCCCAACAGAACGCCCGAACCGCTCAGCCGTATTGGCAGCGCGATCAGCGTGGTCAACAGCGAAACGCTCGCAACAAGTAACCCCGGCTCGCTGGTCGACGCACTGCGAACCGTTCCGGGACTGGATATTACCGAGACCGGAGGACCGGGCTCGACGACCAATATTCGTCTGCGTGGCGCCAATACCGGCCAGACGCTCGTCATGATCGACGGCATCCGGATCAACGATCCGACCGCCGCCAGCGGCGATTTCGATTTCGCGATGTTCGCGCCGAGCGCCATCGAACGCATCGAGGTGCTGAAGGGTCCGCAAAGCGCGCTCTACGGCTCGGATGCGATGGGTGGCGTCGTCAACATCATCACCAAGAATGGCTCCGGCCCCGCACAGTTCAATGTCCGCACCGAAGGCGGAAGCTACGGCACCGCGGTCACCAACGGATCGCTGATCGGCTCGTCAGGTCCATGGTCTTACGCGTTCACCGGCGGCGGACAGCACAGCAACGGCTTCTCGCGCTTCGGCTATCGCATCCCCCCGCTCGAAGCCAAATTTGGTCCGCTCGAACGCGATGGCTTCGACCGCGTCGGCGGCTCGGCGCGTATCGGCTACGATGCCGGCGAAGGGGTGCGGCTGGAAACCGGCATGCTCTCCTCCTTCACCCGATCAGCTTACGACCAGTCGAGCGGCACGTTTCCCGATACGCCTTCAAGCGCGACTCGCTTGCTGCAGCAGGTCTGGGGGAAAGCAACCGTGGACACGCTGGGCGGTGTGCTGACCCACAGCCTTCAGGTGTTCGACACCCATGTCGATCGCTCCTTCGACGATGTAACCTACAAGATCAACAAGCTGCCGCAGAATACGACATCCATCGTTTCCGATTTCATTGGCAACAGCACCGGCGCGGAATATCAAGGCAACCTGAAACTGGGTCCGCTCGGGTCGCTGATATTCGGCTCCAGGGCACAGCACGAAACGGCGGACACCTATACAACCAAACTGCTCCCGGTACCCGGCCCTCGACTGCCGCAGCTTGCGAAAGCGCAGGACACCAATTCAGCGTTTGCGCTGTGGCAGTTGCCGATCGGCGAGCGGTTGAACATCACCTTGGGCGGACGTGTCGATGACGTGGTGGACGTCGCGCGCTTCGAGACGTGGCGGGCGACCGCCGCCTACACGATCAGCGAAACCGGCACCAAATTCCATGCCAGTGCCGGCACCGGCGCCAAGGCGCCGACGCTGTTTCAACTCTACGACCCGATCAATGGCAATTCCGGCCTTAGCCCCGAGCAAAGCTTCGGCTATGATGCGGGTGTCGACCAGACGCTGTTCAATGGCCGCGTAGTCATCTCACTCACCGGCTTCGCCAACAATTTCGTCAATCTCATCAATTTCGTGTCGGGCACGCCAGCTAACCCGTGTCCCGGCATTACCCAAACCCAGTGCTACATCAACGTCGCGCGCGCTGAGACCAACGGTCTCGAAGTCGGAACCAAAGTCGTTATCCTGCCTGGCTTGTTGAAATTCAACGCGGCCTATACTTATCTTCACGCCGAGGACCTGACGACCGGACTGACGCTGGCGCGGCGGCCAAAAAATCTGGCGAGCTTATCGCTCAGCATCACGCCGACAGAGCAATGGCTGATCGAACCCCGCGTTCTTACCGTTTCCAAGCGCTTCAGCGGTTCCGGCCAGACCAGCCAGGTAGATGCCTATACCCGTGTCGATCTCTATACCGAGTATAAGATCGACAAGACCTGGAAGGTGTTTGCCCGGGGCGAGAACATCCTGAACGAACATTATCAGGAGGTTCTCAATTTCGGCACCACCGGTCCCGCCGCGTATGCGGGATTCAATGCCACATGGTGACGCCGGATTTCCCACGGCGCGTGATTGTTATGACCACCGCGCTTGTGGTGCTGGCGGCATTGCTGGCGCTCGGCTCCCTCGGCACCGGACCGGTAAGGCTGTCGCCGCTGACCGTGATCGACGCGCTGTTCGGCGGCGGCAGTGACGTACAGCAGACCATCGTGCGGGAAATCCGCTTGCCTCGCACGATCCTGGGATTGGCGATCGGCGCGATACTCGGCCTCTCCGGCGCCGCGCTGCAAGGCCTGCTGCGCAATCCGCTGGCGTCACCATCCTTGTTCGGGGCGCCGCAATCGGCCGCGTTCGGCGCCGTGCTGATGATCGCGCTGGGCTGGGCGGACGTGCGATCCTATGCACTGCCGGTCGCCGGCATCGCCATGGCGTTCGCGTCGGTGTTCGTGCTGCTCGGCATCGCCGGCCGCAATGCCGGATTTCTGCTGCTCATTCTTGCGGGCCTGGCGATCTCCAGTCTCGCCGGTGCCGCGACCGCGCTGGTGATGAACCTGTCATCCAACCCCTTCGCCGCACTTGAAATCGCTTTCTGGCTGCTCGGATCGCTGGAGGACCGCAGCTTTCGCCATGTGACCCTGGCACTGCCGTTCATCATTGCCGGAGCCGTCGTCCTGATGAGCCAGCGCAATGCATTTCGTGCGCTCAGCCTCGGCGAAGAGACCGCGCAAAGTCTCGGTGTCGATGTCGGCCGGTTGAGGTTACTGGTGATCGTCGGCGTGGCCCTGGGGGTCGGCGGCGCGGTTGCCGTCACCGGCACCATCGGCTTCATTGGCCTCGTCGCACCGCACTTGATGCGGCCGTTGATCGGTCACGATCCGGCACGTCTGCTGGTGCCAAGCGCGCTGACCGGCGCAGCGCTGCTGCTTGCCGCCGACATCGCCGTGCGTATTATTCCGTCGACCACCGACATCAAGGTCGGCGTTCTCACTTCGATCATCGGCGTGCCGTTCTTCCTTTATCTGATCGTGCGCGAACGCCGCGCGCTGGGCGGAGGCGTTGCATGAGCGATCAGGCTCTGCTCAGAACGAATAATCTCGGCGTGACGCTATCCGGCCGCGCGGTACTTCGAGACGTGTCGCTTTCCTTACCAAGCCGGCAATTCGTCGCGCTGGTTGGACCTAACGGCGCCGGAAAAACCACGCTGCTGCGCGCATTATCGGGACTGCTGCCTTCAACCGGCACGGTCCATGTCGGCGGCGACATCTTGTCGTCCCTTTCGCTGCGCGAGCGCGCCAAACGCTTCGGCTATCTGCCGCAAGGCCACCTCGTGCACTGGCCGTTGCAGGTCAAGGACGTCGTCGCGCTGGGGCGCTATCCGCATGGCGCGACCGACCCGGCACGGCTCTCGCCGGGTGACGAGGAAGCGGTCATGCAGGCCATGCAGGTGACCGACGTGGTCGCGTTAGCGCCGCGCCTGGTCACGGAATTGTCCGGCGGCGAACGTAGCCGCGTCGCGCTGGCGCGGGTGCTGGCTGTCGGCGCGCCCATCGTGCTTGCGGACGAACCCACCGCGTCGCTCGATCCACGCTACCAGATCGACGTGATGAAAAATCTGCGCGGCATCGCGGACAGCGGCGTCCTGGTGATCGCGGCGACCCACGATCTCGGCCTCGCCGCGCGATTTGCCGATAGCGTTCTGGTAGTGTCGAATGGTCGCCTGGCTGCGCAGGGAAAACCCGCGCAGGCGCTTTCGGAGACAATCATGGCGGACGTGTTTCGGATCAGCGCCTATCGCGCGGATTATCGCGACGAAGCCGTGATCCTGCCCTGGGCGGGAGTTTGATCGATGGCTCGGTTAATGGCCCAACGCGAGTGCTGCCGCCAGACGATCGAGGCCGGCGTCGCCGGGCGGCAGACCGAACCGCAGCAGGCCGTCGGCCCAGTCAAAGCTTCGGCACCAGATGTGCTGCCGCGCCAATGCGCCGTGCAGCTTCAATGCATCGGGATGCCCGGCGAGGCGAAACAGCGACGTGCCGCCGACGATGGTAAATCCGCCCTTCACAAGAACCTTATCAAGTTTGCCCGCTTCCTCGGTGAGTACACTGCGCGTCCGATCGGCCCATGGCTGGTCGCGCAGCGCGGCCGCGCCGATGTGCAGCGCCGGGCCGGAGCACGGCCACGGGCCGAGTGCAGCGGCGATGCGCCTGATCAGATCCGGCGTGCCGATCGCAAAACCGAGGCGCAGCCCGGCAAGGCCATAGAATTTGCCGAACGAGCGCAGGATCACCACCGGCAGATCGGTGCACATCGCCACCGAGCTGATGTCCGGATCGACATCGGCGAAGGCCTCATCAAGCACCAGCCAGCCACCACGGTCTTTCAATCGTGCAGCGGCACGCATCAGCGCTGCACGACCGGTGATGCGTCCATCGGGATTGTTGGGGTTGACGACGACGATATGAACGGCGCTTTCGGGCACTTCGCCGAGATCGGTAACCGCGATGACTTCGCGCCCGGCCTTCGTCCAGGCGACCGCGTGCTCGCCATAGGTCGGCCCAACGACAGCAACCTGCCCCGGTGCTGCGAGATACGGCAGCCATTGGATCAGCATTTGTGTTCCGGCAGCGGCAGCGACGTCAGCGCCATCCGGCATGCCATAGGCTTTTCGAGCGGCGGCCATCAAGGCATCCTCATCGGCGCGCGACGGCAGGCGTTGCCATACGTCAATCGGCAAACGCGCGGGGATCGGCCATGGACTCGGGTTGATTCCGGTCGAGAGGTCAAGCCAATCGTCCGGCGCACCGCCATGGCGCGCGATTGCTTCGGTCAGGTCACCACCATGCTTCATACGCGCTTCATGCCATCATCTGCGTCAAAGCGCGAGGGGGTGCGGAGTGCGTTCACCTGGATCGGCATGATGGCCTGCGTCATGATGATCTGCGCCGGGCTGCCAGGCACTTCGCACGCCGCCAACCTTCCGCGCGTCGCCTCGATCAATCTTTGCACCGATCAACTGCTGATGACGCTGGCCGATCCGGAACAGATCCTCGGGCTCAGCCCGTATTCGCGCGATGTCGCGCGCTCCTGGGATGCGGCCAAGGCCAGCAAATTCCCGCGATTGTCGGGTGAAGCCGAGGACGTGCTGGTGCTGAATCCGGATATCGTCGTCGCCGGCCGCTTTACCAAACGCGCGACGCGGGAACTGTTGAAGGAAAAGGGCTTGCGGGTTGTCGAGTTCGACGCCGCGCGCTCGCTGGACAATGTAAAAAAACAAATCTGGCAGATGGGTGGCCTCGTGCAGCACCCTGATCGCGCCGCTACGGAAGTTCAGCGGTTGGATACAGCGATCGCGCGTGCGCGAGCAGTTGTGTCGCGTAGGCCGTATCGCGTGCTGGCGCTGTCGCGGCGCGGCTGGGTTTCCGGCGGCGACAGCCTCACAAGTTCGCTGCTGGCAACCGCGGGCCTCGACAACGCGGCGAGCGACCTCGGCTACAAGCTGGGCGGATTTGCATCGCTGGAAACCATCGTGAGCCTGAGGCCGGACTTCCTGCTGGTATCCGATGGCGGTGACTTTGCCGAAGACGAAGGCCGCGCCTTCATGTTGCATCCAGCGCTGGAACGCTTTTATCCGGCGTCAAAGCGTCTTGTGATTCCGGAAAAACTCACCGTATGCGGCGGTTCGATGCTGTCGGAAGCGCTGGACCGTCTCACCTCGGAACTCGAGCGCGTGGCCCACTGACGTGCTGATCGGGAGCAACACGCTCTTCATTGTCGTCGCGGCGCTGGCGTTCGATGCCTTGATCGGAGATCCCGATTGGCTATGGCGACGGCTACCGCATCCGGTGGTCCTGATCGGATCCTTCATCGGATTTCTTGAGCGCACGCTCAATCGTGAGAGCTGGTCGCCATCGCAGCGAAAGGCCGTCGGCGTCGGAACGGTCGTCCTGCTCGTCGCTGCCTCGGGTTTGATCGGATTTTCGGTCGAGGCTGCGTTGCCGCAAACGTTATCCGGAAAGATAGCGCTTGGATTGATCGCTTCTGTGTTGATCGCGCAGCGGAGCCTTTATCAGCACGTCGCCGAGGTGCGCTCGGCATTCGCCGAAGGCGGGCTCGCTGAGGCTCGGGCAGCGGTATCCATGATCGTCGGCCGCGATCCGGAACAACTTGACGAAGCCGGCGTATCGCGCGCCGCGATTGAGTCCTGCGCCGAGAACTTTTCCGACGGCGTGGTCGCGCCGGTGTTCTGGCTCGCGCTATTGGGACTGCCAGGCCTGATCGCCTACAAGGCGATCAACACCGCCGACTCCATGATCGGGCACCGCACCGCGCGCCATGAATGCTTTGGCTGGGCGGCGGCCCGGCTCGACGACCTCGTCAACTTGATTCCGGCGCGATTGTCGGGGCTTCTGCTTGCCGTGGTCGCGCCGATCGCGAATGGCGCCGTTGGGACAGCGCTGAATGTGATGCGGCGCGATGCGCCAAAGCATCGCTCGCCTAATGCCGGCTGGCCGGAAAGTGCCACGGCCGGCGCCCTGGGTCTGGCACTGGCGGGACCGCGGCGCTACGGCGACCATATCGTCGACGACCCCTTTCTCAACCCCGACGCGCGCAAGGAGGCGACACCGGACGATATCGGCCGCGCCCTCGATCTCTATGTCGCGGCGTGTTTGCTGCAGGCGGCGGTTTACGCAGCGCTCGCGCTGGTGGCCTGACGGCTGCGGGCGATTTTCAGGATTTGCTCGATATCGAGATGCGCTTCCAGATGGTCGGCGAGCGCATCCAATGCGGCTTCGATCCGGGACTCGTAAGCCAGAGACGACGCGATGCCGAGATTGGCCAGCCACGCCCTGCGAAAGGCATCGCCGGTGAACAGGCCATGCACGTAGGTCCCCTGCACGCGCCCGTCGGCGGAGACAGCACCGTCGGGACGACCATCGATCCTGACCATGGGCCGCGCGCAATCGGCGCCTTCGCTGCGGCCGAGATGGATCTCGTAACCTTCGATTTCGGCGCCGGTCGCACAATGCGTGCCACTAACCAGCGTGGTCGATTTTTCCGGGCTCATGACAGTGGCGATATCGAGCAAGCCCAGTCCTTCGACGGTACCGGCCCGGCCTTCCACGCCTTCGGGATCGGCGATCGTTTTGCCGAGCATCTGATAGCCGCCGCAGAGCCCAAGCACATGACCACCGCGACGGGCGTGCGCCTTGATGTCGATGTGCCAGCCCTGTGCGCGCAAAAAGGCGAGATCGCCGATGGTGGATTTGCTACCGGGCAGAATGACGACGTCGGCATCGGCAGGAATGGGTTCACCCGGTCTGACGAAAACCAGCTTGACGCCGGGCTCCATGCCCAATGGATCGAGATCGTCGAAATTGGCGATGCGCGCGAGAACCGGCACCGCGATCACGCGCTTTGACGATGAATCATGTATTCGATCGAGATCCACGGCATCTTCCGCCGGAAGCCACGCCGCCTGTGGCAGCCACGGTACCACGCCGAGCGAAGGCCAGCCGGTGAGGCGCGTGACCGCGGTCAGGCCCTGCTCGAACAATCCGGCATCGCCGCGAAATTTGTTGATGATAAAGCCGTGGATGCGTGCACGCTCGTCCTGTTCCAGAACGAGATGCGTGCCGGCAAGGCTGGCGATAACGCCGCCGCGATCGATGTCCCCGAGCATCACCACGGGCACGTTGGCCGCCGTGGCAAATCCCATATTGGCGATGTCGCCGGCCCGCAGGTTGATCTCCGCCGGGCTGCCGGCGCCCTCGACCAGGACGATATCAGCGTCGCACGCGAGGTGGGCGAAACTCTCCAGCACCGGCGGCAGCAATTCCGTTTTCTTCGCCAGATAATTTGCTGCTCGCAAATTTCCCCAGCGCCTGCCCTGCACGATGATCTGGGCACCGGTGTCAGTCTCCGGCTTCAGCAGCACCGGGTTCATGTGCACGCTCGGCGGCACCCGCGCCGCCCGCGCCTGCACCGCCTGCGCGCGGCCGATCTCGCCGCCCTCGACCGCAACCGCCGCATTGTTCGACATGTTCTGCGGCTTGAACGGCGCCACCTTCAGGCCACGCCGCACCATTGCACGCGCCAGCCCGGCGACAATCGTCGACTTGCCGGCATTGGAGCCGGTGGCCTGGATCATCAGCGCGGGCGTCGCCTGCTCCATCAGAATTCGATGCCCTTCTGGCCCTTCACGCCCGCGCGGAAAGGATGCTTGACCAGCGTCATTTCGGTAACGAGATCGGCCATCTCGATCAGCTCCGGCTTGGCATTGCGGCCGGTGATGACGACGTGCTTGTCGGCGGGCTTTTCTTCGCGCAGGAAAGTAAGCACTTCGTTGATATCGAGGTAATCATAACGCAACACGATGTTGAGCTCGTCGAGCAACACCATGCGGTGGCGGTCGTCGCGGATCAGTTCTTTCGCGCGCTCCCAGCCTTTGGTGGCGGCGGCGATGTCGCGTTCGCGATCCTGGGTTTCCCAGGTAAAGCCTTCGCCCATGATATGCAGCGTCACCAGTTCAGGAAATTGCGCCAGCACCTTCGCCTCACCGGTGTCCCACGCCGGCGATTTGGTAAACTGGACGACCGCAACGGGATAACCGTGGCCGATGTGGCGAAACACCATGCCGAGAGCGGCAGAGGTCTTGCCCTTGCCGGTGCCGGTATTGACGATCAGCAAACCCTTCTCGCCGGTCTTGGTCGCCATGATCTTGTCGCGCGCTGCTTTATGCTTGCGCGCTTTCTCCCTGTGCCGAGCATTTTCGGCTTCATCGGCCTCAGTTGGAATTCCGGTCATGCGATTTCCTTCCGCGCGTTTGGCAAGAGCTCGGCGATCAGATCGGCGGCGCGGTTGGAGCGCGGCGTCCACAGTCCCCGCCGGATCGCCTCGGCAAAGCGTGCCGCGGTTTCGCGCAACGCCGCCGGATTGGCCTTTTGCATAAAGTCTCGTACGCGCTCGTCTTCCAGATAGGAAGCGAACAATTGATCGAAATGATGGTTGGATACCGCGTCGGTCGAGGCGGCAAAGCCGAACAGATAATCCACCGTCGCGGCAATTTCGAACGCGCCTTTGTAACCGTGGCGCATCACGCCCGCGATCCATTTCGGATTGGCAGCCCGGCCACGCACCACACGGGAGATTTCGTGGCTCAGCGGCCGCGACAATGGCGCTTCCGGCCGCGACGTGTCGAGATGCGCAATGCGCGGCGCGCTCCCCCGCAGGGTTTGCACGGTGGCGGCCAGTCCTCCCATGAACTGATAATAGTCGTCGGAATCCAGAATATCGTGCTCGCGATTGTCCTGGGCCTGCGCGACCAGATCGATGCCCTTGAGGCGCTCTGCGAAATCGACGCGCGCGCCCTCGCCCTCCGCGCCGCTGCCATAGGCATAACCGCCCCAGTCGAGATAAATCTCGGCGATATCGCCGCGATTGTTCCAGCCGCCCTCGTCGATCAGGGCCTGCAGCCCCGCGCCATAGGCGCCCGGCTTCGAGCCGAACACACGATACGACGCCCGGCGTTGCGCCGCCTCGCTGCTCATTCCGCCCGCTTCGAGCGCCTGCCGTCTGGCGCGAACATTGGCGGCGATCGGGTTGGCCTCGTCCGGTTCTTCGAGCATGGCGATGGCACCGACCGCACTGCCGATAATGTCCATCTGCGTCGGAAACGCATCGCGAAATAGCCCGGAGACACGAAAGGTAATGTCCACCCGCGGCCGCTTCAATTCGCTCAATGGCGTGATCGCGAAACCAGTGACCCGGCCCGAGGTTTCTTCCCACAGCGGGCGGGCGCCTATCAGCGCCAGCGCCTGCGCGACATCGTCGCCGCCAGTGCGCATGTTGGCGGTGCCCCAGGCCGACAACGCGATCGCGCGCGGCCACTCACCAGCTTCCTGCCAGTAACCTTCGACGAGACGTTCAGCCGCAACCTGGCCTATCCGCCACGCCGAAGGCGTCGGCACCGCCCGCACATCGACCGCGAAAAAATTGCGGCCGGTCGGCAGCACGTCGGGCCGTCCCCGCGTCGGCGCGCCGGATGGGCCCGGCTGGATGAACCGGCCGTCCAGCCCACGGAGAAAGGCGCCGATCTCGGCAGCGCCGCAGGCGTCGATGACGGGACGGAGTTTGGCATTGATCCAGTCCAGCACCTCGTTGGTCCGGATCCAGGCGGGATCGCACGGCTGCGCGCCCGAAACCAATTGAAGCGCAAGCAACTCGATCCGCTCGACCACGTCCCCCGATGTACGCCACGCGGCGGCACTGATTTTAAGAAGGATCGCGGGACGCGGCCCGTTGAAATCAGCGGCGAGATCACGGGTCAGCGGATCGAACTCGCCAAGGCCCAGATCGAGCGCCAGCGCGCGATGCAGCGACGCATCCTGCGGCTTCAAGTCCGAACGCGGCAGCCGCGCGATCGACACCAGCAGATCGTTGCGCTGGCTGTCCGCAGGCACACGGCCAAAAACATGCAGGCCGTCACGGAGCTGCATTTCCTTGAGATCGCAGAGATGAGCATCGAGCGCGCGCAACGCGTCGTTGGTTGGCGTATCCCGCGTCACGTTCACGTCTGCATCAAGCCGCTGCGCCCGGGCCAACGACAAGATGTCTTCGGCCAGCACGGCGGCGCGTTTCGGATCGAGGTCCGCGGCCAGCGCATACTCGTCGACCAGCGTTTCCAGCCTTGCCAGGTCGTCATGCAACTCGGCACGGGTCATTGGCGGCGTCAAGTGATCGATGATGACGGCGCTGGCGCGGCGCTTGGCCTGGATGCCTTCGCCGGGATCGTTGACGATGAAGGGATAGAGATGCGGCAGCGGCCCCAGCACCGCATCCGGCAGGCAACTGGCGGACAGACCGGCGCTCTTGCCGGGCAGCCATTCGAGATTGCCGTGCTTGCCGAGATGCACGACGGCATGCGTGTCGAACGCGCGCTGCAGCCACAGGTAAAACGCGAGATAGTGATGCGGCGGCACCAGATCGGGATCGTGATAGGTGCTCTTGGGCTCAATGTTGTATCCGCGCGCCGGCTGCACCCCGACGACGATATTGCCGAACCGATGCAGGCCGAGGCGGAACTGGCCGTCGGCGACATGCGGGTCCTGCTCCGCTTTGCCCCATCGCGCCTCAATCGCGCGCCGTACGTCGTCCGGCAGCGTGGCGAACGCAGCCTCATAATTTGCCAGCGGCCACGCCACACCACCGATGCGCGACGCACGTTCGTCGAGCGCGTTGGTAGGGCCGTCCTGCAACAACTTCATCATCGCGGCGGCATCGTCGGGCGCATCGCCGATGGCATAGCCCTCGCCGCGCATCGCCGCGAGCACATCGATCAGGCTCTGCGGCGTATCGAGACCGACGCCGTTGGCGAGCCGTCCGTCACGATTGGGATAATTGGCCAGCACAAGCGCGACACGGCGCGCGGGTCTTTCGGCCCGGCGCAATCGCACCCACGCCAGCGCGAGATCGGCTGTGGCGTTGATACGGTCGTCCACCGGCTGGAATGCTGTCGGCGCAAAGCCGGAGCGGCTCTCGCCACGCTCCTTGAAGGCGATGGCATTGGCAAAGATGCGGCCATCGACTTCCGGCAATACGACATGCATGGCGAGATCGCGCGGGTTAAGCCCCCGTGTCGACGCCTCCCAGTTTGCACGCGAGATTCCGGCCTGCGCCACCTGAAGGATCGGGCAATCGGACATCGAGAGAATGCCGGCATCGTCGTTGGCAGTCGCGGTGGCGAACGCGGTTGCGTTGATGAAAATATCAGGCGGATGCGCCGAAAGCGCCGCACGCAGGAACGCGGCCGACCGTTCATCCTTCAGGCTGGTGACGAACAGGCATACCGCGTTGAGGCCTCGCGCAAGGAGTGCGGCCCGCAGCGCATCGATGCCAGCGGTGTCGCCGCCCGCGACCAAAGCGCGGTAGAAGATGACGACGGCATTGGGCCTGTCGTCGCTGGCGGGTTCACCCTGCCAGAAGCCGGCCGACGGCATCGGCCTTGCCGGCGGCGGCGCCTCGCCGCGACCGATCAGATGCGCCGCGAGACGCAACATAAGCTGCGCATTTTCGACGCCGCCTTCGCTGCAATATCGCCAGAGTGCGTGGGTCTCATCGCTGCCGAGTGTCCCGCGCGCCGCCAGCGCGGCGTTCCAGTCCATCTCGCCGGGTATGCAGGCGAACAGGGTACCTCGCCGCAGCGCGTCGCTGCGCAGGCTTTCAACACCATGGGGCCAGTAGCTTTCGCCGCCGAGCATCCTGAGCACCACGATCCTGGCTTCGCACAGCGTACGCTCGACATAGAGATCGACCGAAGCCGGATGCCCGAGCGCCAACAGATTGGTCAGCCGTACGCTGGGAAAGTCTTTCGGCAAGGACGCGTGCCCGGCGCCGAACGCCGAAAGATCGCTGTCCGCCGCTGACAGCACCACGATATCGGCGGGATCCTGCCCGAGATCGCGGGCGACATCGCCGTCGTCGATGCTGCCGCTGGTGTCAGGCTTCAGATGCATGCGCGTGAAACCCCGCTAACCCTCCAACGCACGGCGTACGGCGTCGCCATCAAATCCCTTCAGCCCGATCACCACGAGATGCTCGGCCTGCTTCACATCCGGCCGTGCAAATGCGAGTTCGACCCGGCGTCCGACCCCCTGCACCACGATCGGGGCCGCCTTGTCGGCGACGCGGGCGTGGCCCTTGACGCGCAGCACGCCGGTGAGGCTCAGCGCATCGCTGACACGCGCGCGCATCGCATCGACGCTGACAGCCGCTGACGGCATCACCACGATACTGTTGAAATCGTCGTGGTCGTGTTCTTCCTCCTCGCCATGATGGCCGGCCCGCGCGGCCATGTCGTCTTCAGCGGCGGAGTTCAGCCCAATCAACACCTGCGGTGCCAGGTCGCCCCTGGAACGCACGAAGTTGACGCCCGGCCGCAGTATGGATTTGAGACGCGCCTCAATCTGCGCCAAGGCCGCCGGCGAAACGAGATCGCACTTCGACAGCACCACCAGATCGGCGCAGGCGAGCTGATCCTCGAATACTTCCTCGATCGGATCGTCGTGATCGAGCGAGTCGTCCGCAGCCCGTTGGGCAGCAACGGCATCCTCGTCGATCGTGACGCGCCCTTCGGACAAGGCCAGCGCGTCGACCACCGTGACGACACCATCGACAGTGGCGCGGGTGCGCACCGCGGGCCAGTCGAAGGCTTTCAGCAGCGGCTGCGGCAATGCTAGACCGGAGGTCTCGATGACGATGGCGTCAAGCTGCCGGTCGCGCGATAGCAGCTTGTCCATGGTCGGAATGAAATCGTCGGCGACGGTGCAGCAGATACAGCCGTTGGTGAGTTCGACGATATCGCCGGGTGCGCAGGCTTTCGCCGCGCACTCTTCGACCAGCCCGCCGTCGAAACCGGCGTCGCCGAATTCATTGACGATCACTGCGATGCGGCGGCCATCGGCCTGCGTCAACAGGGAGCGCAGCAGCGTGGTCTTGCCGGCGCCGAAAAATCCGGTGAGCACGGTGACGGGGACACGGGGCATTCCAGTTCTCCTTAAGACGAACGTTTGAGCCAGAGCGGAAGCCCGGCTGCGATG
>WNGN01006715.1_pt1 | contig 16747 bp, 14 predicted proteins | sample 5400561 | NCBI WGS metagenome assembly WNGN01 (sample SAMN13153379, study PRJNA577476) | soil metagenome | isolation source: 115 cm soil or saprolite under Garry oak tree replicate 2 | place: USA:California | collected 2016-06-15
TCTGGAAATCGGTCAGCGAGCCGTCGCCGTAAATGTTATCCCCCGTCGTGTAGACCGTGCCCGCAATGTTATCGATCAGCGCGGCGGTCGCGTCGTCATTCAGCGTCCCACAGTTCGCGATGTTCCCCGCCCCGACGAGCACCTGTGATGGTGTCGTCGTCGTTGTGGTGCTGGTGATGTTTCTGGGCGGGCTCTCGACGCGTTCATCGGACGTGCACGCGAGCGCGATCGTGAGAGCGACGCAGGTTACCGACTTAGGCCAGCGCGAACGGTACCGCCGGCTCATCGGGCTCCTAGGGAATTTGGCGGGCGAGAACCGGACCCATAAGATTCGCGAGTCGGACCGGCACGCGGCTCCACAGCGCGGTCGCGACGCGATAGATAGGCCGCTCGGGAGATGGTGTCGTATCGATCTCCCGCGGCGACCACTGTAGCCACGGCAGCGGCACATCTACGCCGCCCCACTGATGTTTGAACCGGTGCGTCCGGCCGTTCGGCGTGCACCGGCCGAAATTGAAGACGCGGACTCCCTGCAGAATCAGGTGCTGCATGTAGGACCAATATAGAAACATATTGGGCATCATGCGATCGTACTGGCGGAGCGACGAGACCCACGTAATCTCGAACTCATCGCCCCACGTGAAGCCGCAGCCGCCTGCCAGTGGCGTCCCGTTCGCATAGGTCACGCCGAACACCGCGGACTTCGGGAAGATGCGGGCGATCTGTTCGAACAGGCGCCTCGGCAACACCGGCGTGCCGAGGTCTCGCATGTTGTGCGCGAAGACCTCGTAGAAGGGCTCCACCTGATCCGGACCGAATCGCGTTTCCAATCCCTCTTTCTTCGCGCGCTCGATCTGCCGCCGCCGGGAGCTCGGCAGCACTTTGCGCCACAATACTTCCGGCGAATCCGGGAGGTCTAGCACGACGGTGATCTTGCGGTTGGAGATCTGCAGAGCGGACGGCACGGCGTGACGGGTGCGCAGCTCGAGCAGATCGACGGAGGAACGCCGCGCGTGGGTCGTCGCGTCGTCGACCAGGAGCTGTTGCGCCGCCGCTGTGCCGAGCGGGCCGCCGTAATTGAGGAATGGCATCGACACGAGGTAGTGACCGAAGAGCGGGCTGCGCACCCGCACGAGTGGCAGCACACCCTGCCACGTCCCGTCCTGATCGGCAGCGATGCGGTACAGGCATTCGTGGCCCAGTACGTCGGTCATGATCTCGCGCCACCCCGCGACGTGACAGAAGGTGGCGTTGGGCGCGCGCTGCACGAACGCGTCCCACTGATCCGGGCTATTGTCGTAGGGCAGTAGGGCGAGGGACCCGACAACCGCGGGATCGAAAGTCCTGATCACACGCCCGGGCGGAGCACGATCTGGGCCAAGTCACGTACCCACGCTAAGCTACGTCGCTCCGCACTGTTCAGCGCGGAGCGACGTGTGGTGCTGCAGACCCGTTAAGGCAGAGTCGTAAGCGAACTGCTACAAGGGGTTCTCTATCGTACGTCGACGATGTACGCCTGCGTCACAGAGCTGGAGCCACCCGTCCCGTTAATCGTCCAGGTGCTGGCCCACAGGATCCGTCGCCCGTCCCGCGCCGGGACCCCGTGCGGCTCGCAGCGGTAGCAGCCGCTCGAGTTGCTGTGGCTGTGCGCGTAGCGCTCCACCGCGCCGCTGCCGTCGAGCTTGTAGGCGACGAGCTCGTCGTCGAAGCGCTGGCCCGAGCTCGGCCAGTAGGTGACGTAGACCCAGCCCGGCCGATCGAGGTTACGGGCCGAGATGTGATACGGATACGCTTCGTTGGTCGGATCGCTGAGCGACGTGATCGCGCCATCGCGTAGCCGCACCATCATCACGCCGCCGATTCGCTGCCCGTTGATCGTGTTGCCGATGTTGCCGCAGTGCTCTTGGCCGATCACCACATCTTCGTTGTTGTCGAACGGATTGAGCGCCACGTCGGGATGGCCGAGGTCCTCGATGTACCCCTGGGCCGCCGTGCCGTGACAGCGATACGAGCCGCTTAGCATGGCGTGCGGACTGAGGGCAAGGGTCGTTGGATCGACGTCCAGCACCTGCTGCCAGTCTCCCTCGAAGTGGACGATCACGTATTTGCCGGAGGCTGACACTTGGGTCCAGTCGAGCGTGCAACCGCTCGAGACGCCGCAGCTCGAGTAATCGTACACGGGTCCGATGCGCTGATTCGGATATGGCGCGAAGGGAGCTTGCGGGTCCATGTCCACCACGAAGACGCGTTGACCGTCCGACAGCGCGATGTAGCGGCCATCGATTGATGCGCCCATCTCGTTATCTGCCGTCGCCGAGAACGGCAGGGTCCAGCTCCGGGTGGTCGCGCACGTCCGCACGTCGTACCAAAAGAGTGTTCCACCCTGATTGGAGAGCCGCTCGTACTTGTGGGCCAATGTCGGAATCCAGCGGCCATAGCCGCCGTCGCTGCACCCGCTCTTGTATGGCGCGTACGTTTCACCGTCGAGCAACACGTCGCCCGGGGAGCCGCTGTTCTGCAACATCAGCAACGTGCCGTCCGCGTTCCAGGGCTGGTCGTCCCCATAGTGATGTCGAGCGTCCGATCCCCAACTCCCGCTGCCGCCCGCGCTCATCGTAAACAAGGAGCCGGGATCACCGACAATCCGCGTCACTTTCAGGTTAAATGGCGACGGGAAGATCGGCGACAGGGCCGCCGGTTTGGCGAGCGTGGGCTCCGTGAGGACCGCCGCCGCATCGGTGATAGGACCCGAACCGGATGATGCGGTGACGGTCACGATGGCAGATCCACTGACAAGGCCGCTCGCCGCCGTAATGGTGGACGATCCAGCGGCCACGCCGGTCGCGAGACCACTGCTGTTGACGGTCGCGATCGACGTCGATCCGCTCGCCCACGTGACGGTCCGCCCGGTCAACGTGTTCCCTGCCGAATCCTTCAGCGTGGCCGTCAGCTGGACGGTATTCCCCACCCCGATACTAGGCGTCGCTGGCGTGACCGTTACGGACGCCACAGACGCGGGTGGGGTGACCGTCACGGTGGTCGATCCACTGACAGTGCCGCTCGTCGCGGTAATTGTCGCAGAGCCGACGGCCACGCCGGTCACGAGACCACTGCTGTTGACGGTCGCGATCAACGTCGATCCGCTTGCCCACGTGACGGTCCGCCCGGTCAACGTGTTCCCTGCCGAATCCTTCAGCGTGGCCGTCAACTGGACGGTTTTCCCAACCCCGATACTCGGAGTCCCCGGCGTCACGGTGACGGTCGCCACCGGTGCGGGTCCGGTGACCGTCACCGTGGCCGTTCCACTGACACTGCCGCTCGCGGCCGTAATGGTGGACGATCCGGCGGCGACGCCGGTCACGAGCCCGCTCGAATTCACGCTCGCCACCAACGCTGAGCCACTGGCCCACGACACGGGCCGGCCGGTCAAGGTGTTCCCTGCGGAGTCTTTCAGCGTAGCCGTCAGCTGGACGGTGTTCCCCACCCCGATACTCGGAGTCCCCGGCGTCACGGTGACGGTCGCCACCGGTGCCGGTGCACTGACCGTCACGCTGGCCGATCCGCTGACACTGCCACTCGTCGCCGTAATGGTGGCACCTCCGGCGGCGACGCCGGTCACGAGCCCGCTCGAATTCACGCTCGCCACCGACGCTGAGCCACTGGCCCACGACACGGGCCGGCCGCTCAAGGTGTTCCCTGCGGAGTCTTTCAGCGTGGCCGTCAGCTGGACGGTGTTCCCCACACCGATACTCGGAGTCCCCGGCGTCACGGTGACGGACGCCACTGGTGCCGGTGTGGTTGTGACCGTCACCGTGGCTGAGCCACTGACAGTCCCACTCGTCGCCGTAATGGTGGCACTTCCGGCGGCGACGCCGGTCACGAGCCCGCTCGAATTCACGCTCGCCACCGGCGCTGAGCCACTGGCCCACGACACGGGCCGGCCGCTCAAGGTGTTCCCTGCGGAGTCTTTCAGCGTAGCCGTCAGCTGGACGGTGTTCCCGACACCGATACTCGGGCTCGACGGCGCCACCGTGACAGAGGCGACGGACGCCGTCGTCACTGTGATGCTCGCCGTGTCGGCGGGACCGTCCTGTGCGTGCGCCGCGATCGAGTACTGCCCCGGCGTGGCACCGGCCTGATATAGCACGTAATGGCGACCACCAGCGTTGCTTTCGCTGCCCATGGAGCCGCCGGTGACGCTCCAGGTGACGCCTGCCTGCGATGTGTCGCCAACGGATGTCAGGCCGACGGCCATGAACGTGATGGACTGATTCGGGAACAGCGCAACGGATTGTGGCAGCACCACGACCCGGGCCGTCGGGTCGTTGGGGACGCGCGTGGGAAGCTCGCAGCCGATCGCCAGGGTCGCGAGCAGCCACACCCAGGTGCGCTTAATAAGGAAAGGTCGCCCGGAACGAGTCGCTGGAGTGGCCATGGGGATCAATGGCACGTCCCGCTGCCGGAATCGGTGAAGGTTTGACCCCCGATGGGCACGAACTGCCAGGAGTACGTCCCATTCCCCAACGTCAGCTTCAGCACGCCGAACGTGCTGCTGTTGCGAACCTCGCTATTGGGGAGTGGCGTGCTGAAGGAATACAGACCGCCGCCGCCCGTGCCCACGACGAACGCGCGGATACCGCGCTGGGTGTCGAGCTGACCGCTCGGCGTTTGTGGCGCGAAGCGCTCATACTCGTGGTCGTGCCCGGCGATGGCGATCTCCCCGCCAAAGTCGTACAACGCCTGCCAGAGGGGTTGAACGTCGCTGTCGCTGCCGTGATTGGCCCCCGAGCTGAACCGGGGGTAGTGCATGTAGGCGATCGTGCACGTCTTGGTGCTCGCGGCGAGGTCAGCGCGCAACCACAGCTCCTGCGGCGAGCCCGCGCTCATGTCGATGACGGTGTTGAGCACCACGATGTGCCAGGCGCCGAGATCGTAGCTGTAGTAGTACTTGGCGCTGTCGCCGACGATGGTCCCGTGTTCGCGGTAGAAGTACCGGTAATAGTCTTCGGCCGTCGATGACGTGACGTCGTGGTATTCGTGGTTGCCGGCGGCCGGATGCATCTGCGCCTGGTACTGGCCCCACGACGGACCCCAGCAATTGACGTAGTCCTGGTAGTAGCCGTCCGGATAGGCGTTATCACCCGCGGTGAAGAACGCGCCACCGATGCGGCCGAGCAGCGCCGCGGTGCTGTCGTCGGTGTCGTCGCCGCACTCGCCGATGTCACCCGCGCCGGTCAGCGTCACTGTACCGGACGCGGTCGTCACCGTGATCTGGGAACTGCCTTGTTTGGTTTCGCTCGTTGCCGTGATCGTCGCCGATCCAGCCGAGACGCCGGTAACGAGCCCACTGCCGTTGACCGTGGCAACCGCGGGAGTGCCGCTGGACCACGTGATCACGCGGCCGGAGAGCACATTCCCGTTCGCGTCATACGTCGTCGCAGTAAGCTGCACCGTGCCTGTGACTTGCAGGCTCGAGGAGCTCGGACTGACGGACACTGACGCCACGGGCGCCGGGGGTGGTGGCGGCGGCGGCGGCGGTGGCGGCGGCGGCGGCGGCGGCGGCGGCGGCGGCGGCGGCGGCGGCGGCGGCGGCGGTGGCGGCGGCGGTGGCGGCGGTGGCGCCGGTGACGGCGGTGGCGGCGGCGGCGGCGGCGGCGGTGGTGGCGGTGGCGGTGGCGGCGGAGCCGTCACGGTCACAGTCGACTTGCCGCTTTTTCCTGCGGTCGTTGCGGTGATGTTGGCCGATCCGGCGGCAACGCCGGTAACCGTGCCACTGTTGTCGACGGTGGCAATCGCTGCCGCATCACTTTGCCAGCCGATCGTCGCGGAGACCGTGTGGCCGCTCAAATCCATAGCGAGCGCACTCAAGGACACCTTCTGACCGACTTGAACGCTGGCTGCGTCCGGAGTCACGACGACGACGGCGACAGGGGAGGTACGGGGTTTTAGCGGTAATTCGCACGAAACGACAGCAAGCAGCACAAGGGCGAGGAGGCAACGCGACGGTGTTTTCAGCCGAGCCAGTCGATTCGCGAGCTTGTGCAGGAACGCCATGGTGTCGCCTCCGCTCCTCCGGGGGATTGTTCCAAAGCGACCGGGCCGCCAACGTGACCCGTGTCGAGGTCCGCTGGCGGCCCGGCTGGCATGGCGGCGCACCGCTGTAGCCCCGTGGCTCTGCGTCACCGCCTTTCGACGGCTTTGCTCTGAGCAGCGTGCTCGGGCACCGTGTGCGCACCGTCGGCGCCCGACGGGTTGGACTTTAGCGGGCGGTTCGCCGAGCTTCAGTGACCTGCGTCATAGTCTTTTGTGTCGGAGGTTAATGGGCGTATCGCGAAGCGGCGCTTATTGTTAGGACGGCTGCGCGGCGGGCGGGCTCAGCTTTCATTCATGCGGACGTCTCCGGATGAATCGGGCTGCATCCGCGCCTTCAACCGCGCCCAGAATTCCATCCGCTCTGCGACAGTTTTTTCGTAGCCCGACTCCGACGGCTGGTACCATTTGGCGCCCCGCAGCACTTCCGGCAGGTATTCCTGCGGGACATAGGCATGCTCGTACACGTGCGCGTACTTGTAACCCTCGCCGTAGCCCAGCTCTTTCATTAGCGGCGTAGGCGCCTGCCGAATGTGCAACGGCACAGCCTCGGCAGGATGCTCCTCGGCGGCCGCCTGCGCATTTCCGAATGCCGTGCATACGCGATTGGACTTTGGCGCGGTGGCGAGATATACGGTGGCCTCGGCGAGCGCGAGCTCTCCCTCGGGACTGCCGAGGAAGTGGTAGGCGTCCTTCGCCGCGATCGTGACACTCAATGCACGCGGATCCGCCAGCCCGATGTCTTCGACTGCCATGCGCACGAGCCGGCGCGCGAGGTACAACGGATCCTCACCACCGGCCAGCATCCGCGCCAGCCAATACAGCGCGCCGTCGGCATCCGAGCCGCGCACCGCCTTGTGCAGTGCCGAAATGAGATTGAAGTGTTGCTCGCCGGCCTTGTCGTAAACCGGTAACGGCTTTTCGAGCACCTGGCGAATGACATCAGGGGACGCGGGACGAGGGACGGGGGACGCGTTGATGTGCTTGAGCACTGCTTCCAGCGTATTCAACGCCCGGCGGGCGTATCGGTGAGCACCCGTCCCTCATCCCCCGTCCCGCTTCCCCCAAGCGCTCTCTCGATCACCGTCCGTATGTGGTCATCATTCAGCGGTTCCAGGACGAAGACGCGACAGCGCGACACGAGAGCGCTGGTCAGCTCAAAACTCGGGTTCTCCGTGGTGGCGCCGATGAGCGTGATGACGCCGTTCTCGACCCACGGCAGAAACGCGTCCTGTTGCGCTTTGTTGAAGCGGTGGATCTCGTCGCAGAAGAGAATCGTGCCCTGCCCCTGATACTTGAGCCGCTCTTCCGCTTCCTTGATGATTTCGCGCACCCGCCCGACGCCCTCGGTCACGGCGGAAAACGGCTCGAAGTGCCGGTCGGTGTAGTTTGCGATGATCCTCGCGAGGGTGGTCTTGCCGGATCCGGGCGGTCCCCAGAAAATGCACGACCCGACGTCGCCGCGGCGGATGAGATCGCCGAGCGCCTTTCCCGGGCCGAGCAGGTGCTCTTGGCCCAGGAACTGCTCGAGCGTCTTCGGCCGCATTCTGGCCGCTAACGGCTCTGGTGAGCCTTGAAATAACGTCGGCTCGGTCACGACACTCGATCCATCAACGTCTTCGTCACGAAGAATACCGCCGCTCCCGCGAAGAATGCAGCCGGAAGCTTCCATCCCCTCTTGCCCTGGAACTCCGGCACGAGGTTCGACGCCGCAACATAGATCGTCACGCCGGCCGATAGCGCCAGGCCATGTTGGACGAGAAAGCCCATCTGCTCGGTAAGCACGACGCCGAGCAGTGTTGCGACGCCGAGCAGCGCCGCCGCGCCCACCGCCCGTCCACCGGTGCGCCCACCCGCCAACATCAGGCTGGAGATCGTGACGCCTTCCGGGAGCTTGTGCAGGAAGATCGCCACGAACACCATGATACCGAGCTCGGCGCGCACCAGGAACGCGCTCGCGATCGCGACCCCGTCGAAGAACGTGTGGAGCAAGAGTCCTACCAGCGCCGATGTCCCAGCGATCGAGCTGACCGGATGCGTTTCTTCGCCGAAATGGAAATGCGGCGTCACCGTGTGTTGGGTGAGGTGCACCGCCAGATATCCGAGCAACACCAGCGCGGGCGCGGCAGCCCCGCTGCGGGATAGCGCGGCCGGCAACAGCTCCACGATCGCGACGGACAGCATGAAGCCCGCGCCGAAGGCGACAAGCAGCTCGATGACGCGCAGCTCGCGGACGGCGCGACGGGTGACGGCCAGCCCGCCGAGGACGTTCCCGGCGGCGGCCACCAGCGCATAGAGCAGTGCCTTAGACACGCGAGAGAAGGTACTCTTTCGTATTGCGCTGCGGGTCTTCCAGGACTTCCTCGAGCAGCCGCGCGAGCGTCTCACCAACATCGGGACCGGGCCGTACGCCGGCAGCAATCAGCTCATCACCCTTCACCGCCAGGTCCTTGAGCTCGAGCGGCGGTTTTTTGGCGCGAATCGCGGCAACCGCCTTCGGCAGCGCGGAGACGGGAGGCAGCAGAGTCAATAAATCATCCGCATGCTCGCCAACCGTCGACAGCCAGCGGCGAATGGCCGCGGCATCCTTCGCATCCGGATATCGATCCCGCCACGTGCCGATCGCTCGTCCCCGCTCGATGTCCCTGTTGGCACACTTCAGGCGCGTGAGGAGCGACGCGGGATCTTTAGCCAGGAACGCAGTGACGAGCACCGGATCTCGAGGCAGCTTGTCCACTGTGCCCAGGTCGTCACTTCCTGCGCCCATTTCCGGTAGCCAGATCCGCATTGCACCAACGTCCCGCCACAACGTCACAAGCCTCGACATCTTCTTGGCGGTCTTGAGTCCTTTGAACCATTCATCCCGCACCCGCTCCGCGGAGAGCTGACCAAGCCCCTGCGCGTTGGCCTTGGCGGCCTCGAGCGTACGGGCGTGGATCCGAAACTCGAATCGCGCGCTGAACCGCAGGGCGCATCGCCGACAGAGCGAATCAGCTTCTTGTCGAGATCCTGCTCCCCCTGAAATGGATCGCGCCACTCGTGCCGGATCGGATGATACGCGATCGCGTTGATCGTAAAATCGCGCCGCGCCAGGTCGTCCATCAGCGACACGCCGAACTCGACAACGGCGTGCCGGCCGTCGGTGTGAATGTCCTTGCGAAAGGTCGTGACCTCGTGCGGCTGATTGGTGCTGTCCAGCACCGCGACCGTGCCATGTTCGATGCCCACCGGGACCGTGCGCTTGAAGATCTTCTGCACCTCGGCCGGTGGTGCGGCGGTGGTGAGATCGAAGTCGTGATTCTCGAGGCCGAGGAGATTGTCGCGGATCGCGCCGCCCACACACCACGTCTCGAAGCCCGCGTCTTCGAGCCGCTTGGCGATTTTCAACACTTCATTGGGAATCGGGAGCTGCGCGGGAAAACTCATCCGCAGAGTACTGACCCCCCATTGACGTTGAGAATCTCACCGGTGATGTGTCGCGCGAGACGGGAACAGAGGAAGACAATCGGGCCGGCAACGTCGTCGGCACTCGCGACGCGTCGCAGCGGAATCGTCTGCTCGATCTGTGCGCGACCGCCGCCCGCGTATGGTTTCGCCGACATCTCCGTGTCCACCCATCCGGGAGCGACGCAGTTCACCGTGATCTTGGGGGCAAGCTCCACCGCGAGCGATTTCGTAATCGAAATGACCGCCCCTTTGGTCGCCGCGTAATCAGTGTGAAACGCCTCCCCGCGCTGACCCGCGGTGGAGGCCACGAGCACGATGGTGCTCCCCTCCGACAGGTGTGGAATCGCGGCCCGGCAGACGTAGATCACGGCGTCGAGGTTCGCACGCCGCGTGGACTCCCACTGCTCGTCCGTCATCTTGGCAACGGGCACGTCATCGGGAGGCCACACGCCGTGATTGACGACGAGAAGATCGAGCCCACCCAGCGCGCGGAGCGCTTCCGCCACAGCCTTGGCGGCGCCGGTGGCCGTGCCGAGATCGCCGCGCACCGCAGCGGTGATATGGGACTCCGCGGCCGGTTTGCGCGTGCGGTAGCCGACGGCGACTTTCGCTCCCGCCCGCGCGAGCAACACCGCCGTCGCGCGCCCGATGCCCCTGCTGCCACCCGTCACGAACGCGCGCTTTCCGGCGAGGTCGATCATCCTTTGAGCCGGTCCTCCACCAGATCGCAAATCACGTGCTGAATGGCGAGGTGCAGCTCCTGAATGCGCGCCGTGTCGGTGGCGGGCACAATCAGCGCAACATCGGCGAGGTCTTTCACCTGTCCTCCGGTTTTTCCCAACAGCGCCACCACTCCCACACCCCGAGCCTTGGCGGACTGTGCCGCGCGGATCACATTGCGACTTTCGCCCGACGTCGAGTGCAGCACGAGCAGATCGCCCGGCTCGGCCAGCGCGTCGACCTGGCGCGCGAACACCTCGTCGAAGCCCATGTCATTGGCGCATGCCGTCAGTAAGGAGGTGTCCGTGGTCAATGCGACCGCGCGCATCGCCGGCCGGTTGGTCTGATAGCGGACGACATACTCGGTCGCGATGTGCTGCGCGTCCGCGGCACTGCCGCCATTGCCGGCAAAGAAGAGCGTACCGCCACCACGTAACGTCGTCTCGTACCGTTCCGCGATCGCCGCGATCGCATCCGCCTGCTCTGCGGCGACACGGCCGGCGAGTGCTGCCAGGCCATCGAGCGCCTCGCGAATTCTCCCGACGCTCACCGCACAGCCTCGACGAACGCCTCCAGCTGGTGACCTCCATCGTCCCTGGCGCCCGGCTCCAGCTCCAGCACCGTGCCGATCACAACGAAATCAGCGCCGGCCCGGCGCGCGGCGCGCGCCTGCGCCGGCGTGCGAATCCCGCCACCGACGAACAGGGGCCGCTGGGGCACCGCCGCGCGGCAGGCCCGAATGATCTCGGTCGAGACGGGCCGGTCGGCGCCGCTGCCCGCGTCGAGGTAGATCGCCTGCATGCCGATCAAGCTGGCCGCGGTCGCGTGCGCGGCGGCGAGCTCGGGCTTGTCCGCGGGGAGCGGACGCGTCTGACTCACGGACTCCACGCTCGTCACGCGGCCGCCGTCGATCAGGATGTACGCCGTGGACAATGTCGGGACAGGATGTTGCCGCAGAAACGGCACGGCGCGGACGTGCTCCTCGATCAGGTACTGGGGATTGCGCCCGGAGACGAGCGACAGAAACAGCACGAGATCGACCTGATCCGTGAGCTGCATCGCGGAGCCCGGAAACAGCGCGACGGGCACACCGGGCGCGCTGTCCCGCAACGCGCGGGCGACTTCGTGCGTCTGCGCGGCGCCGTCGAACGACGAGCCGATCAGGAAACCGCGCACGCCCGCCGCTTTCGCCGCCCGGCCGATGCGCGCGGCCGCCGCGCCGTCGGTCCGGACGGGATCCACGAGGACGAGCAATCCCTGACCATCAAGTCTCATGGATGGATTCCTCCTCCGCCTGGGCTTCGAATGCGTACGTCGCGAACGCGTCGGCCGCGAGCAGGTCGAGCGCCAGCTCACGACCGCCTCCTCCCTTTCCCGCGGATCGGGCGGCAACCCTGGCCAGCAACTCATCGCCGAGCTGTGCCAGATGGGCGGGCAGGCGGAGCGGTGTAGCGTGGACTGCGTCACGCAATCGCTGCCGCAGCGCGTCCGGCGGCGCCGGCCGGCGCGCATCGAGCCAGGCCAGGGTCTGCTCCCGCGTCATCGCGCGAAATCTCGCACGATCTCGGCCGTGCGGGCCCGCGCCTCGCCGAGCTTGCCGGGATCGCCCACGCCGGCCGACGCGAAATGCGGGCGGCCCCCACCCTTGCCCCCGGTCGTGGCGGCGATCGCATTCGCGATGTCGCCGGCCTTGATGCCTTTGGAGACCAGATCATCCGTGACGGCCACGTGGATCCCCGCCCGCTGCCCTTTCGTGAACAGCACGGAGATAGCGCCTTTGTGCTGCGCGCGGAAGCCGTCCATGAGAACCGCGATCTGATTGCGATCCTCCAGATCGGATTCCGAAATGTGCAATTCGACGTCACCGATTCGCTCGACCCTTCCCTGGTCCCCCGTCCCCCGTCCCCTCAATAACTCATCGATGCGCTTCTCGAGCTTGCGGTTTTCCTCGAGCATCGCTTCGACGCGCCGGGCCAGGTGCTCGGGCTGTGTCTTCAGTAATCCCGCCGCTTCCGCAAGCCGCTGCTGCAGCTCCAGGGCGTAACGGTAGGCCGCCGGCCCCGTGAGCGCCTCGATCCGGCGCACACCAGCCGCCGCTCCCGTTTCATGCGTGAAGCGAAACAGCGCGATCTGTCCGGTCGCGGCGACATGCGTGCCGCCGCATAGCTCGAGCGACACACCGGGCACATCCACTACGCGCACGACCTCGCCGTACTTCTCGCCGAACAGCGCCATGGCTCCCGCGGCGACGGCGTCCTTGTAGGCCATCTGCCGGGTCTCGATGGGCAGGTTTTCCCAGACGTGGGTATTCACCTCGGCCTCGATCGCCGCCAGCTGATCCCCCTTGATGGGACCGTGATGACTGAAGTCGAACCGTAGCCGCTCGGGCGCGACGACCGATCCGGCCTGGCGCACGTGCGTGCCGAGGATTTTGCGCAACGCCGCGTGCACGAGGTGGGTCGCGGTGTGATTGCGCTCGATGTTGCGCCGCCGCGTTTCATTGACCTGGGCAATGGCCACCGTCGGCTCGAACGGCTCGCCGAACGTACCGACGACCGCGCTCTTACCATCTACTTTCTCGACATCTTCGACCGTGAGCTCCCATCCGTCGCCTTTCACCACACCCGTGTCACTGACCTGACCGCCGGATTCGGCGTAGAATGGATTCTCCTCGAGAATCAGCTCGAGTTGATCACCGGTTTGGCGAAAGGCAATTGGCTCGGTCTCGGCTTTGGTTGCCTCGTATCCAATCCATTTCTGCCGACCCTTTGCCTTAACGTTCACCCATCCACCCAACTTGCCGACGACGCGCTGTACCTTCCCAACTTTTCGCGCAGCTCGTGAGCGATGTCTTTGCTGCCCGAGCGCCTGCTCAAAACCCTCGACGTCAACCGTATGCCCATGTTCCGCAGCGATCATTTGCGTGAGATCGAGCGGAAAGCCATACGTGTCGTAGAGTTTGAAGGCGTCTTCACCGGAGATGACCGGCTGATGCCGCAGCTCCTCCATCCGAATGAGGCCACCCTCGATCGTCTCGAGAAACCGCTCCTCTTCCGCGCGCGTCACGCGCTCGATGTGCGGCTCCTTCGAGACGAGCTCGGGATAGACGTCGCCCATCACCGTGCTCACCGCGCGGGTCAGCGGTGCGAGAGTCGGCTCGCGGCGCCCCAGCAGCCAGGCGTGGCGTACCGCGCGGCGGAGGATGCGCCGCAACACGTAACCGCGACCCTCGTTGGACGGATAGACGCCGTCGGCCAGAAGGAAGGTGACGGCGCGGGCGTGGTCGGCCAGCACCCGGTAGGGCGCGCCCGCGGGACCGCGGTCGTATGGCCGGCCGACGACCTCGACCGCCTGCGAGATGATGGACTGAAAGAGGTCAGTGTCGAAATTCGAGGCGACATCCTGCATGACCGCAGAGATCCGCTCCAGGCCGGCACCGGTGTCTACGGACGGAGCAGGGAGCACGGAGCGCGTACCGTCCGGCTGTTGATCGTACTGCATGAAGACGAGGTTCCAGATCTCCAGGAGCTGCCCCGCTTCACTGATGCGCAGGAACTCTTCGAGGCTCAGGTCCCTGCTCCGTGCTCCCCGCTCCGTGCTCCGGATGTCGACGAGGATCTCCGAACAGGGACCGCACGGTCCCGTATCGCCCATCTGCCAGAAGTTGTCCTTGTCGCCCAGGCCAAAGATGCGGCTGTCCGCGATCCCCGTGACCTGGCGCCAGAGCTGGCGCGCTTCATGGTCTGAATGGTGCACTGTCACATACAGGCGGTCCGGATCGATGCCGAGCCACTGGCTGCTCGTCACCCATTCCCAGGCGTATGCGATCGCTTCCTTCTTGAAGTAGTCGCCGAACGAGAAGTTGCCGAGCATCTCGAAGAACGTGTGATGACGGGCGGTGTGGCCGACCTGCTCCAGGTCGTTATGCTTGCCACCCGCCCGGACGCACTTCTGGCAGGTGGCCGCACGCGAATAGTCACGTCGCTCCAGACCCTGAAACACGCGCTTGAATTGCACCATGCCGGCATTGGTGAACAGCAGCGTGGGGTCATCCGAGGGGACCAGGCTCGAGCTTGGGACTTCCTGGTGCGAGCGGGCCTTGAAGAAGTCAAGGAATCTGCGGCGAATATCGGCGGACTTCATCCCAAAAATATAGCGTGCCAAGCGGTGCAACTGAAAGGAAGGATTTGAGTTAAGGGCCCTTCAGGAGGCCAGCTCCTCCACCACCTCTCGCACTCCCGCACCCCCAAACCCCCGCCTCACCAAAAAGGCCACCAGCCTCCGCTTCCTCACGGCGGGCGGAAGACCCGCGAGCTGCTTGGCCCGTTTCGCGGCGAGCGCGCGCACGGCCAACGCCGGATCGACGCCTTCGGACGCAAGCGCGCCGCGCACCGCCTCCTCCGCCACGCGACGAGCCACGCCCTGGGCAAGCAGGTCCCCGATGAGCCGCGCGGGACCGCGTCCCCGGTGCGCCTTCGTGGCCGCGTAGTCGCGGGCGAACTGGGTATCGTCGAGCAGGCCAGCCGCGCTCAGCCGATCGAGCGCCCCATCGACGGCCGCCGCGGGATGCTGCTTCTGCAGCAAGCGGCGTCGCAAATCGAAGCGCGCATGCGCCCGGCGCGCCAGCGCGCGCAACGCGGCGCGATGCGCCGCCTCGAGATCGGCGAGCTCCTGCAGGCGCGCGAACACGAGCGGATCGATCGCGCGACCGACGACGAGATCGAGTCCCACGAGCGATTCGACCGGGAGGGACGCGAAACGCCCCCGATCCACCTCGACCAGCCTATAGTCTGGCCGGCGTGGATCGGGGGCGAGTCCGGTGAGAATCACTCTTCGCTCGAGGGCGTATCCTCGTCGGCACCTGGGGGACCACCCGTCTCCACGCTATGAACGCCGAGGTGCTCCTTCACGCGTGCCTCGACTTCGGCCGACATCTCGGGGTGGTCCTTCAGATACAACTTCGCGTTTTCACGCCCTTGTCCGATTCGCTCCTTGCCGTACGAGTACCACGCGCCTGACTTCTCGATGATGCCGGCCTCCGCCGCGATGTCCACCAGCAACGACTCGTGGCTGATGCCTTCGTCGAACATGATGTCGAACTCCGCCTGGCGGAACGGCGGCGCCACCTTGTTCTTGACCACCTTCACGCGCACGTGGTTGCCGATGACCACCTCGCGCTCCTTCACCGGCCCGATGCGCCGCATGTCGAGCCGCACCGAGGCGTAAAACTTCAGGGCCCGGCCGCCGCTCGTCGTCTCGGGATTTCCGAACATGATCCCGATCTTCTCGCGCAGCTGATTGATGAAGATCACGGACGTGCGGGAGCGGTTGATCGCGCCCGCCAGCTTCCGGAGCGCCTGGCTCATGAGCCGAGCCTGAAGCCCCGGCAGCGAGTCGCCCATCTCCCCTTCGATTTCCATCTTGGGCACGAGGGCCGCGACGGAATCGATCACTACCACATCCACCGCCCCCGAGCGCACCAGGATCTCGCAGATCTCGAGCCCCTGCTCACCCGTGTCGGGCTGGGAGACCAGCAGATCCTCGATATCGACGCCCAGCTTCTTGGCGTACTCGACATCGAGGGCATGCTCGGCATCGATGTAGGCGGCGGCACCGCCCTCGCGTTGCGCGTGCGCGACGACGTGGAGTGCGAGGGTCGTTTTGCCGCTCGACTCGGGGCCGAAGATCTCCGTCACCCGGCCGCGCGGAATGCCGCCGATCCCGATCGCCGCGTCGAGATTGATCGCGCCCGTCGATATCCCGGCAATGCGCACCTGCGGGGTGTCGGCGCCCATCCGCATGATGGACCCCTTCCCGCATGTCTTCTCGATCTGGGTGATGGCGAGGTTGAGCGCCTTGCGGCGATCATCGGAGAGTTTGGCCGGCTGGCTCTGTTGCTGTTCTGCCATCTGTGACCTCGACATGGTGGCGAGCCTCCTGGTGTGAGGCCCGAATATATACCGAAACAGCTTTCACCGCCATCCGGGACGGAAGGCGTCCTCCAGATGCTCTAACTTATTGTCAACAATGCCGATACAGTCAAAGCGATACACGTCGCCGCGCTGACCATAGCGGTCCATCCAGACGCGAGCCGCCTTCACGATTTCCCGGCGCTTGGCGCCCCTGATGGCCTCGAACGGACTGCCGAACGCTGTGCCCCGCCGCGTCTTCACCTCGACAAAGGCGACCAGGAATCCACGCCGCGCGATCAGGTCCAGCTCGATCCGCCCGACGCGGAATCGGTGCGCGACGATCTCCCAGCCGCGGGCCTGCAGGTAGCGGAGCGCCTGCTCTTCACCGGCCAGACCTCGCTGCTGACGAGGATCGGTCCAATGCTCCGGGTCGCTGTGGATGCCGCTCGACACAGCCCGAACTTAACGGGCTTCGCCAGTCCGCAATAACCGCAAATACGCGTGACGGATCATTTCTAACTACTCGAGTTTGCGCTCTCCGGCCCGGTCAGCTCGTCCAATTCCTCGAGGCCCAGCAG
>WNGN01001236.1_pt1 | contig 16746 bp, 18 predicted proteins | sample 5400561 | NCBI WGS metagenome assembly WNGN01 (sample SAMN13153379, study PRJNA577476) | soil metagenome | isolation source: 115 cm soil or saprolite under Garry oak tree replicate 2 | place: USA:California | collected 2016-06-15
GCACCACCAGGCTATGCACGTGGAAGAACGGCAAGAGGCCGGTCAATCCGCCGACGACCATGAAGGCGACGGCCTCGCTCTTCAGCGGCCACCGCCGCCACGACGAACGGATCGTGGCGATCGTTTCGCGCCAGCGGAAGAACGGCGTGCCGAGGAGCGGCGGCGTCAGCAGCAGGAGAACCGTCATGACCATGGCCGCGCCGAAGACGAAGCTTCGCTGCGGGAGGTAGTAGGAAAGGATGGGGTTGTACCACTGAATGTTGAGGGTCGGGTCGAGGCATGACGGGTCGGGCGGCACGTTCGGCAATGGGCACGAGCGGTCGTACGTGCGCGGGATGTGGGTCAGTACCTTTAGCAAGCCGAACCGCGCCGCATCGCCGTTCAAATACCAAAACCCGATACCTCCACCGAGGAGCGTCAGCGTCGCCGCGACCACGCCGGCGCCGATGCCACCGGTAAGGCGGCGCGCCCAGAGGATGAGCCCGCTGAGCGCAAGGACCGTCATCGCCCAGCTCGGCCAGGTGAGCGCCGCCGGGATGCTCCACCCGCCGGCGAGCAGCAGTGCGCTGGCAAAGTCGGGCGCGAAGGGATAGCGGAAGGGCGTCCCAGCAAAGATGGGATTCTGTGGCGGCAGGTTGTGGCCGTAGGCGAATGCCGTCGTGTAGGCAGCGTGGAACGACCAGTCCGACCAGGTGTTGTTGTAATGCGCCAGCCAGGCATCGGGCGTGATCTCGACCGCGCGTGCGAAGAGGTAGCCCATACCCAGTGCGATCGCGGCCAGCGCGGCGGCCAACGCAAATGGGGCCCCGCTCCGGCGTGGAAAAGCGGGGAGAGAATTTGGGGCCCCGCTCCGGCGTGGAAAAGCGGGGAGAGAATTTGGGGCCCCGCTCCGGCGTGGAAAAGCGGGGAGAGGATTTGGGGCCCCGCTCCGGCGTGGAAAAGCGGGGAGACCGTATCGGCCACGGTGATGCCAGAGCAACCAGCCACCCGCGGCAATTCCCGCGAGAGCCAGCAGCAGGACCAGGCCGACCGTGACGCCGATGGCCAACGCCGCGACGTAGCCGGCCATCGTCAGCGCGACCACGGCGAGCACCAGGCCGATCACGACGCGCTCGCCCGCCGTCAGCCAGGGCGGCCCGCCCGCGGCCAGGCCCAGGCCGAGGACCAGGCAGCCCGCAACCAGCGCTAGCCCGGGGAGGTCCAGTAGCAGAGACACCAGTTGGGCAGCGGCTTGACGAAGGCGAACCAGACGTGGCTGTTCAAGGCATCGGCCGTGAGCGGCAGTCCGGTCCAGAGCGGATAGAAATAGATGAAGAAGCCCATCACCATCAGCAGGTAGGCGTACGCCGGCACCGCCCCACTGACGCGCATCGCAAACCCGGGCAGGCGGCCACGCAGGGTGCGCAAGTAGGTGAGTGCCAGCGCCAGCGCCAGGAACATCGGCGCCAACCCGCCAAGCATGTGATAGAGGAAAAGCCCACGCGGCACCCGAGCGAATGGCAGCCAGGCCGCGAAGAAGGCGACCAGAATGAAGATCGACAGGTAGAGACGCTGCTGCACGGGACCGGCCGCATCACGAAGCGCGGCTTCCGCCGGCTCCAGCGCGTGGCGCGAGCGGTAGTCGCGGATCAGTGCCGGCAACCCGACCGCGATCCCGAGCAGGGCAGCAGTGGCGGCCCACCAGATCACGGGGTTGCCGAGATTGAAGATCTCTGCCACCAGTGGGGCGCCACTCGTCTGGTCGATACCAAGACCCTTATCGGTGTAGTAGTAGACGACCGGGCGGAAATCGAGCGGCCAGGACCACCATGGACTGTAAAAGATATGTGGCGCGGTCAGGGTGATGTGGTAGTGCCAGGTCTGCCAGTGCCATTCTCGTAGCTCGCTCCACGCGCCGCCAAGGTTGAAATGAAAGGGGATGAAGGACAGCGCCGGCTGCGGGAGATTGGTGATGCCGTGCGTGATCATCAGGTAGCGGGTAAAGCTCAGGACATAAAAGACGCCCGGCAGCAGGGCGAGGCTGAGCAACGCGATGCCACCGGTGGCTCCGTCGTACCGGGTCCAGCGAACGATGAGCCGAAACGCCAGGATGACGACGATGGTGCCGTAAGCCGCCAGGGTCGTCCACTTGGATCCGAGCGCCAGGCCGAGCGTGATGCCAGTGAGCACGATCATCCAACGCCGGCGGGAGACGCTGTCGGCGTTGAGGTGGAGATGGAAGAACAGATAGGCCAGCGCCACCAGCGCGATCGGGATGATGTCGATGACCGCGGTCCGCGACTCGACGAAGGTCATCCCGTCGAAGGCCGTCAGCACGCCGGCGGCGACGGCAAAGAATCGGACGGTCAGCAACTGGCGCGCCAGCATGTACATCAGCGGAATGAGCGCAGTGCCGAAGAGCGCCGGCATGAAGCGCCAGCCGAAAGAGTTGAAACCGAAGAGCTGGATGCCGAGCGCGATGATCAGCTTGGCGAGCGGCGGCTCGGGATCGAAGTAATCGCGACCCAGCAGATCATTGTGGGCGTCGTTGGCGAAGTAGAGCTCGTCGAACACGAAGGGCGAGTTGGGAGCGATGTCGTTCGGCTTGCCCAAGCCGGGCAGAGACGGGTCCTGGTAGTTGTGGCCGATGCCCCAGGCACTGATGGGCGCCGACGATGCGGGGTGCGCGAAGACATCCAGGAAGATCGGGCTGCCGAAGCGAAGCATCCCCGCGATCAGCGTCAGTGCGAGCAGCCAGTAGAGGTCGCGCCGATCGAGGCGCCACCAGGCACTGCGCGACTGTGTCAACTCGCTTGACCGCGCACCCGGCTCTTCATTTCCGCGACGAACTCATCCACGCGGGCAATCGGGACGACGATGTCCGCCCCCGCCACCAGCCGCGGACCGAGTTTTCGCTCCGCCGACTCCACGAGGTCGGGCTGGCGGCGATCGAGCCGGATGTAGGCGGCCGGCTCGCGTCCCAGGCGGCGCACGAACCGGTTCACGAAGCGCCGGCGTTCGGCCGGCTGGAACGCCACCTCGAGCGGCTGGCGCCGCACGCGGGCCAGCGCGGTGTAGGGCAGTTCCAAATGACGGAGCAAGTAGCGAACCCTGAGTCCGTCATCGGAGATCTCGAGGTAGGAGAACTTCTGCATCAGCCAGAACGTGACCAGGATGGCACCGCAGAGTACCGTCACCGGGACGAACGACACGATCGGCCGCCCCTGGTAGAGGTTGAAGGCGATGAGTACCAACCCGACGACGAAGAGACCGCCATACAGCCATTTGCCATCCGTCCACCGCTGGGTCGCGTAACGGATCGGGAAGCGGCGGCTTCCGTTCTCGGTCATCGAGCCTCGCGGACGGTGCCGGTGCGCTCCATCAGATGGTCGGCCCCCTCGAAGTACGTGTCGAGGTTGGGCTGCGCCGTCAGCCACTGCCAGTACTCGCGAGCCATCGCCTCCAGCCCGATCTGCGCTTCCCAGCCGGCCGCCTTCATGCGGCTGACGTCGGGCACCGCGTGCCGCGGATCACCGACGCGATAGCGACCCGGCGTTTCCGGCACGATGTCGCGCTCCGCGACCCGCAAGAGGATGCGCGCCAGATCCATCACGGTGTGCGCGCGCCCGCTGGCAACGTTGTAGGCGCCCGGCGGCAGCCCGGCGACGGCAGCCACATTGGCGCGCGCCACGTCGTCGACGTCGATGAAATCGCGCAGCTGGTTCCCGTCCTCGAGCAGCTGAGGTGTGTGGCTGTGTGCGAGCCGGAGCGCGAAGATCCGCAGGGCGCCGAAATAGGCGTTCTGAAAGGGCTGCGCCCGTCCCTGGACCGCGCCGTAGCGAAGGATGATCCACTCGATCCCGTGGCGCTCGCCGAGCAGCCGGACCAGGTCTTCCTGCGCCAGCTTGCTCAAGCCATAAGCGCTGGTTGGGCGAACGACGGACTCATCGGTGACCATCGGGGTGATTGCGCCGCCGCAAATCGGGCAGGGAGGATCCCAGATGCCGCGCTCCAGCGCATCGACCCGGCGGGGCTGCGGATAGACATCGCCGTCCTTGCCGCAACGATATTTGCCCTCGCCGTAGACGGCCGTCGAAGAGCCCAGCACCACCCGCCGCACCGAGGTCGTCCCCTCGAGCAGCAGCTCGAAGAGAATCGCGGTGCCGACGGCATTGATGTGGAAGAGCTTGCTGAAGGAGGGCAGGTAGTCGTTGTGATCCGCGAGGTGCAGCACGACCTCGTTCTCCTTGAGCGCCTTCACCCAGTCCTCCCGCTTGCGGACATCTCCCTCGACCAGCTCCATGCCCGCCGGCAGCGCCGGAGGGCCGTCGTGCGCCGGCGGGGAGAGGTTGTCGAGGATCGTGACCTGGTGCCCCTGCTTCATCAGATGCTCGCCGGTACGCTGACCAATGAAGCCGGCGCCGCCGGTGATCAGCACCTTCATTGCTGGGGACTATAGCTGACACTCGATCGGGGTCCGATCCTTTCCTGTGACGGCGCCGTTACCGCCTCTTCACTGGTCCTTAACACCGCCACGGATATCGTGATCCCGCTTCCCCTTCCTTGAAGGCCGAGACCCCAATCTCGGCCTTTCTTCTTTTTTCCGGGCTCACATGCGGGCGCCCTCCAGCGAGCGCTGGCAGTTGCAGCTCGGAGTGGCGGGGATGATCGGGATGAGGGTGGCCAGAAGATCGCGGACGCGGGCGATGTTCGCGGCCAGGACCCGCATCACATCCTGGGCCTGCACCGCCGACACCTCGGGCGCTCCCTCGACGCCGGCGTCGTAGTCGGTGACGAGCGAGAGATTCAGGTAACACATCTCCAGCTCGCGGGCGAGGATCACCTCCGGGTACTGCGTCATGCCGACGATGTCCCAGCCCATCCGCCCGTACCAGCGGCTCTCGGCGCGCGTCGAGAAGCGCGGGCCCTGCACGACGACGACGGTCCCGGCAGGGCGAAACCGCAAGGCCTGTTGCTGGGCAACAGCTCCGGCCAGCGCGCGCAGCTCGGGACAATACGGGTCGGCGGCGCTGATGTGCACCACCTCCGGCCCGGGGTAATAGGTATCCAATCGGCCGCTGGTGCGGTCGATGAATTGGTCGCAGATCACCAGGTCGCCTGGATGCAAGTCCGGCTGGAGGCCGCCGACCGCCGATGGGCCGATGATGCGACGCACGCCCAACTCGTGCATCGCCCATAGGTTGGCTCGGTAATTGACAAAGGGCGCGGAAATCGTGTGGCGCGGGCCATGGCGCGGAAGGAACGCCACGCGACGGCCTCCGACATCCGCCAGCGCGATCGGCGCGCTCGGCGGCCCGTACGGTGTCGTAACCGTGACGGGCTCCGCGCCGGCGAACCACTCATAGAATCCAGATCCACCGAACACGCCGATCTCCGCCGACGGCGGCATCAGACGAGGACGTGACCGCGCGGTGAGACCTGCTCCTCGTAGCGCGCGAGGTCTCGGATGCGTGCCCGCGGTGAGCAGACCGGGCAGTCGGGATCGCGCGGAAACGTTGTCGTCCGCGTCTCACCCAGGAGCCCGTCGTGCTGAAAGATGCGGCCGCTGAGTGGATTACCCACCCCGAGAAGGACCTTGATGACTTCCTCCGCCTGCACGCTGCCGACGACACCCGTAGCGGCGCCGATGATGCCGGCCTCTTCGCAGGTCTGCACGTCGCCCGGCGCGGGCGGCTCGCGGAAGAGGCAGCGCAGGCAGGGTGCGTCCGGCATGACCGTCGTCACCTGTCCGCCCCAGCGCAGCACCGCGCCATGAACCAGCGGTTTGCGCAGCAGCACCGCGGCGTCGTTGAGGAGGAACTTGGTCTCGAACGCGTCTGTGCCATCGACCACCACGTCGTACTGGGCAAACAGCTCGGCCACATTGGAGGCGCGCACGTTTTCGTGGTGGGCGTCGATGCGGAGCCCGGCGTCGAGCAAGAGCAGCCGGCCGGCAGCCGCCTCGACCTTCGAGCGGCCGACGTCGCATTCCTCGAAGATGACCTGGCGGTTCAGGTTCGACCGTTCGACGTCCTGGTCGTCGATCAGTCCAAGCCGGCCCACACCGGCCGCCGCCAGGTAGAGCGCGACCGGCGAGCCGAGACCACCCACACCGACGATTGCGACGGCCGCGCGCTCCAGCCGCTGCTGCCCGGCTTCGCCGACCTCGGCGATGATCCGTTGCCGGTGATGACGAGGATCGGTCATGTTCGGGCCTCCAGGACGAATGCGTCGTAGTCGACGAGGGTCTGCACCGTCGGGTGATCGCCGCAGACCGGGCAGGCGCGGTTGCGGCGGTAGCGAACCTCGCGGAAAGTCATCGCCATGGTGTCGTGAAGCAGCACGCGGTTGACGAGCCCGTCGCCGACCCCGGTGACCAGCTTGATCGTTTCCGCCGCCTGGATGGTGCCGATGATGCCGGGCAGGGCGGCGAAGACGCCGACGTTCTCGGATTCTTCGATGGCACCTGCGGGCGGAGGCTGCGGATAGAGGCAGCGGTAGCAGCCGCGGCCCGGGACGAACACGGTCACCTGGCCTTCGATGCGAAAGATGCTGCCGTGCACCAGGGGTTTGCGCCGCAGGTAGGCGGCGTCGCTGAGCAGGTAGCGGGCCCGAAACGAATCGGTGCCGTCGACGATGACGTCGTAGCGATCGAGGAGGTCAATCGCATTGCGTTCATCGACAGTCGCCTCGATTGTCTCCACCTTGATGTCCGGATTCAGTGCGCTGACCGTGCGTGCCGCGCCGTCGACCTTCGACCGGTTCACGCCCTCCATCGTGTGGATGATCTGTCGCTGAAGATTGGAAAGCCGCACATGGTCGTGGTCGGCGAGCCCGATGGTGCCAACCCCGGACGCCGCCAGGTAGAGCGCGACCGGAGAGCCGAGTGCGCCCACACCGACGATGAGCACCCGCGCCCGCAGCAGTTTCTGCTGGCCGGCGGGCCCGACCTCGGCGAGGGCCAGATGGCGCGCGTATCGCTGTCGCTGCTCGGGCGTCAGGGACCGCTGCGCCATCAACTCCCTCGCGGCTTGGCCGGTACCGCGTGGAAGATGCCATGGAAAACACGCGGCTCGAGCCGGCGCAGGCGCAGGCAGTCAGCCAGGGTGTGCGAGGCGAAGACATCGCGGGCGGCATCCTCGGCCTTTTCCGTGACGTGCGCCAGCACCCGGCTGTCGCCGGGCTGCGCGCCGTCCGGCTGGCGGCTCTTGGCGCCGTTCCCCTCGAGACAGTCGATCACCTGGTCGAGGCGAATCTCCTCCGCGCTGCGGGCCAGCTCGTGCCCGCCGTGCGGTCCCCGCGTCGAGGTGATGAAGCCGGCGCGGCGCAGGATCATCAGCACCTGGTCGAGAAAGGGGCCCGGGATCCCCTGGCGCCGGGCGATCTCGCTACTCTGCAACGCACCCCGGCCGGCATGCCCCGCCAGCTCGAGGACGGCCCGGACGCCGTATTCGGTTTTCATCGAAAAGCGCATGCGCACAGTCCGTAACCTTCTCCCCGCTTTTTCACGCTGGAGCGGGGCCCTTTAAAAGTTGATCGACCCGGTCAAGTATATCGCACGCCGGTATCAGGGTTGCGTCAAACCGGAAGGCGAAGGGCGATCGCGATGAACAGGGTGCCGAGCACCACGAGCGGCACCGTGGTCGCGATCAGGCTGAGGCTGCGAAGCCCGATGGCGCGGCGGTCCTCGGTCGATGAGCGGACCCGGCTGCGCAGGACGAACCCTTCGACCGCCAGCAGCAGGGACGCCCCGCCCAGGCCGAGCGCCACCATCACGATCGCCCAGTTCGTGCTCGGCGTACCCTCCTGCTGCGCAAAGGCGTTGAAACTCGCCGCCAGCACCCCCACCAGCGCGACCAGCACACCGAGCGGAACCAGCGTCAGGTTGATGGCGCGGATGACGCGACCCGGCTCCGGCCGGCGCGAGAACTGCCAGGCCGATGCCAGCACGAAGGCCACGTAGGCGGCGATGACGACGTAGAAGAAGACCGGTGTCAGGAACTCGCCGAACGTCGTTGCCGCAGGAACCACCTGCACAATTTAGTCTTCAGCGGCCTCCCGGACGCCGCCACCGCCCGCTTACGTCAACAGTCGGTAGAGGTTGTTGATCACGGCAAAGGTGGTGATCCAGGCGGCGATCAGGTAGGCATTCCAGACGGCCCGGCTGCGACCGAACACGAGGAGGAAACCGACGAGTCCCGCCACCAGCGATAGCTTCAAGGCGTAGACGGCGAGCTCGCCGTTGTGCTGGATGATCCACGCGGCGATCCCGTTCATCTCCTGTCGGCCCTGCGAGAGGCCGATGTGGGTAGTGGTGACGTCGAGAAGCTGCGCGGTACAAAACCCGATCAGGATGAGGACCTTCTTGCCGGTCGAGACGCTCTTCGTCCCGATGCCCGTGACCCGTCGGGCGACCGAAACTCGCGCTTCCCCAATCATGGAACCGACTCTACACAGCCGCTATCAGAAAAGCAACGTCCACGTAGGCGCTTTCTGAGTTGCGCGGCCTTCCTCCTCGAAAAGACTGCCCGGATTATATGGGCAAGGTCTGGCTCCGTCTAGAGCCAACTTTCGCGACTTTCCTCAGGAGGTTTTTTTGCTTCCGCCGAGGATCTCGCGACGCTTGTTGAACAGGTATGGGATGGCGACGAGCACGCCGCCGGCCACCGCGATGCCCGCTCCCCACCGAAGGTACAGGGTCCAGTCGGACGGGGGGTCGAGCGCGGGATCGTAGACCGTGCGGGCCGTCAGCTTGAAGCTGAGCGCGCCGACGGTCCCGTTGACGCTCCAGATGCCGACCGTGGTCTCGGCGTGATTCCAGCGCTGGTCCTCATTGACCGCTGGAAGGCTGGCGCAGGGCCACACGCCGGCCGCCGGGAGGTGAACAGGGATCGGAGGTCGAGGGGTCGCGGTCTTGGGCTGGGCCGCGAAGCGGAAGGGCTTCGGCGGCTTACTCAGGTCGAGAAGAATCACGTCCTGGCCGGTCTGGTTCTGGAGCATCAGGTCGCAGCCGCCCGCCGTCCCCTCGATGGTGAGGCCTGCCGTCTTGGGCACGATGCTGTCGACCACGGTCTTGAAGGGCTGATCCTCGGCCAGCGCTGTCAGGGGAAGGAGGAGCAGCGCAACGACTGGCGCGAGCAGCAGGAGGCGCCGGTTCACCACCCTATAACGTCAATCCGGCCCTCGGCTGGCGCCGGTCCCCGGCTCGGCTGCGGGCTAGACTTGGCCGGCAAGGAGGGAGTTGATGTCGTACGAGTTCGTCCTCAGCGAGGTCGACGGCCCCGTGGGCCTCGTGACAATCAACCGGCCGCGGGTCCGCAACGCGCTCAACCATCAGACGATTGCCGAGCTGGTCGATGCGCTCGAGACCTTCGATCGCGACGACACCATCCGCTGCCTGGTCCTTACCGGCGACGACCGCGCGTTCGCGGCCGGGGCCGACATCGCGGAGATGGCCGACGCGGGCGCCGTCGAGGTGCTCAACGATGACAACTTCGCCCGATGGGCCCGCTTCCGAGCGATCCACAAGCCGGTCATCGCCGCCGTCGGTGGATACGCGCTCGGCGGCGGCTGCGAGCTGGCCCTGATGTGCGACATGGTCGTGGCCTCGGAGACGGCCCAGTTCGGTCAGCCCGAGGTGAAGATCGGGATCATTCCGGGGGCCGGGGGTACGCAACGCTGGGCCCGAAGCGCGGGAAAGGTCCGCGCCATGGAAGCGGTGCTCATCGGCGATCCGGTGCGTGCCGTCGATGCCGAGCGGATGGGGCTGGTCAATCGCGTCGTCCCCGCCGGCGCCCAGCTGGAAGAAGCCATGCGCCTGGCGCAGCTGATCGCCACCCGCCCGCCGCTCGCCGTTCGCCTCGCGAAGGAGGCGGTCAACCACGCCATGGAAGTCGGCCTTGCGCCGGGTCTCGAGTTCGAGCGCAAGCTCTTCTACCTCTTGTTTGCCTCGGAGGACAAGCGCGAGGGCATGCGCGCCTTCCTCGAGAAGCGCCCGGGCCGCTTCAGCGGGCGATGAGCGGCGTCGTTCTCAGCTCCCGGGACGGCCCGGTCCTGACACTGACCCTCAACCGGCCCGAGGCGCTCAATGCGCTCACCCGCGAGACGACCCAGGCGCTGCGCACGGAAGTGGAGACGGCGGGGCGGGACCCCGAGGTCGGGGCGATCGTCCTCACCGGAGCCGGGCGCGCATTCTGCGCCGGCGCCGACCTCAAAGACGTGAACGCGCGAGCGGTGGCCGGCGACAACGACCTCGGCGCCGACCTTCGCACGAATTACACGCCGATGATCCGCGCCATTCGCGCCTGCCCGAAGCCAGTGATCGCCGCGCTGAACGGCACCGCCGCCGGCGCGGGTCTGAGCCTGGCGCTCGCCTGCGACTTGCGCCTCGCGGCGGCCGGTGCGCAGCTGATCGTGGTCTTCGTGCGGGTCGGCCTGGTTCCCGACGCCGGCAGTCTCTTTTTCCTGACGCGCATGCTCGGTTTGAGCAAGGCAACCGAGCTGGCGATCACCGGTGATCCCGTGAGCGCCGACGACGCGCTCCGTCTGGGGCTCGTGGTGTCCGTCGTTCCACCAGACCAGTTGATGCCGGCGGCGATGGAGCGAGCCCGTCACCTGGCCGCAGGACCACGCCAGACGTACGCCTTGATCAAGCGAGGGATGGAACAGGCGCTCCATCTCGACCTCGAGCAAACGCTGGAACTCGAATCACAACTGCAGGCTCTGGCCGCGGAGACGCCCGACGCCCAGGAAGCGATCCGCGCTTTTCTCGAGAAGCGGAAACCGGTCTTTAAGCGCTAAGGACGGAAAAAGAAAGAGCGGCGGTGTTACCCGCCGCTCTCACTTAAATCAACTAATGCCATGGGCACCACCTCCCATTACTTAGGGAGCCATTGTATCAATTCCCGGCGCGAACCCGGTCCTCGATCAGGTCCCTCGTGATGAGGATCTGCCTCGCGCCCTCGATCGTGCGCAGCTGCCGCAATAAGTCAGATGTCGTCCGATGCGCGGGCAGCCCGACATCGATTTCCAGCCGGTCATCCGTGTCATTGAGCTCGTGAATCCGGATCGACATTGGAAAAGCGCCGATGGCTCCGAGGACCGCCCGCACGCGTTCGATCTCGGTCTCGCCCCGCGGGACGACGACGCTGACCAGCGCCTCGCTCGGTCGCTTGAAGAAGCGCTTTTCGATTGGCTTCAACACCATGAGCACGGACAGAATCAACAGGGTCGTGAAGAGGGCGATGAAGTACTGCGAAGTCCCAGCGGCCATGCCGATCGCGGCGACCGCCCAGATGGTCGCGGCCGTCGTCAGCCCGCGGACGAGGTCCTTGCGAAGAAAGATCGTTCCCGCCCCAAGGAAGCCGATGCCGGTCACGATCTGTGCCGCGACCCGGGAGGGATCCGTGTTCGCGAAGCCGTAGGCGCCCACGATCGTGAACAGGCACGATCCGAGCGACACCATGGTCACCGTCCGGAGCCCGGCCGCCCGCTCCTGCCGCTCGCGCTCGAGGCCCACGACAGCGCCCAAGATAAGCGCCACCAGCAGGCGCAGCATGAGATCGAGCGGAGTTGGCACGGCGCTATGGTACCGCCGCGCCCGCGTCGCTGCGAAGAAGAGTTTTAGGCGGCGGTAAAGAGCCCAGGGTCGAAGGTCTCGACCTCCGGCTCAATCCGAATCCCGTTGCGCTCGCTGAAGAGGGCTTCCTCGACCGCGAAGAGGGCGTCCATCAACTTGGTGATCCCGACCTTGACCTTGATATTGGCGACCTGGTCCGGCATCGCGGCGATCGGGGTGATCAGGATCAGGATCTCCTCCAGGCGTGGCTCGTAGGACGTCGGGACCCGCTTCATCCCCTTGAGGTTCATCTCCTCGAGCTCCTGCAGCAGCCGGTCGATCAGCTGGATCGGGCGTCGAACCTGGTCCTGGCGAGCCTTGAGATCACGGTGTTGCCGTTCGGCGTCGCGGATGTAGGCGTTGGTCTGGGCGAGCAATCCTGTCATCAACGAACCCTCATTTCATTGCGCCAAAAATGGACTACACGCCACCAAACCGAATCAGTCCCAGGTTTATTCCCGGAAATGGGCCGGTACACTTTCCGTGCCATGCCGCTGCTTCGCGCCGACCGGCTCAAACTGATGTACGGCGCCACCGAGGTGCTCAGCGATCTGACGTTCCAGCTCGAGCCGCGCCAGCGCCTGGGGATCGTCGGCGCCAACGGCAGCGGGAAGTCGAGCCTGCTCAAAGCCATCTCCGGTGAGGTGACCCCGGCGGCAGGATCGCTGACGCTGGCGCCGCGGACGCGCACGGCCTACCTGGCACAGGAGCTGGAAGCGGGACCGCACGAGAGTGTGTACGCCGACGCGCTACACAGCCGGCCCGACATTCTCAGCCTCCGCGCACGTCTCGAGGGCCTGGAGGCCGCCATGGCGCGGGCAAGCGGGGCCGAGCAGGTTGTCCTGGTCGAGGACTATGGCGTTGTACAGCACGAGTACGAGCGGCTCGACGGCTACGCCTACGACAACCGGGTCGCCGAGATCTTGCACGGCGTCGGGCTCACCGAAGCCGACCAGGCGCTGGCCCCCGGCGCGCTCAGCGGGGGGCAGCGACGTCGCCTCGCGCTCGCCAAGCTCCTGCTGCAGGACGCCGACTTGCTGCTGCTCGACGAACCGACCAATCACCTCGACCTCGAAGCGATCGAGTGGTTGGAAGGCTTCCTGCGCCTCTCCCGGGCCGGCATGCTGATCGTGTCGCACGACCGCCGCTTCCTCGAGCACACCGCCGACGACATCCTGGAGCTCCAGGCCGGAGTCGGCGAGTGGTACCCCGGGAATTACCGGCAGTACGTCCGGTTGCGACGCGAACGCCGCGCCGTCAGGCAGAAGGAGTACGAGGCGCAGCGGGAGTACATTGCCCGAACCGAGGAGTTCATCCGTCGCTACAAAGCCGGGCAACGCGCTCGCGAGGCGCGCGGCCGGCAGACCCGGCTTGACCGTCTGGCACGCGTTGAACCACCTGCTGATGATCAGCAGATCCGTATCCGGCTACGCGCCTCCGTCACGAGCGATCTCATCTTTCAAAGTGACGGCCTTACGTTGTCGTACGCCTCCCCCTCGGGGGGAAACACAGGGTGGGAGCTCAAAGTCCCAGCCTTCACCGTGAACGCCGGTGAGAGGGTGGCGATCGTTGGGGCCAACGGGTCCGGGAAGACGAGCCTGCTGAAGGCGTTGCTCGGCGAACTGCGCCCGCTGGCGGGGCGCGTCAAGATCGGCCCGCGCGTCGCCATGCGCTACTACGACCAGCACCTCGCCGATCTCGACCCCAGCAAAACGGTGCTGACCGAGCTACAGGATGCCTTCGGCCTTCCCGAGGAAACGTTGCGCACCTTTCTCGGCCGCCTGCTCTTCCATGGCGATGACGCCTTCAAGACGATTCGGTCGTTGAGCGGTGGTGAGAAGAGCCGCGTCGCGCTCGCGAAGTTGATGCTCGACGACGCCGGGCTGCTGCTGCTCGACGAGCCCACCAACCACCTCGACATCCCGGCCCAGGAGATGCTCGAGGAGGCGCTGCAGGACTTCGAAGGCACGATCGTTTTCGTGTCCCATGACCGGTACTTCATCGATGCCATCGCGACACGGCTCTGGTCGGTCGAAAACGGGGCCATGACGATGCACCTCGGCGACTACAGCGACCTCGAACGGCGCCGGCAGCGGTCGGACCCTCCAATCGTCGCGCCCGAGCCTCGAAAGTCCGCTCGTACGGGAGGCGCCTCGACCAGCCGCCCTGCGGGGAAACCCGGCCCGTCAACGGCTGGCGTGGAAGATCGCATCGACGAGCTCGAATCCGAGGTCCGCCGCATCGAGGAGCAGTTGGCGGACCACGAGACGTATGACGATCCGAGGCGGGTCGCGGAGCTCGCTCAGTCGCACGAGGACGCATCGCGCCGGTTGCGAGCGCTCTACCAGGAGTGGGAACAGGCCGCCGGCGCGTAGTTCGGCACCAGGGCCGGTCGCCACTGAGCCTCGGCCCGGTGGCCACCGACGACCCGCGCTACCTCCTGCCGGTGGTATCGCTCGCCTACGTTGTGGCGATCGGCGCCGGCCTGCTGGCCGTCGATCAGCTGACCGAGTACATGCCCGGGGCCTGGCTCGAGGTGTTAGGCGCCGCGGTGCTGCTCCTCTCCCTGATGACGATCGCTGTCCTGGTGCGCGCCGCCTTGCGCCGGCGTCGGGAAGGATTGCAGCGCCGGGCCCTGCTGTGGGGCGGGAGCGCGATCGTCCCCGCGGCGCTTGCGGCGCTGGCGCTCTTCAGCCTGGTCGAGAGCGTCCAGAATGCGGCGCTGATCAGCGGCGCGGATGTCCACCTCACCCGCCCGGTGATCGAATCGCTGCCCCAGCCCCCCGGTGCGAAGCTGATCGACCAGCGGCCCGGCCTCGCCGACACCGAAACCATCTACCAGGACTTCACCGCCCAGAACTTGACCAGCATCGTCCCCTATTACGAGGCCCACCTCGCCAAGGATGGTTGGGTCGAGGACAAGGCATCGGCGGCGACCGACATCGTGCGCTTTGCGAAAGGCGCGTTCGTCCTCGCCCTGGAGATCAACCCGCCGTCGGGTGGCTATACGCTGACGGTCGACCACGTCAACCCGAACCTGCTGCAATCGCCTTCTCCCAGCGCCAGCTGAGCTTGGCCCACGCCTGACGGGCCTCGGTCGGCGTTAGGCGCGGCGCACAAAAAGGACCCCCGCAACTCGTTTCTTCGGCCCGATGACGTAGCGGAGTGGCGCCCCTAGCATCGGAAGAGTCGGATTACCCGGTTCAACGGAGGGATTTTGTCTATGGCGATCGACCAGGGCGTACGCGCGAAAAAGGAAACCAGGGCGGATGCCCAGTCGGTCATCGACCTCGCCCACAAGCAGGGGCTCAAGATCGTCGATTTCAAGTTCATCGACCTGATCGGGACCTGGCAGCACTTCTCCATCCCCGTCCAGGAGCTGACCAGGGGCCTCTTCAGCGAGGGCATCGGCTTCGACGGCTCGAGCATCCGCGGGTTCCAGCACATCCACGAGAGCGACATGCTGCTGATCCCCGACGCGTCGACGGCGATCGTCGACCCGGTGCTGCGCGTGCCGACCCTGAGCATCAATTGCGACGTCATCGACCCCATCACCCGCGAGCCCTACTCTCGCGATCCACGCTATGTCGGCAAGAAGGCGGAGGCCTTCCTGCTGTCGACCGGCCTCGCCGACACCGGCTATTTCGGCCCGGAGTGTGAGTTCTACATCTTCAACAGCATGCGGTTCGATCAGAACCAGTTCTCGGGCATGTACGAGATCGACTCGGTGGAGGGCGTCTGGAATTCGGGCAAGAACTCCGAGCCGAATCAAGCCTACCGCCCGCGTTACAAAGAAGGGTATTTCCCGGTGCCACCGACCGACAAGCTGCAGGACCTTCGCTCGCAAATCGTCCTCAAACTGATCGAGGCGGGCGTTGACGTCGAGGTGCATCACCATGAGGTCGGCACCGCCGGCCAGACCGAGATCGACATGCGGTTCGACACGCTGGTGAACATGGCGGACAAGGTGATGATGTACAAGTACGTCGTCAAGAACGTCTGCGCCCAGAACGGCTTCGTCGCGACGTTCATGCCCAAGCCACTCTTCATGGACAACGGGTCCGGCATGCACACGCACCAGAGCCTGTGGAAGAACGGTACGCCGCTCTTCTACGACAAGGCCGGGTACGCGGGCATCAGCGACATGTGCCGCTGGTACATCGGCGGGTTGCTGAAGCATGCGGCGTCGCTGCTCGCCTTCGCCGCGCCGACCACCAACTCCTATCGCCGGCTGGTGCCCGGATACGAGGCACCCATCAACCTGATCTATTCCAAGCGCAACCGGAGTGCCTGTGTGCGCATTCCGATGTACTTCGACGATCCCAAGGCGAAGCGCCTCGAGTTCCGGACGCCGGACCCATCGTGCAATCCGTACCTCTCGTTCGCCGCCTGCCTGATGGCCGGTCTCGACGGCGTCATCAACAAGATCGAGCCGCCCAAGCCGATCGACGAAGACCTGTACGAGCTCGAGCCGGAGTTGAAGCGCCAGGTCAAGAGCACGCCGGGGTCGCTGGTGGAAGTCCTCGACGCGCTGGAGATCGACAACGACTACCTGACCCGCGGCGGCGTCTTCACCACGGACCTGATCGAGACCTGGATCGACTACAAGCGCGTGCGCGAGGTCGACCAGGTGGCGCTCCGGCCGCATCCGTGGGAGTTCTACCTGTACCACGACATCTAGTTCGTCCTCGTCGATCTGTTCGCGCGTTCGCCGTTGAGGCGGCTGTCACTCGCCCTGACAGCCGCCGTTAGACATTCAGAAGAAGAGGAGCACCGTCATGGAGGACAATTCCGTACAGCGCGATAAGCCCTGGAGACCCGGCGATTACCCGCGACCCGGCCCGTCGTGGGATGAGACGGGTCCCATCGAGGACGTGCGGCCACAAGGAGTGCCCAACGGCGAAGACTGAAGCGGCGGCCGGCCGCGCGACCTCGCAGACTATCGAGCGCACGCTGGAACGGCTTACCGAACGATCGATCCGCTTCCTGGACCTGCGCTTCGTCGACGTGCTTGGCACGGTAAAGAGCATCACGATTCCAGTGCATCGACTGCCGCATGCCGTGCGCAACGGCGAGTGGTTCGACGGCTCATCCGTCGAGGGCTTCGCCCGCGTGTTCGAGAGCGACATGTTCCTTCGCCCCGATCTCGA
>WNGN01003620.1_pt1 | contig 16746 bp, 14 predicted proteins | sample 5400561 | NCBI WGS metagenome assembly WNGN01 (sample SAMN13153379, study PRJNA577476) | soil metagenome | isolation source: 115 cm soil or saprolite under Garry oak tree replicate 2 | place: USA:California | collected 2016-06-15
CCGATCCATAATCGCCTGCGGCGAGCCGGAAAGCTTCGCGTCCCAATGCGGGTAGTCCGACGCGAACAACACGCGTTCAGCGCCGATGGCTCCAATCACTTCGCCCAAGCGAGTTTCATCCGACTCGCAGGAGGTGTAACACTGACGGCGAAAATAGTCGCTCGGTTTCATCTTTAGCCACGCCACTTGAAAGGGAAGAAGCTCGTAGTGCTCGTCCATGCGCCAGAGCCAGTAGGGGAGCCAGCCGGCACCGGATTCAAGAAAGACGACCTGTAGATCCGGATGCCTTTCCAATGTGCCTTTGCAGATGAGACTTAAGCTCGCGAGCATCTGTTCGAAGGGATGGGACACCGTGTGGGTAAAGAACCATTGTCCCGGAAATCGATCCGCTCCGGCGGTCGGCAGATAGGCGCCCGAGCCTTCATGGACCATCAGCGGCGCGCCGAGGTCCTGTAACGTTTTGTAGAGCCGATCGTAGTAAGGATCGTCCAACGTGCGGCCCTTTACCGGATTAGGCCGGACGAAGACAGCTTTGAATTTAAGTTCGAGAATTACCCGCCGCGTCTCGGCGACAGCGGCATTGATGTCCTGTACTGGAATGACGCCGACGCCCATCAGCCGTTTACGATCGGCGCCGCAGTAATCATAGAGCCAGTTATTATAAGCGCGGCAGAGCGCCACGGCGTAGGCTTCTTCTTCGACGGACGGAAGATAGAGACCGGCCGACGGGAAGAGCATGCCGCGCTCGATGCCGTCTCGATCCATGTCCTTGAGTCTTCCGTGCGGATCCGTGGCCAGGTCACGATGTTCATTGACGGGAGAATCGTCTGACTTGATGCGGAAAGGACTTTCATCGGGCTTGCGATGGTGGCGCTTGCCTTCGAGCAGAAAGAGCAGTTGCCCGTTAGGAACCTTGTCGATTCTCGGCGCGCGTATACGAAACGGCGGCTCGAGATAATGCTGCCACAAATCATCGGCTTCCCTGACATGGCCGTCGATATCGATCACTCGAATAGCATGTTCTGACATCTTTATCTCCGTTCGCTCGCAGTCATTTCTCAGCTGGCAGTCTTAGCGTTCTTGCCCTCGCATTCCCGATTACAAGATTCGAGCCGCACTTTCAATGGATGGTTGCAAGCCGTGAGGAGTTCAAGATAGATTCGGTCACATGCAAATATTTAGGCCTTGGTAGGGAGGTCATGATGGTCAGATTTGCACCCAAGCTTACATTTGGTCCTGAAGTGGCGGATTGGCAGGAGCGGTTCAACCCGGACCGCATGCGGCGGCAGCGCGTGGAGCGCGCGCAAACGCTGATGCGTAAATATGGAATTGCCGCGATCCTCGAAGCGAATCACCAAAATATTCGCTATCTGACGGCGCTCAAGGGTTTCGCCTATCCCATGTGCCGATACGTGCTCTTCTTCGCCGAACACGATCCGGTGATGTACGAGCACGATGGCTATTATCATCAGATGCCCGACCAATGTCCGTGGATTAAAGAGTGGCGGCCGGCACGTTCTTGGTTAACGGGTTCGCCCGGTCCGGAAGCTTGCGCGGAGGAGGCGAAGGCGTTTGCTGCTGAGATCAAAGCAGAGCTTGAGAAGCGTAGCCTCCTCGGTGAGAAATTGGGTCTCGGAGGTTTTGACGGCACAGGGCGGGAAGCATTAGTCAATGCCGGCGTCAAGAATATTGTAGACACTCGCAATCTCATGCTCGAAGCGCGGATGGTCAAAAATCAAGATGAGATTAGCTGTCTGAAAACGTGCGCCGCCATGGTGGACGGCGTGTGGTTTCGCGTGTGGGAGAATTTGAAACCCGGGATGAAAGATACCGATTTGATGGCGCTCGGGTCCGCCGCCGGTTATGAATTGGGCCTGGAATCCGCTGTTCCGGGAGGGTGGCGCACGGGACCGATGACCTTCGACCGTGGTTGCCATGCGACGAGCCGTATCATCCAGGTCGGCGATCTGGTCTACGGGTCGTATTGCGGGGCCACTTACATGGGTTACGGCAGCTGCACCTATCGGACTTTCATTGTGGGCCGGGAGCCGACTGCGAAAGAGAAAGACTGGTATAAACAGGTGCGCGAGCGCATCGATGCCATCATCGAAGAAATTAAACCGGGCAAGACAACGGCGGACGCGGCGAAGCATTTTCCGCCGGCGAGCAAATGGGGGTACCAGAGCGAAGTCGAAATTCTTGCCAGTGAAATCGGCCACGGCATCGGCCTCGGGACGAGCACCGGTTACGACATGCCCATCATCAACCGCTTGTGGTCTTTCAACCATCCGCAGGTTTTTGAAGAGGGAATGACGATCGCCGTTGAGTCGCGCGAAGGTGAAACCCGCATCGGCGGTACGCGATTGGAAAATATGCTCGTCGTCACCAAAAATGGCGCGGAGATCATGGATTACTTTCCGCGGGATGAGATCCTGGTGGCGCCCCGGTGAAGCGCTACTTCCGGCGTGTGCGCCGCGCCCTTCCGGCTTGATTCAGACAGCTCTGACGCTGCCTCGAGCAGCTGGTTCACCTTGCTGAGAGCTGGAGCGAATCGTTGCTCCATCAGTTTCTCTGTGGCTTCACGCAAAGCGAGGCATAGGTCAGAGAGTTCCAGCGCTGGCTGCAGGTTTTCGCTGGGCGTCCTGCGAAGCACAGGCCTCGATTTCAACCGAGATGGCTGAGGCCGCTGTCGCTGACGTAGCGGGAGCGATTTAAATTTAGGCGAGAGCTTCGACCTATTCATCGTCACAAACTTATCAGATTGGGGTTACTACCTAAATTGCCGGAGTATGGACGGGTTAATTGACGGTTTGCACGGTGAAGAAATCCATGAAAGATTAAGCCGGAAAAAATTCATGCCCGTCCAGATTCTCACGGATATCACGGTAATCGAATGCGCCACGTTCGTCACCGGGCCGTATGCCACGGCGCTGCTGGCGGATTTCGGCGCGCGAGTGATCAAAATCGAATCGCCGCCCGCAGGCGATCCGTATCGTTATTTTGCGCCGGACCCTTATTTTAGTTTTAACTTCGCTCATCTGAACCGGAACAAGGAAAGCATCGTTCTCGATTTGAAGTCGCCGGAAGGAAAAAAGATCTGCCTCGATCTTGCCAGAAAGGCCGATGTCTTCGTAGAGAATTTCCGTCCCGGCACGGCGGATAGACTAGGTCTCGGCTATGAGGCGATGCATGCGCTGAATGCGCGACTGATTTATTGCTCTATCTCCGCTTTCGGTCAGAGCGGGCCTTATGTCGAGAAGCCGGGCTTCGATACGCTGGGACAGGCGATCAGCGGTTTGTTGAGTTTGCTGAGCGATTCCGATGAGCCGAAGGTCATGGGAATGGCGGTGTCGGATTACGTCACAGGGCTCTCTGCCGGATATGGGATTCTCGGCGCGCTCATGGCGCGCGCGAAGTCAGGTAAAGGATGCAGAGTGGAAACGTCGCTGCTCCAGGCGACGCTCTCTTTCATAGGCGAAACGGCGGCGGGTTACTTGAGAACCGGAAACGTGCCGAATCGCATGACGAGGGTAAGAAACGCGCATGCTTTTGCTTTTGTATGCAAAGACGGGTTGCCGCTGGCGATTCATTGTTCCGTTCCGGAGAAATTCTGGCTTGCGCTGCTAAAGGCGGCGGAGCGAACCGATCTTGTTGCTGATGGAAGATTCAAGACAAGGGATAGGCGGCGGCAAAATTTCGAAGCGCTTGAGCGGACGTTGATGCCGACGTTTCGAACTAGAACAAGAGATGAATGGCTGAAACGATTGGAAGCCAACGATGTTCCGGTTGCGCCGTTATATAACATCGCGGAAGCCATGGCCGATCCCCAGGTCAGACATCTCGGACTCACGGAGGAGTTGGAACATGCCAAAGCGGGTAAGCTTACGTTCATTGGCGGGCCGGTGAAGTACGATAATCTAAACAAGAAAATATCGACGCCGCCGCCGCTGTTGGGTGAACAAACGGTGGCCATTCTCAGTGAGATCGGATACGGTCAAGAGGCTATTGATGAATTTGCTGCCAAGGGAATCACCCGGATTGTGAAGGATTGAAGGGCTCAACGCTTCACGAGTTTGAAGGGAGACAAGTATGATCTATGACGTTGAGATTAATTCGGCGGCTCACTACCCGGCGGCCGACGTCCCTGGATTGGTCGAATTGGCGGAGCAAGTCGGCTTCGGCGCTTTTTGGAAAGGGGAGTCGAACAGCACGGATCCGATCGTTATGCTCTCGGCGGTGGCGAGCCGGACCAGGAAGATTAAATTGGGAACCGCCATCTACCATATATATGGCCGCAGTCCGGTGACCTTGGGAATTCAGTCGGCGACGTTGCAGGATCTCTCCGGCGGGCGATTGTTGCTCGGACTCGGTGTCGCCAATAAGAGCATTGCCGCCTGGCATGGCGGGGTCTTCGACCGGCCGCTCAAGCGGGCGCGTGAGTATATCAACATCGTCCGCAAAGTCGCCGCCGGTGAGCGAGTTGAATATGAGGGAGAGATTTACCAGACTGGCAAACGATTTCAGCTCTCGTGGAAGCCGAGCTTTCCAAACCTGCCCGTTTATCTGGCGGGGCTTGGGCCGCAGATGACGAAACTCGTCGGAAAAATTTCCGACGGGGTTTTTATCAACATGGCGACGCCGGCGAAGGTCAAGGAAATTGCCGAACGTGTCCGCGAAGGCGCGAAGGAAGCAGGGCGGGATCCGAGCAAAATCGAGATTATCGCCAAGAGCCGCGTTTCGTTGAATCCCGACAAGTCGCTGGCCCGCTCCAAGCTGCGGCAGGTGCTGACCTTTTACAACATCGCCGATCACTACAGCGATATGTTGAGAGGCATGGGCTTTGAAAAAGAGGTCAACACGATCCACGAAGCGTTCCAAAAGGGCGGCTTCAAGGCGGCAATGGCGGCGCTCACTGACGACTACATGGATAAGCTGCCGGTGGTTCCCGCGACTTCGGTGAAGGAGATTAAAGAGAAAATGGTCGCGTTTGAGGAAGCGGGAGCGACGCGGCTCGTCATTCCCTATGTGCCGGTGACGGAGCCGGTCGAGGATGCAAGAAGATTTTTAGAGGCGTGGGGGAATTCTTAATTAATTTTAGATTTTGGATTTCGGATTTTGGATTAAATCGTTCAACTGAGCTCACCACGCATCTAAAATCGCAAATTGAAGAAGGGAGATTTTTCCATGTGTGATTTTGCTGCTGATGCTGCGGCTGCAGAACAGTTAATGGTCGGCCGGACTTTGAGCGTTGCGCGGGTACGCGAGCTCAACGCGAAGGATTATTTTTATCAAATGCTCAAAGACAACCCGGAGATGCTGAAGATCTATCCGGGGATAGAGAACGAGCTGTTACAGGGCGCCATCGACTGCCACATCCACGCTTATCCGGATTTCGTCCATCGTTCTCAGGACATGCTTCAGATCGCCGTCGAGGCGTCCAAGTGCGGTATGCGCGCCATTGCCTTTAAAGACCACTGGAACATCAGCGCAACGTCGGCCTATCTGACGCAGCGGCACATCGACGACATGATCGCGCGAGGCGAGCTGGCCCATCGCGTCGAGGTTTACGGGGGCGTGGGGATGTGCTTCGGCATGAGACCGGAGTACGTTCGCGTCGGGCTTCAGTATCCCAACTTCAAAATGATTTGGTTTCCGACTTTCACCTCCTACGGTTTCTGGCGCGGCGCCGGCCACCCGGAAAAAGAGGGCGTGCGTCTGTGCAGCGAGGACGGCAAAGTGTTGCCGGAAGTGAAAGAGATCATGGAGATGGCCGCGGAAAAGAAAGTCGGCATCGGCTTCGGCCACACCGATTTTCAGGAACTGCTGCCGTTGGCGCGATTGGCGAAAGATATTGGGGTGAGGGCGACGCTCGATCACCCGCTGCTGGAACTCAACAAATTGTTGCTGGATGAGATGAAGCAGCTCCGCGATTTAGGCGTTTATGTCGGCACGTACTGCCAGCCGATGATTCCGAGTCTCTATCAGCCGGTGGCGGACCCGATGGAAACGATTCGCACGATCAAAGAAATCGGCCCCGGGCGCTGCATCATTGGCAGTGACTTCGGCCAGGTGCTTCACATGGACGCCATCGACGGCATGCGCGTCTTCATCCGGGCGCTGCTCGGCTTTGGTATCAAGCCGGAGGAAGTCAAGGTGATGTTGAAAGACAATCCGGCGAAGCTGATGTGGTTGGATGAATAAAGGCTAAATCAACCACAAAAAACCTAGCGCGGCGAAGTTTTTTCCTTGGTGCCCTGTGCGCGAGATACTCCGGAAGTTATTGTCGGCTTCTAGCCTGGGGTGAACTTCCCGGCGTTAAGCTGGGAGTGAGCAGTTTGATAGGGAGCTAAGCGGCATTACCGGCTACTAAATTCAAACCGGGAAGAACTTCTTCCAAGTAAATGCGGAACTGCTTGTTTAAATCTTGACCGATCGGGCGAATGGTGACGTGATCGACCCCGGCGTTGATAAATCCTCGCACGCAGTCGACGCAATGTTCGACTGGCCCGCAGGCGGTCCAGATTTCCACGCCCTGGCGGGTAAAGTCCTTTTGATAATACGCGTCGAGAAAAGCTTTGGCTTCGCGAAACGCCTGCTCTCGATCACGGTTCACGGAAGTGCCGTAGTACAAAACGGTCTTGAATTCGTTCGGGTCTCGCCCCTCCTCGACCAACAGTCCCCGCAATCGACCCAGGTAGTCTTGAAACATTGCGAGATCGATCTGATTGGTCATCCAACCGTCGGCGTAGCGAGCGATTCGCCGTAAGGAGCGCTCCACGCCGCGCTCGCCGATCTGAGTAGGTCGCGGGGTACCCGCGATGTAGATCGGGCAGGGCTGTTGCGCGGGTTTGGGCAAGAGATTCACGTCATCGAAGGAATAGTACTTGCCGTGGAAGCTGGCGTGTTCGTCGCTCCAAAGAACTCGCAGGGCTTCAATCATCTCTTCCAATCTCCCCGGTCGCTCTTTGCTTTGGACGCCCATCACTGCGAGTTCTTTGGCCGCCATCCGGTGTTGGCTCGCCGGGTATCCCATGCACGCCGCCAGCCATGTGCGTCCGCTCGATAGCACGTCGAGACTCGCCCACTGCAAGGCAAGCAGCACGGGATTACGTTGCGCGATGGTGGCCATGCACGCCACGCCGAGTTTCACTCGCGAAGTATGCGCGGCGATGGCGCCCAGTAGCGGAATGCATTCCAACCGAGGCTTGCTGAGGATGCTGTCGCCGACCCAGACAGCGTCGATCGCGCCGGTGTTCTCGGCTTGCACGGCCATGTCGATAAGCTCCTTTGGCCGCGTTCCCCGCGTAACCAGCGCCCGGTTGGACAACGTGAGACCGAAAGATGTTTTTTTCTCTGACATGCCAGCGAGCATAGGACGAGGGCGCGCCATCTTTCAAGCGCGATGTCTAAATCTTCGCAATCGGGTTGACATGACCGCGGCTGGTTGAATACTCTCTGCACAAAACGAGGGATAGCCAGTGGACACTGTGCGCGGACGATAGACCGGGGACACTGAAGGTCGCTGAGTGAAAAGAGTATTGGCCATTATTTTGGGCGGAGGTGCCGGAACCCGGCTATATCCACTAACCAAACTCCGAGCGAAGCCGGCCGTTCCCTTGGCTGCCAAGTATCGCTTAATCGATATTCCCATCAGTAACTGCATCAACTCTGAGATCCAAAGGATTTACGTTTTGACGCAGTTTAACTCGGCCTCTCTCAACCGGCATATTACGCGCACTTACGGCATGGCAGGCTTCTCCCAGGGATTTGTCGAAGTGCTGGCGGCCCAGCAAACCTTGGAAAGCCCGAGTTGGTTCGAAGGAACTGCTGACGCCGTGCGTAAATATCTCTGGTTGTTCGAGGAATGGGATGTCGATCAGTACCTGATTCTCTCCGGCGATCACTTGTACCGGATGAATTACGCGGATTTTATTCAACGCCATCGTGAAACCAAGGCAGACATCACGCTGTCGGTGGTACCGGTTGATGAGAGTCGGGCGTCTGACTTCGGTTTGATGAAGATAGACAATAACGGGCTCGTAATGTCTTTCAGCGAAAAGCCCAAAGGGGATGCTCTCAAGGCGATGCAGGTAAATACAACCGTTCTCGGCCTGCCCGTGGAGAAAGCGAAAGAGTTTCCCTATATCGCGTCCATGGGAATCTATGTGTTTGAAAGGCAGGTTTTGCTCGATCTATTGAAAGCAGCCCCCGATCAAACGGATTTTGGTAAAGAAATTCTTCCCTCTTCGACAAAGGATTATAATGTTCACGCATATCTGTTCAAAGATTACTGGGAAGATATTGGGACGATCGAGGCGTTCTACAACGCTAATCTAGCGCTCACCTGTCAGCCCGGTCCGCCCTTCAGCTTCTACGATGAAAGGGCTCCCATCTACACCCGGCCGCGCTACCTGCCCCCCACGAAGTTGCTCGACTGCAACGTGATTGAGTCGATGGTCGGCGAGGGATGTATTCTTAGGGAATGTACGGTTAAGCGATCGGTGATAGGAATTCGATCTCGCATCGAAACCGGTTGTCTTATCGATAACGCGTTATTGATGGGATCAGACTACTACGAATCCCCTTCAGAACGTTTGCAAACCTTGGAGAGTGGGAAAGTTCCTTTGGGAATCGGTGCCAACACCACGATCCGACGAGCCATCGTCGACAAAAACGCACGCATCGGGCGCAATGTACAGATCGTGAATAAAGACCACGTGGAAGAGGCGAACCGGGAAAAGCTGGGCTTTGTCATCCGAAGCGGCATTGTCGTCGTAATCAAGAACGCAACCATTCCTGACGGGACCGTCATCTAGTCGGGGGTTGTGGGAGGTTGTTGACGAAGCCGAGTGGAGCATGGTAGATATACAATAAATGATGTATATCTTTTAGCCTGGAGGTAGTTATGCAGGTTTGTAAATGGGGAAATAGCCTGGCGGTCCGCTTGCCCGCCGCGGTAGTGGAAGCGCTCGACCTCAAGGAAGGGGACAACATCGAGATCGATGTTGCGGGGGCTCGCCTTTTCGCGATCAAGAAGGCGCCCGGCGCTCGCGAACTGCTTGCGCGTTTGAGAAAGTACCGCGGTCGCCTGCCCGCCGATTTCAAGTTTGACCGCGTCGAGGCCAATGCCCGCCGCTGAGACGTTTTTCGACACTAACGTCTTACTCTATTTGCTTTCGGAGGACACGACCAAGTCTGATCGGGCCGAGGAACTCGTCGCCAATGGCGGCGTCATCAGCGTTCAGGTTCTCAATGAATTTGCCGCGGTTGCCTCGGCCAAACTAGGTATGTCGTGGGGCGAAATCAGAGATGTACTTACTCCCATCCGCGCCCTATGCGAGATTGAGCCACTAACCATCGAGACTCACGACCGTGGTATCGAAATAGCCGAGCGCTATGGGTTGTCATTTTACGACGCGATGATTCTGGCCTCCGCGTTAAGCGCTGGATGCAAAATTCTGTATTCCGAAGACCTCCAGGATAGGCAGGTCATAGACCGTCAACTTAGGATCCGCAACCCGTTTGCTTCTCCGTGAGATTGGTAAGAGTGTTAGTTTATGGTGAAGCCAAGCTCGCGAAGGAGAACGGCGCGGTTGATATTTTTCTCCGCGGATCGGAACGCGATCGCCTGCTGAGCGATTCCCACTTCTTTCCGCTCTACGATGCGGCAAGCCGATTGGACTTGCCGATCTGCATTCATTCCGCTACGGGAAGTCCGGTGTTATTCAACTACTGGCCGAAACAACGGAAGAAAGAGTAGATCATGTCGGTACAGTTTGAATCACGCGAGATAGCTGACAAGTACGATCAATTTGCCCGCTGGTACGATTGGGTCGAGGGCGTTCCTGATCTGTTGGGAGTGAGTAGACTTCGACATCAATTGTTGCGGCGAGCCTCAGGGAACGTCCTGGAGGTTGCGGTCGGAACAGGTAAAAACCTGCGCTATTATCCTCGAGAGTGTCGGATCGTTGCCGTGGATATCAGTGGTGAGATGCTAAACGTCGCTCGAAAACGAGCAGAGAAATTATCCATGAACGTTGACTTCTTGCTGACGGACGCTCAGGCTCTTCCTTTTTGTGGTAAGAGTTTTGACACGGTACTCTCTTCTCTTACGACGTGCACCTTCCCGAATCCGGTGCTTGCGCTACAAGAGATGGCGCGCGTTTGTAAGCCGACCGGTCGAGTTCTTTTGCTTGAGCACGGCCGGAGTAACCGTGAATGGCTGGGCCGTTGGCAAGACCGCCGGGAAGATAGCTTTGCAAATCTGCTCGGTTGTCATTGGAATAGGGAGCCGCTTGAAATCGCGCGGGAAGCCGGTTTAAACATCGTCACGGCGTGGCGTACTTTCTTTGGCGTTTTTAGTGTGATTGAAGCAAAAATCCGAGGGGTCGTTTTATAGAAGGGAAACAGATATGGATCAGCGGCCCTGCGACCAAGTGAAGGAGCTGGCCCGCGACCACTTGTGTGACATCGATGATAAGATCCGGGAGCTACAGTCGCTTCGAAATGAGTTGCGTACATTTGACGAGGAAGTTGGGATATATAAGTTGGCTTCACACTCGGATCTGTCCAAAGAGCAAATTTTCTTTGAGTGTTCAAAGCGATTCCACGCATCACGTGGAAAGGTTTCCCCCGTATCCCTTTCTCATGGGTCTCTCGCCCCATTTGTTTCTGTCCGTTTTTAGAATCTAGCCTTCATTTCCTCTCCCGCTCCTCCGCCTGAACAAGGCGGAAGTTTGTTCAAATCAAAAATCAGTTTCCCAAGTTGGGAGGCGACACGCTTATGACTCGGAAGAGGCGTCGGCCGATATTCGCAATTGTTTCAATTGTCGTTACTTCAGCCGTGATGACGCCGGCGAAAGGCGTTCATCCAGGGGAAGTAGAGACGCATCATCCCGCGGGATGGCGATTTGGCATGCCGAAAGGGGATCCGGTTAAAGGTCGCGAGGTTTGGTAAAATATGAACGCTACTTCTGCCATGAAGTGCGCGGCGAAAACTTTGTCGGAATGGACTACGGCCCGGAGCTGAGGTCCGTTGCATCCGCTGGAATATTTCGCTGAGTCGGTGATTAATCTCAACGCGATAGCCGAAGAAGCCCGCTTGCGCTTTGGTGATTTTAGGAACGGGACTGCTTTGTTATCAACGACATGTCTATTATAGTGAGGCAACTCTAAGGAGGTAAACTTTATGAGGTGCAAATGGTTTTTGGTAGCGACAATTTGTCTCTATACCCCAGCCGCGTGGGCGGGTGAAGCGTTATCACCTTACTCTGGACAGGAGACGCGTGAGATCAAAGCGGTCTCAAAAGACGAAATCACTGGCTACCTTTCAGGAGACGGAATGGGATTTGCCAAAGCCGCAGAACTAAATCATTATCCCGGTCCCAAGCATGTCCTGGAGTTGGCGGATCAGTTGCAGCTTTCAGAGGAACAGCGTCGAAAAACGCAGGCAGTCTTTGAGGACATGAATTTGAAGGCAGTCAACCTCGGCAAACAGCTTGTCGAGAAGGAGCGGGTATTGGATTCGCGCTTTGCGGAAGCGAACATTTCAGACCTTGAGCTAGGCCAGCTTGTAACGGAAATTTCAGTCCTTCACGGAAAAATTCGGGCGGTACATTTGCAGGCGCACCTTGCCGAAAGATTATTGCTAACAGCAGATCAGCTCAGTCTTTATGACGCGCTTAGAGGATACCAAGCGGCTGGAAATCAGGGTCACCACGATGGTCATTGAACCGCTAATGCCTATTTTGCTTCAGATGGTTGGTTAGCGACTACCGAGCTTCAGTATTGATTGAAAATTTCTCGACCTGGGATTTTAGGGTAGCTAATAATATGATTGATCCAGCCTGCGGCATGAATGTCGAGCCGGACACGGCTGCGGGAAAACACGAGTACAACGGCCAAACCTATTTTTTCTGCAGCCATCACTGCATGGCAAAGTTCAAAGAAGCCCCTGAGAATTTTCTAAAAGCCCAGATGCATGCCCATGCCGGCCACGTACACGCGGCCCCCGGGTCTCAGAAACCAGAGAATGGAATCTATGTCTGTCCTATGGATCCCGAGGTGCGCGAGTCCAAGCCGGGCGCTTGCCCCAAGTGCGGCATGGCTTTGGAGCCGGCAGCCCCAGCCGCGCCATCAGTCAAAACAGAGTACGTCTGTCCCATGCATCCCAACATCGTCCGCCAGGAGCCAGGATCGTGCCCAATATGCGGCATGGCGCTCGAGCCCAGAACCGTAACCTTGGAGGAAGAAGCCAATCCCGAGCTTGTCGATATGACGCGGCGCCTTTGGATCGGCGTCGGGTTGAGCGCGCCGATTGTTTTTCTCGCCATGTCCGATTTGATTCCGGGACAGCCGATTCAGCGCAGTTTTTCTCCTCACGCGCTGAACTGGCTCCAACTCGTTCTTGCCACCCCGGTGGTGCTCTGGTGTGGATGGCCGTTCTTCCAGCGCGGCTGGGCTTCCATCGTCAACCGCAGTCTCAATATGTTTACTCTCATCGCCATCGGTGTTGGCACTGCCTACGTCTATAGTCTCGCCGCAACGCTTTTCCCAAAAGCTTTCCCCCAATCGTTTCATGGTCACGGCGGCGAGGTGAGCGTTTACTTCGACGCCGCTGCGGTGATTACCACCTTGGTGCTGCTGGGCCAGGTGTTGGAGCTGCGCGCTCGCAGCAAGACCAGCCGAGCGATCAAAGCTTTGTTGGGGCTCGCACCCAAGACGGCACGTCTGGTGCGCGATGATGGCACGGAAGCGGACATACCTCTCGAACAGGTTAAACCCGGAGATCGCCTCCGGGTTCGGCCGGGAGAAAAGGTTCCCGTGGACGGAATAGTTCTGGAAGGCGCGACTTCGGTGGACGAGTCGATGATCACGGGCGAACCGATTCCCGTAGAAAAAACGGAGAATAGCCGCGTGACGGGAGGGACGGTGAACGGCACCGGAAGCTTTGTAATGCGGGCGGAGCGCGTCGGCAGCGACACGCTGCTGGCGCAAATTGTCCGCATGGTTGCGGAAGCGCAGCGCAGCCGCGCGCCGATCCAGAAGTTGGCAGACATTGTGGCCGGCTATTTTGTTCCAGCAGTAGTGCTGATCGCGGTGGTCACGTTCATCGTCTGGGCCTTGTTCGGACCGGAGCCTGCAATGGCTTACGGACTGCTCAATGCCGTAGCCGTATTGATCATCGCCTGTCCATGCGCGCTAGGCCTGGCTACGCCAATGTCGATCATGGTCGGTACAGGGCGCGGCGCCGCTGCCGGAGTGCTGATCAAGAATGCCGAAGCTTTGGAGGTTCTGGAAAAGATAGACACGTTGGTGGTCGACAAGACGGGAACCTTGACCGAGGGCAAACCTAGCGTGGTGTCCGTGCTTCCGGTGCCTGGACGAGACGAGCGCGAGATCCTGTGCCTTGCAGCCAGTATCGAGCGGGGCAGCGAACATCCGTTGGCCGCGGCGATTCTAAAAGGTGCGGAAGAAAGGGGCGTGGAGCTCGCCGCGGCTCGAGAGTTTCGCTCGATCACGGGGAAAGGTGTCGTGGGTGTGGTGGATGGCAAGCGCGTTGCGCTCGGCAATGCCAAACTATTGGAGGAGCTGAATATCGAAGCCGGCGAGTTGTGGGACCAGGCGGAAGCGCTCCGACAAGACGGACAAACGGTGATGTATGTAGTCGTTGACGGAGTCGTCGCCGGGTTACTGGGCGTCGCTGATCCAGTCAAGCCATCTGCACCCCAAGCGATCCGAATGCTCCAAGAGGAGGGAATAAGGATCGTCATGCTGACGGGGGACAATCGCACAACGGCTGAGGCGGTCGCGAAAAAGCTGGGTATTGATGAAATTCAGGCCGAGGTGTTGCCCGAGCAGAAGGGAGCGGTGATCAAGAGGCTGCAAGCGGAAGGGCGGATTGCAGCGATGGCAGGGGATGGTGTCAACGACGCGCCCGCATTGGCGCAAGCTCATGTGGGAATAGCAATGGGGACCGGCATCGATGTCGCGATGGAGAGCGCCGGGGTAACCTTGGTCAAAGGCGACCTGCGCGGCATCGTCAAAGCCCGCCGGCTTAGCCGCGGAACCATGCGGAATATACGCCAGAATCTTTTTTTTGCGTTCGTTTACAACGTGTTGGGAATCCCGATTGCAGCCGGCGTGCTCTATCCTGTCTTCGGTGTGCTGTTAAGTCCGGTGATCGCCAGCGTCGCCATGACCTTCAGCTCGGTTTCCGTGATCAGCAACGCGCTGAGACTGAATAGGTTGGAGCTCTGAGTTCCGGCGCGTTTTCCGGTCAGCTTCCATGAAATCGCTGTGATAGGGTTTTGAGTTTAATGAAGGTGATAAGACTGGCGAATTGTGGTAAATACTAACCACTGTGGGTTGCACGAGAAGTGGTTCTGCCGGACCCAAACTAGGCCCGAATATTCGAAAAGGATAAAACAATATGAAGAAGCTCGTTGTAATCAGCGCGCTATTTGTTCTCTCTGCTTGTGCATCGATGCATTCGCCATATGACCTGCATGACTGGTGCTTGCGTATGGGGAGCACGCGGCTAACATCGATAGGTTCAAAAGCTCAAGACCCGGCAACCTGTGGAAACGAATTAGAAGAAGATCTAGCGGATCCCACGCCCAGGATTTTGTACGCTCCCAGAGACGTAGCGATGTCTCCGGTCATTGCGGCCCGAGGTGTATGGGTTTTACTCGGTATGACGCGGCCGCCGTTTTAGACATTAGACACGAGACGTGATCCCGAAAGGCTTGATGCGGGTGCGTCACTTCGGCTTTTTAGCCAATCGATCCAAAGCTCTTCTCTCAACGTGCCGTCAACTCCTGGACTTGCGTCCCGCCCTGCCTAAGCTTCCCCAGAGGTCGGCTCACGAACTGATGCGCGCACTTACTGGCATCGATCTCACACGATGGGCTTTAGGGCAAAAGGGAACTCTGGTCTTCCTTGCCAACCTGCTCATTCCTGCAGCTGGGATTCCTCGTAATACAGGATGAGTCTGATCATTACCTTACCCCTAGGTCGTGTTGACACCATTGAATGGTATCAGATAGTCTTTTGTGGAGTTGAGGGATAGCCGGCCGGTTGGTTCCAGTGACTGCTGCTTGAGACTCTCGCAACTGGGCCGATCGGTGACTATTTGGGGATTTCTTAGCTTCGTATTGGCCATGCCTCAAAAGGAATTTCTTGCCATTTTGATCTTTCCGCCCACGAGGATGCTTTTTTGCCGATGAACTACAACGCGTGGTTTCAGTGCATCAACGGCTGTCCTGGACAGTTCAGCCTTCTCGAGGTGATCTACCGCTGCCCGTCGTGCGGTGACCTGCTCGAAGTTCGCCACGACATCGATGCCCTCAAAACAAGGGCCGCGGCGGCGTGGATCAAGCTCTTCGACGATCGCTGCCGCCAGAATGTCTACCCTTACGGCTCAGGCGTGTGGGCAAAGAAAGAATGGGTGGTTCCCTTTATCGACAACGAGAACATCGTCTCGACCTTCGAGGGCAACACCAACCTCTTCTGGGCTAATCGATACGGTAAGCAGCTCGACGTCGAGGATCTCTGGGTCAAGCAATGCGGTAACTCGCACACCGGCTCCTTCAAGGACCTCGGCATGACCGTGCTGGTCTCGGTAGTAAAGCAGATGATGGCCGACGGCCAGCCCATCGACGCCGTCGCCTGCGCCTCGACCGGCGACACTTCGGCGGCGCTCGCGGCCTACGGTGCGGCGGCGGGCATTCCAACAGTGGTATTCTTACCGCGCAACAAGGTGTCACCTGCACAGCTCGTCCAACCGCTCGCGAACGGGGCTTTGGTTCTTTCCCTGGACACCGACTTCGATGGCTGCATGGCCGCCGTCCAAGAAATCACGAAGCATAAGCACATCTACCTGGCGAATTCGATGAACAGCCTGCGAATTGAAGGGCAAAAGACCGTCGCAATCGAGATCGTGCAGCAATTCGAGTGGGAGGTGCCAGACTGGGTCGTCCTGCCCGGTGGTAACCTCGGCAACGTCAGCGCGCTCGGCAATGGCTTCCTGATGATGCGCGAGCTCGGCTTGATCTCGAAGCTGCCGCGCATTTGCGTAGCGCAAGCCGAGAACGCAAACCCGTTCTACCGCGCATACTTGAAAAACTTCGAGCACTTCGAGCCCGTCACGGCACGCGAGACGCTCGCGAGCGCGATTCAGATCGGCAATCCAGTCAGCATTCGGAAGGCCATAGCGACCTTGCAACGTTTCGACGGCGTGGTGGAGCAGGCTTCGGAGCTAGAGCTCATCGAAGAAACCGCCCGCGCCGACCGCACTGGAATGTTCAATTGCCCTCACACGGGCGTGGGACTGGCCGCGCTGCGTAAGCTCGTCAAGCGAAAGGTGATTCGGTCACACGAACGGATCGTGGTCATCTCAACGGCGAACGGCCTCAAGTTCACCGACCAGAAGATCGCCTATCACTCGGGCACGCTCGCAGGGATCCACCCGAGTCAACAGAACCGCCCAGTTGAGTTGAGCGCCGACACAAGGCAGATCACCGATGCGATCTCGCACCACGTCGAGCGCGTGCGGCTCCTAGATCAGTGATGGGGTGCTCGCGAGACCAAGAACAGCGGTGAGCCACGGCGTCACCCCCGAACGTTTTTATCGGGGGGTCCAGTCACAGTTTCGTCTGGATTCCTGATAGAAGAAGCATTGGGGAATGACAGCCTTAGAGGTCTGGGGTTAGCTCTTACGTAGCAAGCTGCGGGGAATTAAACCCG
>WNGN01007047.1_pt1 | contig 16731 bp, 19 predicted proteins | sample 5400561 | NCBI WGS metagenome assembly WNGN01 (sample SAMN13153379, study PRJNA577476) | soil metagenome | isolation source: 115 cm soil or saprolite under Garry oak tree replicate 2 | place: USA:California | collected 2016-06-15
GATCAGCTCCGCCTCGCCGAGCGCATGCGTCGTGACGATGAGGGCAGCCCCTCGCGCACGTTGCTCCGTGAGGTAGTGGCGCATGTCGGCCGCGGCGACGGGATCCAGACCCGCGGTGGGCTCGTCGCAGAAGATCCAGTCCGGATCGTGGAGCGTGGCGCGGATCAGCGCGATCTTCTGCGCCATGCCGCGCGAGTACGCCGCGAGCACAGTGTCAGCGCGTTCGGCAAGCTCGAAACGCTCCAGCAGCCGTTGGATTCGCTCACGGCGCTTTGCCTGAGGGACGCCGTAGAGATATCCGAAATGATCCAGGTACTCGGTTGCCGTGTTGCGGCCATACAGCCTCGCCTGGTCGGGCACCACGCCGAGCCTCGAGCGGATCGCGTCGAGGTGGTCAGGAATGCGCAGCCCATCCAGCTCGATCAGCCCTGCGTCGGCATGCAGGATTCCGCCGAGACATCGCAGCGTCGTCGACTTGCCGGCTCCGTTCTGGCCGAGGAGGACCAAGATCTCGCCGCGCTCGACGTGAAGGTCCACGCCGCGCACCGCCGGCACGTCACCGAAACTCTTGCCAAGGCCTTCGACGCGGATCACCTGTGAAAGCCTGAGCTAGAGTCTCTCGACTCTGTGGGCCGCGGCAGATTCGCGAGGATCGACGGCCGGAGTCAAGGAAGGGGTGGCGCGACGAGGAGCGCAGCCAAAGCTGCGCGACGACTGAGCGCCGGGCCCCCTGACGCAGGCTTCAGCGCCGCAGGCGCCCGGGCGTCGAGACCGCGAAGCTGCAAGGACCAGCGGAGGCGAGAGACTCAAATCTTCTCGAACGAGTCCACCGGAACCACAAATACCGTCGCGCCGCCGACTTGCACTTCGACGGGATAAGCCATGAAGAACTCACCAGGCTCCGCGAGCGGCGGCACCGGAGTGAGGTACCGGCTGCGCTCGCGGCAGTTCTCGTGGATGAGCTGCAATGCGACCTCTACCTGGGCGTCCTCCACGCCGATCATCAATGTGACGTTTCCCTGCTGCAGGAATCCGCCGCTGGACGCGATTCGCGTCGAGCTGATTCCTCTGTCCGTCAGCGCGACCACCGTGCGCTGGGCGTCTTCTCCCTGTACGACCGCGATGATCAGCTTCAACGTCGCTCGAGCAGCGACTTGAGGTGATCACGGACCTCGAAGTGGATCTTGTCGCGCGAGCCTGTCGCGTCGAGGCGCACGAAACGCTTGGGTTCGGCAGCCGCAAGGTGTCCGTATTCCTGGGCAACCTTGCGGTGGAAGTCGATCGACTCCTGCTCCATGCGGTCCTTGCTCTTGCCCGCTTCCTCATGGCGGCCGAGCCCAGCCTCCACCGGCCCTTCCAGGAGGAACGTGATGTCGGGGCGCGGAAAGGTAGGCGGCCAGATGGTGGGCAACCCGCGGGCGCCACCCTGGTAGGCAAGGGTCGAGTCGTGGTAGCGGTCCGCGATCACGATCTGGCCCCCCGCGAGCGCGGGGGCGATGACCTCGCCGATCAGCTGACGGCGGGAGGCCATGAACAGGTACATCTCGGCCTCGGGGTCGATCTCGAGGCCCTTGTACAGGAGCACGTCTCGGATCTGTTCGCCCAGCTCGGTGCCTCCCGGTTCGCGCACCACGACCGGGTCGTCCTTGGCCAGCCACTCGCCCAAGAGCTCGGCCTGCGTCGTCTTGCCCGAACCCTCGGTGCCCTCGAACGTGATGAAGAGTCCCCGCTTGGTCATGAGCGGGAAGCGTAGCTAAGCGGCTGCTGTTTGAGTCCTGGACAGGATCTGGCCGGCCGCGAGCGTAAAAGCCAAAAGAGTGCCCATCTGCGTCGCACGTGTCGGCGAACCGTGCTAGGCGGGTTCTTCCGGAGACGGTGTGATGCGGAGTCGGCGCTGGGGTTCCTTGCCCGTGCTCCGCGCGGAAAGGGCGTTCTCCGCGACGAGCTGGTGCTGCAGCCTCCTGAGGTACGCGTTCTGCGGCGAGATCTCGACCGGGCGCAAGGTCGTCTTCACCTCGCGGATGGCCGCAGCCGCCTCCGCCAGGGCGCGGTTGGTCGCCTCGTCCTGCCTTTCCACGCCGTAGATTCGGGACAGCGCATCTCGGACCTGGCTCGCCGAGTTGCTCTTCAAGATGTGGATGGGAAGGCCGCGGCTCTCGGCCTGGCGCAGGCTGTCCGGACGCCGGCGGTAGTGATTCTTGAGCGTCAGCACCGCGCCCGCGCCGTCCAGGTTGCCCAGCACTTTCACCGGCAGCTCGAGCTCGCGGATCGACTGCTCCACGTGATGCCTGCTCACGCCGTAAGGAAAGATGCCGAGGGGCTTGGACGACAGAACAGTCGCCATCGTGGGTTCTGCTGCGACAAGCGTCGGGGCGTCGACGTTGGAGATGACACGGCCCTCACGTGTCCGGACGCGGATCTTCGGCGTCTGCAGCGGACCGCGCAATGCGGTGTCGACGACGTCGGCCAGCGGGACATGAATCGCGACGCGGTCGCGGTCCTGGATCTCGACAAGGACGTCGAACGTGGGCGGCGCCTTGCGCTCGAGCACCGACTTCTGGGTGCCGCGGCGGCGCGCCTCCTCGTCGGACAGGGTCACGCTCTGGATTCCGCCGAGCAGGTCGTTAAGCGTCGGGTTGACCAGGAGGTTCTCGAGCGTCTGCCCATGCGCGGTGGCGATGAGCTGGACGCCACGCTCGGCGATCGTGCGCGCTGCGGCAGCCTCAAGCTCGGTGCCGATCTCGTCGATCACGATGACCTCGGGCATGTGGTTCTCGACCGCCTCGATCATCACCGAGTGTTGCAGCAACGGAGTCCTGACCTGCATGCGGCGAGCGCGACCGATACCCGGATGTGGGATGTCGCCGTCGCCGCCTATCTCGTTCGAGGTGTCGACGATGACGACCCGCTTGCGCAGCTCGTCCGCGAGAAGACGCGCGCACTCACGCAGCATCGTGGTCTTTCCGATGCCAGGCCTGCCCAGCAGCAGGATGCTCTGACCGCTCACGACGATGTCGCGGATGATCTCGCCAGTGCCGGTGACGGCCCGGCCGACACGCATCGTCAGGCCCACGATTCGGCCCGAGCGGTTGCGAATCGCGGAGACGCGATGCAGCGTGCGTTCGATGCCCGCCCGATTGTCGTCGCCGAATTGCCCGACGTTGTTGGCGACGTGGTCGAGGTCGGACGTCGAGACCGGATGATCCGCAAGCAGGACCTCGCGACCAGGGACGCGGGCTTCGGGCTCCCGGCCGAGGTCCAGGACGATCTCCAGGAGCTCTCTCGGATCGATCCGCTCGTGGAGAGCGCGCGCCAGGTCGGGTGGCAGCGCGCGCGCGAGCAGCTCGATCTCTTCGTCCCAGTTGGCGGCGCGGATCTGGCGCTCGTGTTGGCGTTCGGCCTGGCTCATCCGAACGAGGGGACCAGTCCTTTCTCTCGCACCGGCTTCGGCACGCGCACCGCAAGCTCTTTGACCAACAAGAGCTGCGTGAGCAAGACCGTGAACCCACGCCCGCGGAGGGCGTCGATCATGTGCGAATCATAGTGACGCAGGCTTGACCAGGCCGGCGCTTCGGAGTCTCCGAGCAGCGAGATTCCGAAGTCGGCGAGCTCCGCCGGGAGGGGATTCTCCGGCAAGGCCATGAACTGCAGGGTGTCCGGCCGGGCGCCGCCGCCGCGTTGCATCCTGACCCAGCCGACGACCTCGATCCGGTCCACGACGTAGCTCCCCGTCGACTCGCCCGCGTGGATCGCCTTCCACTCGCGATAGGTGGGCGCCTCGAGCTGGGAGACCCCCTGCGGCGTGACCTTGCGATAGAGCTGATAGAGATGGCGGTCGTCGCTTCGCTTGCCCGGGCGCAGACCATCGGGGTACTGGTCGGAACGCGGCCGTGGCCTTTCCGCGTAGACGACCTGCTCCGTCGCGTACTGGCGGAAGCCCTGTAACCGGAAGGCCGGCAGCAGCGCATCGCGGTCAGGCAGTCTGACGAACAGGCGGATAGCACCTCGCTCGAGCGCTTGGTTGCAGAGGTGCTGGACGAGCGCCGGCGCGACCTCGTCGGGGTCGGCTTCGTCGGCGACCTGCAGGTTGAGCACCTGGAGGATGCGCGCCCGGCGCAGGTCGAGGCTCATCGGTTGGCCCGAGGCCTGAATGAATCCGACCACCTTGCCGTTCTCCTCGGCAACGTACATCAGGGTCTCCTGGGAGAGCGGCAGCAGGGCCGAGAGTGTTGAACTGAGCAGCGACCAGAGTCGCGCCGCCGGCGGAGCGGCTTCGCTGAGCTTGATGTCCGACGACCGATGCATCTCCTCGATGCGAGCCAGGTCGAGCAGTCCGGCCGCGCGGATTCTCAATTTCGCGAGGCCGCGAGGCGCACAAACTCTCGATGCATCCGGAGGTCGCCGCTCAACTCAGGGTGAAAGCCAAGCGCGAGGATGCGGTGATGGCGAATCGCGACGGGACGTCCGTCATGCGATGCGATCACCTCGACGTCCCCGGTACGTTGGACCAGCGGCGCCCGAATGAAGACGCCGGGAAAAGTCTTGCCATTCAGGCCGTGGATGTGAAGCGGCGCCTCGAAGCTGTCGACCTGCCGGCCATATCCGTTGCGGCGGACTCCGATGTCGAGCAGGCCGAGCCCTTGCTGCTCGGCCATCCCATCCGTGACGTCCTTGGCCAGCACGATCATGCCCGCGCACGTCGCGAGAGTCGCGAGGCCGCCGCGAATCGCATCGCGCAGCGGCTCGAGCAGGCCGACACGCTCCATCAGCATGGTCATCGTCGTGCTCTCGCCGCCGGGAAGGACGATCCCATTGAGCCCATCGAGGTCTTCGCGCGTGCGCACCAGGCGCGTGCGCGCACCCGCCCCTTCGAGCGCGCGTACATGCTCGGCAAAGGCGCCCTGCATCGCGAGGACCCCGATGAGGGGCTTTCCGCTTCCGGCGGGAGCGCTGCTACCAGCCTCGGGCAGCTAGCAGCTCATCCTTCGGGATGGCCGGGATCTCGAGGCCGTGCATCGCCTTGCCCAGCCCCGCCGACACCTCGGCCAGCACCTCTGGCTTGTCGTAGTAGGTCGTCGCCGCAACGATCGCCTTGGCACGCTTCAAGGGGTCCTCGGACTTGAAGATGCCCGACCCGACGAACACGCCGTCGACGCCTAGCTGCATCATCAGCGCGGCGTCGGCGGGAGTCGCGATGCCGCCGGCAGCGAAGTTGACGACAGGCAACCGGCCCAGCTTCTGACACTCAACCAGCACCTCGACCGGCGCGCCGATTTGCTTGGCCTCGTGGACCAGCTCGGCGTGGTTCATGCCCTGCAGCTTGCGGATGCCGGCGTTGACCGCGCGAGCGTGCCGGACGGCTTCGACGACGTTGCCGGTCCCTGCTTCGCCCTTGGTACGTATCATCGCCGCGCCTTCAGCGATCCTGCGCGTGGCCTCACCGAGGTCGCGACAGCCGCACACGAACGGCACTTTGAAGGGGTGCTTGTCGATGTGGTTCTCCTCGTCGGCGGGAGTGAGGACTTCGGACTCATCGATGTAGTCGATGCCCAGGGCTTCGAGGATCTGCGCTTCGACGAAGTGGCCGATCCGGCACTTTGCCATCACCGGGATCGTGACCGCGGCCATGATCGACTTGATCAGCTCGGGATCGGACATGCGCGCGACGCCGCCTTCCTTGCGGATGTCGGCCGGGACGCGCTCGAGCGCCATCACGGCGCAGGCGCCCGCGTCCTGGGCGATTCGCGCGTGCTCGGCCGTGACGACGTCCATGATCACGCCGCCTTTCAGCATCTGCGCCAGCCCGGCTTTGACCTTGAAGGAGCCTTTCACGGACCCGTTTCCGTTGCGGACACCGTTGCGTTCGGCCACGCTCGAGATTCTACGCGGGCGAGTTGGAATCGCGGCCCCGGCCCACCCGCCACCACCCCGGATAGTCCGGACTATCCGGAATCTGGCGCGCCCAATCCCCCGGTTGGTCCGGACTATCCGGCCGGCATCAGAAAAGTTAGAGGCGCTCCAGGACCAGGGTTCGCTTGGAGGCGTACTCGTGGTCGGAAAGCAGGCCGTCGCGATGCAGCCGCGTCAGCATGTCCATCTCCTCGAGCACGTCCAGCAGCGGCGCCATGGTCCGCCTGGCCAGGTACGCGTCCGAAGCGGTGCCTGCCTCCTCGCCGCGCGCGTCGAACTCGCGCACGAAGAAGAGCGCTTTGACGGCTGAGAACGGAATGCCGAGCTTGCGGATGGGGCTGTCGGTCTGCTCCGCGTGGAGGTGGAGCACAACGCCGTAGCGGTGGCGCTCGAGCGTGCCGTCGAGATGTCCCCGGAGGACCTCGCCGTCGAGGAAGCGGATGGCGACCTTGCGGGTCGGCGTGTCCGCCAGCTCCTTGTCGCGCTGGAGCTCGACCCATTTGACGGCGGTCAGCGGGATCCAGGCGGTCTCGTTGTTCTCCAGGCCACCGGCGTCGTCCACCTCGACGAGGAAGTCCGGCTCGTCGAAATCGAGATCGCGGGCCACCCCTTCGACGGTTTCGTCGTCGAAGAAGCGCACGACTATCCTGGCCATTTCACACCTACTGTACTAACCCTCATCTGGCAACACTCCTGCGCTGGTCTTTGAGGCGGCGGCGGCCGATTCGGCGGGCACATTTGGCGCACGTGGCGATGTGGCTGCGAACTGATTCCGCCTGCGGGCGCCTGAGCTTGCCGGCGAGGTAGGGCGCCAGCAGCGGCAGCGCCTCCTCGTGGCTCAACTCGCCTTCGCGCTGCGAGGCGAGGTACTCCTCCTTGAACCTGAGGCGGGCACGGTAAAGGAGCGTTTCGACGGCGCTCTCGGACATCTTCAGCGTGTGGGCGATCTGGCGGTAGCTCAGGTCCTGGAGCTCGCGAAGAGTCAGCACGAGGCGGTATTTCTCGGGCAGCCGCTGCGACACCTGCCACACCTGGCGCCGAGTCTCGTTCGACTCCTGGACTTGCACCGGGTCGAATGCCCGCGCGGTCGAGGGCAGGTTCGACATCATCTCGTCGTCTACTTCCTCGGTCCCACCGTCGGCGCGGAGGTCGCGCTGGCGGCGCCGTAGCTCGTCGTAGCAGAGGTTGCGGGCAACCGTGTGGATCCAGCCGCCGAAGTTGAAGGATTCGTCGACCCGGTCCATCATCCGGAGGGCCTTCATGAAGGTCTCCTGGGCGATGTCCTCGGCCAGCAGGGCGTCGCCGAGCTTGCGCCGGACGAGCCGGTAGATCGAGGCGACGTAGCGGCGGTGGAGCTCCTCGAACGCGTGGACGTCGCCCTCGCGATAGGCACGGACAAGATCCACGTCAGTCGGCTCGCCCGGCGCCGTTGCTTGCGGCTTGTCTTCCTCTACGTCGTCCATGGGTGAAGCGTCCTGGCCGGACGGGCCGTAGGTCGGGGCAGGCGACCGGCAGGTCGCCGGTCAGTGCGTCGAGACGAAGGTGGGGGTGGCACGAGGAGGAGCGCACACCTGTTGGGGTCCCCGCGCCGTGGATAGCGGGGGCGGCCACGAAGGGCCGGACCCCCTGACGCACGTATCGGCGTCGTGAGCCCCGAGACGCGGTCTGGACGGTCGGGATCTTTCACCTTAGCCTGCGGCAGGCTACTACGGCAGCGCGCGCCAGCATCCCCTCTGGGTCATTTAGGGCCTGCCGCAGGTCTATTCCTTCCTCTGTGAAGGTCACGATGGAGGTGACCCCCTCTCCCTTCAGCGTCTGGTCGAACCCGCTCGCCTCGACCACAAGTGGCGCGCCCTTGACCAGAACCGCGCCCAGGAACGCGACCATCCCAAAGCCGGTGCCTCCGGCGGCTCCCGCGCCAGGTTCATTCGCCACATCGAGGTGCAGGTCGCGCCTGACGACTTCCGCGAGATGCGCGAGCGCCGCATCGAGCTCCTCCACCGTCAGTTCATCGGCGCCCTTCTGCGGACCGTAGACGTGGCTGGCACCATTTGGCCCAAGCAGCGGATTGTCAACGTCACAGGCAACCCTGATCGAGGTATCGCGGATTCGAGAGCCGCCCGCGATGCGCTGGACTCGAGCAAGCGCGGCGCCACCTCGGGCCAGGTCCTGATCCGCATCGTCGAGCAGGCGGTAGCCGACGGCCTGTGCCATCCCGGCGCCTCCGTCGTTGGTGGCCGAGCCGCCGATGCCTGCGATGATCTCTGATGCGCCTGACGAACGCGCCGCTTCGAGCAACTCGCCGAATCCATAGGTCGAAGCTCGCCGAGGATCACGCCGTTCGGGCGCGAGCAAAGCCAACCCGCTGGACGTCGCGAGCTCGACGACCGCGGTACGGCCAGAGTTGATGAGGCCGTAGCGAGCCTCGACTGGGTCGCCCAGCGGCCCATCGACTGTCGCCGACCGATACTCGCCGCGATTTGCGTCGACCAGCGCCTCGACGGTCCCATCGCCCCCGTCCGCGACGGGAACCTCGATCACCTCGGCGTCCGGAAAGACTTCACGGACGCCGCGCGCGATCGCGGCCGCGGCTTGCGTCGCGGTGAGAGTGCCCTTGAACGCGTTCGGCGCGACGACTACTTTCACGGGGGAGGCAAGCCTCCCCCGTGGAACCCCCTCCATCGCACGCTGTGTCTGGTGGCGTTTGCAAGGGGGACGCGAGGTGACGGCCGGAGTAAATCCGGCCTTGGTATCACGTCTTTCACGAGGGAGGCAGGCCTCCCCCGTGGAACCCCTCCATTTGCACGCTGCGTCTGGTGGCGTTTGGAAGGGGGATGCCAGGTGACGGCCGGAGTAAATCCGGCCTTGGTATCACGTCCGTCTTCTTAGTAAACCGGGATCGTCCAGTCCTTGTACTTGGGGGTGTCGCCGCGGACGGCGCTGAAGTAGATGTTCTGGAGCTCCTGCGTGAATTCCCCGACCTTGCCGTCGCCGATCGGGCGCCGGTCGACCTCGATCACCGGCGAGATCTGCGCTCCGGTGCCGCACAGCAGCAGCTCGTCACATGTGTAGAGCTCGGTGCGGTCGATGCTCCGCTCGAGCACGTCTAGGTTCAGCTCGTCTTTGATCACCTTGATCAGGAGCTGGCGCGTGACGCCTTCGAGGATATCGTCGGTCACGGGTGGTGTTACAAACGCGCCGTCCTTCAGCATGAAGAGGTTTTCGGCCGAGCCTTCGGAAACGTGTCCGTCGATGGCCAGCACGATGGCCTCGTCGAATCCGCCCTCCACCGCTTCGGACTTCGCGAGCGCGGCCTGCGCGTAGGAGCCGGTGATCTTGGCTCGTGCGGGAAGCGACTGGTCCGGAACGCGGCGCCAAGTGCTGACCATGCAGCGGATGCCCGCGTCGACCTCTACATATTTGCCGAAGGGCACCGCGTAGATGAAGAAGGAGCGGTCCAGGTTATGCAGGCGGACGCCGATCTCCTCACTGGACGTGTACAGCAGCGGACGGACGTACACGTCCGACCTGAACTCGTTGCGCCGCAAAAGCTCGAGCGTGAAGTTGACGAGCTCCTCGGTCGAGTAGGGCAGGGTCATGCGCATGACGTTGGCTGATCGCTTCATGCGGTCGTAGTGCGCCGCAGCCTCCAGCAGGAAGAGCTGGCTTTTCTTGTCGTTCCAGTAAGCCCGGATGCCTTCGAAAACGGCCGTCCCGTAGTGGAGCGCGTGAGTCATCAGCCCGAGCCTGACGTCGTTGTAGCGCGCGTACTCGCCTTCGAAGAAGACCCACGTGTTCGGATGGACCACGGGTTTCTTCACCGCGGCCTTGGCTTTGGTTTCCACACCCATTGAATAAAGTGTATTGCCCTCCGAAAGCCCCCATCTGGCCGTTCGCTTCGCGAAGGGTCACCTTCCCCGGCGTGCGGGGAAGAGAATCTGTTATGAATCGCGACGTGAGCGTGTACGGCATCATCGCCGACCTCCGCCGCGAGCACCCGACCCCCGCCAGCACCGCGACGCTGGACATGGTCGTCGCCGAGCTGGGGCGAACGCGTGACAACCTCAAGGAGGCGGTCGCCAACCTGGAGGGCAAAGCCCTGCCGGCCGGCGTCAAGCCGGTACTCGACGAGCTGGTCGCGCGGGCTCGTGAGGAAGGTGTGTACGACCTCGACTACGGACCCGACCCTTACGACAAGCCTCCCCCAGAACCCCTGGACGAAGCCACGGCCGGCATAGGCGCCATGCTCGCGATCTCGTCGTTGGTCGGCGTCGCCCTGGCTGTCGCGGCGTTCGTAGCGGGGTTCAACGCGATCATGCACAGCGGTGGCTGAGTACTCCTTCGACGTCGTTTCCGAGTTCAACCCCGCAGAGCTGACGAACGCAGTCGATCAGGCCCGGCGGGAAGTCGCGACCCGCTTCGACTTCAAAGACACCGCGACGAGCTACGACCATCAGGGCGAGGTGATCCAGATCGAGTCGGCGAGCGAGGACCGGGCCAGGGCCGCTCTCCAGGTGCTGCGCGAGAAGGCCGCGCGCCGGCAGCTTTCGCCGAAGCTCTTCCAGGCGGGCGATCCAAAGACTGTCGGCAAGGGTCGCGGCCAGATCGACGTCCGACTCAATGCCGGCATCAACGACGAGCTCGCGCGCGACTTGCGCAAGCGGATCCAGAACGTTTCCAACAAGCTGCAGGTCCGGATCCAGGGCGACCAGCTGCGCGTCGTTAGCAAGGACAAGGACACGCTCCAGCAGGTGATCAAGACCCTGCGCGACGCGGAGGACATCCCGGTCCCGCTCCAGTTCACGAACTACCGCTAACCGACACTTCAGGGTGGACGTAATCCCGGCCATCGACATCCTCGGTGGGCGCTGCGTCCGCCTGACCCAAGGCAAATACGACAGCCCGACCATCTACGCCGACGACCCCGTGGAGGTGGCGCAGCGATTCGCCGCCGCGGGAGCAAAGCGCTTGCACGTCGTCGACCTGGACGCCGCTCGCGGCTCTGCCAGCAACCGAGCGGTGATTGCCCGCGTGCTCCAGGGGTCCGGCATCCAGCTGCAGGTCGCGGGGGGCGTGCGCAGCGAGGAGTCCGTGGCAGCCTTGCTGGACGGCGGTGCGCAATGGGTGGTGATGGCGACCGCCGCGGTCCGCGATCCGCATCTCTTTGAACGGTGCGCGTTCGGGCATCCCGGACGGATCCTGGCGGCGCTCGACGTCCGTGACAACAAGGCTGCTGTGAGCGGCTGGCTCGACACCGACCCCGTCGTGCTGAAAGCGCTGGTAGGCCGGTGGGCCGACCTGCCACTCGCGGGGGTGATCCTTACGTGCATCGACCGCGACGGCACCATGTCCGGCCCTGACCTGCAGACGCTTGCACGGGTGCGCAAGATGACAAAGCTCGAGCTGCAGTACTCGGGCGGCGTGGCGTCGGTCGACGACCTCCGCCGCATCGCCGCGGCCGGCGCCCAAGCGGCGATTCTCGGCAAGGCGCTGTACGAAGGCAAGATCACCCTCGAGCAAGCACTGGCGAAGTGAGGCTCGCGGCGTGCCTTTTCGCGGCGCTCGTGCTGGCCGCGTGCGGCGGCCGGGAGACTGCCGACGACCAGGGCCTACATCGCGAGATCCAGAACAACCGCGGTGGAGCCGAAGTCACTTTCGACGCGACGGCATTGAGCGATCCGGTGCAATCCGGTGACCACGAGCGCTTCGAGGTCCGCGCGGCCACCGGAGAGATGCTCGAGGTCGACCACAACACGAGCCTCGCCCAGTACGTACCGGTTCACAAAGGTGATGGGCTCGTGATCCACGGCGAGCTCTACATCGACCCAGGTCCGCGCTATGGCGTGCACTGCACGCACGCCCACACCTCCAGCGGCTGTCCCAATCCAGGCTGGATCGAGTACAAAGACAACTATTACGAATGAAATCGCGGAAGATCACTCCGTCCCCTTCCGCGGGCCGTCCCCTGCGATGGCCGGCCGCGATTGGCAGGCGTTTGGTGGACGCCACCCGGTGGCGGCCGGAGTAGATCCGGCCTGCCGACAATGCTCGTCTTGAAGTGAAAGGCAACAATTGACCTACGGATGAGACGGCGGCTGCGTCCTTCGCCCTCTAGCTTCGTTCGCAATCTCGCGGCGGGACCCTATTCGCCCTTCGAACGCATGCGCCTGATGGTCGGCAATGTCCGCAGGAAGGCCGGTGGACGCGGCTGCTGCGGCAACTACGGCGAGCCCGGTTGTTGAATGACGAAAGAGGAGGCCCGTGCGGCCGGTTTGATCAAGTAGGAGGAGCAACCAGTTGATGCACGCGGTCGTTTTCGAGCGCAACGGCGGACGGGAGCTGACCCACGCGAGGAGAGGGCCCTGTGTGAGGCAGGCTAGCGCTTGCGCGTATTGGTGACCTTGCGTGCGACTGTGGTCACGTTGGCTTGCGCGACCGGCCGGACCACGATCTCATCGATGTCGACATGCGGTGGTCGCGTGACGGCGAACACGATGCAGTCGGCGATGTCTTCGGCGGTCAGCGGCTTGATTCCTTCATAAACCGCCTTGGCGGCTTTGCGGTCGCCGTGAAAGCGCACTATGCTGAACTCGGTCTCGACCAGCCCAGGCGCGATCTCCGTGACGCGAATCGGCTCGCCGTTCAGCTCCAGCCGGAGGGTCTTCGTGATCGCTCGCACGGCGTGCTTGGCAGCCGTGTAGCCCGCGCCTCCTTTATATGTCTCGAAGCCGGCGATGGAACCGATGTTGACGATATGGCCGTGCCTGGCTTGGCGCAACAACGGCAGGCAGGCACGGGTCATCCACATGAGGCCGAGCACGTTGGTCTGCCACATCCCGATCCACTCGTCGTCGATCGCCTGAGCAACGCTGTTCAAGCCGAACGCGCCGCCGGCGTTGTTGACCAGGAGGTCGATGTGGCCAAAGCGCTTGGCCACTTCGCGGACAAATTCCTTGACGCTCTGCTCGTCGGTCACGTCGAGACGCAGGGCAACTCCCTCTTCTCCCGCGACCCGCTGGAGCCGTTCGATCCGCCGCGCGCCGATCACGACCTTGTAGCCGTGGCGGCCGAGCGCGATCGCGGTTGCGGCCCCGATCCCCGATGAAGCTCCGGTGATGACTGCGATGGGAGCCAAGCCTCAACCCCCTGGTAAACGGTTGCAAAACCGATGCCTTCCAAGCGTAACCTAGGGAAAAATGCTGGACGCGATCGTAGGGTTTGTCGTCGTCCTCCTGGTTGGCGCCGGGATACTCGTCATGATCGGGCCCCGTTCGCTCGTCCAGCGGCTCAAATCCGTGCCTCGTTTCAGCGGAATCCCTTCTCTGTTCGAGCCGCGACGGCCGCGCGAAGTGTTGGCGCCGACCCTCAACCCCAAGACCCAGCGCGTCCTCGTCGCCGCGGCCCGCCTTGCCAACTGGATGCGCGCACACGGCCATGAAGACGTGGCGCGGGACATCCGCAACGGAGCCGCGCGCATCGCAGGCAACGAACCCGCGGGGCTATACGCGCTGCAGACGACGCTGCGACGAATCCGCGTCGTGAACATCACCGACAGCAGTTCGCAGGAACGCCTGAAGACGCTCGTCAGCGAGCTCCGCACCGCGGTCCAGGATCGCTTCGAGCAGCTGGAGCTGCTCCCGTTTCGCAGACCCTGAACGACCGGCAGCGGGTCAGCTCAGGTTCGCCGTTCGAGAAGACGATCGGCTTCTGCCGCGCCCTGCGGGTCGGGGATCGGGTCCTGGTCTCAGGCACGGCGCCGGTCTGGCCGGACGGATCTGTCGACCCTGATCCCTATGTCCAGGCCAAGAGGTGTTTCGAGATCATCGGCATCGCGTTGACCGAAGTGGGCGCCTCGGTCGAACACGTAGTGCGAACGCGGATGTTCGTCACCGACGCATCGTTCGGCGATGCGGTCGGTCGCGCACACGGCGAAGCGATGGGCGCGGCACGGCCGGCGGCGACCATGGTTGTGGTGAAAGGGCTGCTCGACGAGCGCTGGAAGGTGGAGATCGAGGCCGAGGCGGTTACTTCTTAACGGCCGGCCCTTTCCCGGATTCGATGTACCGCTTGAGCGCCTCCATGTTCTCGCGAATCCCCGCTGCATATTGCGGCCCGAGAACGCCCGTCGCGAAGCGAAGAAGGCCACCCAGCTGGTAGTCCATGTCATAGACCAATCGAGTCGATCCGTCTTTGCGCTGCGTGTACGTGTAGGACCAGGTCCCGTTGAGCGGGCCCTTGATGAACCTGCCGGAACACTTCTTGGGCTTGTTATAAACGTCCTGCTCCACCTCGAGCTTTTCCTTATGTCCGCCCAGGTCGAGGTGGTAGCGGTAACGCGTCCCCTTTCTCGGCGGTCCGTCGTCAAGCTTCTCCACCTTGTCGAGGTTGGACGACCATCTCGGCACATTCCTCACGTCCTCCGCGACCACCGCCCAGACGCGCTCGACGGGCGCATCGATGTCGACCACCTCGTGCAGCTTGGCCACACTGCGATGATCGCATCAAGTGTCTGATGTAGTTCCCGGCCGCATGTTGGGCGCGCTGCGGCATCGCAACTACCGGTTGTTCCTGGTCGGCCAGATCGTCTCGACGATCGGGACATGGATGCAGACGGTCGCTCTGCCCTGGCTGGCGCTGGAGCTGACCCACAACGGATTTCTGGTCGGGCTGGTGCTGGCCGCGCAGTTCCTTCCGGTGCTCATCCTCAGTCCCTTTGCCGGTGAGATCGCGGATCGCTACCGCAAGCGCACCGTCCTTCTCGTGACGCAAACATCTTTCGTGTTGCCTCCGTTCGTCCTGTTTGCACTGACCGCGAGCTGCTCTCGACGTCCCGACGCGGCAGGCGTTCCAGGTCGACATGGTCGGCAAGCAAGACCTCATGAACGCGATCGCGCTCAACTCCTCAGTCTTCAACGCCTCGGCCGTGATCGGACCGTCGATCGCCGGCATCCTCATTGCGGTCGTCGGCGTCCCGATCTGCTTCCTGCTCAACTCCGTGAGCTACCTGGCCGCGATCGGCGCGCTGCTGTGGATGCGAAACCTGCCGGCCACCGCGCCGAGGCACGAGGAGCAGCTGGTGCTGACACGCATCGCGCAGGGCGCCGCATACGCGCGACGGGAGCCTGTGGTCGGGATGCTGCTGCTCGTCATCGCGGTGTTCTCGCTCTTCGCGATGAACCGCACGACGTTGATGCCATTGTTCGCCGACCAGGTGCTTCATGTGGGAGCGCACGGCTTCGGATTCTTGCTCGCTTCAATGGGCCTCGGCTCGCTGGCCGGCGCTCTGACGCTTGCGTTCTTTCCCAATCTCGCGGCTGATCCGCGCCGGCAGCTGTGGATGGCGGCCATCTGGGTCGGCGCGCTGCTCGAGTTCTCGGCCTCTCGCGTCTTCGCCGTCTCGCTGGTCACGCTGTTCGTGGCGGGGTACTGCCAGATCTCGTTCGTCGCGGCTGCCAACAGCCGCATCCAGACCATCACTCCCGACCACCTGCGCGGTCGCGTGATGGCCCTCTACGCGGAGGCTCTGATCGGCGTGGGTCCCCTCGGCGCGACCCAGGCGGGCGCGCTCGCGACGCTGCTCGGGGCGCCCTGGGCCATGGCGATCGGGGCGTCGATCGCCGGCGCGGTCGTGCTGCTCGTACGTCTGCTGCGGCCTGAGGTCTTCGGTCAGCCCAGGAAGACTTCGAGCACAGCCGCCACGGCCAGCGCCGGCACGAGCCACCGCAGCGCGCGGACGTAGTCGGCCAGCGCGGCGAGCACCCGGGCACTCCATCCGCCACGCGCGTCCATGTGGATCGCCGCCGCGCCGACCTGGATCGCCAGGCCGCCCGCGATGATCGCAGCGGGGATCTCGACGAATCCGTTGGGGACGATTCCGGTCAGCGCGATGCTCCACGACGACAGGGCCGCGGCGAAACCAAGAATGAAGCCTGGCGCAAACGTGAGCAGAAAGCCGCTCACGCCAACGGTCACGATCGCGAGCAGCGCGACAAGGACGAAGGCGAGCAGGTTGTGTCCGAAGATCGTCAGCGCCTGCTCAACTCCTCCTCCGTCCCCGGTGGACCGCACCAGGCTTGACAGCACTGGCCGCAGCACGACCGCCGGGATGACGTTGGTCGAGCCGGCCAGGTAGCCGATCCAAGCGCCCACAGGAAAGCCGGCCGCGGCGATCAGCATCGGGATGCGCCGCATCCAGACGAGACGGAAGAACGTGGGACGCATGGCGAAGCTCGCGCGCACCGCATCGAGGGCCCGCCCAAAAGGATTCTTCAGACCCACCTCCCGCGCGAGCAGCGCTTCTCGCGAGAACCCATTGAAGCCCATGCGTACGAGGACGATCGCCACGATCGCCATCAAGAGCGCGAAACCCCACAGGAATTCCGCGCGGCCGAGCAGGATGAGGGCTGCCTCGACCTGGAGGACGACGGACATCGGCAGGATGATGAAAGAAGCCATCACGTTGGCGGCTCGCATGGTCCGGGCGTTGAGGCTGATGATCACGGCCCCGGCCACCATCGCCGCCACCTGGCAGATCGTGGACAAGGCCAGGGCCAGGAGGATGCCGAGCGGAAAGTAGCCGAGGCCAGGAAACGTAAGCAAGCAGTAGACAATCAATCCGCCGTAGCACAGCGCGAGCGAAACGCTGAGCACCGCTGCCACCTTGCCCGCGTAGATCTCGGCCTCGCGCAGCGGCGTGGAGAGCAGGACCTCGAGCGTGGTGCGCTCGCGCTCACCGACGAATGACTCGAGGGCGAGCACCAGCGAGAAGCTGGCGGGGATGAACACGACGAAGAACGCGCCGACGAGCGCCAGGCGGTTGAC
>WNGN01001238.1_pt1 | contig 16721 bp, 15 predicted proteins | sample 5400561 | NCBI WGS metagenome assembly WNGN01 (sample SAMN13153379, study PRJNA577476) | soil metagenome | isolation source: 115 cm soil or saprolite under Garry oak tree replicate 2 | place: USA:California | collected 2016-06-15
AGCGGCTCATCAAACTGCAAGGTGATGGCTGCAACGATCGTGAGACACCGAATTCCTGAAGTACAAGAAATTCGGTGTCTGTCCCCGTCATTTCATCCCACCAGCAAGATTTGCAGGTCCATCAGGTTCGTTTGTGTCGGACCGGTGATGATGAGATCCTCCGTCGCTTTTAGAAAATTAAAAGAATCATTGGAGCGAAGAAAATTCTGGGGCATCAATCCGAGTTCGATCGCGCGTGAGCACGTGAATGGATCCACCAGTCCGCCGGCTGCGCTTGTTGGACCGTCGCTGCCGTCGGTCGCCACACTGGCGAAACAGGCTTGTGATGAGAACGGACGCGACGCGACGGAGATCGCCCACGCGAGCGCCATTTCCTGATTTCTTCCTCCGGTTCCGTTACCGTGGAGAGTCACGGTGGTCTCACCGGCAGCCAGGATGCACGCGGGCGATTGGATAGGATTTCCTGTGCGCGCTGTTTCCCGCGCGACTGCAGCGAAGAAAAGGCCCAGATCCTTCGCTTCTCCTTCAAGCTCGGTCCCGAGGAGCAGCGTATTGAAACGCAGTTCGCGCGCTTTATCGGCGGCCGCGTCGGCGAGCAACCGGTTGTTGGCGATCACGTGATTATCAACCTTCTTGAAGACCGGGTCCCCAGGTTCAGGGGTATCCGGAATAGCTCCCCGCGCGCCTTCCTGGAATCTTTCCCGCACCGCGTCCGGAATATCGAGAGCGTATTTCTGAACGATGGCGAGAGCGTCGGAGAATGACGTCGTATCCGGAGCCGTAGGTCCGGAAGCAATAAAGTCGATGGGATCTCCGATGACGTCGGACATTATTAACGAAATCACGCGTCCCGGAGATGCCCACCTGGCGAGCTGTCCTCCTTTGATGTCGGACAGATGTTTGCGTACTGCGTTCAGTTCTCGAATCGTGGCGCCGGCGCGCAGCAAAAGAGATGTCGTTTGCTGTTTCTCCTGCAGCGTGATTCCCTCGGCCGGGGCGGGCCACAAAGCCGAACCTCCCCCGGAGATCAAAACAAGAACGATGTCATCCTCGCTCACTCCCCGGAGCAACTCGCGGGTGTCGTACACCGCGCGAACGCCGGCACCGTCGGGAATAGGATGGGCGGCCTCAACAAGCCGCATCCGTTGAAGCGGCAGTGCGTGGCCATACTTCGTGACAATAAGCCCGCCACTGATGTGGCTGCCCAAAATTTCCTCGGCAATCTGCGCCATTTTCGCGCTCGCCTTACCGGCGCCGATGACGATCAAACGGCCGCGAATCGCGATTTCCTTGCCCCCGGCGATAAGGACCTTGTCACGGAGTTGAAGAAATTTTCGAATGCATGTGGCAGGATTCGCTGCATTCAGCGCGGCCTCCCAAATGAGCCGTGCCGAGTGCCGAAGCTCTTGGGTATTCAATTACTGCGCATGCTCCCTTGCGATCTTGTCGCGGATGTCTTCGACAGCGGCGCGGTCGGGAGCGTTAGGATTCTCCTTCAGATATGTGCCGGTCTCGTCGATGACCTCCTGCCACTTGTGTTGCATTACGTAGATGTTCGCGAGCCACAAATGGATCCGGGTAAGATTCGGATTAAGATCGTGGGCCTTCTTGAAAGCGGCTTCGGCTTCTTCGAGGAAAGAAGATTTATAGTTTGCGGTTCCAAGCAGCAAGTATGCCGGCGCAGAACGTGGATTGAGTTTTACGGCAGCTTCGAGGGCATCCAACGCCTGATCGAGAATCCGGCCGGTTAACTCGGCATTCTCTTTTTCCAGTTCGGCCTCTTCAATGTATAGGCTGCCGAGATTGACCAAGGGCCTCTCGCTCTTCGCGTTCAACTCACGGCTGCGCGTGTACTCCTTTTCAGCCTCCGGGTATCGCTTCAAGCTTTGGTAGAGGCTACCCAGATCGTTATGGGCGTGGTAAAAATTCGGCGCGAGGCGAACCGCATTCTCCAGCAGTTTGATGGCATTTTCCAGCTTCCCTCTTTTCTTCTCCTCTATCGCTTTTTCATATTCCTGGACGGCTTTCTTAGGAAGGTTCTCCTTCATCTGGCTGATGTCGATCACATCGCGATCTTCGGCATCCAGTCCCGAGAGGCGGGAGCGGGGATCCGCAGCAGATTTACTGATAAAGATCGTGACGTTAGAGGCGCCGAAGTTGTTGAACACCTCGACCTGCTGCCGCGCCGATTCATAACCGTCGGCTGTTACGGAGATGAAATACGAACCGGGAGCGAGATTGCGAAATTCAAAACCACCGCCGCCGTCGGTATAAGTGGTTTGAACCACCTGCATCGTCGTTTTTTCGAGTCGCACTTCAACGCGTTGCCCGACGTCACCGCCGTTGCCGATAACTACTTTTCCGCGAATCGCCAGGTCAACTCCGCGGTTTCTCTGCTGCGGTAAAACCTGGGCGCCGAAAGCACAAAAAGTGAATAAAACAAGCGCCAATCCGACGACTGCCGTTCTAGCCATTGTGGCGACCTCGCTGGTATCTGCCGCGTTTATACCATAAACTAACTGCGCGATGAAGACGGCGCTGGGCACGATTCTCATCACGGAACAAGAGATCCGGCGCCGGATTGCGGAACTGGGCCGCCAGATTTCCAACGATTACTTGAAAACGCCGGTCACCCTCGTTGGGATTCTGAGAGGCAGCTTCGTTTTCCTTGCGGATCTGATTCGCGCCATTTCGTTGGAAACTCCTGTCGAAGTAGATTTTATGTCAGTGTCAAGTTATGGCGACGCAACAACGACGTCGGGTACGGTTCATATTGAAAAAGACCTGGGAATTTCCGTGGGCGGCAAAGATGTCATTATTGTTGAAGATATCGTGGACACAGGACTTACGTTGTTTCATGTTTACAACATTCTTTTGGGCCGGGGAGCGCGATCGCTTCGCGTAGCGGCCCTGCTGGAAAAGCCGGGCAAGTCGAAGTACAACCGCCCGATCGATTACGTGGGATTCAAGATACCAAACAAGTTTGTCGTCGGCTTCGGTCTGGATTATGCGCAGCGGTATCGCAATCTTCCCGATATTCGTGTTTTAGATGAAATCTGATTTCGGCCGGCATATCGATCACACTCTCTTGCGTCCTATCGCGACCACAACCGATATTCGCCGCCTTTGCACCGAGGCGATCGAATACGGAATGGCGGCTGTTTGCGTTTTTCCATCGTACGTCCCGATGGCTCGTGAGATCTTGAAAGAGTCGCGAGTGAAAATCGCAACCGTCATCGCGTTTCCTTTCGGCGTCACATACACGGAAATCAAGGAAGCCGAAATGCGAGCCAGCGCGGCGCGTGGAGCCGATGAAACGGATTTTGTCATCAACATCGCCGCGCTGAAATCGGGAGACGACAGAGCGATCGAGCAGGAAATGCAATACCTCACCTCCAAGGCACGAACCATCGGCGTCCGGACGAAATTCATTATCGAGACCGCTTATCTCACGGATGATGAAAAGGTGCGTGTCTGCAAAGTCGCCAATCGTGTGAAGCCGGACTTCATGAAGACTTCCACCGGCTATGGCCCGTCGGGCGCCACGGTGGAAGACGTGCGCATGATGCGATCGAGTTTGCTTCCTGAAATTCAGATCAAGGCGGCTGGGGGCATTCGCTCATACGCGGAAGCGCTGCAGTTATTGCAGGCTGGGGCGTCGAGGCTCGGCACCAGTTCAGGTATCAAAATCATTGAAGAGGCCAGCAAGCTGTGAAGCCGGATCCCGCAGCAATCAGTCCTGAAGCGACACGATTTGTATCGACGCTGGTCGAGATCAATCACGAGATCACGTCGATTCTCGATCTGGACGAGTTGCTGCAGAAGATTGCAGAACTCACAAATCGGATCGTACCTTTTGATGCCTTCGCGATATTCCTCGTCGACTACGAAAAACAGGAGCTTTACCTGCGATTCGCTATCGGCCATTCGCCGGACGTGGTCAAGAACCTCCGCATCAAGATCGGCAATGGTGTCACAGGCACCGCGGCGATGGAACGAAGAATCGTCGTCGTAGACGACGTCAGAACCTACCCGCGGTACATCGAGGCCGTGAAAAATATCCGATCCGAGCTTGCTGTGCCTCTGATCAGTCAGAATCGCGTCGTGGGGGTGCTCGATATCCAGAGTCCGGAACCGCGTTACTTCCGCGAGGATCAGAGCCGGCTGCTCAGTCTGTTGGCGAGCCAAATCGCTATCGCGATTGAAAACGCCCGCGTGTACGAGAGCGAACGCAGAAACCGCGAACTGCTCGCGCTGTTGTATGACATCAGCCTCGATATGGGATCGACGCTCCAGGTCGACGAACTGGTTCATAAGATTGTGGCGGCCGTGAAGCAGAAGATCGACTACCACACGTTCTCAATTTTCCTGATCGACGAAAAACAGGGATTGCTGAGACCTACCTTCGTCATCCGATCCAATGAACGCGAGAACCAAAAACTCGTTTTGCCCGTGGGTACTGGTCTCATCGGCACCGCTGCCAAGCTAAACACGCCGCTGCGCATTGGCGACGTTACAAAAGATCCACGGTATTTGAATATTCATACGGAGACACGTTCGGAATTGGTGGTGCCCCTGACATCGAAGGGCCGAGTCGTTGGCGTTGTCGATCTGGAAAGCACACAGGTAAACTATTTCACGGAATACCACGAGCGCTTCCTGATGACGCTCGCATCCCGCATCGCATCGGCGCTGGTAAACGCGGAACTCTATGAACGCGTGGCCGACAATGAACGCCGTATGGCGCGCGAGATGAAGATCGCGCGAGAGATCCAGCGTCAATTGATGCCCGATGAGTTTCCGCCGATTCCGGCGCTCGAGACCGCGGTCCTTTTCAAGCCGGTCGCCCAACTCGGCGGTGATCTGTACGACTGGATCCAATTCGATGACGGGCGTCTGGCGATCGTTCTAGGTGATGTCGCAGGGAAAGGTGCGCCGGCAGCGCTCTATGGCGCGCTTGCCAGCGGTGTGATCCGGACGCGAGCCGGACGGAAGTACCCTCCTGGCCAGATGCTGGAGTTGGTCAACAAAACACTCTTCCAGCGGCCTGTCGAAGGTCAATATATCGCAGTGACGTATTCGATCTACGAACCCAAAACCAGGATCATCAATCTGGCAAATTCCGGTCTACCTTATCCGCTACTGGTGCGTGCCGGCCAACCCACGTTTCTGGACATCGGGGGCATTCCCCTCGGCCTTTTCGCGAATTCCACGTATGAGGAAACCGAACTGCCGCTACAGACAGGCGACATTCTGGTTTTTTATTCCGATGGTGTTGTCGAGATGAGAAATGATGGTGGCGAAGAATTCGGGTTGAAGCGCCTTGCCGAAACCGTTCGCAGTAATCACGAAAAATCTGCCAAAGACATCGTAAAGTCTATCAGTGCCGTCCTCGCCGATTTTATCGGCCGCGTGCGTCCCCAGGACGATCGGACCATGATTGTGATCAAGATGGCAGACGCGTAAGCACCGAGACCATCTCGTCGTGGATCCGGCCGTTGGAGGCGACGATTTGTTTTCCGTAGATCGAGAAGGGGTTGCCCGCGAAATCCGTGACGCGGCCGCCGGCCTCTTCAAGAATCACAAGGCCGGCGGCGGTGTCCCAGGGATGGAGGTCCATTTCCCAAAAACCGTCGGCACGTCCAAGCGCAACGTAGCCCAGATCCAAAGCGGCGGAACCGGCGCGGCGCACAGCTTGACTCTCAAACAGGAAGCCCTCGAATTGACTGATGGCGGTCTTCATTTTCTCGCGCATCGTGTAAGGGAAGCCCGTAAGGATCAAGCCGCTGCCGAGCTTGTCAATATTTGAAACGCGAAGCCGTTGCCCGTTCATAAACGACCCCAGCCCGCGTGCGCCGCTGAACATTTCGTCGCGCCAGGGGTCGTAGACGGCGCCGCAAAGGACCTCCCCGGCCTTCTCGAATCCGATAGAGACGGAAAAGAAGGGGAACTGATGGGCAAAATTCGTTGTCCCATCCAGGGGATCGATGATCCACTTCCCCTCATCGCCGGCATTGGCGCCCGAAAGGCCGGACTCTTCGGCGAGAATGGCATGCGCCGGGTATCGTTCTAGAATGCGGCGAATGACGAGCGCTTCGCTTTCTTTATCCGCGATTGTCACCAGGTTGGCTCGTCCTTTGAGCACAACCTGCTTTTCCCGGTCCATGTAGTGCTTCAAGACATCGCCGGCCGCTCGGGCGACATCGATGGCGAAATCCAAATATTCCATTGGAGGCTTGCGTCTAGCGGGAGGTCGCTTCGGCGGTGATCCGCTCCATGATCTTGATGAAACCCTCTTCCTGTGCAAGAGCGACGAACGCGGGCTCGGACTTGATTTTGTCGTATTCTCTGAATCCCTCATCCAACGCTCGATTGAGATAGGAAATGGCCAGCTCTTTCTCTCCGCGGGCAGCGTAGATTTTCGCGAAGTAGAAACTGACGGTGGGATCATTCCTGCGCGAGGTTTGAATTAACGTGCCGAAACCCGAAGTGCGATCGAGGACTCGAGGATCGATTTCCAGCGCGCGCTGGGTCGCCTTGAACGCCTCGTCATATCGCTTCATGTCGAACAAACAGGCTCCCATATTCAGAAGAATCGTCGGCGATTCCGGCCGAATCTTGAGAGCCCTTTCGTACTGCTCGAGCGCGCGGTCGTAATTTTTCCGCACGTATTCAACCGTGCCGAGATTGTTGAGGACTTCAATGAAATAGGGATTCTGCTTCAACGCCTCGCGATAGTACCGCTCGGCTTCGGCAAGTTTCTGGCTCTGATGATAAACCAGACCCAAACGATTCAATACGGATGCATTGTAACGGTCAAGGGCAACCGCCTTTCCGTACTCCACGATGGCCTCTTCGTAAATCTTTCTCGCGAAGAATGAATCGCCGCGCCTCTCATGAAGTGTCGCTTCCTCGAGATCTTTCCGAGGCATGAGGATTTGAACCTGAAGCAGGTCGCCGTCGCGTTTTTCGATCAGCACCGGGTTGTCGTTTAAAATCGCGTTCGCCGCGTCGCGAGCGCTCTTGGCGTTCTCGCGGGCGTACCGCGCGGCACGTAGATTCAGGCGCATGACCGCGTTGTCCGGACTTTTCTCCATAGCGCGGCGTATCTGACGCTCGGCATCGCTGAATCTCTGCTGCGAATAATAGAGCGCAGCGAGATTATTTGGCGCATCGGTGTTCTTCGGATCCTTCGAGACAGCTGCTCTGTAGGCATTTTCCGCTGCTTTGAATTGCTTCAGCAGGTGATAAGAAATGCCCAGCCTGTTGAGAATTCCGGCATCCCGTTCGGCGGGTGGAATCTTTTGGAATGCGTTGACCGCATCGACATACTGCTTTTGATCGTATTTTTCGTTGCCTGCGGCAGCCTGGCCGAAAACGTTGGCGTTGACGAACAAAAGCAAAGCTAGAATCCGGCTCATACTGGTGGATTTTACAGCACTTTTGCGCGCAACTCTCGCGCTTTGTCGCGCAGTTCGGCGGCGCGCTCGAACTCGAATTTTTTGGCGGCATCGCGCATTTCGGCTTCGAGTTTGGCGATCGTTTCGGCGAGTCTTTCCGGATCGTCGATCACGGCCTCTTCGATCTCCTCCTCCGGAACTTTGACATAGTCTGCTTCGGCGATCGCGACGAGTGTCATATCGACGGGTTTGATGATGCTCTCCGGCGTGATGTTGTTTTCGTCGTTGAACCGTTGTTGAATTTCGCGGCGGCGGTTGGTCTCGTCAATCGCGCGTTTCATGGAGTCGGTCCAGGTATCGGCGTACAACATTGCGCGTCCGTTAATGTGGCGGGCGGCCCGGCCGATGGTCTGAATGAGCGAATCGCCCGATCTTAGAAATCCTTCTTTGTCTGCGTCCAGTATCGCAACCAGAGAAACCTCGGGGAGATCCAATCCCTCACGGAGGAGATTGATGCCGATCAACACGTCAAACTCGCCCCGCCGCAGCCCGCGCAGGATCTTGATGCGATCCAACGTTTCGATCTCGGAATGGAGATACCGGCACTTCACACCAACTTCTGTGTAATATTCCGCGAGATCTTCCGCCATTCGCTTCGTGAGCGTCGTCACGAGCACGCGTTCATTCTTTTCCGCTCGTTTGCGGATCTCGTGCAGCAGATCATCGATCTGCCCACGGACGGGACGGACTTCGACTTCCGGATCCGTCAGTCCCGTTGGGCGGATGACCTGCTCAGTCACCACTCCGCCGGCTTTGGTTAACTCGTAGGGACCCGGCGTCGCTGAAACGTAAATCAGTTGATTGGTCCGTCTCTCGAACTCCTCGAATGTCAGCGGACGGTTATCCAGAGCTGAAGGCAGGCGAAAACCATACTCGACAAGGTTTTCCTTCCTCGAGCGGTCGCCATGATACATACCGCGAAGCTGCGGGACGGTCTGATGACTCTCGTCGATGAACATCAGCGAATCCTGAGGCAGGTAATCGAGCAAGGTCGGCGGCGGCTGGCCGGGCATGCGGCCTGTGAAGTGCCGCGAATAATTCTCGATGCCGTGGCAGTAGCCAACCTCTTTCACCATCTCCATATCGAAAAGCGTTCGCTGGTGAACCCGCTGCGCTTCAAGCAAGCGTCCTTGCCGTTCGAGCAACGCCTCCCAACCGGTAAGCTCGGTCTTGATCGATTCGACCGCTTGCTCGATCCGCGGCCGCGGCATGACGAAATGACTCTTGGGATAAACGGTAAGGCGATCGAGCACGCGCAGTTCATCGCCGGTCAGAGGATCAAACGTGCTGAGCTTATCAACCTCATCTCCCCACAGCTCAATTCGGAATCCGATACTCTCGTACGTCGGATGCACCTCGACCGTGTCCCCGCGGACACGGAACGTTCCGCGCCGGAAGTCGAGGTCGTTGCGTTCGTAGAGAATCTCAACAAGCTTCGACAGAATATCGCGCCGTGAAATACGCTGGCCCTTCTCCAGCATCAACAGCATGCCGTAATAAGCCTCAGGCGATCCCAAACCGTATATGCAGGAAACCGACGCGACGATGACCACGTCGCGCCGTTCAAATAGCGACCGCGTGGCGGAAAGCCGCAAACGGTCGATCTCGTCGTTAATCGTGGATTCTTTTTCGATGTAGGTGTCGGTCGCGGCGATATAGGCCTCAGGCTGGTAGTAGTCGTAGTAGCTGACGAAATACTCGACGGCGCTTTCCGGAAAAAATCCTCGAAACTCGTGGTATAGCTGCGCCGCCAACGTTTTGTTGTGCGCGAGTACCAGCGTCGGACGGTTCACCTTCTCGATGACCTTCGCCATGGTGAACGTCTTGCCCGAACCGGTCACCCCAAGCAGCACTTGATGCTTTTCGCCATCGCCCAATCCACGCACGAGTTGATCGATCGCCGTCGCCTGATCGCCTCGCGGCGAATAGGAGGACACCAACCTGAAATTCATAATCAATCTATTGTAATCCCCTCCTTTGCGAGGAGGCTGTCGCGGCGGTCTATGACCGCCGACAGTCCAGCAACTTGCGACATCGCCGGCGGTCACAGACCGCCGCTACAGTTACCATGCTCGATACTCACATGAAGTTTGGCGTGTGGCTTTGGGAAACGTGTTCGGAATCCTCGGAAGAGAACCCGATCTGTTGAAGCCGCTTTATCCGATTTTCATGCATCGTCTCATATAGCCCGCGAACCGCACGGACGCCGCCAGGCAATCGCTCGGGCTGCAGGCCACCGGCAGCCAGCACAATGAGCGACTCTTCGACCAGGGGATTCACGCTTCGCACTTCAGCCAGTGATGCAGCCCGCTCACGCGCCGCAGCGGCAAGTCTTTGCTTGAAATCCGGATCTGACTGGATTGCATGTTTCATGTGTGCGATTGAGAACTGAACGTGGCGCGCTTCGTCGATGCGCGAACGGCGCGCGATCTCTGCGGTTACCGGATCCGGCGCGTATGCTTCTATGAACCGGAGAAGATCGAGAAACGTGCCTTCACCCAGCACACTCAACAGAAAACTGGCTTCCAGAAAGTCTTCACGATCCAACAGGGTTTTCAGCGAACGCTCGGTTGATGCGGACGAGAACTGAAGCCCGTCGCCGTTTGCCGAAGCGCGCTTTACGAAAACTTCGATGTGCCGGGCCTCGTCGCAAATCTGGGTCGACAGAAACATGATCGTTTCGACGAAATGGGGATGGATCCTGGGGATCCACTTCGCGGGAACATAAAGAGCGGCGAACTCGTTTTCGGCGAGAAATGTCATAAGCTGGCACACGCACTGCTCCAGCTCGGGATCAATGCGCGGCAACGTCTTCCAGGGAATGTCTGTCCCGGCGTTCCACTGCGACGAAACGGCGCGCTCGTAGAGCGCAGCCGCTTCAGGATTCCACGCCAGGTTGGCATCAAGCACATCGAAGGGAAACCCGGGACTGCCGCTTTCAACGATTGCGCCGCGCGGTGAGAAACCTGTCCGCGGGTCCGCTATGGCTGGAATATTGGTGACGGCTTCGATCGGCAATCGCTTCGCAATAATTCGCTGGGCACTACCCCGTTGGATCGAGCATATGACCCGTCCCTTCTCGACGCGCACGCCTCTCCATTCATGCGCCATCAAACGCGACCATGCGCGAAGATCATGCTCAATGGAAGCATCGTCGGAGGCCACTTCCAGGATCTCTCCAGGAGAAAGCGTGTCCAGCTTGCGAGAGATTAAGACCTGGAGCCCATCACCGAGTCTAAGCGACCGGGCATCGCACGCCGCGCCTCCACTCACGCTCAAGCGCTCGCGTTGAAGTATCCGACAGCTTCGACGGCCTCAAAAAGAGGTTTATAACCGGCGAGCTGTGGGCGGACCCAGCGCTTAAGTCCTTCCATGTCCATGATGGTTCGATGGGCGGGATTGTTGTAGTCCATCTGGAGGAGCGCTTCCGTCCATTCTTCCAGATCTTTTCCATAGCGCTCTTCGAGGACAGTAAAGTTGCAATGGCAATAAGGCGATGATGTCCAAAATGGTTTCACTTTGTTTCGATCCACTCCACCCGCGGCCAACGTGCGTGCCCAATACGTATCGCCGACGGCGCCGGCATCGGCTTCACCTTTCGTCACCGCTTCCAGCACCGCAACTTCGCTCGTACCCGTATCGCCGTGCTTGCCGACGTCCAGATCGAAACGGGTGAGACGAACATCCTTCTGAACATCGATACCGTTTATGCCGAGGAAATACTCAGGCAGAATTGCCGCCTGCCCAGAATCCCGGCTGCCGAAGGCCAAACGTTTGCCTCTTAGGTCCCAGATCGAAGTGATGCCGGTATTCGTTCCTGCAATGAGAATCGACGTGAATTCAACGTCGGTGTCGCGCATTGCCAAGACTTTGCAACGTCCGCCGCTCCGGCGATACACCCGGACATATGCAAGATTCGTATTCCAAGCAATGTCGATCGACCTGCTGAGAAGCGCTTCAACTTGGGCTTCGTAATTCGAGAACAGCACGTAGTCACTTGGAATCCCGCGCCCTCTGAAAAAGTCATTGATCATTTCCCAGATCGTCACGACCTTCGGATCATAAGCGACCGCGCCTACCGCAATACGTTGAGTTTTGGCCATACCCGCCGATTGTACAGTTGCGGGGATTCTTGCGCAAAACATTCCCCTCCTCGCAGAGGAGGGGGACTAAAAAAAGAGAATGAGTTTCATCTCCAACATTGACCCCATTGACGCTCTGAACCCGGAGTCTTATATTCGCGAACTCTCATGAAGTCGCCTTTCCTTTATATCCCTCTGATGATGCTCTCGATCCCCGCATACCTATTCGCTCAAACCAACGAACTGAAGCTCGACACGGGCGAAGAGATCTACAAAGCGGCTTGCATCGGATGTCACGGTCCGAACGGTAAAGGGCAACCCGAAACCACGCTTGGCTTCGAGAAGCCTCCGCAGTTCCCGGATTTTTCCGACTGCAACGGAACGACGCGAGAGAGAGTTTCTGACTGGACAGCGACCATTCACGAGGGCGGACCTGGGCGCGGGTTCTCTGAGATCATGCCGTCCTTTTCAGAGGCGCTGACGCTGGATCAGATCAAGAAAGTCACCGACTATATTCGAACGCTTTGCGACGATAAGGCCTGGCCGCTCGGCGAATTGAATCTGCCGCGAGCGTTTTTTACCGAAAAGGCTTTCCCTGAAGACGAATGGGTGCTGACTTCGGCGGTCAATACCAAAAGCCCCGGCGCGGTTTCAGGAGAACTCGTTTACGAACGGCGTTTTGGTGCACGGAATCAACTCGAACTTGCGGCGCCATTCGGATTCTTGCAGCGAGGCAATAGTAGTTGGGTCGGCGGTCTGGGGGACCTGGTGCTCGGCTACAAACGTGTCCTGCTTCACAGCGGCGGCAAAGGATCCATATTGAGCTTGCAGGGTGAAGTGGACATGCCGACAGGCAATCGAACTCAAAACCTGGGCTCAGGCGTTACCACCTTCGCGACCTTCGCCGCGTTTGGCCAGCGGCTTCCTCGCGTCGCTTTCCTTCAAGTTCAGGGCGGCGCCGAATTGCCGACGAATACGAACAAAGCTCCGCAAGCGATCTTTCTTCATACTGCAATCGGCAAAACCTTCGCGCAAAATCGCGGTTTCGGCCGGATTTGGACGCCGATGGTGGAATTTCTCGCCGACCGTGATTTGGAGACATCCGCGAAAACGAATTGGGATGTGGTGCCCGAAGTTCAGTTCTCTCTCAGTAAACGGCAACACATTTTGGCGAATGTCGGCGTTCGCCGTCCGGTCAACAATACGTTTGGCCGGACGACTCAACTGGTTTTCTATGTGCTGTGGGACTGGTTTGACGGCAGTCTCCGGGAAGGCTGGTGAAATGCGTGCATTGATCTACACCTTTATCCTTGGCATGCTTAGCGCACCGGCGGAGCAGAAGATTAAGAAGGAGTTGTTTCAGACATCCGACCGGTGTTTCGCCTGTCACAACGGACTCTCCACATCCGCTGGTGAAGATATTTCCATCGGATTCTCCTGGCGTCCGACGATGATGGCTAACGCGGCGCGCGATCCTTACTGGCAAGCCGGAGTTCGCCGCGAAACGATGGATCATCGCGAGTCGAAGGCCGCCATCGAGGATGAGTGTTCGAAGTGCCACATGCCCATGGCGCGATACCAATCCAAATTCGAGGGCAGAGAAGGAGAGGTGTTTTCCCGCCTGCAGTTCGGCTCCGATAATCGCCTGGCTCAGATGGCTCAGGATGGAGTTTCCTGCTCGCTTTGTCATCAGATCACGAAGGAAAAGCTCGGAACGCCCGAAAGTCTTGTCGGCGGTTTTGTTGTGGATACAACTCGCAATCGAGGCGAACGCGAGGAATATGGTCCTTTCAAAATCGATGACGGCGAGAACCGGATCATGAGAACGTCCTCGGGCGGTTATCGTCCCACTGAAGGCGAACAGATCCGGCAGTCCGAGCTATGCGCAACCTGTCACACGCTGATCACCACTGCCTTGGGTCCAGGAGGACAGAAGATCGGCGAGCTCCCGGAGCAGATGCCGTATCAAGAATGGCTGAACAGCGACTTCCGGGAAAAGCAGTCCTGCCAGAACTGCCACATGCCTGTCGTTGAAGAGATGGTGCGGGTGACCAACACGCTCGGTAAGTTCCGAGAAGGAATGTCGCGTCACGTTTTCGTGGGGGGAAACTTTTTCGTACAGAGAGTACTCAATCGATATCGCGCCGATCTCGGCGTGATCGCTATGCCTCAAGAATTCGAGGCAGCAGCGACACGCACGATTGAACATTTGAAGTCGAAGACCGCGCAAATTTCGATCGATCGCGTCGATGTCAGTCCGGGCCGGCTGCGCGCCGAACTCTCTGTACAGAATCTCAGCGGCCATAAGTTCCCCACCGCTTATCCCTCACGCCGTGCCTGGCTTCACGTAACCGTCAAAGATCGCGGCGGGCGGACGGTGTTTGAGTCGGGAGCGCTGAATCCGGACGGCTCGATCCAAGGCAACGATAACGACGCCGACCCAAACCGTTTTGAACCCCACTACACCGAGATCAACACTGCGGATCAAGTGCAGATCTACGAAGACATCATGGTTGGCGCAAACAACATGCCGACTACGGGTCTTCTCACCGCGGTTCGATTTATCAAAGACAACAGGCTATTGCCCAGGGGATTCAACAACGAAACCGCAGATCCGAGAACACTGCCGCAAGGTGGTGCGGCGGATGATCCGAACTTTACGGGCGGCGGAGACAAAATCATTTACTCAGTCTCGACCGGCAATGCGGAAGGCCCCTTTCAGGTGGAGGCCGAGTTCTGGTTTCAACCGATTTCGTTCCGCTGGGCCAACAATCTGAAACCCTACAACGCGCCTGAACCGAAACGCTTCACCGGTTACTACGATGCGATGGCATCGGGTTCTGCGGTGATGCTGTGCAGGGCTGCCAAATGACAATTGAGAGCGAACTACACGTTCGCCAGGACGCTACGAGGCTTGTAAAGCTCGGAGAGATACTTCAGTTCTTCGGCATCCAGCTTGACGGCCAGTGCCTTGACTGCATCCTCCAGGTGCCCCTTTTTGCTTGCGCCTATGATCGGCGCCGTAATGCCTGGTTGATCGAGAACCCAAGCCAGAGCGACCTGCGCGTTATTGATGCCGCGCTTTCTTGCGAGTTCCGTCACCCGATCGACGATGGCGAAATCTTCAGGCCGGTAATATTGCCGGCGCGAAAATTCATCGGTCTTGGCGCGAACCGTGTCGCCATAGTCCTCTTTGCGGCGATTGCCGACAACGAACCCTCGGGCTAATGGACTGAACGGCGTTACAGCGATGCCTTCGGCACGGCACAGCGGCAACATCTCGCGCTCTTCTTCGCGATAGATGACGTTGTAGTAGTTCTGCATCGCAATGAATCGTGCCAGGCCAAAGCGGTCAGACGCAGCGAGCATCTTCATGAGTTGCCACGCGTACATCGCTGACGCTCCGATGTATAAGGCCTTGCCCGCCTTTACGGCGTCATCGAGCGCCCGCAATGTTTCCTCAATCGGAGTCGAAGCATCGAATCGATGAATCTGATAGAGATCGACGTAATCCGTCCCAAGCCGGCGCAAGCTGTTGTCGATCGAATGCATGACGTGCTTGCGGGATAACCCGCGATCGTTCGGATCATCGCTCATCGGCATGTACACTTTCGTCGCGATGACGAGCCGGTCACGGCCCGGTCCAAAATCTTTCAGCGCCCGGCCGAGAATCTCCTCGCTTTTACCCACCGAATACATGTCGGCCGTATCGAAATAATTGATTCCCAACTCGAGCGCTTTTCGAATGAACGGCCGCGCCTCTTCTTCCTCCAGAACCCAAGGTCTCCACTGTTTCGAACCATAGGTCATGGCTCCGAGGCACAAACGCGACACTTTTAATCCGGAATGTCCAAGATTCACGTATTCCATAGGGAAAAGAGTTTATGCCACCTTACGAAGAATTCAGAAACTCTTCAGGATGCGCGCGAACCGCAGAGTGTGTCACAATACGCCCGTGCGACGGATGATGGCTTGCGGCTCACTGGCCGCACTGATTTTCACGACTGCTTATGCTCCGCTGTTTCACGTGCACGAGGACACCGGAGGGGCGCCGCTGATTCATGCGCACTTTCCGGAATTGGAGATCGCGGAGAACGAGCGTGTCGTGCACATGGAAGCCCGTCATTCACACTCGCAGGCACGACCGATCGACATCCTGACGACCACTGCCCCCAGCGTTACGGTATTCGACGTCGTCATTGTTGCCGTGTCGCTCTCGCCGCCTGCGGTCGAAGTCTGTTGCGGCTTTGTCTCACTGGACAGGCCGCGAGCCCATGCTCCGCCTGCGCTGGCTCACCTCATTCCTCGCGCTCCTCCCGCCTGACATCTTTTCTGTGTCTGACGCGTAGGCGTCTGTCCGTTCACCAACAAACGAAAACGATTGATTCACATGCAACCGACATCGAAGCAGATTGCAATTCTATTGTTGCTTGGCGCGATTGCGGTGAGCTGTTCGAAACCGGCAGCCCCCGCCCCAGTGAAGGAACCCGAAGCGCAGTCTCGAACCGAATTTACCGGGCGCGTGGAGAACTACTTTGAGTACGAGCCACTGCACAGCGGCCGAGTGAGCCAGGTGCGAATCCATTTGACGGATTTGTCGGATGGATCTCCAGTCGAGCAGGCACAGGTCACGTTGGCAATGCGGCCGCAAGGATCGGCGGAAACCGCCTTCGCGACAACCAGCCGGATCGGCAAGGTCGCCGGAATCTATGTCGCCGAGGTTACGCCGCCGAAACCCGGAGACTATGACATCGAATTTCATATCAAGAACGCCAAGCTCGACGAGTACATGCCGTTAAGCAATTTCAAAGTGGAGTAAACCGTGATTCGAATATGGACATTGTTGCCCTTGTCGATGACTCTGATCGTGAATGCCGCCCGCGCGCAGGCACCGCCTCCGCTGAATCTCGAACGCATCATCAGCATGTATGTCGAACGAAATCTCGAACTGCAGGCTGCGCGATACCATCTGGAGAGAACACGGGCCGATCAAATTGCGGCACGTTTGCGGCCCGATCCCGGATTGTCGATCGCTGCGGAGAACATGCGGGTGTCGGGGCCGACCGCAGCCGCCCGTCTGAACGAATTCGGCGCATCATACTCTGAAACGATCGAGCTCGGCGGGAAACGGGCCGCGCGGGAACGCGTGGCGGCAGCGACGATCTCGGCGGCGGAAGCC
>WNGN01017543.1_pt1 | contig 16692 bp, 14 predicted proteins | sample 5400561 | NCBI WGS metagenome assembly WNGN01 (sample SAMN13153379, study PRJNA577476) | soil metagenome | isolation source: 115 cm soil or saprolite under Garry oak tree replicate 2 | place: USA:California | collected 2016-06-15
GTCCGCAGATCGCCACGGGCAAGGCCTGGGGCGCGCTCGGGATGGGCGCCGGCTCGCGGACCTTCGCGCGGCGCGTGGCCGAGCAGCCCCAGCAGCAGGCGTTCTTCGCGGCGCTCAACGCGATGTCGGACGGGCGTGTCGTCCCCGCCCCGGGCGGCGTGCTGATCCGGGAAGGCGCCGGCGGCGCGGTGATCGGCGCCGTCGGAATCTCCGGCGACGTCTCGGACAAGGACGAGGCGTGTGCCGTGGCCGGCATCGCGGCGGCCCATCTCACCGCCGACACCGGCTAGGTTTGACGCTCTCTACGCCCGGGAGTAGGCTCCGGGCACCGCTCGACTCTGGAGGGCCTCGAGCTCGGCCAGGAGGACACGATGCCGACCGCCACGATCGACCATCTGGAAGTGAGCTACGTCACGCGCGGCTCGGGACCCGCGCTGCTGATGCTGGCTCCGGGCGGATTCGACGCGACGATGGAGAAGTGGTCCACGGCCGGCGTCTGGAAGGGCATGCAGCCGCTGGACAGTCTCTCCCGCGAGTTCACGGTCGTCGCCTACGACCGGCGCGAGTCCGGCGCCTCCGGCGGAAGGGTCGAGCGGCTCTCGTGGCAGCTCTTCGCCGAGCAGGCCAAGCATGTGCTCGATCACCTCGGGATCAGAAAGGCGTTCGTCCTCGGCGGGTGCATGGGCTGCTCGGTGGCGACGGCGTTCGCCGCACGCTTCCCCGAGGCCACTCAGGGGCTGATCCTGCACTGGCCCGTCGGCGGCTATCGCTGGAAGCTGAACGGCGGCGATCGGCTGGCGCGGCACGTCCGGTTCACGCGTGAAAACGGGCTGGCCGGCGTCGTCAAGCGCGCCCACGCGGGCAAGTCGTTCTGGCAGGACCCCGAAGCCGGTCCCTGGGCCTCCGTGATCGTGCGTGACTCGCGCTTCGCCGACGAGTTCCAGGAGCAGGATCTCGATCGCTATCTCGGCCTGGTGGCTGCGAGCGCCCGAGCGCTCTTCGATCGCGACACGCCGCCGGGCGCCGAGCCCGAGGAGCTGATGGCCATGAAGGTGCCGGCGCTGATCATTCCCGGCGACGATCCGGCGCACGCCACGTCGGGGGCGCACTACCTGCGCGAGCTCCTGCCGCAGCCGGAGTTCTGGACCGTGATGCCGCCGGAGCAGACGCCCGAGCGCGTGCGCGACCGCATCCTCGAGTTCGGCCGCGCGCATCGATAGGCGGGGCCGAGTCACGGAGGCGGCACCATCGCGCCGTCAGTCCGAAAGCTCGTCTCGGGCGCGGGCCTGGCCCTGGTCCTCGTCACCGCCGGGGTCTTCGCCGCCGTCACGTTTCGAGGGACGCCGGTGTCGGTGACGACGCTGACCCAGGGCTGGGAGCGGCGCTTCAAGCTCGAGTGGACCGTCGACGCCCCATCCGGCGGCGCCCGCACGCTCAGCGGCTACATCACGAGCCAGCAGGGCGGGCACGCCGAGTTCGTGCGGCTTCTGATGCAGGCGCTCGACGCCGCCGGTACCGTGGTGGAGCGGCGGATCTGGACGATTCCCGGCGGGGTCGGCGGAAGGCAGCGCGCGTACTTCGAGGTCCCCGATCTGCCGCCGGCCGCCGAGTACCGCGTCTTCGTCTGGGACTACGCGCTCACGCAGAGCTAGTCTGGCCGGCGGATCCGCCCGCGTCGGAGGCTCGTCGTCCGCGAAGCGCGTTCCGGTCGGTCTTCCCGGCCGGCGTCTTCGGCAGCTCGTCGAGAATCTCGACCAGCCGCGGATACTCGTGCCGGCTCAGGCGCGCCTTGACGAACTCCTGGATCTCGCCGGCGAACGCGGCGTCGCGCCGGTCGGAGGCGAGGAACGCCTTGGGCACGTGGCCCCGCCCCGCGTCGGCGATGCCGACCACGGCCGCGTCCCGCACGTCGGGGTGCTTGCGCAGCACCTCCTCGATCTCCACCGCGCTCATCGTCCACCCCGCCGAGATGATGACGTCGTCGGAGCGCCCGCTGTGGTGGAAGTAGCCGTCGGCATCGACCCACCCCCGGTCCTTGAGCGGAAACCACTCGCCCTTTCGGCGCACGGAGATCTCGCCCGGCCGGTCCGGGCCGAGCACCGCGCCGTCGTCGCCCACGACGGCGACCTCCCAGCCCGGCGCCGGCTTGCCGAGCGCGCCCGGCCGCACCTCGTGGCCCGAGAATCCCGGATAGTTCACGACGACGACGCCGACCTCGGTGCTGCCGTACATCCCGCACGGCGGAAAGCCGAGCGTCCGCTCGAGCCACCCGAACGTGTCCCCGTCCATCGGCTCGCCGGTGAATGACAGCTTCCGGATCGTGCGCGACGCGTCGGCGGAGAACCCGGCCTGGCGCAGCATCCGGAACACGGTGGGCGCCGCGGCGACGTTCGTGATCTCGAACTCGGCGAGCGCCTCGATCATCCGCGCGCCCTGGAACTTGCCGGAGTAGGCGCCGACCGGAATGCCGAGGGCCAGCGGCGCGATCGTGCCGTGCCAGAGGCCGTGGCCCCAGGCCGGTGAGGATGGACAGAAGTATCGATCGCCCCGCTCGAGCCCCACGCCGTAGAGCGCGCCGACCATCAGCGTGACCACCGAGCGATGCGTGTGGCGGATCGCGGCCGGGCGCGCGCGCGTCGTGCCGGAGGTGTACTGGAACACCGCGAGGTCGTTCGCCGCCGTGTCGGGCGCGTAGCGGTCGGGCTCGTGCACGTCCAGATCCGGGACGATCCCGCGCCACCCCGGCGCGTCCTGCTCCACCAGCAGGAGCTTCGGCCGGCAGTCCTCGACGCGCGCGGCGACGCCGGCGGGCCCGAAGAGCGTGAAGAGTGGCACCGCGATGGCGCCGCGCTTGACCGCGCCGAAGACCGCGCCGTAGAACGGCAGCGACGGGTCGAGCATGACCGCGACGCGATCGCCGCGCTCCACGCCTCGCCGCGCGATGAGGTTCGCGAAGCGCGACGACCACGCGGCCAGATCCGGAAAGCTGTGCGTCTCCGAGCGGCCGTCGTCGAACTTGATGCGCAGCGCCGGGCCGCGCCCGACGTGGCGATCGACGCACTCGTGGGCCAGGTTCAGCCGATCGCGATCGCCGTCGAACAGCTCCCAGAGCGCGTCCCAGCGGAAGGCGCGCAGCACGTCGGGATAGCTGCGGACGTCCAGCAGGCCCGCCATCTCACGCTCCGGCGGGCCGCTCCGGCAGGACCACCGTCGCCGACCCCGAGGCCGTCGTCTCGCCGCGCTGGTTCTCGGCCCGCAGCGCGAGGTGCACGACGCCATCGGGGTCCTTGCCGGACACGGTCCCGCGGCACCACGTCGTGTCGCCGATCAGGTTGTGCCGGAGCACGCGGACGTTGAGCCGGCGCAAGAATCCGGCGTCGCCCATCCAGTTGGTGACCAGGTGTCCGAGCCAGGCGACGCGCTCGGGCCCGTAGTCGTAGGCCCCGGGAACGCCGACCGCCCGCGCCATCGCCTCATCCCAGTGCACGCGCTCCGGCGGCTCGGGGACGCCGGCCGGATTCGGGATGCCGAGAGCCGGATGGCGCTCGAACATCTCGAAGGCGAGCCCGTGGGCGCGCACGTAGAGACTGCCCCACCCCTGCACGAACGCGATGACGGACGTCACCGTCAGCGGTCCCTTGACGAGCTCGGGCACGGCGTCGCCGACCGCCACGTCGCGCCAGTATCGCGGCGTCGGCCCGCGCGCCGCTTCCTTGCCATACGCCGCGGCGATCGCGTCGATCTCGCCCGCGGTGTAGCGCGGCGGCTCGGCCGCCTGGTACTTGCCGCGCTCGCGGGCGGTGTCGCGCTCGGTGCGGAAGCACCAGGAGTCGGCCTCGCACACGACGTCGCCGGCCTGGCTCCTGAACGTCGTCCGGTAGGTCTGCTGGATCGCCCGGCGCGCGAAGCGGGACGGCTTCTCCACCAGATCGAGCAGCACGCTCTCGCCCACGATCGTGTCGCCGATCCGGATCGGCCGCTGCCAGCGAAAGTCGGTGCCGCCGTACATCGCGTGGATTCCGGGCAGGCCGCCCACATAGCCGGAGACGATGCGGTCCATCGCGAACAGGATCGTGGGCGGCGCCACGCCGGCGTCGAGCCAGAAGTGATTGCGGTCGCCGATCCCGGCCGCCCAGTGGCGCACGGCGTCCCGCGTGGCGGTCTCGATGTACGCCTCTGGACGGCGCACGGGCTGGCCGATGCGCCGGCGGAGCGCGGCGAGCGCATCGTCTGTGATCACGGGAAAGCCCGTCTGCCTGCTCATCGGATCGGGGCCGGTCGGCGTTCTACCAGAACTCCCGCGTCGCCCGCCGCGCGCCCTCGGCCATGCTGGCGAGCTTCGCCCAGGCAATGTCCGGGTCGACGGCCGCCTGGCCGACCCAGGTGCCGAAGCCGCAATCCGTCCCGGCGACGACGTTCTCGCGGCCGACCAGCCGCGCGTAGCGGCCGATGCGCTCGGCCACCAGGTCCGGGTGCTCGATGAAGTTGGTCGTCGAGTCGAGCACGCCCGGGATGAGGACCTTGCCCGCGGGCAGCTTCACGCGCTCGAACAGCCGCCACTCGTGCGCGTGTCGCGGATTGGCGGCCTCGAAGGAAATGCCGGCCGGCCGCGCGGTGAAGACGATGTCGATGATGTCGGCGAAGGCGACGTCGTGGTGGTGCGGCCCCTCGTAGTTACCCCAGCACACGTGCAGGCGCGACCGCTCCGGCGGGACGTTGGCGAGCGCGTGGTTCAGCGCGTCCACGTGCAGGCGGGCCATCCGGCGGAACTCGTCGAGGCTCAGGTCGGCGTACTGGATGTGCCGCCCCATCCCGAGGTCGGGACAATCGACCTGCAGGTCGACGCCCGCTCGCGCCACCGCCTCGTACTCCGGCCGCATGGCGTCGGCGATCGCGAACAGGTACGCCTCGTGGCTCGGGTAATGGTCGTTGCGGAAGAACAGCGAGATGACGCCCGGGGACGCCGCCGACAGGAACGCGTGCTCGGCCTTCGCCGCGCCACACGCCGCCCGCAGATTGTCCGTGTCGGCCTCGGCGGCGCGCGGGTCGCGCACGCTGATCGGCCCGTCGCACGCCGGCGTCCGGCGACGGGATCGCCCGGGATCGCCGAAGACGCGCTTGGCCATCTCGGGGAAGTCCACCAGGTCCCGGTACTGCAGCGGATGGCTCGCGCCGCCGAAGCCGTTCAGGCGGTCCTTGACGTAGGTCGCGTAACTCGGCTTGCTCATCTCGCCGTCGTTCACGATCGCGACGCCGGCCTCCACCTGCTTCTTGACGATCTCGCCGACGGCGGCGCGGATACGCGCGCCCAGGGCGGCCGGATCGACCGGCACGCCTTCCTCCTTCGCGAACATCATCCGGATCAGGTCCGACGGACGCGGAAGACTCCCGGTGTGCGTGGTGAGGAATCGCTCGGTGCTCCGCGGCATCGGCATGGCGCCGCGATGCTAACACAGGCTTCAGAGCCCGGCCGGGAGCCCGAGCTGGCGCCCACACTGACGGAGGCCCTCAAGGCGGGCCGGCCGGTCGACGCTCCCGCGGGCGGCATCGCGGCGGACTCGCTCGCGCCGCGGCGGGTCGGCGAGCTCATGTTCCCCATCGCGCGGGCTCACGTCGCGCGGGTCTTCCTCGTGAGCGACGCGGCGATCCGGGGGGCCCAGGACGCCTTGTGGCAGACCGCGCGAATCGCCGCCGAGCCCGGCGGCGCGGCCGCGCTTGCCGCGCTTCTGAGCGGCGCCTACGTGCCGGAGCCCGGCGAGCGGGTCGGCGTCGTCGTCTTCGGCGGCAATTCGACCGCGGTCGATTTCGGCGACCGCTGACCGGCCCGGCCCGACGAGCGCTATTGGTGCGCGCTGCAGGCCGTCGCGGGGCCGCAGTGCGAGCCGCAGGGCCGCCCGGGGGCTGAGGCCCCCAGGCCCGAGGCGAGCGATGCGAGCAGGCCCCGCCGGCCGAGGCGCGGCTGGCTATTGAATGACGAAGTGGGCGTCGGTCGTCCGGCCGCTACGACCGTTGATCGGCAGGATGTCCTGGGGACACGCGGACAGGGCGACGACGAGATCCATCTCTGCCCTGAACACCGCGTAGCTGCCGGGGCTGGCCGCGGGCTCGCCCCACGCCAGGCGCCCGTCGGCCGTCCACGGAATGTTCATGAACAGGTTCAGCGAGGGCGGGGTGGCCCGGATCACCACGCTGAGGTTCGCGAGCGCCGCGTGCAGGTTGTCCCGGCAGTTGTCGTGGTAGCCCTCGACCCCCAGAAGGCCGTAGCGCCACCGGTCGCAGGGCGCCATGAGCGTGTCGTGCGCGCATCCCGAGGTGTCCTCGACCAGGGTCATGATCGGGCGCCGCTGATTCGTGACGAACGTGTCGCCGACGGTGGCCGCGAGCTTCATGAACGCGGCGCGGCTCGCCTCCATCGACATCCACTCCGTCAGGTCGAGCGCGTTGAAGGCCCAGGCGTCGACCACCTGGGTGCCGGAGCTGTTGATGACCTTGATCCGCTGGCCCGCGCTCACGCGCGCCGCCTTCCCCGAGCGGGCCGGAATCGTGACCAGCTCGGCCATCACCAGCTCCCCGCCTGCGACTTCTCGCGATAGTAGGAGTTGATTCCGGTGTCCGGGGGCGGCTCGCTCACCATCGTGAGCATGGTGGCCAGCTCGCTCCGGTGATGGGCCGCATGGGTCGGGACGTGGAGGAGCAGCATACCCAGCGGACGGCTGAAGATCCGGCCCTCCGGCGTCGTGCCGTCGACGGGCTTCCACAGATCGATCTCGACGAGATCCGCGAGATAGCCGCGCTGGTCGGCCTCGAGCGCGTCCCAGCGGCGTCGCAGATCGTCGAGCGCGCGGATGTCGAGACCGTACGTGGGGTCGCCGCGCACGATCGCCGGGGGCCGACCGCGCCACGTCTCGAGCCAGAACCAGTCGGCGCCGTACATGTGCACGAGCATCGCGCGCAGCGTGGGCTCGCTGAACTGCCTGCCGACCTCGCGCCCGGCCGCCGGCTCGCCCAGCGCCGCCACCACGTCGAAGAGCCGCCGGTTGGCCCAGTGATGATACCCCCAGTATTCGCGAATCAACTCGACCGACATGGCTCTTCTAGTATCCTACGCGCGCACCGGATCGAGCGAGTCTCGACTGCGCGCCAAAACGGGAGGACGACATGACGAGCCAGCGGCCGGGCGGTCTTTCGGTCATCGAGCAGTCGCGCGCCGGCGCGCCGCCGACGAGGCGACCGTCATCGGGACGCCGCTGCGCGCGGGGGTCGAGGACGCCGCGCTCGCGAACGGCACGGCCTCGCATGCCCTGGACTACGACGACCTGAATCAATCGCTGTCCGGACATCCGTCGGTGCCGGTCCTCGCGGCGGCGCTCCCGCTGGCGGAGCGGCGGCGCGCCTCGGGCGCGGCGCTCGTCACCGCATTCGTGGCCGGCGTCGAGATCGAAGCGAAGCTCGGGCGCGCCCTGAACCCCGCCCTCTACGAGATCGGCTGGCACGCGACGGGCGTGCTGGGCATCTTCGGCGCCGCCGCCGCGGCCGCGAAGCTTCTCGGCCTCTCGACCGAGCGGACCGCCCACGCGCTGGCCATCGCCGCGTCCATGGCGAGCGGCATCAAGGCGAACTTCGGGACCGATTGCAAGCCGCTGCACGTCGGCCACGCCGCGCGGTGCGGAATCGAAGCCGCCCTGCTCGCCGAGGCCGGCTTCACGGGCAATCCCCGAGCGCTTGAACACGGCGACGGCTTCGGGGCCACGCACGTCACCGGCAACCGCCCGGCCTGGGATCTGACGACCGCCGGGCTCGGCTCGCCGCACGATCTCGTCGATCCGGGCATCGGCGTCAAGCGGTTCCCGGCCTGCGCCAGCACGCACCAGGCGCTGGACGCGACGCTCGCGCTGGCGGAGGAGCACGCCATCGATCCGGCCGCGGTCGTGTCCGTCGAGTGCGGCGTCAATTACATGGCGCCCCACCAGCTCATCTACGATCAGGCCGAGACCGGGCTGCAGGGCAAGTTCTCGATGCCGTACTGCGTCTCGGTCGCGTTGCTCGATCGCACGGTGGGACTCGCCCAGTTCGCCGAGGAGCGTGTCCGGCGCTCCGACGTGAAGGCCTTCATGCCGAAGGTACGGATGTTCGTCCATCCGGATCAGACCAGCCGCGAGAGCCTGCCCACGCGGTTCACCGAGGTGGCGATCAAGCTCGCCGACGGCCGGCGCCTGGTGAAGAGCCTGCGGGTGGCGAAGGGCCAGCCCCAGCATCCTTTGAGCGACGCCGAGCTGACGACCAAGTTCCACGATTGCGCCGCGCGCGTGCTGTCCCGCGAGCGGGCGGAGTCGGTGCTGGCCGCGGTGCAGACGCTCGAGATCGCGCCGGACGTGAGCGCGCTCGCGCGGCTGCTCGCCGGCAACGCACACTGACGCGGAGGAATCCAGCGATGGAGTCGAAGACGATCCAGCCGGCGGTCAAGCAGGTCGCGTCGGGTCTGCGCTTTCCCGAGGGCCCGGTGGCCATGCCCGACGGCTCGGTGATGCTGGTCGAGATCGAGCGGCGAACCCTCTCGCGCGTGACGCCCGACGGCAAGGTGCGCGTCGTCGCGACGCTCGGCGGCGGCCCCAACGGCGCCGCCATGGGGCCGCGCTCCAAGATCTACGTGACGAACAACGGTGGGCTCAAGTTCGTCGAGCGGCCCGGGAAGATGTTCCCCATCGCGCAGGCCGACGACTACGCCGGCGGCCTCATCCAGGTGGTCGATCCCGAGACCGGAAAGTTCGAGACGCTCTACGACGCCTGCGATGGGCGCAGGCTCTGCGGACCCAACGACCTCGTGTTCGACCGCGCCGGCGGATTCTGGTTCACCGATCTCGGCAAGACGCGCGAGCGCGACATGGATCGCGGCGCGGTCTACTACGCCAGGGCCGACGGCTCGATGATCAAGGAGGCGATCTTCCCGCTGGAGCGGCCGAACGGCATCGGCCTGTCGCCGGACGAGCGCACGCTCTACGTCGTCGAGACGCCGACGGCGCGCTGCTGGGCGTTCAGTCTCTCGGCGCCCGGCGAGATCGAGTCGGCGAACGGAACGTATCGCGGCGAGAAGGGCACGGTCGTCGCGGGGCTCGGCGGCTACCAGATGTTCGACTCGCTGGCGGTCGACCGCGAAGGGCACATCGGCGTGGCGACGCTCATCACCGGCGCGGTCAGCGACATCTGGCCCGACGGCAGTCGCGTCGATCAGTACAAGCTGCCGGACATGATGGTCACCAACGTCTGCTTCGGCGGTCGAGACCTGAGGACCGCGTTCGCGACCCTGTCGATGGGCGGCACCCTCGTGTCGTTCGAGTGGCCGCGTCCGGGTCTGGCCCTCAACCACCTCAACACCACATGAGCGTCGCCGATCGCTACGGATTGCCGCTGTCGACGCCGTCGGCCGGCGCCGCCGACCGCTATCAGAACGGCATGGACCGCCTCCTCGCGTATGGCGCCGGCGCCGAGCAGGCGTTCGCCGCCGCCGTCGAGGCGGACCCGGGATTCGCCCTCGCCCACGCGGGCCGGGCGCTCTTCGCGCTCTTTCAGGGCGACGGGGCGACGGCGAAGACCGCGCTCGAGCGGGCGCGCACGCTGGCGGCCGGGACGACCCGGCGCGAGCGGCAGCACGTCGAGGCGCTGGTCACGATCGTCGGCGGCGAGGGCGCTCGCGGGCTCGGTCTGATCGAGGAGCACGTGAAGGAATTTCCCCGCGACGCCCTGCTGGTGAACCAGGCGGCCAGCACGATCGGCCTGAGCGGGCGCGCGGACCGCGAGCAGTACCGCGTCGCGTTCGTCGAGCGCCTGGCCTCCGACTACGGCGAGGACTGGTGGTTTCAGTCCGCGCTCGGGTTCGGCTACCACGAGGTCGGCCGCTACGCGGAGTCGCGGCGCTTGTCGGAGCTTTCGCTCCGGCAGTATCCGGGTAACGCCAACGCGAGCCACAACATCGCCCACGTCTGCTACGAGACGGTCGACAACGCCGGCGGCATCGCGACGCTGGCGAAGTGGCTCGAGGGCTACGACCGGCTCGCCCCGTTTCACTGTCACCTCGCCTGGCACCTGGCGCTGTTCGAGCTCCAGAAGGGCCGCCCGGACGAAGCGCTCGCGATCTACGAGCGCGACATCGCGGGCTCGACCAACCCGCGCCTGGCCATGATCGACGGCACCGCCTTGCTCTGGCGGTTCGGCGTCTACGAATTCCCGACGGGGCCGCTACCCTGGCGGCACCTCGCCGACCTTGCGGCGCGGGTCACTCGCCCGGGCTTCGTCTTCGGCGACATTCACGCCGCTCTGGCGTACGCGTCGATCGGTGACGCCGCGGCGATCTCGGCGTTGATCGCCGGCCTGGAGGCGCTGGACGCGCGGGGGCACCCGATCGCCCGCGCGGTGGTCCTGCCGCTCGTCCGGGGCACGGTGGCCTATGCGTCCGGAGACTACGCCGGGGCTCTCGACCACCTCGAGCCCGTGGACGGCCAGATCCACCGGGTCGGCGGCAGCCACGCCCAGTGGGAGCTGTTCGAGGAGACGATGGTGGCCTGCCAGCTTCGCCTCGGACGTGTCGACGATGCCGCGCGCCTCTTGCGCCGGCGTCTCGCCTTCCGCCCATCGCCGCGCGACCTCGCCTGGATCGGCCGCGTCGGCCAGCCGTCGTAGCCGTCGTTCCCGGCACAACCTTGACCACCCTGATGCCGAACTGTCCGGTCAATTCTGGTTCGACCCGGAGAGAGGGCGGCGGCACTCGGACCTAAACGCCTGCCAAAGCGGCGTTTCCGCTATTTTGTTACCGGTGGCATCCGTTTTGCCCCTCTCGCTGGCGTTCTGATGAGATCTGATAGCGTCCGGGTACACTCCCGTCACACACGAAGCACGACGCTCGCGCTGCATTTGCCGCTTCGCCGCCTGGCGTTGTGCCTCGATTGCGAGGCATGCTTTGAAATCGGAGCCTCGTCATGCCCCGCGTGTGGCGGAGATACCTGGGTGCTGCTGTCCAAGTTCCTCGACCAGGGCCCCCTCAAGGTCCTGCCCCAGTTCCATCCGTTCCCGAAGAGCTGGACCGAAGGCCCCAAGCACCGCGGCAACGACGAGAGCATCAAGCAGATCGTGGTCGTCGAGCGTGACCGGCAGAAGCTCTACGAGTACGTCAAGCGCGCCTTTTCAGGCAACACCTCGGTCGACGTCGTTCTCGATCGGCGCCGGTCGGAACGGCGGGGCGCCGGTGATCGCTCCCGAGGCCCCGACCGCCGCCGCGGCGACCGCCGGCTCATGAACGAGATCGACAATCACCTGCGCGCGCTCGGCTGGGCCGTCGTCCGGCTCGACGTGTTCCGGACCCTCGGCCTCGCGCACCGCGCCTCTCGCTGACAACCGCCTCCGCCTCTTGACAGGGGCGCCCGCCCCTGCGACCATGCCCGCCGTGATGCTGATCGGCTCGAACGCGCACTGGATGTGGTGGTGGCCCTCCCCCGAGGGCGGTCCCGTCTTCTAGTACCCGCGCGAGCCAAGAAGAGAACGGAGCCGCCCCTGCCCGGGGCGGCTTTTGCGTTTACCGCCCCGCGCCGGCCGGCTCCTCGCCCTGAGGAGGCTGTATGACCGCGACCACGTACGAGACCGCGGGCGGGATCCGCGTCCATCGAACGGTCGACGAGATCCCCGTCGCGAACGCGATCGAGCCGGTCGTCGAGGCGCTCGACGCCCACCGCGGGGTGCTCCTGGCCTCGAGCTACGAATACCCCGGGCGCTATACGCGCTGGGACATGGGCTTCGTCGACCCGCCGCTCGCGCTGACCGCCCGCCATCGCGACTTTCGCCTGGAGGCTCTCAACGCCCGGGGGCGCGTGCTGCTCGCCCCCATCGCGGCGGCGCTCCGCTCACTCGACGCCGTCGAGCGGGTGTCGGCGACCGAGGATTCGCTCGAGGGCGCCGTTCGAGCGCCCTCGGGCCGCTTCGTCGAGGAGGAGCGCAGCCGCCAGCCCTCGGTGTTCTCACTCTTGCGGCGGCCGCTCGACCGCGGGCCTGCCGCGAACGGGGAGCGCGGCGCCGTACGTCGGGACCACGAGCGTGCCCGGCCGGGGCGATCACGCGCCCGGGGAGTACGCGGCCATGGTCCGCGTGGCGCGCGAGTCGTTCGCGCGCGGCGATCTCTTCGAGGTCGTCCCGGGCCAGACCTTCCGCGAGGCGTGCCCGCTGCCGCCCTCGGAGCTCTTTCGGCGGCTGCGCGAGCGCAACCCGTCGCCGTACGGCTTTCTCATCAGCCTCGGCGAGGCGGAGTACCTCGTGGGCGCCTCGCCCGAGATGTACGTGCGGGTCGACGGCGACCGCGTGGAGACGTGCCCGATCTCGGGGACGATCGCGCGGGGCAGCGATCCGATCGGCGACGCCTCCCAGATCGTCGCGCTCCTCACGTCGGGCAAGGACGAGTCCGAGCTGACCATGTGCACCGACGTGGATCGCAACGACAAGTCACGGATCTGCGTCCCGGGGAGCGTTCGCGTCATCGGCCGCCGGCAGATCGAGATGTACGCGCGTCTCATCCACACGGTGGACCACGTGGAGGGGCGCCTCCGGCCCGAGTTCGACGCGCTGGACGCGTTCCTCGCCCACGCGTGGGCGGTCACCGTCACCGGGGCGCCGAAGGCGTGGGCGATGCAATTCATCGAGGACCACGAGCGCTCGGCGCGGGCCTGGTACGGCGGCGCGGTCGGCGTGATGGGCTTCGACGGCAACCTCAACACCGGGCTCACCCTCCGCACCATCCGCGTCAAGCACGGGATCGCGGAGGTCCGCGCAGGCGCCACGCTGCTCTACGACTCCGACCCCGCCGCCGAGGAGGCGGAGACCGAGCTGAAGGCGTCGGTCTTCCTCGACACGATCCGCCGCGGCCGCACGGCGCAGGCGCGGCCGCCGGTGGTGGCGCGGCCGAGCTCGGGCCGGCGGGTGCTCCTCGTCGATCACCAGGACTCGTTCGTGCACACGCTCGCCAACTACCTGAGGCAGACCGGCGCCGAGGTGGTGACGCTGCGCAGCGGCTTTCCCCACGACGCCTTCGACGATGTCAAGCCGCACCTGGTGGTGCTCTCCCCCGGCCCCGGAACCCCGCGCGACTTCGACGTGGCGGGGACCATCGACGCGCTGGTCCGCCGGCGCATCCCGGCCTTCGGCGTGTGCCTCGGGCTCCAGGGCATGGTCGAGTACTTCGGCGGCGCGCTTGGAGTCCTCGATCCGCCTGTTCACGGCAAGGCCTCGCGGATCCGCGTGCTGGGCGGGCGCCTCTTCGCCGGGTTCCCACGGGAGTTCGTCGCCGGCCGCTACCACTCGCTCTACGCGCTGCGGCAAAAGCTTCCCGCCGTCCTGGAGGTGACCGCCCAGACCGACGACGGGGTCGTCATGGCGGTCGAGCACCGGACGGCCCCGCTGGCGGCCGTCCAGTTCCACCCGGAGTCCATCATGACGCTGGCCGACGACGTGGGGCTGCGGCTCCTGGAGAACGTCATGGCCAATCTGGCCCCTTCTGAGCTACCATCCCCTCCGTGACGTGGGGCGGGGGCCCCACGGTGCGAGGCAGCTGGAGGCAGTAGCGAGAGGCAGCAAGGAGAGGAGCAACGGCATGGCTTACGACCTGCTCATCAAGAATGGACGCGTCATCGACGGCTCGGGTCGGCCCGCGTATCACGGCGACGTCGCTGTGGCCGGGGGCAAGATCGTCGAGGTGGGGCGGCTCAGCGGCTCCGCGCGCCAGACCATCGAGGCCGACGGGCGGGCCATCGCGCCGGGCTTCGTCGACAATCACTGCCACTACGACGCGCAGGTCGTGTGGGACCCGCTCTGCACCTACTCCTGCCATCACGGCTCCACGACAGTCATCATCGGTAACTGCTCGCTAGCGCTCGCGCCGGTCAAGGCCGAGGCGCGCGAGAAGCTGGCCGGCATGCTGTCGTACGTCGAGGCGATCCCGATGGACGTCCTCCAGGCCGGCGTGCCGTGGAACTGGGAGAGCTTCCCCCAGTACATGAACGCGATCGGGCAGCGGCTCGGGGTGAACGTCGGCACGCTCGTCGGCCATTCCGCCGTCCGGCTCTACGCCATGGGCGAGGAGTGCTCCGACCGCGCCGCGACGGACGCCGAGCTCGAAGTCATGCGTCGCCTGGTGCGCGAGTCGATCGACGCCGGCGCGCTCGGCCTGTCGATCACCCGGAACATGAACCACTTCGACATCGCGGGTAAGCGCATCCCGGCCGCCTGCGCGCCGGAGTCCGAGCTGTTCGCGCTGGCCGACGTGCTCCGCGAGGCCGGCACCGGCGTGATCCAGTGCGGCGGCGGCACCAACCCGGAGCTGAAGGATCGGCTGCTGTCCCGGATCTCGGAGGCGTGCGGCCGGCCCATCATGTACAACACCCTGCTCGAGCAGGCGCGGCAGCCCGGGCGGTGGCGCGAGCACCTGAGGCACGTCGAAGAGACCGCGAAGCAGGGAATCCGGGCGATCCCGCTCTGCAATCCCGGCAGCATTCTCAATCGCTTCACGATGAAGAACTGCCAGGTGTTCCGCAGCATGCCCACGTGGCTTCCGATCCTCCAGGGACCCGATGCGGAAAAGATGCGCGCGTATCGCGACCCGGAGATCCGCGCGAAGCTCCGTGCCGAGGTCGACGCGCCGCTGGGTCCGGACTCGACGTTCTCGCAGCGCTGGGACCTCATGGTCGTCGAGGAGCCCAAGCTGGCGAAGAACCGCGGGCTCGCCGGCAAGCACATCGCCGAGATCGCCAAGGCGCAGGGCAAGCACCCGGTCGACGCGTTCCTCGATCTGGCCGTCGACGAGGAGCTCGAAACGGGCTTCTGCCTGGGCGAGATCAACATGGACACCGAGGCGGTGGCGCAGATCCTGGGAAGCCCCTACGCCGTGGTCGGCCTCACCGATGGCGGTGCGCACGTGCAGTTCCACTCGAACGTCAGCAACCCCACGCGCCTGCTTGGCTACTGGGTGCGCGAGAAGAAAATCATGTCCCTGGAGCGCGCCGTGCAGCGTCTCACGTTCGACTCGGCGTCGGCGTTCGGCATTTACGACCGCGGCCTCGTGCAGCCCGGGATGGTCGCGGATCTGGTCGTCTTCGACCCGGACACGGTCGCCCCGCGGAAGGAAGACGTCGTGCACGATTTCCCGGCGAACGGCTGGCGGATGCGCGAGCTGGCCGACGGGATCCACTACACGGTCGTGAACGGCGAGGTGCTGCTCGAGAAGGGCGAGCACACGGGGGCCCATCCGGGTCGCGTGCTGCGGAACGCCCGCTATCACGCCTCGCGAAACGGCGGCGCGTAGCGGCAACTTCGGCGCGGGCTCACTGAGCCTCGCGCCATTCGGCTGGACGCTGAGGGGCGGTGACGAGCCGCCCCTCAGCGCGTTTCAGCGCCCGGCCGCGGCCGGGTGCCGGCCTACTCTCGCAGCTCCCAGACGGTACCCCCCGGCGTGTCGCGCAGCTCGATTCGCGCCGCGATCAGGCGGTCGCGCACCCGGTCGGCGAGCTCGAAGGCGCGCGCGGCGCGCAGCTCGCCTCGAAGGGTGATGAGGTTCTCGACCAGCGGAGCCAGGAGCTCGCGCGGGTCGCGAAGACCACCCGCGGCGGCCTCGCCCAGCCGCTGAACCAGCGAGTACAGGATGGCCCGAGCTCGGTCGGGCTCGTCGGTCTGCAGCGTGTCCGCCGACCATTCGGCGATCGCGCGGTCGAGGGTCAGAATCGCCTCGGCGGCCTCGGAGGCCTTGCGGCCGGCAATGGCCGACTCGAACGCCTGCTCGAGCCGCGCAACCTCGGCGAGCAGCGGCGACCGCTGTCCCGGGGCTTTCTCGGCCTCCGGCGCGCCCGCGCCCGCCGCGGCGCGCGCGGGCTCGGAAGCGCGGGCGCGGGTGGCGTCGCCGCGAGCGGCCGCCAGCAGCGCGTCGAGCTCGAGCCGCTGGCCGGCGGCAAAGACCTGTGAGGCGCCGCGCCGGCGGACTGTGAGGCCGCCGCGCCCGGACACCACGACGGTTCGCGCCTCCAGATCGACGACCAGCACGGTGTGCTCGTCGATTCCGAGCACCCAGGCGTCGTCGGGAAGCATCGCCTCCATTGCCGACAGCCGGCGCTCGCCCAGGTAGCAGAAGTGCGTGTCGTGGGTGCCGCCCTCGGCGTTGTCGTAGTGTGGGATGACCACGCACGAGCCCTCGAAGCCGGCCGCCTTCATGAGATCGAGGCCGTCGAGCCAGTGCACGGGCTGGCCGACCTTGTAGATTTCGTACACCGGCACGCTGAAGCGTCCGAGCGTCAGGGCCGCCGCGCTCGAGAACACGACGGCGCCTCCCTCGGCGAGCTTCGCGGACAGGGCCTCCGGCACCGGCGATCCCTTCCACACCGACAGCGCGTACGATGGGCTCCCCGGCCCGGCGAAGACGAAGCCGGCCGTGCGAAGCCGCGAGAGCGCGGCGGCCTCGGCGATCGGCGTGCGCTGCGTCTGATCGGGGGCGAGCGGGCCCAGAAAGCCGGCCGGCTCGATCGTGAGCTGGACGCGATGACTGAAGTACTCGATGGCTCGCTGGGTGATCTCCGACGCGTTCTCCTGGAATCCGTAGGGGGTGTCGAGCAGGACCGCGCGGGGCGTCGGATCGCCCAGTCGCGCGACGATCTCGCGATGGGGCGTGACCATGGT
>WNGN01001787.1_pt1 | contig 16688 bp, 13 predicted proteins | sample 5400561 | NCBI WGS metagenome assembly WNGN01 (sample SAMN13153379, study PRJNA577476) | soil metagenome | isolation source: 115 cm soil or saprolite under Garry oak tree replicate 2 | place: USA:California | collected 2016-06-15
GAAGAAGTTCACCGCAGATAATGCAGCTAGCATTCTTTAGTTTAGCAAATCGCTCTCTCGCTCTCCTCATCGAATACTTGTAGCCCGTGAAGGCGAAGAGAGGAAGAAACACGATCATGGGAACTAGGACAAACGCGACGGTGAGGTACGGGGCCACATTATCGGGAATGCTTCCCAGGACAAATAATGCGACTATGAATCCGAGCGGAGGTATCCCGGTTATCAGCAGTATGAGTGTGACGCGTCTTGGTCGCTTCAAATGTGCCACGCGTCTACTCTAGACTGGCACGACAGGGCTATTTGCCGACCAAGTCTGGCCTTGCGGTGTGTCCAATTTCGATGGAACTTTCTTCACCAACGTCTTGATCGCAATTCCCAGTGAGACCCCGAAGATTGTACCCGGTAGAAGGCCGTCGATGATAGCGATGTTGTAAAAGTCCTTCTCGAACATTGTGTCGCCCGCCAGAGACAAGAGCACAATCGTAAACGCCAGAGGCGAAAGAGCCGCAAGAATCACTGCAATAGTCCATTTGGTCGAAACAGGGGACCGTTGCTCGAGGAGAGTTCCCGGCATGAAATACATTAGGACGATCATAACTCCGGTGGCTCCGAGGAATGCGACCCAGAAATTCGCGGTACTGAAAATCGAGAGGGGAATCGGGCGCAGGATGAAGAACAAGAATCCTGCCACACTAGCCACTGAGATTGCAATCAACGCGAGTCTTCCTGACTTCTTTTTCTGAATCTTGGGCCTTCGTATCAAGATGAGCGAAAATACGAGGGGAACCAGGGCAATTGAGACAAGCAAGGGGTCATTCTGAATCGTTGATCTTACTTGCGAAACGAAACTTTCTAGTGGTATCCCGTTTGCGTCCACGGTCATGTTGCGGTAAAGTTGCGGATAGAGAGTCTTGAACCCGTAGACCAGCCCATTCGCCACTAAGAACTTTCCCTGAGGGCCTCCGACGATTCCCCACGTTTCGTTAGATGTACTAGGCAGGGTGAAAGACTGCGGGCAGCGCGTGACGGCGGGATACGTGGGACACAGGCCTGAATTTGAGGAGGCGAAGAGGAATAGCACGTACCTCGATCCAACCTGTATTGATGGCGAACCCGTTGCTGGATCACTCGCGGTGCTATTGCCATCCACAACATAGACGGTCGAGAAGGGGGAGCCCTTTACAACTTCTACAATGTTGAGTTGAAACATTGTTCCATAAACTCCTGACCCTGCGGGGCTGTATGTTCCGACTACCTTCGCCACATCAGTCACAGCCACAAGGCCAGCGTCCCCGGCGAGTGTTCCCAAGTCGTAGCGATAGGTAACGGCCCCGTGAGCAACGAACGGTAGTCCGATGAAAAAGAGTAGCAAGACTGCACCGCACTTCGCGGCTTTCAAAACATCTCTCTTTGAACAAGACAATCTCAAACTAAAAGGTATAGCGGGAATGAGTAGCTCGTGTTACGATGCTCGCGATGAGTTCTGCGAGGCCTATTCTCTTTGAGACCGCAACGTTGCTAGGGTTCGTCGTTCTCGGATTACTTGCGCTTCGGATTGACGCCTCGGTTGCGTTGCTCGTAATTCCGGCAACGTCTTACAACTACCTTGGAATTATTCCTGTTCTAGCGGGGGTAGTTCTCCGGTTTTGGGCAAGCTGGACGATATTCAATACGGGCAACGGCACCCCTCTCTACACCCGGCCCGCGAAGGCCCTTGTAACGACAGGCCCCTATCGGTTGATTCGGAACCCACTCTATCTCGGAGGCTTCCTGATCTACCTCGGAATCATAATCGTGATTCCATCTCTATTTCTGGCGATTCTAGGATTGATAGGCTTGCCAATTACCTTCATCGGAATTGTTCGTGAGGAAAAGGGTCTGGAGACAAGGTTCGGCGAGGACTATCGCCGATACAAACAACGGGTTCCTGGGTGGATTCCTAGATCTAAGGGAACCGAGTCAAAATAGACTTGGGTCAGCGTCCCAACACTGTTTTATTGACCATGAGCAGAGATAGCCTCAGAGTGAGTTATCTTGACAAGAATTCTCACAAAGCAACGAGTCACTCTTCTCTCAGCCGTTGTAATCTCAGCCGTAGCAATCAGCATGATCCTCGTGATTCAAGCGGTCTCAACTTCAATCGTTGAGGTAAGCAGCGCTAGCGTCACCTATCAAGACCCGATGGCTGCCTACGCCACCTTCACGAACATCGGCAACTATTACGTCAGGGCCGACTGTGCAAACCTTACCCTCGCGAATCAGTGCGCACTCCTGGTGAGCCTTTCCTTGGTTAACAATAACTTCTACACAAAGTCATTATCCCTGAAAGTGTCAAACGTTGTTGCGTCAACCCTAGCTGTAGGAGTAAGCACCTACACCGAACCGCCACAACAGTTTACAGTAGGTTACGGCACCGATGGACTCAATACCAGGCTGGTCACAATCGCTACCTCCTTCGTGGCTCCAGGTGGCACCTGGACCTTCACCGTTTACATTTTCAACCCGCCAGCCGTGAGTGGAAAGCCTGCTCTCAATCTCTCAGTAGGAGGTTCCCCGTTCAAGCTGATCCCCAGAGATTCCCTATCGGTCTCGGCGGGATTCAGGTCTAAACTAACAGCAGCATTTCGGGTTGTCGTAGTACTCCCGGGCCATGGTTGTCATGACCGAGTCGTCGCTTACAATCGCGTGGCAATTGTCTGAACCCCAGTTTGCTATGGTGACAAGCTTAGAGTCATCAGCGAGTAGGAGGTTGCACTTGCAGACGAGTTCTTTGACGGGACCTAGGCCTTCGGCCATTTCCATAAGTTCCGGTATCACCGCCGAGCGTACCTTTACCCTCCGGGTCTTAGCTTCGAGAATTGCTGGACGCACTGCTTCGAGCAGTTCTTTGTCGAATGTCAAGATGAGAAGCTGTTTCTTCGATTCTTCTATAGCACTTCGAAGTCTCTGGACCACGTTGTGTCGCCCTTTGACTATGTAGGCTATCTCTAGCTCTCCGCGAGCGGTGGCTCTCTTTGCAAGAGGTTCGATCGATCTTTTGACGCTTGCCAGTGTCCTGAGTCTTTCCGCGTACTCCTTCTCAGCATCCTTCTTCAAGTTGTCAACTATCTGGTTGGGGTCTAGGGCTCGGTAGAGGCTGGGGTTTCCTTTCCTCACCTCGATGAGGTTCCATTTTCTCTCAAGATCGTCAAGCGCTTGATAGATCTTCGAGTCGGGTATGGCCGTGAGTTTGCAAAGTTGGCTTGCGGAGATTCCTGGGTTTTCAAGCAGGGCTGCGAGGACCCTGGCGGGGTAGCCTGCGATTCCCAGCTCTGAGAGTCTGGTGACAAGGTCTTGCTTGAGCGGGCTTGATTCGCGAAAAGTTGTCTGTCTCGACATCTCACGCTACCTTCTTCTACGGTGGAGTAGGGAGAGAGCGTTTAAATAGTTTTCTACTACCGCGATGGAGTAGAAAACAAATGTTCGGGAGAACCTCTGTCAGAAGGGTCGGAACGTTTCTGGCCGGCAGCAAGTGTGGATCATGGTGCATTGCTGAAGGCATCTGCAGGCTCGCAACTAGACCAGTGCGAACATTTACTCAATTTGGCCTTCCAATCACAACGACGAAGACAAGCTGCGAGCGAGTACAATGACCTTAGAATCGGAGACCCGTATCCGTGAAGCGGTCAGAGAGAGATACGCAAAACTCGCCTCGGGAAGTGTCACTGGATGCGGCTGCTCGTGCGGTTCTAGCATGCAGGGTGAAGCGACGAATGAAGCCGAATTATTGCGGGCGGGCTGCGGGCACCCTGTTGCCGAAGCAGGAATGAAGCCGGGAGAAATGGTGTTGGATCTGGGATCAGGGGCAGGAGCAGATGCTTTTCAGGCTTCGAAGCTCGTGGGACCTTCAGGGAAAGTAATTGGCATCGATGTGACCCCTGAGATGGTCTGGAAAGCCAGGGATTTGGCAACGAAATACGGTGTAGAGAACGTAGAGTTTAGGCTTGGAGAAATAGAGCATCTCCCTCTTGAATCAGAGTTGATCGACTTGGCCGTGAGCAACTGCGTCTTGAATCTACTACCGGACAAACTACTGGGCTTCCGAGAAATATTTCGAGTTCTTAAGCCCGGGGGAAGAATCCGGATATCGGACCTCGTCACCTCGAACCCGGTTCCGAAAGGCCGAGTCCGGGCTGAAGCCTGGGCTGCCTGTGTCGAAGGTGCCATCCCTGAAACCGAATACTTGCAACTTCTGAAACAAGCAGGGTTCCAAGAGGTTCACGCGGCAGACGAAGCAGCATGTGGCGATGGCTGCTGCAGTAGCGCGAGTAATGGTCTTCGAAGTATTGCAATCACAGGCATCAAGCCAACCCTCTAGCCGAAGGAACGCCCTGAGAGCCTTGCTTCGCGGGGTTCATCTTTAATAACGACAGTTTTTGTTTCGCCCTCGCGACCTAGTTGTCTCAGACGATTCTAAACGACGACACGCTTACGTTCGCGGAGAAGACCATTAGCGTCAAGGCTGACGGTGGCCGTAAAGTCCACCATGCGGGAGAGATTGCCGTTCTCCCGGCCGACATGGCCATGGCCCAGGACAGTACTGGACCCTTGGCGATCAAGGTCTTCCGTGAGATGGGTGTTCAGAAGGTCTGGGACCCGAAAAAGATCCATCTCGTCATAGACCATAGTTTTCCTGCTCCTGACGAGAAGGTGGCCAATCTCCATATTCTGATTCGAGAGTTCGTCAAGCAGCAAGGCGTCCGACTTGTCGAGGGCAGCATATCCCACCAGCATCTTCTCGAAACCCATGTGGTGCCGGGTATGGTTCTCTTTGGTGCTGATTCTCACACTTGTCAGGCTGGGGCGATAGGCGCTTTTGCTACTGGTATTGGTAGTTCGGAGATGGCTGCTGTGTGGGCGAGTGGCAAGCTCTGGGTTCGGGTCCCAGAATCCATCAAGATCAATCTTACTGGCCAGTTCAAGAAGGGCGTCTACGCCCGGGACGTTATCACCCACTTCATTGGAATGGTTGGCGAGGATGGTGGGAACTACAAGTCGCTGGAGTGGAAGGGTCCAGCGGTCAAGAACCTCTCCATCTCGTCACGGGCTTGCATCAGCAACAACTCGATGGAGTGCGGCTGCAAACTCTCCATCTTCGAAGTCGATCCCACAACCCAGGACTATTTCAAAACTGCAAACCGGAAAACAATGTTCGAGATCCACGCGGGACCAAAAGGCCACTACAAAGAAGAATACGAGATCGATCTGGCAACCCTGGAGCCCCAGGTCTGGGGTCCGGGGAACGAGAGCAAAGTTCGTAGTGCCGGCGAATTCGGGGACGATCATTTGGATGAGGTTTTCATCGGCTCCTCCACCAACGGACGATACGAAGATTTGCAGGTTGTTGGCAAGATACTGAAGGGTCACAAGATAAAGGCTGGGACCCGCTGCATAATCACTCCCGCCTCCAGAAACGTGTTCGAAAGAGCAATCCAGGATGGCCTAGTGGAAACGTTTCTTGAATCAGGAGCAGTGTTCACCAACGCAACCTGCGGCGCCTGCGTCGGAACCCACCTCGGTGTCCTCGGCGAGAACGAAACCTGTCTCTCCACCTCTCCACGGAACTATGTGGGACGAATGGGAGCCACAAGTGCCAAGATCTATCTCTCATCTCCTGCAACAGCTGCGGCATCAGCCTTGGAAGGGCATATTGCCGATCCTAGGAGATACCTATGAGCCTCCCAGCACCGTCCACCATCATCCGTGGCAGAACTTGGGTCTGGCCTGACGATGTAAACACTGACATCATCATACCGTTCCGGTTCAAAGCTCGCACCAACGACCCTGTCGAAATGGCGAAATATGCAATGTACGGATTCGACCCCGAATTCTACAAGAAAGTCAAACCAGGCGACCTCTTCGTCGCAGGAAGAAACTTCGGAGGAGGATCCAGCCGCGAACAAGCACCAGTCGCCATCAAATATTCAGGAATATCGGCAGTAGTCGCAGAAAGCTTCGCAAGAATATTCTACAGAAACAGTTTCGCCATAGGCCTACCCGCACTAGAAGTTCCAGGAATAACGAAACATGTCAAGCAGTTCGACGAGATAGTCGTCAACCTCCAAGACTGGTCAGTCACAACCAAAGACGGCAAGGCGTATCATGCCCTGAAAGTTCCGGAGTTTCTACGAGGACTAATGCAAGAAGGTGGGCTTGTCGAGTATTACAAGAAACACACGAGTTTTCCCTGGGAGACTCACGACGTTGAGGCCGCAAGCTGAACGTAGACTCAACCCTGCTTAGAAGCCTTTTCCGGCCAGACGTTAGACTCAAGCTCTAAGTGTCCGGAGAAAAGCGAACATATGACCCGTGTTATAGTCGCTAAGACCCTCCTTTGCCAGGGCCCACGTTTTGCATGAAGTTGATTTTGGGCGACTCTGGCAATTCAGGGCACAATCCAAGTCTAGATGGGGAAGCTAGAGTCGTCGGTTTTCTCGGTGGACCCCGAACGATCTTGGGAGTCGTACAGAAGGTGTCCAAAAATCGTGCAACAACGGGTTGGTTCTGGGCTAGTTTGGAAAAACGCCAACAACTTATCAGGTCCCTGAACCCCTCCCCTCGGTTCCCCTCACGCAAAGTCGGCCAGCACTGGCTCGTTCTGAACGGTTCCTTGCCCAGTTGGCCTTATTTTATCACTGCATCAAAGTTGTCAGAGCTTACATATGGTTAAGAAGGTGTATTGGTTTCGAGCGGCAATGGACTCCGTTGAAAGTCCGTCAAATAATTCGCTCAGGGAGAAAATCTAAGGAAACATTGGTCCCCAAGTTAGGGTAAGAACGGGGCGAGAAATTTCCCAAAAGCCAAGCTGGGGAGGGTCAAGAGAGTCGATCAGGATGTCTTGGGCAGTCCTACTGAGGAGCATTTCTTTGTCGAACCGGAAATAATCCGACCTCGGGCTGCTGACGGAACGAGAAGGCGTTTAGGGGCCAAAAAAAGTAGGTCTTCCTACAGGGCCATGAGAGACGAGGCCTCACATGTCTACGCAGCTACCTTGCAGAAAGGCAAGATCGTCCTCGATCCCAACATGTACTTCGTCATCACTTTCTCTGACAGCCTTCGATCTCCTATAATTCAAAATGTAATCGAACGTCTTGGCGTTGATGTAGTGGCTGTTTCGAGCGAGACGGTTGCCAAAGTTAGAATCCCCAAGAATAGGTACGAATTCTTCTTGCAGCACTTGGCTAGAACTAGCAACTATATTGAGCATATCACAGAGAGCGCCCTTGAAGAAAAAATTGAAACACTGTTGTTGCAGCAAATTGAACAGGCGCCTGAGAAACTCGTTCGCGTGAACATCGAAATCTCACGACTCGGGGACGGCGCTCGCTCCGAAACTATAGTCGAGAAGTTGCTTGAATATGTGCATTCTCAGAACGTGGGCAAGATGGAGAAGGCCTACACCTCTCCGCAATTCTTTCTATTAACTGGTGAGTTACCAGCTCGGTTCGTAAGAGAAATCGCGGAGGATCTTGACGCGATTACTCGAATCAACTTGGCGAGAGCAGTCAAACTTCGAGGAGGTGGACTGTTTTCAACCTCACTTGACGAGGGTAGAGCAAGCAAGGTCCGAGTGCGATCGCTGAGGTCAGCGCCAAAGGTAGAATCAAGCATGGTTGCCAATCTCCCTGCTCTCTGCATTCTCGATTCGGGAATTAATCAGAATCACGATCTCATCAAACCATACTTACAAGAAACATATGACTTGGTTTCCGATTCCAATGGCCCTTGCACCGATGAGGTGGGCCACGGAAGCCTAGTCGCAGGCATGGCTATCTATCAAGGAGATGTTCAGGCAGCACAAGCGTCCTCGAAGGTCATCGCGGTTAAGATGTTCTCCGAAGCTGGATTTGATGGAAACGTGATGGCGCCAATTATCAAGACTGTTCAGAAATTTCGAACTGAGACTCGGGTCTTCAATCTTTCGTTTTCAATGGACGGGCCTGATCCGGGCGTTTCTAGAGCTCTTGACGACTTGGCATTCAGAGAGAAAATACTGTTTGTGGTTTGTGCTGGTAACATAGACCCTGACAAAATTATCACGGAAATAAGACGCGGAAACAGCTACCCCCAATATCTAACAAACTATCCAGTGTACTTTCCCGGAGACTGCTTCAATGTCCTAACCGTAGGGAGTTTTGCTGACAAGGATTCGAATTTTGTTCAAAAGCAGCATCCATCCCCTTTCACACGGACGTATGCCTTAGGCACGAAGGTGAAGCCCGAGGTGCTAGCTTCAGGTGGCAATCTAAATGTGGAGAGCCAAGCCGGGCAAGTAACATCATGCAACTCGAATCTTTGTGGAATACTATCTACCTCAAGCGTCGATAATGACATTATTGAGGATGCCGGGACGAGTTTCTCCTGTCCCGTCGTCTCATCAATCGCTGCTGGCTTGGCCGCAAAGTTTCCGAACAATTCCGGAGCATTACTCAAGGCCCTTATCGCAAGCTCGTGCGACCAGTTGACGGACAGCGGGAATAGACCCTTCGACGCAGCCATACAAGGATTCGGTGTGCCAAGTCAACGTTACTCGAGCTTCTCAACTTTCTGGCGAGTTAATCTATGTTCTGACTCAACCTTTGATCTACGGACGCGAAAACAACTTCATCGCTACAAATTTCCCTTTCCCGATAACGCCGATATCCTCCGGTTGACCTTGTGCTTCGAGGTTGAGCCTGTGTTGGGCGCACAATTGCCCTATGAGATCATGCTAAGGCTTCGCAAACCCGGAGTTCGACGAACCACATGGGCAAGACCGGACAAAGAGATCCCTGGTGGTGAAAGTAATGTTAAGGTATACGAGTTCAAGGTTCGGCGGGGTGGCAGAGGAATATGGACTCTAGACCTATACCATCGACTGAAGCCTGGAGTTCCCGTGGCTGAGCTATCTGAAAAGTTCCTTCGATACGCCTTAGTGATCAGCGTCATAAGCAATCGACGGCTGGAGGTGTACAATAGCATTCGCGCGTTCCTAAGACGAGCAAAGTCGGCGACCGTGTGAGCTAAGGAAATCAAGTAGGAAGAAGCCAGGCTGATGACAAAGGTTGCTCCAGTAGATGGGCTTTCAGGTTGGCTTACCCACTCACCGAGGGTTTCTTCTCCTTACAGCAAATTTGCCTTGACTGACATCGTAGAGCTGGCGACTACAACCCAAGTCACGAAGGGTCGTCTCGCGACAATGCTACAGGAGGCGAGGATGGAGATGGAGATCCTAAACTTATGCGACCGTTTGGGGTGGAAGATTCTCAAAGCCCAATTATCTTCTGGGGTACAGCCGAAAGAGATTACGGCCCAGCGAGGAGAATTTGGGGAGGTCCTCACGAATGCTATCCTGCGAGAATTCTTTGGCTATACAATCCCGGTTGAAAAGCTTCGGTCGGCTATCACATCGGACCAAAGCTTGCCGAGTACGGACACGATTGGCTTGAAGAGAGGTGGAAGCGGGCTAACAGAGGTTTGCTTTGTTGAGTCAAAGTTTCGGACTTCGAAAAGCAAGAATGCCGCGATGCAAGGCTACGGACAGCTAAGACACGACTATTCAAAATCCATTCCTGACATGGGCATATTCATTTTGAAATCGCTCTTCGAAAAGAAAGATCCATTTTTCGATGATTTCTTCAGTTACCTCAACGATCGAACTAGGACGACGAGCGAAATCGAGTCGTTTCATCTCGGGTTAACATGGGAAAAAGAACAGTGGTCAGAGGACACTCTGCAACGGCTTGAAGATGAAGTGTCGAACGACATGCCAAGATTAGCGGTGCACTTGGTCAGATTGAGTCAACTCGCTTCGTTAGTGGATGAATTGTTCCACAAAATTGGAGTGGATAAGGTGGTCGAAAATGAGAACGACTGAAGACGACCTAGTAGCTACACTAAACCTGGCATATGACCCCGGTTTCAAAGGAGAAGTTTCTCAGCTCAGAGCAAGAGCTCTTCTCCAAGAACTTTCGGCAGACACTCCGGCAGACAAATGGACCTACAGTGCTCCCCGCGTTACTCGTAACGTGACTGCGGCGCTATTCAGCTTAATGACTTTATCATTATCTAATCCACGCCTCTTGGAAAAGTTCGAAGATTCGGCCCGTCAGTTTGCTCTAACCTGGGAAAGTCTGGCAAGGCTTCGTGAGGCCTCGACTCAGGACACTGCCACGATTAACGCCGCGATTGCATACGAATTGGCGGGATATCAAGCTAATGCGGCCTGTCTTGCGAAGACTTTGGGCACCGATTTTTCTAATCTCGAAAGACCAACGATCAGTCAGCTTGCCGGCGCATTCTTGCAACGTCTTTTCCTACAATTACGGTCGGTATCCGAACGGGCTCAAAGAGAACCGGAAATCACCAAGCCAATTGAGCGGGTCCTCCTGTCTGCAGACACAGCATTGGCGGGCAGAGGGTTTCATGACGTAACAAGCTATTTCCTACGGGGCGATGAAAAGAAGCTCGGTTCTGCAAACGCTTGGTTCGAAGAAGCTGAGGCAGGTCTTTCTTCACGTGGATTCATGACGGAGTCCAATATTATTCACGCAATCAGAAGTCTAATCCCAGTTGTGAAGGAGAAATCAACATGGAGCGTTTTGAGGGAGGTCGCAAAATCTGACCTCCGTTGGGAACGCTTTTTGAAGCTATTGTCAAGAGGCACTGGCCAGAACGTTTTCAAAAGCAAGTCAGTCTCCGAGCTTTGGCCTTCTCAAATTGCAGCCCTCAAGAAAGGATTACTGGATTCATGGCAAGGCAAAGTGGTCAAAATGCCTACGAGTGCCGGGAAGACCCTGATTGCAGAATTGGCAATTGTACACACCCTCGTTAACCACCCTGGTGCGAAGGCCGTTTACATCGCGCCCTACAGGGCGCTCGTATCAGAACTTCAGGAGACTTTTTTCAACTTGTTTGGGGATCTTGGATTCACGATATCCTCGATCATAGGTAAATACGAGTCTGATGAGTTCGAGGAACTGCTCGTTTCGAACGCTGACATTCTTATCATGACGCCTGAGAAGCTTGACCTGCTTCAAAGGGCAAGGTCTGATTTCCTGCGAGACGTTCGACTTTTCGTTCTCGATGAAGGTCAGATAATTAATGATACGAGAAGAGGCGTTAAGTTCGAATTACTACTCACTAGGATGAAACGAAAGCTTCTCAATGCTCGTTTCCTTTTCCTTTCCGCCGTCGTGCCAAATGAGACTTTGCAAGACTTCGCGAAGTGGTTCAAAGCTGATCCGCAAAAGGACATCTTGACTGAAACGTGGCGCCCCTCGATTCAACGAGTAGCAAAATTCGTGTGGAACGGGGCGGGAGGATATCTCGAATATGTGGGAACCCAAGATAACCCTCTACTGGGTCGATACGTCTCCGATGTTATTCAACAACGAACCTACGAGTACGTGAACCTTGAAACTGGTAGAACCAACTCGAGACGCTTTCCAGAAGCAGCCAAAGCTGACATCTCAGCAGAGCTAGCGTTCAAGTTTGCAGGAATAGGGTCAGTTCTAGTATTCTGCTCTCAACCAAAGTACACTATCTATGTTGCCGAATCCTTGGAACGTCGTCTTAATCTTACAAGGTTGACCAATCAAGACGTACCGGCCAGCATCGTTGGAGCAGAATCGATGCGTTCCGTTGTCGCATCACGCGAATGGCTAGGAGAGTCTCATAGAATAACCAGACTCCTACGGCAGGGGATCGCAGTCCACAATGGTGACCTCCCTGAAGCCGTTCGAAATGCAGTCGAGAGAGATTTTCGTGACAAGCGTCTCAAAGTCCTCGTGGCAACGAATACGTTGGCTCAGGGAGTTAATCTCCCTATTAGAACGGTAATTATTCACAGTTGTTGGCGCTATTCAATGGAAGGAGGAAGAATGGTGAGAGTTCTTGCTAGAGACTACTGGAACATAGCGGGAAGAGCCGGAAGGGCTGGAGAAGAAACCGAAGGTACAATTATCCACATAATTATTGACAATAAGGACGAGTCAGATTTCGCCTATTATGTTGGCCGAAAGGACGCGGTGGAGCCAGTTAACAGCATTCTCTTCGAGATGTTGAAGGGATTAGCTGGCGAACGACTAACTCTGGAGAACTTGCGCGAAGAACTTGATCCTGAAATCTTGGCATTGTTGGTTGAAGAGGGTAGCCAGCCAATCTCCGATGAAACAATAAGCGCAGTGCTTGGCGAAACTCTGGCGAGTGTGCAAGCGAGTAGAGAGAAAAGGGATGTTCAACCGCTTGAGAATGCAGTAAGATATACCATTGACAACATAAACAAGATTGCCAAAGACAACACGTATTGGTCTGCCTACAGCTCTACCGGTTTGAGTACAGCCAGCTGCGAAGTTCTACGCGGATTCATATTGACAAAGTCGGATGAAACACTCGACTTGTTAAAGAATGCAAACTCAGGAAATCTTGACAGGCTCGCAACTTTGTTTATTCAGGCTTCTTTGCTCGTGTCGGCAATACAATCCGAGCCAGCATTTGGCGCAAGTCTAATCGAACTCTTGAAGCGTTGGTTGGCAGGCACATCAATTGACAAGCTAGCCACCGAGTATGAAACATTGTCCTCTTCAGAGGAACTTGCTAGGTTCATTGAAGACTTTTTTGCGTATAAGTTGCCCTGGGGAGTTTCTGCTATCATAAGAATCGCTCAAAAGACATTGGGAGTGGGTGATGACCAACTCTCGACCTTCACCCGTTTCTTCCCTACTATGATAAAATACGGTGTTCCTCATCCAGCGGCGAGTTGGGCCATGGCTGCTGGGGTACCATCGAGGGGAGTTGCTATTGATCTCGCGGCCCTCTATTTAGGAAGCACAGATAGACATGATTACAACAACTTTTTGGAATGGATCGGGACGGTTACCGATGAAACTCTTAGGCACGACCTCAACCTACATGGCTCGATTCTCGAGGATGTCAGTAGAGTGCTCTTTGCCTCAGGAATCAATCCTCTATTGAAGAATATTCCTACGGTGGACGAAGCGATTCAGAAACCAACCCACGTAGTCGGGACAGCATACGAGAACAGGTGGCTTGCGGCGCAGGAAGCGCGAATCGGCGACACCGTTAGGTTGGTGAGAGAATACGATAACAACTTGGATCGAAATGCTATCCGTGTTCAACTTAACGGCCAACCGCTAGGCTACATTGAGCGGCCACTTGCTCAGTTTCTTGCACCGGAAATAGATTGTGGATTGGAGCTGGAGGGAAGAATCGTTGAGGTCAAAAGAGGGAAGATCCCTGACATTCTCATCAAACTTGACGTCAAACCAGAAACGCATAGCTAACTGGCCCGCCAGGTCGGCCTGCACTATAATTCAAAGCCGGCGTTGATCACATTTTGTCGCGCTGAATGTGTTTCAGTTCTTTTGTTAGCTGGGTGACCGTGGTGATGCGTGCGAAGCGGCGTCGTAAGGCGTATTCTGTACGCTCTCGTATGGCGTCGACTCCGAGTTCTTCGCCAGGCTTGTCCCAGTTCGGAATCGGAAAAGTCATCGTCGCTTCCGTTACAAAATCTACCGCGTAGCCAAGGTCGGCCGCGATCCTTGCGGTTGTCTCGCAGCATTGTTCCATTTGGATGCCTGTGATACTAACGCGTCTCACGCCTTTCTCTATCAGGTATGGTTGCAAGGTCGTGCTGGTGAAGCAGTTTCTAGTGTTCTTGACCATTACCGGCTCATCTTTTCTTGGCTTGAGAAAGTCCATCAGTTTGAACGAGAGGCTGTCTTTAGCGAATGCCTCGTCGCTATCAGTATGTAGGAAGAACACGACCGGCACATGCGCAGCACGATAAGCTTCGACGAGAGCGCTAACATTCTTTTCAAAAGCTGGGTTGTTGCGTCTTGCCCATCGCGGGCCGACTTTGAACGAGTCCTGCGCATCGATCACTAGTAACGCGGATTGCGCTATCGGGACCTGGTTCGGATCTAGCATAGTTCCTTCAATCGTTGAGATATGGTATATACACTGCCGCCCGTACTCACGGTTCATTCAGGACCTTTGAATTGGCTACATACTTTTCCTATCTTGGTGGCAAAGTCTGCAGTTCCGACAACTACGAAGTTTGCTGACTCACCTTTCTCAAGAATCCTTCCCTTCGCTCTTCCTCTAACGCCTCTTTTTGTCGTGGTCATCTTGGGCTGTGACAATTTGATTGCGACTTGGGGCTTTCTCTCTTCAAATCCCTCAGCGCTCTTCGTCTGGATGATTCCGATCTTCAGCAATGGGTCCATCAGCTCTCTTGATACGGCATCGGAGTCGTCGTATGCTAGGCTCGGAAGCGATCCAGTAACTCCATTCATTTCGAAAAACCGCTTGGCGTAATCAAGTCCAGAATAGGAAAAGTTGTACTTTCGAACGCCGACGCTGAGGTAGATGAATTTCTCTCGTTGCGCTTGTTTGCTCTCTTCGAGAAATTGCGGGTCCATTGCAACGTCTGAGAAAGGAGCGAGACGATCAGCCATATCCCTGGCTTGCTTTAATGGTAAGTAGAAGGTCGCCCAATTCTTGTATATCCTGCCAAACTCCGACATGCTCGAATATTCCAGGTGATATTGCTCAACTCCGCCAACTCTGGTAATGATGCTTAGAGAAAGCAGATCGGTGTCCCTGAAACGGGCTGTGGTTATTCCCACTTCCGGCTTCTCTGCCGGAATGACTAACTCAGTTTCACGTTCTGTTCTCTTCCAGCCAAGCTCCCCAGGGGTTAGTCCGAAAAACTTGGGGTCAATAACGTACTTGCGTTTCCTCTCCTTCAGCCCCGCAGTGCTCTCACAATTATCAGTGTAAACCAGAGGAAGCTTCTTGCTTCCTAGACCAGCTGAGCCAAGTCCACGTTCTTTGAAATAGGTATAGAGATCATCATCCCACGGAAAGAAAATCTGCAGTGTGTCGAGAGTGTAGCGTCCCACTTCCGCCATGAAATCGTTGCAATGATTCTACTGTCTCTTGGAGCTTGCGCTTAGACGTACAATGTCTTCGGAGGTAGTTCTTTCGTGCCATGTATTCGGTCTGGACAAAGGTTATGCATCAGACTAACCGTTAGACTAACGTCGCTTCGTCATGGGTCCAGAAGGAGAGCATCCCCAGAAAATCCTTGGTCTAAGGGTCTTCTTCGGAGATCTTCGAAAGATGACCTCAGGGGAGGTTGCTGACGGTGAAGTTTCCCTCATTGTGACGTCTCCTCCATACTTTAATGCCCCCTTCGATTATCCAGACCTCTTTCCGAACTACGAGGACTATCTCGGACTAATCAGATCCTTTGCCTCTCAGAGCAGAAGAGTGTTAGGGAGAGGAAGAATTTGCGCGATAGTTACTGATGATATGTTGGTGAAGGAAGGGAACGGTAGTCGCGGGCGAAAGTATCCCCTTGTTGCAGACACGACCAGAATCTTCTTGGAAGAGGGTCTTCTCTATAGAGACAAGATAACATGGGTTAAGCCGGCTGGTTACACTAGAATCAGTAGGCGGAGCGGTGTTGTCCTCCAGCATCCGTATCCTATGTACTTCTACCCGGACAATATCCAGGAATCGATACTGTTGTTCCAGAACGGCGAATTTGACTATGGCCACTTGAAGGATGCACCGAAGGATGTCTTGGAATCTTCCAAAATAGATACTGTCAGACTCAACGACGAGGGATGGAATCTTACTGTGTGGAACATAACCAACGTTCTTCCAATGCCAGGTAGGATAGAGGAAGGAATTGCGGCTTTTCCAGAAGAAATCCCTAGGCGATTGATCAAGCTTTTCACAATGGTGGGGGAAACTGTGTTGGACCCATTCTTGGGGTCGGGAACAACATTGAAGGTTGCGAGGGAATTAGGAAGGAAGGGAATTGGATACGAAATTGACATCGAGCTCAAAGATGTCATAAAGAAAAAACTTGGACTAGATTATGACAGATGGACAGGGGAGGAGTTCATAATAGAAGAGAGAGAGGGAGCCCGGAGGCTTAGAAAGTCTCTCCAGACCAAGGTTCAACAGCAGAGAAGCGTTGCGAAGTAACTTCGGCCGAGCACGGAAACAAAGACAGCGGTTGTTTTGCGAATGGTCAAGGGCCGAATCTAGCGGCAAAGGTGCTGCAGATGTCTTCAAGAAATGTCGAGTAGTGAAGAGGGTCCCCACGCTTCGGAGAAGGATCCGTAGAAATCAGCTTAGTCTCATCTCCGTCTACGTTGGTGTGGGCGATTACGATCATTCCAAGAGCGTCCAATCCAGTCCCGCCCTTTTTCGAGAGTGGAAGACCCCTAAACATGTCAACTGTCTCGTGAACGAGGCGTTCAACATTTCTGTGAGTTGTAATCTTGGGTCTCAACGGAGACTTGAACCTCTCTGCCATGTTCAGAACGATTAGCCCTCCAACTATGGTTTTCGGGTTCTTGCGATGAAGGATATCGTGAAGAGAGTTCAGGTCTCGTTGCCGGTTTCTTCTGGTCTTCCCGTGTTCGGTCATGATTGTCTTGGCATCGACAGCCAGCCAAATTTCCGCAGGCTCACCTCTCAGAATTGCGTCGCCGGTCTTGAGATGTTGTTGGGGTGACGTTGGAGGTCCTGCAACAAGGTCCAGGTTCCACTGGGTTGGAGACCCCGCATCTATAACATGATTGAGCGTGTAGACAATCCGTCTCTGCTTGGCGGCGGTTCGAAAGGGT
>WNGN01001249.1_pt1 | contig 16660 bp, 10 predicted proteins | sample 5400561 | NCBI WGS metagenome assembly WNGN01 (sample SAMN13153379, study PRJNA577476) | soil metagenome | isolation source: 115 cm soil or saprolite under Garry oak tree replicate 2 | place: USA:California | collected 2016-06-15
GTACGGATCAATTCCACTGATTGCATTTCCGATCGGTTTCAGGCTGCGTCTGGCGCCTCGCCATGAGTATCCGCTGCCGGACTTACAACCGCACGGCTGCCCATGACGCCGATCCGGCCGCCGGGCCCGAACTGGGCATCCTGGGAACTTTTTTTGCACTAGCCGGAACAAATGCCCGGACCTGGAATTGACGTCATCCTGCCGAATTTTGCAGCGCCGCAATCTTCCAATGTACTCTATCTTATTGCTTGATTTGACATTTTGCAGGCGCTTCTATGGCGTCAATTCGGTTGCGTGCGTTCGGGCCCGACCCCGCACTGTCCTTAAGGGAACGCCATGAGTGATCTCGATCCCGGAGCACGATCAACCCTTGGCCGTGTCGCAAAGCGCAAATCGGCTCCAGACGGAACACCCGATTCGTTGCAGGATCTGTTGCATGCGCTTCAGGCGATGCGAGGCGGAGATTTTTCGGTGCGGATGACCGGCGATCACCTCGGCATCGAGGGCAAGATCGCTGACACGTTCAATGAAATCGTTGCCGCCAATCAGAGAATGGCGCAGCAGCTGGAGCATGTCGGTCAAGTCGTCGGCAGAGAAGGAAAAACCCGGCAACGCGTCAAGTTCGACCTTGCCAGCGGATCATGGGCGGACATGGAGGGCTCGGTCAACGCGCTGATCGACGACTTGCTGTGGCCGACGCGTGAAGTGACCCGAGCCGTTGCCGCCGTTGCCCAGGGAGACTTGCTGCAGACCGTCAAACTGGATGTCGACGGCCGCCCATTGGGCGGCGAGTTCCTGCAGTCGGCCAACATCGTCAATACCATGATCAAGCAGCTCAGCGTGTTCACCTCGGAGGTGACGCGCGTCGCGCGCGAAGTGGGAACCGAGGGCAAGCTCGGAGGTCAGGCACAGGTTCCCGAGGTGACGGGGGTCTGGAAGGACCTGACCGAAAGCGTGAACTCGATGGCCAACAACCTTACCGGCCAGGTTCGCAACATCGCCGAAGTGACCATCGCGGTTGCCAACGGCGACTTGTCCAAAAAGATCACCGTCGACGTGCGCGGTGAAATTCTGCAGTTGAAGGAAGCCATCAACACGATGGTGGACCAGCTGCGCTCTTTCGCATCCGAAGTCACCCGCGTCGCCCGTGAAGTCGGCACCGATGGCAAGCTGGGTGGCCAGGCGATCGTTCCCGGCGTCGCCGGAACCTGGAAAGACCTGACCGACTCCGTGAATGCGATGTGCGGCAACCTGACCGCGCAGGTCCGCAATATCGCCAACGTCACGACGGCGGTCGCGCGCGGCGACCTTTCGCGAAAAATTACCGTGGATGTCCGCGGCGAAATTCTGGAGTTGAAGGACACCATCAACACGATGGTAGACCAGCTCAATTCCTTTGCCTCCGAAGTGACGCGCGTGGCGCGCGAAGTAGGAACCGAGGGCAAGCTGGGCGGTCAGGCGCAGGTCCCCGGCGTCGCCGGAACCTGGAAGGATCTCACCGACAACGTCAACTTCATGGCCAGCAACCTGACCGCGCAGGTGCGTAACATCGCCGACGTCGCCACCGCGATCGCGGGCGGCGACCTCTCCAAGAAAATTACCGTGAACGTGTCGGGCGAAATCCTTCAGCTCAAGGAAACGCTCAATACGATGGTCGACCAGCTCAACGCCTTCGCCGGAGAGGTGACGCGGGTCGCGCGCGAAGTCGGCACCGACGGCAGGTTGGGCGGTCAGGCGAACGTGCTGGGCGTCGCCGGCACCTGGAAGGATCTGACCGAGAGCGTCAACTCAATGGCCAGCAACCTGACGGCGCAGGTTCGCAACATCGCCGAAGTGACGACCGCGGTGGCCAATGGAGACCTGTCGAAAAAAATCACGGTGGACGTGCGCGGCGAAATTCTGGAACTGAAAAACACCATCAACACGATGGTCGACCAGCTCAACGCCTTCGCCGGTGAGGTGACGCGGGTCGCGCGCGAAGTCGGAACCGAGGGCAAGCTCGGCGGCCAGGCGCTGGTGCGCGGCGTCGCCGGCACATGGAAGGATTTGACCGACGGCGTCAATTCGATGGCGAGCAACCTGACCGGTCAGGTCAGAAACATCGCCGAAGTCGCGACCGCGGTCGCGAAGGGCGATCTCTCCAAGAAAATCACGGTGAACGTATCGGGCGAAATTCTTCAATTGAAGGAAACGCTCAACACCATGGTGGATCAGCTCAACGCCTTCGCCGGTGAGGTGACGCGCGTCGCGCGTGAAGTCGGAACCGACGGCAAGCTCGGCGGTCAAGCCGAGGTGCCCGGCGTCGCCGGTACCTGGAAAGACCTGACCGACAGCGTCAATTCGATGGCGGGCAATTTGACCGCCCAGGTTCGCAATATTGCCGAGGTCGCGACCGCCATCGCCGGCGGCGACCTTTCGCGCAAGATCACCGTCGACGTGCGCGGCGAGATCCTGCAGCTGAAAGAAACCCTCAACACCATGGTGGATCAGCTCAACCGGTTCGCCGGCGAGGTGACGCGCGTGGCGCGCGAGGTCGGCACCGAGGGCCGCCTCGGCGGTCAGGCCAACGTGCCGGGCGTGGCCGGCACCTGGAAGGACCTCACCGACAGCGTGAACTCGATGGCGGGCAATCTGACCGCCCAGGTTCGCAACATCGCCGAAGTCACCACCGCGGTCGCGCGCGGCGACCTGTCGCGCAAGATCACCGTGGACGTCAAGGGCGAAATTCTGGAACTTAAGAACACCATCAATACGATGGTCGATCAATTGAACGCGTTCGCTTCCGAAGTGACGCGCGTGGCACGCGAAGTCGGCACCGAAGGCAAGCTCGGCGGTCAGGCCGAGGTGCCGGAAGTCGCCGGCACCTGGAAGGATCTCACCGACAACGTCAACTTCATGGCATCGAACCTGACCGCCCAGGTTCGCAACATCGCCGAGGTCGCAACCGCGATCGCCGGCGGCGATCTTTCCAAAAAGATCACGGTCGACGTTCGCGGCGAAATCCTGCTTCTCAAGGACACCTTGAATACCATGGTCGAGCAGCTGCGCTCGTTCGCCGCCGAAGTGACGCGCGTGGCGCGCGAGGTCGGCACCGAGGGGCGGCTCGGCGGCCAGGCCGTAGTGCCCGGCGTCGGCGGCACGTGGAAGGATCTCACCGACAACGTCAATCTGCTGGCGGCCAATCTCACCACGCAAGTCCGCAACATCGCCGAAGTCACGACGGCGGTCGCGCGCGGAGACTTGTCGCGCAAGATCACGGTCGACGTGAAGGGCGAGATTCTCGAGCTTAAAAATACCATCAACACCATGGTCGACCAATTGAACGCGTTCGCGGGCGAGGTGACCCGCGTCGCGCGCGAGGTCGGCACCGAGGGCAAGCTCGGCGGACAGGCCCAGGTCCCCGGCGTGGCCGGTACCTGGAAGGATCTGACCGATACCGTGAACTTCATGGCGGCCAACCTGACCGAACAGGTGCGCGGCATCGTCAAGGTGGTGACGGCCGTCGCCAACGGCGACCTGAAGCAGAACCTGACCGTGAAGTCCAAAGGCGAAGTCGCGGCCCTCGCCGAGACCATCAACAACATGACGGACACGCTGGCGACGTTCGCCGATCAGGTCACCAGCGTGGCACGCGAGGTGGGTGTGGAAGGCCGGCTGGGAGGTCAGGCGAACGTGCCGGGCGCCGCCGGCACCTGGAAAGATCTGACCGGCAACGTCAACCTGCTGGCCGCCAACCTGACCTCTCAGGTGCGCGCCATCGCCGAGGTCGCGACCGCCGTCACCAAGGGCGATCTCACCCGCGCGATCCAGGTCGATGCGCGCGGCGAAGTCGCCGAGCTCAAAGACAACATCAACACCATGATCGGCAATCTGCGTCTGACCACCGACGTGAACACCGAGCAGGACTGGCTGAAGACCAACCTGGCCAAATTTACCAACATGCTGCAGGGCCAGCGCGACCTTGCGACCATGGGCCGGCTGCTTCTGACCGAGTTGACGCCGCTGGTGAACGCTCACATGGGCGTCATCTACCAGGTCGAAAATGAGGACAATCCGCAATTGCGCCTGCTGTCGGCCTATGCGGGCGACGGATCCAACCCTCATTCGCCATTCGTGCAATTCGGCGAGGGCCTGATCGGTCAATGCGCCATGGACAAGCGTCAGCGGCTGGTTTCGGATATCCCAACCGACACGATCCTGATCAATTCGGCGCTGCTGCGCGTCAGACCGAAAAATATCGTCGTGCTTCCGGTTTTGTTCGAGAACCAGGTCAAGGCCGTTTTCGAGCTCTCTTCCATCAGTTCGTTCACGACCTCGCAGATGACCTTTCTCGAACAGCTGACCGACAGCATCGGTATTGTGCTCAACAGCATCGAGGCGACGATGCAGACCGAAGGGCTCCTGAAGCAGTCGCAGCAACTGGCCGGCGAATTGCAGACGCAGCAAAAGGAACTGCAGCAGACCAATGAACAGCTTGAGCAAAAGGCTCAACAGCTCGCCGAACGCAACGTCGAAGTGGAGCGAAAGAACCAGGAAATCGAACAGGCACGCCGCGCGCTCGAGGAGAAGGCGACGGAACTTTCCCTGACATCGAAATACAAGTCGGAATTCCTTGCCAACATGTCGCACGAGCTGCGTACGCCGCTCAACAGCATCCTGATTTTGGGCCAGCAACTCACCGAAAATCCGGACGGCAATCTGTCGGCAAAGCAAGTCGAATTTGCGCGAACCATCCACGGCGCGGGCACTGACCTGCTCAACCTGATCAGCGATATTCTCGACCTGTCGAAAATCGAATCCGGAACCGTGACGGTAGACGCGGAAGAGATCCTTACATCAAGCCTGCTCGAGACGGTCGGACGGCCGTTCCGGCACGAAGCCGACAATCGCCAACTGTCGTTCAGCATCAATCTCGACCCCAATTTGGGCCGGAGCATCGTCACGGATTCGAAGCGGCTTCAGCAGGTGCTGAAGAATTTGCTGTCGAACGCTTTCAAGTTCACGGCCGAGGGCGGAGTGAGACTGGACGTGTCAGCGGCGGTCGGAGGCTGGAGCGCCGAGCATCCGATCCTGAACCAGGCGCCTGCGGTCGTCGCCTTCGAGGTTTCCGACACCGGCATCGGCATTCCGCCGGAAAAGCAGAAGTTGATCTTCGAAGCGTTTCAGCAGGCGGATGCCGGCACCAGCCGGAAATACGGCGGTACCGGCCTCGGCCTCGCCATCAGCCGTGAGCTTGCAAACCTGCTCGGTGGCGAAATCCATCTGCGCAGCACGCCCGGCAAGGGCAGTTCATTCGTGCTGTATCTGCCGCTCAAATATTCAGGCCCGACGGTCGCGCCGCGAGTCCCGACGCCCTCGCCTTATGGCACGGCGCCGGTACTTCAGGTCGTGGCGCAAGAACGGGTCATCGAACAGCTGCAGGACGACCGGCTCAATCTCGAGCCGGGAGACACCATTCTTCTGATCGTTGAAGACGACCCGCATTATGCGCGGGTGCTGATCGATCTCGCCCGGGACAAGGGCTTCAAAGTCCTGGTCGCCACGCGCGGCTCGGAGGCGCTGGAGTTCGCCAAGCAATTCCAGCCGGCGGCGGTCTCGCTCGACGTCTTCCTGCCCGACATGCTCGGCTGGACCGTGCTCAGCCAGCTTAAACATAACCCGCTGACGCGGCACATTCCGGTGCAGATCATCACGCTGGACGAAGACCGCCAACACGCATTGGCGCGGGGTGCGTTTTCCTTTGTCAACAAGCCGACGACGACGGAAGGGGTGAGCGCGGCGTTATCCCAGATCAAGGAGTACGCCAAACCGCGCCGCAAACGCCTGCTGATCGTGGAAGATAACGCGGCGGATCAGTTAAGCATCCGGGCGCTGCTCGATCACGAGGACATCGAGATCGTCACAACTGGTACCGGCGCCGGCGCGCTTTCCACGCTACGGGACAGTCCATGCGACTGCGTGGTGCTGGATTTGCGTCTCCCCGACATGAGCGGCTTCGAGGTGCTTGACCAAATTCGCAACGACGACTCGCTGTCCAACGTACCCGTCGTGGTGTTCACAGGCCGCGAGCTTTCGGTCGAGGAAGACGCGGAACTCCACACCATGGCACGAAGCATCGTGGTGAAAGGAGTGGAGTCGCCGGAACGCCTGCTCGACGAGACGTCTCTGTTTTTGCACCGTGTAATCACGGAATTGCCGATCGAGAAGCAGCGAATGCTGGAAAAGCTCAATAGTTCCGATGAGGATCTCATTGGCAAGACCGCATTATTGGTTGACGACGACGCCCGCAACATTTTCGCGCTGAGCAGTGTCCTGGAGCGGCGCGGCATGAAGGTGCTGACCGCCACGACGGGCAGTGAGGCCGTCACGCTCGTCGAATCGAGCCCCGAGATCGCAATCGTGCTGATGGATATCATGATGCCGCATATGGACGGGTATCAGACGATAGGTGTCATTCGCCAAAACCCGTCATTTCGCCGCCTTCCGATCATCGCCCTTACTGCCAAAGCGATGAAGGGGGATCGGGAGAAGTGCCTGGAGGCAGGCGCCTCCGACTATCTGGCCAAGCCGGTCAACACCGAGCAGCTGCTTCTTGCCATACGCATGTGGCTACACCGTTGATTGGCGCTCGATGATGGACCATGAAAAAGTAAACATCCTTCTGGTCGACGATCAACCGGCGAAGCTGCTCGCCTATGAGGTTATTCTGAAGGAACTTGGAGAAAATCTCGTTGCCGCCGCTTCCGGCCGGGAAGCGCTTGAATACCTGCTCAGGAATGACGTCGCGATTATTCTGCTCGACGTTTGCATGCCGGAACTGGACGGGTTTGAGCTCGCCGCCATGATCCGCGACCATCCCCGCTTCCAGAAAACGGCGATGATTTTCATTTCAGCCATTCAGGTCAGCGACATTGACCGGCTTCGTGGCTACGAAATGGGCGCGGTCGACTACGTTCCGGTGCCGGTTGTACCGGAGGTGTTACGCGCCAAAATAAGAGTCTTCGCGGACCTTTATCGCAAGACCAGGCAGCTCGAGCGGCTCAATGCCGAACTTGAACATCGCGTCCGGGCTCGAACATCGGAGCTGGAGCAATCGACGGCCAGGCTTGTCGAAAGCGAACAGCGCCGCAGCATGGCGATCGCAGCGGGAAAGATGGGATCCTGGGACTGGGACTGGAGCAATGGCGACTGGATGTGGGACGAAGGGCAATATCGGATCTTTGGAGTCGACCCGCAGCGTTTTGAAGTGACCGCAAAGAACGTTCAGGCCTTGCTTCATCCTGACGATACCGAGGCATTGGGCCGGGCAATAGCCCAGTTCGAAAAAGGCGCAAGATCGTACGAGGCGGAATTTCGAATCGTTCGGCCGGATGGCGAGGTGCGCTGGTGCGTTGGGACCGCGGCTGCGACGGTCGACAAGGGCGATCGCGTGGTCCGTGTCAGCGGCGTCACCGTCGATATTACCGAACGCAAACGTGCGGAAGAACGTCAAACTCTGCTGAGCCGGGAAGTCGACCACCGCGCGAAAAACGCATTGGCGCTGGCGCAATCAATCGTTCGACTGACGCGGGCTCCAAATGTCGGCGCCTACATTCAGGCGGTCGAAGGCCGCATCACGGCGCTGGCACGGGTTCATACCATTCTCTCATTGTCGAGTTGGCAGGGCGCGGAAGTCGGAAGGCTGGTCGACGAGGAGCTCGCGCCATATTTCGAGGCCGGCCAGATCAAATTCCGCGGTTTGGAGGTTCAGTTGCAGCCTTCGACAGCGCAAACGCTGGCGCTCGCCTTGCACGAACTCGGCACCAATTCGGCGAAATATGGCGCCCTCTCCACGCTGTCCGGCCGCCTGTCCATTGGCTGGGAAATGCAGGGGGATTTCCTGCAGCTAACGTGGGAAGAGAGCGGCGGTCCCCTGGTTCATAAGCCGAAGTCGCGAGGATTCGGAACGCGAAGCGTGATCGCCAGCATTGAGTCACAACTTGGAGGGCAGGCCTTGTTCGATTGGCGCGCCGAAGGTCTCATTTGTCAACTTCTGGTTCCTGTGATGCGACAAATCGAGACATCCGAGCCGGATGACCGACGCGACGTCGCTGTCTCCAACACTGTATTCCGAATGGTGTCCGGATCCGCAGGATCTTGACCGGCTTTTTTTGCAATATCCTTGCCGGCGCGCTCAGAGCGGGATGACTTTTCTTCGAATCGTCATCCCGTTCTGTCTTTTTGTTTGAGCATGATCTTTTCGGAAAACCGGTCCCCACTTTTCCGGATCATGCTCTGGCAGCCGCCGGAGTTGATTCCGCCGCCACAAGCTGCCGCCGAAAACTTGAGTTGGGTCGGCGTCACGCGCGATAGGCGGTCTTGTCGGTGCCGCGGTAAAGCACGCGCACCTGCTCTTCCGATACCGCCTTGTGAAAGGCCAACGCCTCCGGCTCGAGGTCGCGCTTCGGCACATATTCGGGTTGAAAGTTGCCGTAGGTATCCTTGCCGCGCACCAGCGTTGCCCAATCTCTTTGGCCGACAGCCTGCTTCAGATGGGTCGGGATGTAGCGGATGGCGAGGCCAATGCGCCGGTCATCGGAACGGTTCGGCTCCGATCCGTGGAACAGCAGCACATGGTGAAGCGAGGCCTGGCCCGGCTTCAACTCAACGAACACCGCCTTCGACTCGTCGACATCGACTGCGATCTCCTGACCCCGGGTCAGCAGGTTGTTCTGGTCGAAGGTGTCTTCGTGCTGGACCTGGCTCTTGTGGGTCCCGGCAACGAACTTCATGCAGCCGGAAACCTTATTCGCCGGCGACATGGCGATCCAGGCGGTGGCAACATCGGACGAGCTAAGGCCCCAATAGGTTGCGTCCTGATGCCAGGACACAAAACCCGGATCGTGCGCCTCCTTGATGAAGAAGCTGGTGTTCCAGCACAGGATATTCGGCCCGAGCAGATCCTCCATGGCATCCAGGATTTTGGGGTGCCGCACCATCTCGTTGATCCAGGTGAACAGCACGTGGCTGCGGTGGCGCATCTCGCCCTTGATCGGGCCCCCGCTCCGGGCTTCATAATCCTCGAGCTTGCGGCGAAACTCGGCCACTTCGTTCGCGCTTAGCGCATCGATCGGAAAGTGGTAGCCGCGGTCGCGATAACCAGCGACGTCATCCTCGCTCAACAATTTTGGCATGGTTTCCTCCAATATTCTTGCTTTTCGTTGCACGGCGCGAGGTAAGGCGCGAGCCACGTGTCGGATCAAGGGTGACCCCACCCTCCAGCGCTGTCAAGAACTGCCATCCGCCGGGGCGGGTTCGCATTTCCGCATGGTTCAGGACGCAGGTTTGATCAGGAATTCGCCGATGGCGCCGCTGACGTCCTGCCAGCCGATCGCGGTCAAGACCAGGATGACGTTGTCGGCCGCGGGTGCGCGCGCCCCGTTCGTTACATAGCTGATCCCGAAATCGCGAAATCGAAGTTTGAAATTTCCGCCGGCGTCTTCGAACTGAGATCGCGCATATTGCGACGCGGCAGCTAGCCGCACGCGAACTCAAAACAGTTTGCACGTTCAAGCGGTGTGTTGTCGGCGCGTCCCTGGTCGCTTCTTGTCCTCGCCAGCACCGGTCTGTTGTGCCAGACTTGTTTCGCAAAAAACGGCCGCGATCAAAAGAAGCCGGCAAAACGGGGAAGGAAACACCATGGACCTTGGGACAGGCATTGCGCTGCTCGTTGCATTTCTGGCGGTGGTCGTGTTGATCATCCGTGGGCAAAGTCCGATCATCATGCTGTTGTTGCTTGCCGTGATTTGGGCTGTCATCGCCGGCATCGGCATCGACGATATCCAGAAAAAGATCATCCAGGCTGGCGGCGTTCAATTTGCGAGCGCGGTGATCATCATCGTGTTCGGCGCCTGGTTCGCTCAAGTGCTCATTCAAACAGGGATCGCGGAGAGCGTGATCCGTTCGGCGGTGGAACTGGCAGGCGACCGGCCGCTGGTGACCGCGATGACCATTACGCTGGTTACAGCGCTGTTGTTCTCGTCGATGTACGGCGTCGGAGCCGCGATCGCGATCGGCGTCATCGCGTTGCCGATCATGATGGGCCAGGGGATCCCGCCGCACGTCGCCGCACCGGCGTTCACCATGGGTATCGGGGCCGGCACGTTCGTCAACCTTGTTCAGTTCGGCACGTTTCAGAAGCTGTTTCCCGGCATCAAATATGAGGCGCCCCATCTGACATATTGGGCGGTCGGGATGTGCGTCTACATCCTGGCGGCGTGGCTACTGGCGGCCTTCTATCTGCGCAGCGGCGGCGTACGCCGAATGGCTGCCGTCGACGTTGCCGACGCAGAAGACGCCCCGGTCCGCAAGCGGACGCCCTATTACACCTACATCGTGCCGATCTTTCCGGTCCTCATGATCATGATCCTGAAATGGGAGATCATTCCAACCTTCATCCTCTCGATCGTGCTCGCGCTTGTGCTGACGGCGCGCGACCGCACGTTCCAGGGTCATATCAACCTGTTCAACAAGACCTTCTTCGATGCGTTTCCGGACATCGCGACCATCGCCGCGCTGTGGACGATCTGCGGGATGATCATCGTTGCCGGGCAGACGCCTGAAGTCGCCGGCGCCTTGAAGCCGATCTTCGCGCCGATCCTGCCGCACACGCCGCTGCAGGCCGCGGTGTTCTTCGGACTGATCGGCGGCGTCGCGAGCATCTACCGGGGGCCGATGGTGGTGATCGGGACCGGCGCGGCATTGCTTGCCATCATTCTTGCCAACAAGGACATCCCGATTCCGTATCTCTACTCGAGCTGGCTGGCGCCGACGGTGCTGCAACGGAGCATGGCCCCGACCAATTCGTGGACATTGTGGACCATCGGGTACACCAAGGTCAGCCATGGGCAATTCCTCAAAACGGCCCTGCCCTTCGGCTGCATGATGGTCGCGGTCAATTCGCTGATCTGCTACCTGATGCTGGGCTCGCTCAACTAAGGACGAGACGTTGACCCAGACCTCACTGCCGGCCCGCGCCTACCGCATCGGCATCGATGTCGGCGGGACCTTTACCAAGGCCGTGCTCATCGACAACGCGACCCACGAGGTGGTGGGCCGTTTTTCGGTGCTGACCACGCACGCCGATCCGCGCGGGGTCGCAAAAGGCGTGGTCGAGGTTTTTCGCAACGTTCTTGAGCAGTCGGGCGTGGATCCCAAGCAGGTCATTTTTCTCGCCCATTCGACCACGCAGGCGACCAATGCATTGCTCGAAGGCGACGTGGCAAGCGTCGGCGTGATCGGCATGGCGACCCGCATGGAATCGCTGCTTGCCAAGGGTCAGAGCGCGATGAAGCCGATCGAGCTCGCGCCCGGACGCCACTTGAAGCCGGTCAACCGGTTTATCACCAAGGAAGCGCTGACCGACGAGACCGCCCGCAAGGCGATCGAAGAGCTCAAAGCCGAGGGCGCCAAAGTCATCGTCGCGAGTTCAGCCTTCGGCGTCGACGACAGCGACGCCGAGGAAACAATACGCCGGCTCGTGGTGGACGCCGGGCTAGCCGCCACCTGCGGTCACGAGATCACCAAGCTGTATGGCCTGACCACCAGGACCCGCACCGCGGTGATCAACGCCAGTATCCTGCCGAAAATGATCGATACCGCCAACATGACCGAGGCCAGCGTCCGCGAAGCCGGGATCCAGGCGCCCCTGATGATCATGCGTGGCGACGGCGGCGTGATGGACATCCGCGAGATGCGCCGTCGCCCGGCGATGACGATGCTCTCGGGTCCCGCCGCAAGCGTCGCAGGCGCGCTGATGCATTTACGGGTGTCCGACGGCATTTACTTTGAAGTCGGCGGCACCAGCACCAATATCGGGGTGATCCGGAATGGACGTCCCACGGTCAAATATGCGCGGGTCGGCGGCCACGAGACCTACGTCAGTTCGCTCGACGTGCGCGTGATCGGTATCGCCGGCGGCAGCATGGTCCGGGTCAGAGATCACAGGCTTGTCGACGTCGGTCCGCGCAGCGCCCATATCGCCGGACTGCCCTATGCCGCCTTCGCCAACCCTGAAGATATCGTCGAGCCCCGGATCGAACTGTTTCAGCCGAAGCCCGACGATCCCGGCGACTATGTTGCGGTACGCGTCGCTAACGGCACCCGTTATGCCATCACCAACACCTGCGCCGCCAATGTCCTGGGCTACGCCAAGCCGGGGCTACATGCCTACGGCAACCCTGAGGCTGCGCAGCGCGCCATGGCGGCGCTGGCTGATTGGATCGGCAAGTCCATCGAGGACACCGCACGGACCATTCTCGATATCGCCACCGACAAGGCCATCCCGGTGGTCGATGATCTGATCCGCGAATACAAGCTCGATCGCGATCAGGCCGTGCTCGTCGGCGAAGGTGGCGGAGCCGCCGCGCTGATTCCCCATGCTTCAAGCCGCACCGGCCTTCACCATGTGATTTCAAAGGACGCGGAGGTGATTTCCTCGATCGGCGTCGCGCTCGCCCTGGTGCGCGACGTGGTGGAGCGCGTGATCCCCAACCCGACACCCGAGGACCTGAAGCGAATCCGCCGCGAGGCATTCGAGGCCGTGGTCAAGCTTGGGGCCGCACCCGAGAATGTCGAGGTAACGATCGAGGTCGATCAACATACTCACCGCGTTCGCGCAACCGCGATGGGTGCGTCCGAGATGCGCGCCCGCCAGCGCAGCGACGAGATCGGCGAGGTCGAGGCGCGCGAAATAGCAGCCAAGGCGATGGGCGTCGGTTTGGAGCGCGTGACGCTCGCCGCCACCACGCCACGGATGCGCGTATTCCAGGGCGAGGTGGAGGAGCGGTCGTGGCGGATATTCACCAAACGCCGCAGCCCGGTTCGGGCGGTCGATCTTGACGGGGTCATCCGCGTGCAGCGCAGCCATAGTGTGGTACGCTCGGCTTCCGCGCGTACCGGCTTCGCCGACGTCCGCCGGCTGTGGGAAGACACCACGATCTACAACGGTGACAGCGTCATCACGCCGGATATGTTCGTGATCATCGGCAGCCAGATTATCGATCTGTCCGGCGTCAACTCGATCGACCAGGCGCTGGCCATTACCCGCAGCGAGTTCGACGGGCTCACCGCAAGCGAACCGGTGGCGCTGATCAGCATTCCGCCGACGCGCGGGCTGTAACGTGGTGTCGGCGGCGACACACCCGTCCTGGCTGGCCGACGTCATGGCGGTGTCACCCGAAACGCTCGGGCTTGTGATGCTGGAAGCCGACGTTCACGCCCGGCGGCTCGATTGCGCCACGCAACTCACAGCGGTTCGCGACGCGCTCGCGGACGGAGCCGCGACAGCGGAAGCCCTGCGGGCACGTTTCCCCGATCTCGCGCCGCATGAAATTGCCGCCGAGCTTAACGTGCCAGTGGCAGAGACCGATGACGATCCGCTGGTCGGCTCGCTCTGGCGGTTTGCCGAATACCAGGAGCGGCCGGCCCGCATCCTGCTTTACAGCCGCGGGCTCGCGCCGCTCGATGGCGTGATCGCAGGTCGCCTGGCCGCGCGGTTGCTGGGGCCGGCAACGCCTCGAGAGGTTTTCATAGCCCACGAGCTGTTCCATCACATTGAGGCGACCCGAAGCGACACGCCGATCGCACGGCGCTACCAGCCGACCTTGTTTCGCATTGGCGGCTGGCATTGGCGGACCGGCATTACGGCGCTCGCCGAGATCGCGGCCGGTGCATTTGCGCAGTCGCTGCTCGATCTGCCCTGTCATCCCAAGGTGCTGGATCTCCTCGCGCTCGAGGCCGTCGCCCCGAACGCTACGGCCACCCGGATCGCTGCCCGTATTGCCGCGACAGAGCAGATCAACGCCAGCCGTGGCCGCAAACTTTTGCCTTGATGCCACCGGCCCGCGGCGCCATCGAGCTTTCGCATCGTCAGCTTTGCCGGTACAACCGAGCGATGGCGAAATGCACTAGATCTATCAACCGGGCACATCGCAGCCGGATTCCGGGATGAAAGCGCGGGCGAGCAATCTCATGATCGGATCCATGACGCTCGCGGTCATCGCCGCGGCGTTTGTCGGCTTGCTTGGATACCGGAAAATCCATGGCATCGCGCAGCAAGCTCCGCTTCGCATCGTTTTCGAAGGCTCCGCCAGCGGTCTGCGCAAGGGCGGCAACGTGAACTTCGATGGCGTTCAGGTTGGAGAAATAAAATCCCTCAAGCTCGACAACCCGCGCAAGGTTGTCGCCCTCACCATGGTGGACAACAGCGCACCGATCCGCAAGGACACGGTCGTGGGCCTGGAATTCCAGGGGCTCACGGGCGTGGCGGCGATATCGCTCACCGGCGGCGCGGCGGCAGCACCTCCGGTACCGCTGGATGTGGACGGCATTCCGACCCTGACCGCCGACCTCAGCGAGATCGAATCGATTCGCGACACACTGCACAACGTCGACCGGATCCTCTTCGACAACCGGGCAATGCTGAGAGATGCGCTGCTTTCCTTCGAGACCTATACCGCGTCCTTGGCAAGCAGGGGCGGTGCGATCGATAGCATCATGGGCAAGGCCGACGGTGCGTTCGAGAACTTCGACAGCGCCATGACAAAGATCGATAGCATCGTGCCGGGCCTGGCGCACGGAAGCGCCGAGGAACTGTATGATAAAGTGCGGAGCATTCGCGAACTGGCCGACAGCTTCAATAAGCGTTCGGGGGCCTTCATGGAGGAGGGCCGCCGCTCCCTGCTCGACATCAGCCAGTCAGCTATCAAAGTGACTCGCAAACTCGACCCGCAAGCCGTCAGCGGAGATAACCCGCCGGCCCCAAGACCCCCGCGGCAAAGCGGCAGTAAGCGTCCGCGCTAGATTCTTGATTTGACGCGTTTTCTTGACGCGAACCGGTCTCCACTTCGCTTGAAAACGCTCTACAGCGCCGAACCCCACTGGCGGGCGGTCTGCACGATCCAGTCCCGGTAGAGCGTCAGCGGCGTGACGCCGGTCAGACCGCCGCAGCCCGCGGTGCCGTTTGCTCCGGTCGACCAGCTGATGACGCCGACGATGACGGGGCCGTCCTGCCGATCCTCGAATACGGGGCCACCGGAATCCCCGGTACACGCGCCAAGCCCGTCGCGAGCACCCTGTCCGGCCGGGTCGACGAGGCGAATCTGCAAGCTGCCTGGCCGGCCGGCTGCGACCAGGCCGGCGACGCGGATGGTGCCTCCGCTGCTGCCCTCACCGCGGATCGTCACGCCGATGCCGGCTATGGTGAACCGGCTGCCGACCACAATCGGAACCAGCGGCACGCCGAGCGTCGCCGGATTTTTTCCCTTTGGCGCGACTTCGAGCTGCAGCAGCGCCACGTCGGCAGTGGCGCGATGCGCCGTCATCGCCTGCATATTGAATCCCGGGTGAATCGCGACGCTTTTCACATCTTGCAGCTGAGGCTGCCGGTCCACTCCGTATTCGACGATCTTGTAGGCCGCACCTGGCTGCACGCAATGCGCTGCCGTCAACACCAGTCTCGGTGCAATCAAGGCGCCGGTACAGAAATTACCGCGCGAGCCGACAATGGTGACGATGGAGCGGCCGACACCCTCGGCGGACGGCGCACCACCGCCGACGATCGCGTGGGCGGGCGCGGAGACCAGCAACGCCAGACCCGCAATCACCTGGAGCATGATTTTCATCTCGACAGGAATAGCCCGCACGGCACGCATCGCCAAGAGGCGAATCGAGTGGCGATCGAGGCTGGTCCCCGCGAAGGCGCCGTGTTAGCCGTTTTCCCAATCGGCGTTCACACGGCAGGGAATGATGCTCAAAGCAGCGATCTGGGATTTTGGCGGCGTGCTCACCACTTCACCCTTCGAGGCGTTCGCGCGCTTTGAGATCGAACGCGGGTTACCCGCCGATATTATCAGGCGCACCAATGCGAGCAATCATTGGGAAAATGCCTGGGCGAAATTCGAGCGCGCCGAAGTGGACCTGGAAACCTTCGATCAACTGTTCGCGGCCGAATCGCTCGCGCTCGGCGCGGAGGTTCGAGGCAAGGACGTCTTGCCGCTGCTGTCGGGAGATCTGCGGCCCGAGATGGTCGAGGCACTGAGGCGGATTGGGACAGAGCTCAAGACCGGGTGCATCACCAATAACCTTCCCGCCAACGCCATCGGAAGCCTGGGCGGCCGATCGCTCTACATCGCGGAGGTGATGGCGCTGTTCGATCATGTCATCGAGTCGGCCAAAATCGGCCTCCGCAAGCCTGACCCCCGCATCTACCAGATGATGGTCGAGAAATTAGGCGTCGATCCCAAAGCTTGCGTTTACCTCGACGATCTCGGGGTCAATCTGAAACCGGCGCGCGAAATGGGCATGACCACCATCAAGGTGCTCAATGCGGCGCAAGCCATCGCCGAGCTTGAAACGGCGACGGGGCTGGCGCTCCGATCATTGCTGGCGAAAAATGCGGCTTCCGAGTGGGAATTGCGCACTCGGCAGCCACAAGCGTGGCAGGCGTTTCGAAAAGTTCGTTTTGCGAGGGTTAACAGCATCAATATGCGACCAGCTCGATTCTCATTTTAGCGAATTTTTAGCGAATATACTTTTTCGCCTCCTTTACCGAAAAGTTCTCTTTGCCGGGGTACGGTCGAACCGCGCGGATAGTGTTTTGCGCATTTGCTGCGATTTGGGG
>WNGN01001252.1_pt1 | contig 16649 bp, 12 predicted proteins | sample 5400561 | NCBI WGS metagenome assembly WNGN01 (sample SAMN13153379, study PRJNA577476) | soil metagenome | isolation source: 115 cm soil or saprolite under Garry oak tree replicate 2 | place: USA:California | collected 2016-06-15
CAGCAACGTTGTCGCAGGAGCCGACCGCAGACGCAGCCGCCAGTGCCTGACCAGACTGGTCACTCTCAGCAGACCAGACCCAGGTCGCAGCCTTAGTCGTACTACGGAAGTAGTTGTTGTTCGCGCTCAAAGTGAAACTGCCCGCGGCACTACCAGGACCGATAGGAAAGTCGCAAGTTCCACTGCCAGAGGACGAATTTACTGCTCCGCACTGCCATGGACCGGAGCCGACGAAGGTGTGGCTGGCAATTGGGCTGTAGAACGGAGAGAGCCAGATCGGGCTCACCTGCATGTCGCTGGCGGGGACGTTTGTGCATGCTCCAGCACACACGACCGTCGAGCCATTCAAAGTGTACTGCACGTCAGGGCAGTGGGTACTGCCGGAGCAAGATGCGACATCGCGGCTCCAAGTCGAACCTCCAGCGTTGCTCGCCCAGTAGCCTGGAATTATTGGTATGCCGGTGAGTGTTTGTAGTTCGAAGGGTCCGTTGGATTGTACGCTGATGTCGAACTGTAATGGGTTGAGTATGGTGATGCCGCTCATCGTGGCTCCACCAGTTCCAAGGAATGCTCCGTTACCTACCAGTGCAAGATAGCTGAAGGCCACATCATAGGCCGTGACCTGTCTGCCATCCTGCCATGTCAGGTAGGTTGGCAATGTGAATCTATACGTACATCCGGGCGCGTTCTTGCACGTACCGGCCGGAGGTCCTGAGAGTCCGCCGTTGTACCCGACAGCCGACTCCAGATTGGTGCTCGTGGTCATCCAGTTGAAGAAGGTGCCTACAGAGAGTGGATCCCTGACGTAGAGCGAGTCGTACACGTTGCCTTCGATGTAGGAGTCCCAGACAGTGCTGGCGATGAAGGGGTTCTCCGATCTTATGCTCTGCTTGAAGCCCTGGCGTATAGTATTCGCAGGCACGACGCATGTTGTTGCACCACAACCGTACGTGGTGGTCGGTCTAGGGTTGTATACATTGAGCCATGTGAAATAGTTCGGCAGGCCGGAATCAGCATCGTTAATCGCCCTGGACCAGGACATGCTTGATAGACAAGAGCCGTTAGACTCTTGGTTGGGGTCGCATTGGAGGTACCCGAACTGGTCCCTCACCTCGTAGACTGGCAGAGTGGACACACGTCTGCCGAAGTAGTCCTCGGCACGCAGAGCAGCGCTGTGAGACGACAGAGAGGTGGTAGCTGGACATGTTCCGTTCGCAAGAGAACTGTTCATGTTCGATCCTATAGCCGGATCTCCAGTGGATTGGAGGCACGGAGATGTTTCTAGCTGCAAGGCGAGACTGTCATAGGTAGGGCTGCAGATGTACATGTAGTCTCCGGCGCTGGCTGTTGGAACAGCAGCATTGTTGCATGTTCCGCCACCCAGCACTATAGTGGTGCAAGAAGCCGTACCGGGGGTCGGACACGAGGCCGATGCGAAGGTACTGTCATAGCCGAAATAGTAGCTACCATCATAGAAGGTTGGACCGAGGTAACCGCCCGTGTAGAACCACCAGCTCTTGTTCAGACTATTCGGCGACGTCTGGAAACCCAGGAACTGGGTAATGCTGCCCGCCGTGGTCGTTAGGAATGGAGCGCAGGGTGTGGTGTAAGAGCCTGTGAATAGGTAGCAGATCTGCGCTGCATATGCGTTGCCGAGGTCGAGCCTCGGAAGATCATCGCTTCGGCTGAAGAAGTTTGGAGTAGTACAGCCCGAGCCTGCCTGGCCACATGTTGTTAGACCGGATCTCAAGCCTGAGAGCACCGAAGTTGCGGGGTTGAAGCCAGTTGCCAGACCTGCGTTGACGAAGTGTTGCGCTGCTAGATTCAGATCATTACTGCCAGGGGCTTGACATGCGACCCCGACCACGGTGCTGCAGCCACCGCCAGTGGCCGTGGAATTCTTGTACGCAACCCCTCCAGAATAGGAGGAGTCTGCGCCCGTGGAGCAAGGCTGATTCGGACGATTGCCGTACTCTACTGATAACGGGTCCCATGTGCAGCGGTTTGCGACCAGTGGAGAACCGCCAACCGTCGTGGGTATTGGAAAGTCGATGGCAGTGCCGGTGCCAGCGACGATGTTTGGATCGTTGGCCGCAAAGTTGGCTCTATCTATCATGTGGGCAATACCGAGGCGAATCTGTTGCCCGCAATTGGAGTTGCCATAGGCGAAATCGCAGTTCCAATAGTCATTTGCCATCATAAACTGGATCTCGAAATAACCAACCTGTGGAATGGTCGATGTGAGGTAGAATGGTGCGGTGGTGAACGTACTCGGATTCACAGAACCGGGCACTGGCCAATCAGTAAAATCAATGCTTGTGCCGGGGGTCTGTAGGTTCGTGTACTCGGTTACTTCGTTGGTGAACACACTCAACTGTTCAGTTGCCATTTCTGGCCCGGCAGGGTACCAGAACTCTGAACATCCTCCAGATTCGCCGGTGACCTGGCATGGCTGGGTTCCCGACACCGCGTGACCAAGCGGCACCGTCGGCAGATGAAAACTTCCGGACATCGGACCCGCCAGCGAAGCGAGAGAGAAAGCGACGCTGAAGATTAGGATGAGTCTAAGTTCGCACCGCATGTGCAAAGCGTTTCATGCAAAACTCCGAAATCGAATGGATAAGTCTTTCCAAATCAAATGCCTTCATTGTAGAAATGAGTCAGGACAGAGCAATCGCGAGCGAGTCATGGAAAGCTCAGTCCTCCTCAGGATAGCGTCTGATCACCAGCATCGCCCACGAGCAAATGGCGTTTTGCCCGGAGAGTGTTCCTCGCAACCAAGACAAATTTCGCGTGGTCTGACAACTAGAGTAACCTGGACGTGCGTTTAGAGTAGGCCTAGATCCGGCAACTCCATAGGCTTAATTGGGAAAAATTCGGCAAAGCTCCGGGTTCTCAGGTTCTATCAAGCGCATCGGGAAAAAAGTCACTAGGCTGAGTGATCTCTGAGCTATTTCAGCCGCGTGTTAGAGGTAAATTCTAGTCGTTCCAGTAGAGTTCAGTCCGCATTCTGAAGGGTCTCTGAGACACCGGTCAAGATACGGGCTTCGAGCTGTCCCAGAGGTATTCGAAGTAGCTCTTGCCAAATTTTACGAGACCAATATGGTCAGAGGATATCGCAAGCGTCAATCCCTTCTCAGGATCCTCCCCTAACAAGATTATGATCTGATTATCATCCGATATGATCCCGCCCCCGAACAACGACTCTCTAGTTCGGACCTCTGCAGCCCCTTTAAGCCGCCGGATCGTCTCCCGGCTAGTCGTCTCGGGAAGCATGATCGAAACATTGACACCTTTCTCCCTCATCAAACCCACTAGCGGCAGAGCTAGGGAGACTATCTGGTCCGGGACGACGGGCATAGCAACCATGAGCTCTTTCCTCGTCCGGGAGAGCGTCTCCTTGATCTTATCCAGAATATTGTCCTGGCCTCTCACAATCCAAATATCCGGCTTCTCCTGAACACCCTTCTTCTCATAGAGCGGCTGAAGTTCTTCCATCGCGTCTGCCTGGCTCGATTTAAGCGTCGTCTCTAGCCGAGCTCTTGATGATTCTAGAGCGGTCGAAGGAGCCTTGGGATAGTACTTGCTGGGTCTACCTTGCTCTGTCTCGACCCATCCCTTCCTCTCAAGATTTCCCAGAATCTCATAGATCTTAGAATAGGGGATCGAAGCGGTACGGCTGAGCTCGCTAGCAGCCTGAGTGCCCGATTCGACCAGTGAAACGTAGACCTTAGCTTCGTACTCTGTGAGGCCAAACTCTTTCAGAGCCTTCCTCGTTTTCTCGCTAACTGACATTTCTTCCCATTACGACCCTAGACCGAACCGACCCCTAAAGTCGTGCAAGTTGACAGTCCTGATTCCTCAAGGAGAAGAATCGCAATCTTGTACAAGGTCATACCGTAGACCAAATTCTCTTAGGGATCGGGTCGTTCCATGGCAAGAGAGTGTAAATACCTTCCCGCCTCATTCTAGGCGAGAGAAATCTCTGCGGATCGTGTAAACGTTGATCGACAGGAATTCCGTCATCAATAGTCTACGCGGAGTACTTGACCCCGAGATCGGTATCAGTATAGTAGACCTCAACATGGTCCGAGACGTGTCGATAGAAGGTAGCCATGTCAAAGTCACCATTGCACTGACAGTCGCACACTGTCCTCTTGCAAAGACGCTCCAGACTGATGTCGAGAAAGCCCTGAAGAAATCCAGCGAGGTAAAATCCGTAGCCGTAGAGACGACAGCGATGTCCAAGACTGAGCTGAACGAACTCCGAACCCAGCTCCAGAACAAGGCAGCCCAGACCCAGCCAGCGCAGGGAAACAGTCCGGGCTCGGGCATCGATCGGCTGGGAAAGCGCGAATTAAGAAACATAATCGCAATAGCATCAGGCAAGGGTGGAGTGGGAAAATCTTTCGTCACCAGTATGCTCGCCGTCCAGCTCCGAAGGCTAGGATACGAAGTTGGAATTCTAGACGCGGATTTGACAGGGCCCAGCATCGCGAAAGTGTTCGGGCTCAAGGAGCGCCCTTCCAAAAGCTCAACCGGCCGCATAACCCCCGTCCTAACTAGGACCGGGATCAAAGTGATGTCGATCAACCTGGTTCTGGATGATCCCGAGATGCCTGTCATATGGAGAGGCCCAATTGTGAACAGCGTCATTCGACAACTCTACTGGGACGTTGACTGGGGATCCCTACATTATCTCCTCGTCGACCTTCCTCCCGGGACTAGCGACGCCCCGCTAACAGTTCTCCAGTCCTTGCCACTAGACGGAGTCCTCGTCGTATCCTCTCCCCAAGAACTAGCCTCCTTAATCGTAACTAAGGCCGTCAACATGGCGAAGAAGATGAACGCTGAACTGGTGGGCTTGGTCGAGAACATGAGCTATCTAGCATGCCCCCACTGTGGTGAGGCTATCAATGTCTTTGGAGAGCCGCAGGGAGAGAGACTAGCAAAGCAGCTCAACGTACCATTCTTAGGCTCGGTCCCTGTAGATCCGATTATTGCTCGGTTGTCAGACCACGGCCAGATTGAGGACTATTCAGCTTCTGTCTTTCAGACTGTCGCAGACGAGCTTCGAACGAGAGCCTCGCAAAACGTGCAACAGCTCACTCAGGGTCTCCCAATCGCATGGTCCATTCGGCCTTCCGAGAGCTGACTTTAGCATCATCCGAGTGTATTAATAGCCGGGGCCACCCATTACTAAGAGTCGAGCTGGTAGGTTACCCCGCACGCGATAACTTCGTGAAGACCAATGGCCAAAAAGAAAACTCGAAGCAATAAGATCAGATCAAAGAGAGTCTCTAGGAAGCTCACCAAGCAGACTAGCGCCCATAACCAAAAGCCGCAAAGAAACTCACTTTCGAAAGCGGTTGATAGGGGTCTAACTGCTGCGAGCATCCCATTGCAGGCTCGTCCTTCGCCGCCCCAAGCCTTGGATGATTCTCGAGTCTTCACCATAGAGATCGACTCGATTCGCGCTGAGACTACCATCGGGGATCTGATAGTCATTTTTCCCAAGACTAGAGATGTTCTGATGAAACATGGACTAAGGTTTGACGTTGAGGAAGCTGGATATCTTTACATGACGCTAAGCGTATTTTCGGCTATTCATGGTCTCGTTCTGACGGGTCTTCTCCAAGAGCTAGATATTGCCTCGAAGGAACTGCCTCTTCCACCTCTCGCTCCGCCTATCCGTCAAATAGTCTCACCTCCGTCAACCTGACACTCGATTTCGTCAAGTCACCTCTTCTGCTCGAGTCTAAAGCAAGAAAGAAATGTAGCCGCGTAGTTTCGCGAATGGATGGAAGCCCGAGCAAGAATCCTGATTACGGGTTTGGTCCAGGGGGTCTTCTTTAGAAGAGAGATGGCTGATCTTGCTAGGAGACTTGGAATCTCTGGATGGGTGAGAAACCTTCCGGACGGTAAGGTTGAGGCTCTGGCCGAGGGAGAGAGAGCACGATTGAACGAGCTGATTAGGTTCTGCCATGTTGGTCCCCGAGGCGCAGTTGTGAGAAAAGTCGAGGTCGAATGGACAGACCCTTCGGGAGAGTTCAGAGGATTCAGGATCACGAAATGAAAAGCAGACAACATCCGTAAAGTCTCAACCTGAAAAATGAATTTGATGTTTTCATGGTCCTACCCAAAGGTAAAAGAAACCGCCCTCGAGGACTTCGGTCGCTCCGGTGGTGTAGCCCGGTTTAGCATAGCGGCCTTTCGAGCCGTTGATCGCGGGAGGTCTACCGGCATATGACGGAGACCCGCGAGTTCAAAAGGGCTCAGGCCTTGAGACTCCCGCCCGGAGCATTTTTTCCTCTTATGACCCTATACATTTCATTGGTGGTACTTGTCACGGATGAACCTGCGAGCGCTTGATTGCGGGTTGCAACCTCCATATGATTTCGAATCAGATAGGTGCTTGCGAGCTCAAATAGTCTCGTAGTACTTTCTTGCTATCGAGACTGCCTCTTGTGACCGGTTTGCAACGGTCTTGTACTCGGGTTTTGCGCCTCCCGAGATCGAGGCCGCTTTTTCGAAGAATTTTCGGACTCCTTCAGCGTCTCCTCTGTAAAGCGCAATTCCGCCCGCAATCCTATACCATACTTCTGCTCTTGTCTTGTTGCCACTAGCTTCAAAATTAGCAGCTTGGCTGACCGCCTCTTCCAGAGAAGATGTGATCTTCTTGGGGTCCATGAAGAGAAGCCTTGACATGGTTCGATACATCTCAGTGTCGCTCCCAATTATCTCTTGGAGTCTGGAAAGCATGGGGGGTTCTGAATTCGGATTCTCTTGTGTCTGGGTCTTCCTTTTCCCAAACAGACCGAGTGTCAGTTGTCTACGACCCTCCCTAGTCCGGTGCTCAAACGAGCAGCCCATTTAAGAGTTCATTCCGAAAGCTTGATACGAACGAATCAGGACCAGGGCCGATGATCTGGAAAGATGAGTCTTGAGGACAAGATGATTCGTCGACGTGAATTGAAGGAAAAATCTCGGAAGCGGAAGAGGGGTCCCTATAGGAAAGCGTCGACTGGTGGGGTAGTCAAATACTAGACTGAATTGTCAAATCTAGGTCTCGCCTTCGCATACAAGTTGTCCGAAAGAAAAGGTTCGCCTTCTCATTTCTTATGGGTTGTGAATTCCGGATCTCTTTTCCGGAGGTCGTGCCTAAGAGCTCAGGAGCGTATAGGGATGCGTCTGTATTTTCCCATGCTCTCGGGCTCTATGGTGATCAGTTCTGAACAGCTGTGGTTTCCGAAGCAGATCGTGCAGTGTTCAACATCCCATTGGGGGTCCACTTTGTGGCATGTCTCGCACATCAAGCCTAGCGCACGGATATCGGTGCATGCTTGGCAAAGCTTCTGAGACACTGCGATCGGGTCTGGACTCTGCGAGAGCATGGACGCGATGGCCTTGCTAATGGTTTGCACTTCCGGAGCAGAATCGAGTTGAACCGCCTCTCCGCGAACCTGATGGCGATATTTGCTGACGGCTGCTTGCGTCACGCCAAGCCTTACCGCGACTTGTTCCTGCTTCAGGCCATATTCCTCAATGAGTTCACGAGCTACCATTGCCCGCAGAGCAGGAATCACCGATTTGGAAGCGATCTCACAAGGGATTATCAATTAGTAGCAGAGGCTAAAATCGGCCGCAGCCTATTTAAACATGACTTATGTCATATTCAGGTCTCGCTCATCGTCGAAAATCGACGCTCAACCCTGGATTCTAGGGAGGCAACGGGTCTTGAACCGAATCCAAGCGCCTTTTTAGGAGCCGCGAATGTATAAATGAAAAACAGCACACAGGTTTCACGAGCAGAGTTTCATGGTTACGGTCGATGAAGTCACACGGGAGCTCGAGAAGGTAGTCGACCCCGAGATCGGGCTTCCGATAACAGAGATGCACCTAGTTGACGAGATCGATATCAAAGAAGATGGAATCTTGTTCATCAAGTATCACCTCACCGCTCCGTTCTGTCCGCCGATTTTCGCGGAGGATATCGGAATGAACATTCGCCAGCTTACCTCGAAGCTAGATGGGGTGAAGAAGGTAACAGTAATTCTTCATGGACATGCTTTGGCGAACGAGATCAATCAAAGAGTGAATCCCGACTACACTCCTCCTCCGTCGCCTTAGCAGTCCGACGAAGATTCGATCGGCGGACCAAAATGGTCCCAGTCAGACATTGCAAAGAATTCGGCCCGTCGTTTTGCAGTCGAAGGGAGAGAGATTCTCTAAGGAAAGTTGGCGGGAGAATACTATGCTCTGGACGTGAGATGCACCCATCGCGGTGGTCGTCCGTCAGAAGGGTCTCTCGACGGTGGAGTCATAACTTCCCCCTTGCATTTCAGGCAGTCTGACCTCCGAACTAACTGGCGAGGTGAGAGGTGCCCCTCCAGGCGAACCGTTGAAAAGATATGGGGCTCAGGTTGAGGCAGCTATCCTCATATCGATACCGTAGGATTGTGTCGGACGACTTCGTAGAGGAAGCCGCCCAATAGTCCTCCGAAGATTGGACCAACGATGTAAATCCACAATGTGGCGAAGGGTGTTAAGCTGAACGCTGCAGAAGCAATCGTGGGGCCCCATGTTCTAGCGGGGTTCAAAGAAGCTCCGGATATGGGCCCGAACATCCAGATCGACGCAGCTAGAACCAGGCCTATGGCGACCCCTGCCCATGATTGATCAGCTTTCTTGTCGGTTGCACCGAATATTGTGAATACGAGAATGGCGGTTGCTACGACCTCGGCGAGCAAGGCAGCCCCTACTGTGAATCCGGCCCCCGGAGTAGTATCGCCGAGAAGTGTTGTCTTTGCCACGTCATATGTGCCGCTCGACGACGACCAGAGAGCCAGCTGAACGAGTCCGGCGATCGTCGCACCAAATAGTTGTGCTATGATATATGGAGCGACCCTTCTGGGCTCGAGCCTTTTGGTAGCCCAGGACGCGATTGTGACAGCGGGGTTGATGTGCGCTCCTGAGATATGTCCTATTGAATAGACTGCGACTAGCAGTGCGACCCCGTGGGCTAGTCCTATGAATCCCAGCGCAGCGGCTGTTGATCCAAAACCATCGGCCAGCCTTGTCGCCGTAATTGTCCCAGGGCCGACTAGGGTTAGAAGAAATGTTCCATAGGCTTCCGCTGCTGAAGCACGCCTTATCCCGTTCAAATTAGACCCTAATCGCCCGGCTTAGGCTATATAGTGCTTGTTTTTAGCCGCCGAAACCCGTAGCTAGAGTTGTGGATGTTCAACGGCTGCTGGTACAGATGTGTCCAAGCAAGATTATTTCTATGGTTTCGGCGATAGTAGTGTTGAATAATCGTTGAGCATGGTTAACAGTTTCACCTGGATGATCGGGGGTCCTCAGGGTAGCGGGATCAATTCCGTCGCTGAGAATTTCGCGAAGGCCTGCATTCGGGGCGGATTGCACGTATTTGCCAATATCGAATATCACTCGAACATCAAAGGTGAGCACAGCTATTACCGGTTGAGGGTCGATTCGCGGGAGCCCAGATCCCACGTTGACTGGGTAGACCTTCTTGTCGCCCTAGATAGGGAAACGATGTTCGGTGACCTGAACAAGGTTCATCCTACTCACCGGGGTCACCGCCATGAGGTCAGCCCAGGCGGCGGGATAGTCTACGACTCCAGTCTCAAATTGCAGCCTGAATCCTTTGGTAGAGATGACATCAAACTCTTTCCCGTACCCTACCTGGACCTCCTAATTGATGCCCTCAAAGAATTTGGAAAAGACAAGGAGCTAAGCAAGTATCAAGTCATGGTCAACACCATTGCTCTAGGCGCTTCCATTGGACTAGTAGACTACGATTTTGACCTGGCGACTGAAGCAATCAAGGAAGGCTTCACAGGACGGAAAGCCGCTCTTGGAGACTTGAACATCAGCGCAGCTCGTCACGGTTACGACTATGCGAAGAAAATGTTCGGGCAGAACGCTTTCCCGATTCGGCTGCGAAAGCAACCGTTAGGCGCGAAACGGATGATGATACGTGGAGTCCAGTCAATTGCAATTGGCAAGTTGAAAGCGGGATGCGGGTTCCAGACGTACTATCCTATAACTCCGGCCACAGACGAGAGTGAGTATCTCGAGTCTCATCAGCCGGACTACAACATGATCGTCGTGCAGGCAGAAGATGAGATATCGGCCATAAACATGGCGACGGGCGCCGCTCACGCTGGTCTGCGTTCGTCAACCTCGACGTCAGGCCCAGGATTCTCGCTTATGGCTGAGGGACTGGGATGGGCAGGAATAACGGAGGCACCCGGTCCTGTCATTATTCTATGGCAGAGGGCTGGGCCCGCAACAGGACTGCCAACAAGGACGGAACAGGCCGATTTGCGGTTCGCCCTCCACGCTGCCCACGGTGAGTTTCCCAGAATCATCATTGCACCAGGAGATGTTGCGGAGTGCTTCTACGACACGTTCGATGCTTTCAACTATGCTGAGCGCTACCAGGTTCCAGTAATCATTCTGGCCGATAAGTTCCTGGCCAGCACATACAAAGACATCCCACTCTTCAACACGGACGGGATGAAGGTCGACAGAGGAGACCTAGTCCAGGAAGCGGATCTTGCTAAGAGCCCGGACTACAAGAGATACCAGTTTACGGATCTTGGAATCTCTCCTAGAGCCAGACCGGGTCTGAAGGGTGGCGTATTCTGGACTACTGGAGATGAGCATGATGAGTACGGCCACATCACGGAGGCGGCTGACCTCCGGGTCCGGATGATGAAGAAGAGGATGAACAAGATCGAGCTTGCTGGCCAGGTTATCCCTAACTCGAAGAAAGCCACCCTGCACGGGCCTACGTCTGCACCTATTACCTTGGTCGGCTGGGGATCGACGAAGGGCGCGATCCTGGACGGGATGGAAGATCTCAGGGCTGATGGAATCGAGACGAATTTCTTACAGGTACGATATGTGAATCCATTCCCGACAGACTTCGTTCAGAAGGTTCTCTCAAGTTCCCGACGCACGGTCGCCGTTGAGAACAACTATTCTGGGCAAATGGCCGGTTTGATCCGCGAGAGAACCGGGATAGCCATAGACAGCAAGGTCGTCAAGTTCGACGGTCGACCCTTCTCCCAGAACGAGGTTTATGAGGGCGTCAAGGACGTTGTTAGAGATGGTGCCAAGGAGGTCACACTAAGCCATGCTTGAGCTGAAAAACTATCGGACCCAGGTTCACAACGACTGGTGCCCCGGTTGCGGGGACTTTGGCATCCTAAACGCGATCCAGATGACTCTCTTGGAGATGCAGCTTGAGCCGCATAGGATAGGATTATTCTCTGGCATCGGATGCTCTGGCAAGACTCCCCACTTTGTGAACGCGTACGGCTTCCACACTTTGCACGGTAGAGTCCTGCCTATCGCGACGGGAGCCAAGTTGGCGAATCCCAGCCTGACGGTTATTGCGGTCGGTGGAGACGGTGACGGGCTGGGAATTGGGGCGGGACATTTTGTCAACACGGGACGAAGGAATCTCGACTTCACATACGTTCTTCACGACAACGGTGTCTACGGCTTGACTAAGGGACAGGCCTCGCCGACACTTCCGAAAGGTTTGAAGACAAAGTCAATGCCTGCCCCTTCGATTGTTGAAGGTATTAACCCGATCGCGATGGCTATTGCTTCCGGATACACGTTCGTCGCGAGAAGCTACGCGCTTGACGTGAGACACTTGAAGGCGACTCTCCGCGCGGCCATTGAGCACCGTGGAAGCGCGTTCGTGGACGTTCTGCAGACTTGTCCGACCTACAATGACATCAACACGAAAGAGTGGTACGCAGGCGATGATCTTCCATCAAAGGCACCACGGTTGTACAAGCTCGAGGAGACGGGTTATGATGGTAGAGTCGCGGACCCTACCGTAAGAGATGAGGTCAATTCGAAAAAGGGAAACGCTCTGCTGAAATCGTTCGAGTGGGGTGAGAAGATTCCGATTGGGGTCTTCTTCAAGATGGAGGTTGCAACCTTTGAGGACCAGCTGTCCAACCGTATGCCGGCTCTGAACGAGAAACCCTTCGTGGAGCATGACATTTACAGTCGGGACATTTCTCCACTACTGGACGAGCTGGCATAGGCACAGACCATCTCCGACCCTTCTCATCGCGACTGCTCAGAGATTTGAGAGCCACCCCTGGGAGGGGGGGTTGGACTAGGGACTCTTCCAGAATAGGCTCATTTTTCGCGTCTATGATTCATTCTGCCTTGAATGTTGAATCTGTCGACGCCGAGAACGAGCAGGTGCCGCAAGGAAAACGAGCATTTAGTGACAAGTGGAATACAGGGTTTGGGATGTGTCTCAAGCGTTTTGAAATGCTCCCTCCGGGGCGGCGAGAAATTGTCGGCAGGAATGGTAAGGTTGGCTTCGACTGTGAGGGTCATTCGAGGCGAGAAACTTGTTCGAATTCGGGTTTTAGAGACTGTAGGGGATCCGTAGGTCCTGGCCGGCGGTCCTAAAACCGAGCTTGATGGATAGCGGTGGACGTCTCTTGTGCTCGGATTTGAGCCATCGAATTCGAACTTTTTCTACGGTCCGCCGCGGAATCCCTAGTTCATCGCCTATTTCCTGTGGAGGCATCCATCTCTCAAGCCTCCAGAGGATCAGGTCCAGCTTGCTGTACTCTAGTCCAAGCTCATCTTCTGCGATTTGTCCTGGCCAGAGCTCAGGGCTAGAGGGTTTTGAGAAGATTCTTCGCGGAAGTTCCAAGTGTCTTGCGAGATCTCTAACTGCGCTCTTGTACAGGTCGGCTATCGGTTGGATATCACAGGCGCCATCGCCGTATTTTGTGAAGTATCCGAGCATGATCTCACTCTTGTCGCCGGTGCCCACCACAAGCCCTTTGCTAGTGTTTGCATAGTAGTAGAGGATCATCGCCCGGAGCCGAGATTTCACATTCCCATGAGCAACGACACTGTACTTCATCTTTGACGCGTGAAGCAGCGTTAGAGCGGCTTGTACGAGAGATGTTATGTCGAGAGTCTTGAATCTGATTCCGAACTTTCTCGCAACTTCCTGTGCGTCCTGCACGCTCTTCCGGCTTCTCGTTTCGGCCTCGGGAAGGCAGAACCCAAGGGTCCTCTGTCCACCCATAGCTTTCGAGCATAGGGCGGCCGTGACGCTTGAATCGAGCCCACCGGACATGCCGAGTACGAGATGTCTCGCGCCTATTCTCTCGGAATGTGTTCTGAGAAATCGTACGATTCTGGTAACAGTCTCGTCAGGGTCTCCGACTGAGAATGGATTGGCTCCCGCCCTTGAGGGCATAGCCATCCTCCCAAGTGGAGGGAGGATAAAACCGGAGCGGTCTAGCTAACGATGCGCGAGTCTCGTTCTTCGGAGCCCAAGTTTCGGAAGAGAGTCGTAACTCGATCTATTGTCACGAAGGGCTCTCCTTGGAATGATGCTTCGCTAGCTGCCTCTTGCACGATGTTCTTCATGTCTCGCGGTGTAATCACGTACTGGTCCTTCACTATTATTCCGCGATCGGGAATCGATGCCTCGTAAACTTGGCGTCGCGAGCGGATGATACGCCATATCTCATCGAACGTTTCCTCTGTGAGTCCGCCGTCATACTTCGAGATTGACGGGTCAACCTCGACCTTGGATAAGTAGAAGTCGAGTATTTTCTTGACCTCTTCCCTGGTCTTTGGAGGAGGCACGTAAATTATCCGTTTCATTCTGTCCAAGAGAGCAGGGTCGATGACGCTAGGATAGTTAGTGGCGAATATTACAGCGACGTTCCGGTTGACGTGGAATCCTTCACCCAGCTCCGTCAGGATCTGGTTGAGCATTCCTTGAACATCTCGTCCCGCATCAGTAGTGGCCTCCATTCTCGCCCGGCCAATAGCGTCTGCCTCGTCGATGAATAGGACTGTTGGCGCTGACTCTCGTGCTAGTTTGAAGACCTCCTTGACGTTCTTCGCAGATTCTCCGAGCCACTTTGAGACTATTTCGTAGCTCTCTATCTTGAGGAAGCTCGTGTTTTGTCCGTGTTTGCTGATCGTTCCCGCTACGGCTTTAGCCATGTAGGTCTTGCCTGTGCCTGGCGGTCCGAATAGGAGAACTGATCCTGCCTCTTCCAACATTCGAGGGTCTCGGATGATCTGTTCTCTTCTAGTTCTCGTCTCTGGGTCTAATATCCATTCGATGGCTTGTCTCAGGCTAAGCAGTTCCTTCCCCAGACCCACGATGTCTTCATAGAAGATCTTGGGCGCTTTCTCAACTTGGTATTCGAGGAGACTCCGATCCCTCATCCGTTCTATCACGTCAACGATGACGCCCTTTGTCGGGGACAGTACGGCATCTACGCTTGTGTTTACCTTGTCTCTTACTTCAGGTGGAATGCTGACTTGGAATGCTTGGCCGCCCGAGAGTCGGACGAGAGCCGTGTCTCCTTTTACCTCTTCTACGGTGCCGATGGGTCGCATTCCCTGTTTGAGCTCCTCCATTAGATTGTGATAGCGACGGAGTTCAGTTTGGAGATATTCTATCTGGCGTTCCTTTCGCGTCAGCTCTTTCTCAAGTTCGAGCGCTGGAGGATATTCTGGCGCGTTTTGCTCAGCCATGCCAGGGTCTTACTACGGATAGTCCGACCGGAGATAAATAGATATGGGCTATCAGAATCAAGCGCAAATTATGTGCTTGGTCCTATGATCACTACATGAGACCTGCTGTGGAGACGGGAATATGCCCAATCGTCCAAGTTGGTTGTTGGAAAGCAAAGAATGGAGAGAACCTGTGAATTAGACACTAAGGTATCTTGGTAGTAGCTGTCGAGAGCTTATTATGAGACGCCAGGTTTTCTCAAGAGAAAGCCAAGTCGGGGTAGTTTGAGTTGAATTCCTCTCCCGCCGACGATGTCGAAACGTACTAGGCGGGGAATTATCTGACGCCTGTCCATCTTCCGGACTAGTAAGTATCTGTGAAGCATCTGGTTTTCTTCAACCATCCTCAATTCGACTACTCCGTCGACCAGGCTCTCCACTTTTCTGAACAGCTCTGGGTGGACGCTTCCTGTAGAAAGAGTGACGATTAGTTTTCCTCCTGCTTTCTTGACTTTGGCTGCGATGCTCTGGATGAAGCTGATTGCATGTTTGCTCTCTGTTTCGCTGAATATCGGAATTAGAGAGTCGAGCAGAATAGTTACTTGTCGGTAGCCAAGTTTCTCCATTACAGTTGTCAGGTATATGCTGACGTTGGTAAGGTCGTACGGCTGTGGGACTACTCCTTCAGTTACGCCTGCGGTGGCTGAATAGCAGTCCATTATTTCTAGCTTGTTCATCAACTGGTACTTTCTCGGGTCCCATCCGAACTCGTTCATCCTCTCCGTTATGTTTGCAGGGAAAGTGTCATAGGTTACGATGATGCACGGCCTGGACCGTGTTAGCTCGTCGTAGAGTATCTGTTGTGCAAGAGTTGTTTTCCCGCTGCCAGGGTCTCCTGCGATCAGGATTGAGGAGGCGTCTGGAAGGCTTCCGCCAACTAGATTATAGAAATCCTTGAAAGGTGTGGATATCTTCTCCAGTATTGATTTGCACCCCGTTTAGCCGACTGGTTCTTCCCAGTCGCTATTGGCTTAGTTCAGCGGCGGCGGGTATGAATGGGGATTGTAACTACCTTCAACTTCGTTGAAGTACACTTCCCGCGGCAAGGTTAGCGAAGAGTTAGTCAATTATGATCCGTCGTATCGAACACGCTCGAAGCAGGATTACCAAGATAAAACTTGTTTCAAATGTCCTAATACAACCCGCACCAGGGACAACCAAGACCGCGGCTAAGGCCATCGCCAAAATCAAAGGTGTGAAGATGGCTCATGCTATCACAGGACCATTCGACGTGATCGCTTTCGTTGAAGTTCCAGATCTTACAACGCTATCGGACCTAATTCTCGCGAAGATTCAGAATACTGAGGGAGTCTAGAAAACTCAAACGGCTATTGTGGCAAACACCGGACGTGCTTAGGCCCACCCTTCCACGAAATCGAAAGAACAAAAGCCCTACCTCTGCCTCTGCTAAAGGGGCAGCTCGATAACTTCTGAACAAGGAGAAAGGCTACTCTTGGGAGTATTAGTCTGATTCGTTTTCCATCGAATCAGTCTTTGATCGCAGGCGAGACTGAAGTTCGAGCAGGTTTCGGAGGATGCGTATGTCGCCCAAGTCTTCCTTGTCCGTTGAGCTCTGATCGTTCTCGTCTGGTCGCATAGAGGCTCTCTTTTCGCTGCCAGTATAAGTGTTATCAATACTCAAGCGGCACGCATGGTTGATCCAAAATGGGTAAGCCTCGGCAGACTAAGAAACCTAAGAAAAAGAAAGAGACGTAGTATCTTTCGCTAGATGGTTGGCGGTGGAGGGGGTTTCCTCACCTTAATGGCGAGGAGTATTAGGAAGAACGCTAGTCCAAATATTGTGAGAAGAACAATCGCGGACGTGGTAGTACTGGTTGCTGCGCTCCCGATGTTTAGCTGGACTGTTGCTGTTGGGCTAGTGATGGCATTCTCTATCAAACCAGTAACCTGTTGATTCTGATACATCACGCTCAACGAGTATGTTCCCATAGGCACATCGCCGAGCTGAACGTTGCCCTTGCTATTGGTGAGGAAACTTCTGCTCGTAGAATTGATGAAAGTAA
>WNGN01008149.1_pt1 | contig 16649 bp, 14 predicted proteins | sample 5400561 | NCBI WGS metagenome assembly WNGN01 (sample SAMN13153379, study PRJNA577476) | soil metagenome | isolation source: 115 cm soil or saprolite under Garry oak tree replicate 2 | place: USA:California | collected 2016-06-15
GGGGACGACGTCGTGCTACGAAACTTCGCAACGAGCACTTGCGCATGAACGCCTGGAAGCCCCTCAAGACGTTCTCAATGGTGAGGGGTGGCTGCCTCTACTTGGTCGACGGGTCGGGCGGGTCGTCAGGTAGACGAAGGTACTCGTCAACCGAATCTGGAATCGACGGATTGTGAATGACCGCCTGCCATTCCCAGTCGTAACGCCTCGCCCTCACGATGAAACTCTCCTTGTACCGATTGTCACCAATGCGAAACGACATGACAGGGTACGCGATGCCGTAGGCGGAGCCGACATTGATCTTGATGATCGGGAGGCGCAACGTGCTTCGCGGCTGCAATGTCTGGATACCTGGTTTCCCGGAATAGTCGATGCCGCGGATAGACTCGATCTCGACCTCAATTGGCTCGTTCGTCAGGTTATAGAGACAGATGGCCAGGTTAGCAGCACCAGCGAGACTTACATGCTCGCGTACAAAGACGCCAAGTCGCGCGTCCGCGATTGTCCTGTGAGCAACAGAGGCGTTCGTCAAGTAAAAGGTGCCCGTCGGGGTCGAACTTTGCATCGTCATCAGGGCGCACCCCGCCGTCGCATAAAGGACGCCGACAAAGGCACAACCAAGGGTGATCCAACTGATGCTGGACGAGCGATGGTTGCTCACTTCTCCTTCGGCCCGCGCGGTCCACGGCATGGTGAATCAGCCCTTGCCTCTTAGATGATTCGGTCCTGTGCGTCTACTGTCGAGAATGCAATTAGGCGCAACCAGGACGCAACCAAAAGCAATAGAGGGTCTAAGTAGTGAGAAAGAGGCTGTAGACATTACCTCCGAGGTAATTGGGCGTCGGCCGCCGATCGAGTATCGTGTCGACTGTGAAAGCCCGGGGGGCGCGCCGAGGGACCCGCGAGGCGCGGCCGAGTCCGGTCGGCCGGCTCGTCAAGCAATGGCGCGAGCGGCGACGGATGAGCCAGCTCGGCCTGGCCCTGGAAGCGGAAATCTCGACGCGCCACCTGAGCTTCCTCGAATCCGGCCGCGCGCAGCCGAGCCGCGAGATGGTCCTGCTGCTCTCGCGCGTGCTGGAGGTGCCGCTGCGCGGCCGCAACGAGCTCCTCAACCGCGGCCGGCTTCGCGCCGGTCTATCGCGAGACCGGCCTGGACGCGCCCGAGATGGCGCAGGTGAAGCAGGCGCTCGGCTTCATGCTGCGCCAGCAGGAGCCGTGCCCGGCGATGGTGCTCGACCGGCACTGGAACATCCTGATGACCAACGAGGCGATGGGCCGGGTCATGGGGCTCTTCCTGGATCCCGCGGCCGCCGCGGCGCTCGGCCCGGCGAACGCCATGCGCCTGTCCTATCACCCGCAGGGGCTGCGGCCCTACATCGTCAACTGGGAAACGACCGCGGCGGCCTTCATCCAGTGGCTCCACCGCGATTTCCTACGCACCGGCGACGCCGAGACACGCGGCCTGCTCGACGAGCTCCTGTCCTATCCCGACGTGCCGCGCCAGTGGCAGGCGCTCGACCTCGACGCGTCGACCGCGCCGTTTCTCGCGATCGAGCTCAAGAAGGGCGACGTGCGCTTCAGCTTCTTCACGCTGCTGGCCAGCCTCGGCACGCCGTACGACATCACGCTGCACGAGCTCCGGATCGAGTGCTTCTTCGCCGCCGACGCGGCGACCGACGCGGCGCTTCGCCGGCTGTGACCGTCTCCGTCGCCTAGCGCGTCGCCGGCTGGCCCGACGGCGTCCGGTACTTCGGCATCACCTCGGACGCGAAGAGATCGATCGACCGCATCGCCTGCGCGTGGCTCAGATCGCCCCACTGGAAGGAGCAGACGAAGTAGTTCGCGCCGGTCGCCAGATACTCGTCCATGTACTCCACGACCGCGCGCGGCGAGCCGGCGAGCGCGACGCCGCCGAGCCGGTTGGGATGCGGCCGGGATCGCTGCTGGTCGAAGCGCTCGAGCTCGGCGTCGATGTCGCGCCGCGTCTCGCGCGTCGGCAGCCCGGCCGGGCGCTCGCCGACGAAGCCGAACGAGCCGTCGTTGGTCTTCATGAACTGCGTGAGGCCCCGCTTCTCCGCCTCGAGCCGCCGGGGCGCTGCCAGGTTCCAGCGATACTTCTCCCACGCCGGCTTCGCGGCCTCGAGCGCCTCCTCGTCCGTGTCGGCGATGACCAGGTGGACGACCAGGCCGATCATCGGCTCGTCGCCCTGCACCGTCCGCGTGCCGGAGCCCTGATGCTCCTCCCACGCGGCGCGGTAGCGCGGAACCGCCACCGCCAGGCCGTCGAGCGAGCCGACGATGATGGTGTGCATCCCCTCCATCGCCGCGGTGACCGGATTGCGCATGTACCAGAGCGGCGGATACGGTTTCTGCAGCGGCCGCAGGTACATCGGCAGGTCCTCGAAGCTGTGGAACCGACCGGCGTAGGTGAGCTTGTCGTGGCTGAGCCCTTCGCGGATGATGGCCAGCGTCTCGCGATAGCGTTCGTAGTTGGTCTCGGAGTCGGCCTCCTGGCCCCAGAAGTAGGCTTCCAACACGCCGCCGCGGCCGACGCCGATCTCCAGGCGCGCGTCGCTCAGGTTGTCGAGCATGCTGATCTCCTCGATCAGCCGCAGCGGATGGTGGAGCGGCAACACGTAGACGCACGGGCCGAACCGGAGGCGCCGCGTGCGCTGGGCCACGCTGCCGAGGAACACGTTCTGGGACGGCGCCAGGCTGTGGACCGCGGGGGTGTGATGCTCGGCCAGGTGATATGCGTAGAACCCGGCGGCGTCGAGCCGCTCGATCTGGATCAGGCGCTCGCGGTAGATCTGATCGAGGCGCTGCCCCGGCACCGGCTCGATGTGATCGAAAACTCCGAATCGCAGTGACAATGCCGCCTCCCGCCGGATCTAGTCGATCGCCTTGTACATGCGCTCGTCGTAGAGCGCGCCCGTCATCGACGCCAGCTTGTCGCGGAACTCGCGCGTCGCCGCCGCCATCGAGTGCGCCTCGACCGTCTTCGCGTCCTTCCAGATCTCGACCACCGTGAAGTGGTTCTGCCGGTTGACCTGCTGCACGACCTCGAAGCGGAGGTTGCCGTCGCCCTTGCGACTCTCGTCGCCCAGACGCTTGAGCGCCGCGATGCCGTCGTCCTTGCGCGGCGGAATGACGTCGACGTGCGTCGCGACCAAGACGGCGTCGCGCGAGGCGGTCACGTCGATCGGGCCGACCGAGAGCCCGATGTGCACGCGCTCGTCGGTGGGGGCGTTGCGGACCGCCGCGACCTTCTCGCGCATCTCCATCGAGGCGGCGCCCTTGCCGTGCGCCTCCCACGCCTTCTGATCTTTCCAGATCGAGAGGATCACGAACTGATGCGGCTGATCGATGCGCTGGGCGACCTCGCAGCGCAGATTGCCGCCCTCCTTGCGGGCCGCCTCCCGGTAGCGCCGGAGGACAACCATCGCGTCCGCCTTCGATGTCGGCATGACCTCGACGTAGATCACGGTGTAGACGTTGCCCTCGATCGGGGCCGGCGTCGGGGCGGGCGCCGGTGTTTGCGCCTGCACTTCGGCGATTGCCATCAGGACAAGACCCAGGACGAGAGCCCGAAGGACCGTTTCCATGGCGTCACCCCTCTCCGCATGCTACCTCAGACGGCCACCGCTGACTGGAGGTTTCGGGCAAACTCCGTGAGGAGCGCATCGGCCTTCTTCTTGATGACGGGCTGGCCGAACTCGCCGATCTTTCCGAGAATCGCGAGGTCGGTCTCGATCTTGACGTGCGTTCCGCCCTCGGCGGACGCCAGCGTGAGGCCCAGCCGCGCGCGAATCCCGCCGCCCAGCCGCCGGTCGTTGGCCTCGGCGCGCATGCGCGCCGTCCAGGCGTCGCGGTCCTGCGCTTCCACGACGATGGTGCCGTCGAGCGCGAGGCGAATGGGCCCGATCTGAATCTTGAAATGCCCTCGATAGGTTCCGCCTGCCAGGGCCTCGACGGCCTCGACACCCGGAACGCAGCGCGCCACTCGGGGGACTTCCATCATGAAGTCCCACAGGCGCTCGCGCGCCACCGGGATCGTGCACTCCTGTGTGAAGGTCATTGGACGTGGGGGGCCCCGAAATGGCCCCCCACACCCCCCAACGCTTGGCGCGCGCGCAACCCGTGGCGCGTGCGCAACCCGTGGCGCGTGCGCAACCCGTGGCGCGTGCGCAACCCGTGGCGCGTGCGCAACCCGTGGCGCGTGCGCGACCCGTGGTTACCGGGTCATCTCGCGCTTGTACGCGGCCGAGCCTCGGTGGTCGCTCAGGGGATCGACGGCGGTCTTGGCCGCCTCGCCGGCGGCTCGCAGGACGCTCTCGCTGAGCCCCTCGCCCGCGAGGAGGGCTTCCGCCGATCTCGCGCGCAACGGCGTCACCCCGACCGAGCCGAGCGCGATGCGCGCCTCCCGGCAACGGATGCCGTCCGGGTCCAGGGTGACGATCGCGGCCGCGGCGACGGTCGCGTAGTCGTCGGCGGTCCGCGGAAGGAACTTGAGGAACGCGGCGCCGGTCGCCGGCGGCGGCGGCGCCACCTTGATCGCGGTCACCAGCTCGCCCGGCTCGAGCGCGGTTTCGTAGTAGTCGCGGAAGAATTCGGCGAGCGGGAGCTCGCGGGATCCCTGAGCGCCGCGGATCTCCACCCTGGCGCCGAGCGCCAGGAGCGTCACGGGCGGATCCTGATTCGGGTCGGCGTGAGCCAGCGCGCCGCCGACCGTGGCCATGTGACGGATCCGCACGGTCGCGACGCGCCGAAAGGTCTCGGCCAGCACGGGAATCCGCTCGCGCACCAGCGGCGACGTCTCCGCCTCGCGATGTGTGGCCAGGGCGCCCAGTCGAAGGCCGCCGTTGTCCGTCTCGATCCGATCGAGCCCCTGGACGTCGCGCAGGCTCACGAGACAGCTCGGCTGCACCAGGCGCTGCCGCATCATGGTCACGAGAGCGGTGCCGCCCGCGACGACCCTCGCGTCCTCGCCATACTCACCGAGGACGGCGAGCGCCTCGTCGAGGGACCGTGGCGCGCGATAGTCGAAGGCGTTCATGCCCTACTCCGCTCGGCCGCAGCCCGGATCGACTCGATGATCTTGTAGTACCCGGTGCAGCGACACAGGTTCCCGACCATCCACTCTCGGATCTCGGCGTCGCTCGGATTCGGATTGGCATCGAGAAGCGCCTTGGCCGAGACGACCTGGCCCGGCGTGCAGATTCCGCACTGAAAGCCGCCCGCATCCACGAACGCCTGCTGCACCGGATGAAGGCGCTCGTCCTGAGCGAGCCCTTCGACCGTCGTGACCTCGCGGCTGTCGGCGAAGGCGGCGAGCGCGATGCAGGAGCTGATCATCTTGCCGTCCAGGAGGACGGTGCACGCGCCGCAGACGCCCACGCCGCACCCTTCCTTGGAGCCCGTGAGCCCGAGATCGTACCGGAGGCAATCGAGGAGCGTGCGGTAGGACGGAACCTCCAGCTCGTGCGCGGTGCCGTTGACGGTCAGGCGGATCATCGCGCCACCTTCTCTCTGAGCGCGAAAAAGACCTTCTCGGCCGTGATGGGCAGATCGAGGATGCGCACGCCGCACGCGTCGGCAACCGCGTTCGCGACCGCCGGCGCGACCGCGCTGATGCTTCCTTCGCCGATGGCCTTGGCGTTGAACGGTCCCGGCCCCACCGGATCTTGCAGGATCACGGTGGTGAGCGGCGGAATGTCCTGAATGGTCGGAAGCTTGAAGTCGCCGAGGCTGAGCGTGCTGATCCTTCCGTCCTCGGTCTTCATCTCCTCCATGAGCGCGAAGCCCAGCCCCTGGATGAGCCCGCCCTCAATCTGGCCCTGGTGGCCGATGGGATTGATGATGGTGCCGACGTCGTGCGCCGTCGTGAAATGGCGCACCGTCACCTGGCCCGTCGCCGGATCGACCGCGACCTCGGCGACCTGCGCCGTGAAGGAGGTGACGGCCGCGTGAGCCTTCGCGTCGTAGAAGTGCGACGCCTCCAGCGTCCGACCGTCCTTCGCGGCCGCGCGGGCGATCGCGGCCAGCGCGCCCGGCGGGATCCCCTGCTTCGTCGCCTCCGCCTCGATCTGCGCCTTGAGCTTCTCGGCGGCGTGATACGCGGCGCGGCCCCCGGTGTGCGTGACCCGGCTTCCGCCCACGCCAGAGTCAGTCGTGAAGTCGTCGGTGTTCGCGAGCTCGATCTCCACCTCGTCGAGGGACAAGCCGAGGACCTCGGCGACGACCTGGCGAAGAACCAGGTGGGCGCCGGTCCCCGTGTCCGGCAGCGCGATCGACAGGGTCACCGCCCCGCTCGTCTCCAGACGCAGCCGGGCGTTCGTGAACCCGACGCCGATGTGCCGATGGGTCATGGCCATGCCGCGGCCGATCCACGGCCCGGCCTTGGGCTCGGCCCAGTGGCTCGCCTTGAGCGCCGCCTCGAGCGTGTCGCTGGCGCGCACGTGCTCGAGATGGTGGCCGTTGGCGAGGTGATCGCCGTCGCGCAGGAGATTCCGCCGGCGCACGTCGGCCGGATCCAGCCCGAGCTCGCGGGCGATCATGTCCATGTGCGACTCGCCGGCGAAGACCATCTGGGGCTCGCCGGGCGACCGCGCGTGACCGCACGGGATGTTGTTGCTGTAGACGCAGAACGCCTCGATCAGGAGATTGGGGATCCGGTAGACGCCGGCGCCCATCCCGGCTCCGCCGAGATTCACGCTCGGCGCCGGCTTGAAGGCGGCGTAGGCGCCGCTGTTGAAGAGCGCCTTCACGCGCCGGGCGAGAATCCGCCCGTCCTTGCGCACGCCGGTGCGCATCGTGATGACGGAGGGGTGGCGCGGATTGCCCGCCATCAGCTCCTCGGCGTAGCGCATCAGCATCTTGACCGGGCGCCCGGTGACGCGCGCCAGGTGATACGCGAGCGGCAGATCCATGAGCGAGCCCTTGCCCCCGAAGTCGCCGCCGATCGGCGTCAGGTTCACGCGGATCTGCTCGGGCGGCAGACGCAGGGCCTGCGACAGCAGTTCCTTGAGGCGAAAGGGCATCTTGTTCGACGCCCACACCTGGACCCGGCCGGCGTCGTCGATCGCCACGACCCCCGCGTGGGGTTCGAGATAGCCCTGGTGGTCGAGCTGGGTGCGGAAGGTGTGCTCCAGGATCCGATCGGCCTCGCGGAACCCGGCCTCCACGTCTCCCAGCTTGAAGCGAAGCACGGACTGGACGTTCGGGTGGGGCCGCTCGGCGGGGGCGCCCTCGTACGCGGCGGGGTTCTCGTGCAGGATCGGCGCGTCCGCTTGAATGGCCTCGATCGGATCGAACACGGCCGGCAGATCCTCGTACTCGACGTCGATGAGGGCGAGCGCCTCTTCCGCGATGTCCGGATCGACGGCGGCGACGACCGCGACCTTCTCGCCGATGAATCGCACGCGATCGCGCGCCAGCATCGGCATGTCGAACATGCGCCGGCCGACCAGGATGTTCGGCAGATCCTGGGCCGTAAGAACGGCCAGGACTCCGGCGAGGTCCCTGGCTCTGGACGTGTCGATCCGGAGAATTCGCGCGTGCGGCAATGGGCTCCGGAGGGCCTTGCCCCAGACCAGGCCCGGGAGAGTCACATCGCCGGAATAGCGAGCCTGGCCGCTGACCTTGCCGAGGCCCTCGAGCTTTCCGACGGGCTGTCCAACGATTCGGTGGGCCATCATCGCCTCCAAGTCGGGAGTGCCGCGAGAGTAGTCGGACGAACCGACAGGGTCAAGCGTCCGCGGTTGTGATATTCATGCGCTACTTCTCATGCCTCGCTTCGAGCGGCTCGACGCATCGACCCTCGGGTTTCCGGGAGGCGATCCCAGGGTTGCCGTGACCGTCCTGACCCCGCGGATCGTGCGGGTCGAGCTCACGCAGACCGGTCGAGAGGCGGCGCCATCGTACGTCGCCGAGCGCGAGCGGACGCCCGCGCCCTTCGAGGTCGTCGACGGTAACCCGCTCCGCATCGTGACGACGGACCTGAGGGTCGAGGTCGCGACCGCGCCGCTCCGGATCGCCTTGCTCGATTCACGCGACGACTGGTTGCTTCGCGAGCCGGCCGACGCGGGCATGGCCGCGGAGCCGGTGACCGACGGGTTGGGGCGGCGGCGCGTGCGCGCGAGCTTCGTGTTCTCGGGCGAGCAGCACTTCTACGGACTCGGCCAGGGCGGCGCCGCCTTCGACCGGCTGGGCGCCACCCGGCAGCTCTGGAACACGCACATCGGTCACGGCCCCGGCTCGGACATGGGCGTGCCGCTCCTCGTGTCGAGCCGCGGCTACGCGCTGTTCTTCGACAATCCCGGCGACGCCGTCGTTTCGGTGGGCCGCTCGGACGGCGGCGTGCGCATCGTCTACACCGCGGAGACCGGGAGGCTCGTCTGGTACTTCTTGCTGGGCGGCGACGTGCGCGGCGTGATGCGCGAGGCGGCGGAGCTGCTCGGCCGGCCGCCGATGCCGCCACGCTGGGCGCTCGGCTTTCTCCAGTCGACTCGCCACTTCGAAAACACGGCGGAGCTGCGACAGCTGGCCCGCACGCTTCGCGAGAAGCGAATCCCCTGCGACGCGCTGATCTATCTCTCGACCTACGGCGATGCCCTCGGGTGGAATCGCGGCGTGGGCCATCTCGAGCTCCAGCCCGGGCTGTGGTCGGATCCGGCGGCGCTCCTCGGGGAGATGCGCGCGCAGCACTTCGAGGTCATCACCCACGAGTACCCCGTGCTCCACGACGAGTCGCCGCTCTTCGCCGAGGCGGAATCGCGCGGCTATCTTCTCGACGCGGGCTACGAGCGCGCGAGCCCGACGGGGGCCAACTACCGGCAGGGGCAGCGCTACGTCGACTTCTCCAACCCGGCCGCCCGCGCCTGGTGGTGGTCGGCCCATCGCGAGCTCGTCCGGCTCGGCGTCGCCGGGTGGTGGCTCGACGGCGGCGAGGGTCCGCCGGCGGAGTCCACGCTGCACGGCGGCAGCGGAACGCTCCTGCACAACATCTACGATCGGTTCCGCCACGAGGCCTTCGCCGAGGGGGAGGCGCGTGATCGCCCCGACCAGCGCGTGTTCCTGCTCTGCCGGTCGGGGGCCGCGGGCATGCAGCGCTTCGGCGCTTCGTGCTGGTCCGGCGACATCAACAACGACTTCGCGACGCTGGAGGCGCAGATCCCGCTCGGTCTGAACACCGGCGTGTCGGGGGTCCCGTACTGGGGCACCGACGTGGGCGGCTTCTTCCATCCGATCCCGGAGACCGGCGAGCTCTACGCCCGCTGGTTCCAGCTCGGCGCCTTCAGCCCGATCTTCCGGTCGCACGGGTGGGTCTGGCGCGAGCACGTTCCCTGGGCGCACGGGAGCGAGGTCGAGGCGATCTGCCGCCGGTACGCCGAGCTGCGCTATCGACTGCTTCCCTACACGTACACGCTGGCCTGGCAGGCCCACACGCTGGGGCTGCCGCTGATGCGGCCGCTGGTCATGAGCTATCCCGACCGCGTGTGGAGCCTCGGCCACCAGTTCCTGTGGGGTGACGACCTGCTCGTGGCGCCGGTGACCCGCGCGGGCGCGACCGCGTGGCCGGTCTACCTGCCGGCGGGCGCCTGGTACGACTTCTGGACGTGCGCCCGTCACGAGGGCCCGGGCGGCTTCACGGTCGAGGCGCCGCTGGACCGGCTCCCGCTCTTCGTCCGCGCGGGCGCCATCGTGCCGATGGGGCCGGTCGTCCAGCACACGTCGGAGCGGCCGCTCGACGACGTCACCGTGCTGATCTATCCCGCCGGCGCCTCGCGCTTCGAGCTGTACGAGGACGATGGACGAACCAACGCCTACCGTCGCGGGCGTCACGCCCTGACCGTATTCGAATGCGCGACCGGGCCCGAGACCGTGACGGTGAGAATCGGCGACGCCGACGGAGACCGGTCGGTGATTCCCGCCGGCCGCCGCTACCTCTTGCGTGTGCGGCTGGATCGGCCGCGAGCCGTGACCGTGTCCGGGCGCGGCGAGCTCCCGCGGCTCGCCGGAGCCGATCAGAGCGGCGCGGGCTGGTGGGCCGACGGCGGCGGATTCGTCAGCGTCCGTCTTCCCGACCAGCCCGCGCCGCTCACGGTGACGCTCAGGACTTGAAGAACCAGGTCTCCGTGTGGGCGATGTGCGGGTTGTCGCTCACCGCGCTGTTCCAGAGCCGCGATGGGATGTTGCCCATGTTGGTCTTGATCACGCGCACGCCCTGAGACGCGGGCGAGTTCGATACCACCGGGATCAGCCACAGCTCGTCGAGCGCGATCTTCCAGACGTCCTTCGCGAGCCGGATGCGCTCCGCGTCCTTGACGCCGAACGACTTGCGGTACTTGTCCATCAGCTCGCGCATGCGCGGGGGCGGCGTCTTGCCCTTGGCGCCCGCGCTCGCGTACCAGACACCGTAGAGTGGCCCCAGCGGGTTGATGCTGTTGGCGGGAAAGATCAGCGGGAAGTGCCCGTGCATGTTGTCGGCGCCCCACTGGGTCTCGAAGTAGATCTGGTGCTCGTTGGCCTGTACCCGGGCAGTGGCCAGCCCGCGCTCCATCTCCTGGACCTCGCCGCGGACGCCGATCCTCTTCCACTGCTCGACGATCATCTCGGCGATCTGCGTGAATGGCAGGAACCCCACGTACGTGGTCAGGGAGAGCCGCAGGCGCCCTCCGCCGTCGGTGCGCAGGCGGTACCCGTCGCTGTCCTTCCTGGTGAGTCCGAGCTTGTCGAGCATCTCGTTGGCGCGTTTGACGTCGTACGCCGTGTGGAGCGCCTTGTATTCCTGGCCGGGGAAGTACAGGGTCCGCTCGCCGGGCGCGGCCGAGCCGGTCTGGCCGAGACCGAGCACGAAGGTCTCGTTGATCTGCCGGCGGTCGATACCGTGGGAGAGCGCGATGCGAAACTCGCGCGTGCCGAGCCACCTGGCGATCTCGGGATCCCTGTCGAAGCTCTGGTTGCAGAACAGCCCGACGTCCGCGCCTTGATCGGACGGATCGAGGTACACCCGGTAGCGGCCCTTCGGCTGGTTCTCGAGCAGCACCGGGAGCTTGCTGATGTCGATGTGCCGGGCCTGCGAATCGTACTCGCCGGCCACGGCGCGCAGGTTGATGACTTCCAGGTTTTCGCCGAGCGTCATGCGGATGCGGTCGATGTAGGGAAGCTGGTTACCGTCGGTGTCGACCCACACGCTGTAGGGATTGCGCTCCAGGATCCACGTCGGTGAGGTGATCGGCGAGACCGTCTTCCACGGCGTCACGACCGGAAGATCCGGATTGCGGCACGCGTCGTTCCGGTTCTTGAACAATGTCACCCACGTCTCGAACTTCAGCTCGGCGAGCTTCTTCGCCATGTCCTCTTTCGAGGCGTACTTCGGATGGAACTGCTTGAGGTAGTGAGCAGGCGCGAAGCCGCCGAGCCCCTCGCGGCCGAAGCGGGCATGGTGGCCGATGCCCCAGACGGACGCGAGCACGATCGGCAGCGCGTGATACGGCTCCGGCGCGAAGAACCGGATGGTCGTGTCGTCCACCTTCTCGAGGCTGATCGGCGTGCCGTTGATCGTCATCACCGTGAGCGGCACCGGGATCAGCTCCTGGTTCAGGTACATGTCCTGGTACCAGAACACGAAGTCGTCGGCGGTGAAGGGCGCGCCGTCGCTCCACCTCATTCCGCGGCGCAGCCAGAGCGTGGTCACTTTCCCGTCCGGGCTCACCTTCCAGTCCCGGGCGATGTTGGGAACGATCCGGGTGCCCGTGTAGTCCCAGTAGAGGAGCTTGTCGTTCTGCGCGGCGCGGTGGCCGTTGGAGGTGTCGAAGGGCCCGGTGAAGCCCCGGCGCCAGGTGCCGCCATACTTTCCGATCTCGCGGAGCGGCTTCACGACCAGCGGGTCCCGGCCGATGCGCTCCTGGACCGGCGGGAGCTTGCCGGCTTTGACCAGCTCGGCGAGCGCGGGAGCCTCCTTGAAGGTCTTGGGGAACCGGGCGGGATCGGTGATGACCTCCGCGCCCTCGAGCTTACCGATCAGGCTCGCGCCCAGCTTCGTCGGCTGCGCCGCGGCCCCGGGCGCAAAGACCGCCGGCCCCGCCGTCGTCGACGCGACGGTCAGAAGCCCGAGGCGCAGGATGGCCCGGCGTGACAGGGCCAGGGTCTGGTCGTCGTGGTCGCTCATGGGGACCCCCTTCGTGCTGCGTGACGTGCGAGGACCGTAGCCGGGAGGGCGGGCCGTGTCAAACGCCCCGGGCCCGCCGCCGCGGCCCGGCGGCTGTGCTACGCTACCCCGGCTCAAAGCGGGCAGACGCGCCGCACCCTCGGAGGCGTCGTGACGAACGCATCGGGCTCCGCCGTCGCGGAGCGCCTGTCGGTCGGGGAAGTCGAACTGGAAGTGCTGCGCCGGGGCGCGGGCCGGCCCGTCCTGGTCCTGCACGGCTTGCAGACCGTCGACCCGCGGGCGCGCTTTCTCGATCTGCTCGGCCGCACCGCCGAGATCATCGCGCCATCGCATCCCGGCTTCGGCCTCTCGCCGCGCCCCGCCGACTTCGAGACCGTGTACGACCTCGTGCACCTCTACCTGGAGGTCCTCGAGGCGCTCCCGTACGAGAAGGTGGCGCTGATGGGATTGTCCTTCGGGGGCTGGCTCGCCGCGGAAGTCGCCGTCAAATGCCGCCACCGGATCGACAAGCTCGTGCTCGTGGATGCGTTCGGCATCAAGGTCAGCGATCGCGAGACGCCGGACATCCTCGACGTCTTCAACACTTCGCCGCCGGAAGTGCTGCGCCGGAGCTGGCACGATGCCGGGCGGGCGCCTGATCCCAACGCGATGTCGGACGACGAGCTCGTCGTCCGCGCCCGCAACTGGGACGCGGCCTGCCTCTACGGCTGGCATCCTTATATGTACAATCCCCAGCTCAAGCGGTGGCTGCGCCGCATCACGGTTCCGACGCTCGTGCTGTGGGGCGCCAGCGACGGCATCGTGAAGCCGTCGTACGGCCGGGCCTACAGCGCGCTCATTCCGGGCTCGCGGTTCGAGGTGATCGAGGGGGCCGGGCATCATCCCGAGATCGAGCAGGCCGACGCCTTCGCCGGCGCGGTCGGCCGCTTCCTGGGTCGCTGACGGAGAGAGCCGATGGATGCCTGGTGGCAGTGCGAGGTCCCGTACCCGTTCGTTCCGCCGGACGTTCTCAACGCGGCGGACTCCGTCCGCGCCAGCCTGCCGAACCGGTACTGTGACCCGAAGATCGCCGCCGACCTGTTCGAGGAGGTCATCGACGAGTTCCTGCTGTGCGACGACCTCGGGATGAACGTGCTGGCGGTCGAGCATCACGCCGGCGTCAACTCGCTGCTCGGCGCCAACCCGCTGCTCGTCGGCATCCTGGCGCGCCAGACGCGCCAGGTCCGCATTCTGAGTCTCGGTACCCTGATCTCGCTGCGCAAGGATCCGGTCCGCGTCGCCGAGGAATACGCCACCGCCGACGTCATCTCGCGCGGGCGTCTCGAGATCGGCTTCGTGAAATCGGGCGGCTCCGAGATGGCGTCGAACAACGCCAACCCGGTGAACAACGTCGAGCGCTACTGGGAGGCGATCGACCTCATCAAGAAGGCGCTCTCCCACCAGGACGGGCCCTTCAGCTGGGAGGGCAAGCACTTCACGCACCGCCACGTGAACATCTGGCCGCGCCCCTGGCAGCAGCCGCATCCGCGGATGTGGTCGGCCACCGGCGATCCGGAGACCGCCGCCGAGGTGGGCCGTCGCGGCATGGTGCACGTGCTGGTCCTGCGCGGCCCCGAGGGGACGAAGCGGGCGTACGCGGCGCATCGCAAGGCGCGCGCCGAGGCCGGCCTGCCCAAGGTGACCACCGACAACTTCGCCTACGCGGCCTTTGTCTACGTCGGCGATACCGACGAGGAAGGCGTGCGCGTCGGGAGCAAGCTCCTCTGGTTCCTGCACACCAGCCTCAAGTCGGCGCCCCAGTACTCCCGCTTCCTGCCGGGCAACTCGCCGCCGCAGGCCGCGCCGCAGCTGTATCGCACGACGCCGCCGGCCGCCGCCGCGCCGGGTGCCGTCCTCACCGCCGGCCAGAACGCCGCGCGGCTCACGTCGATCACCGCGGAGCAGGCGATGGCGCAGGGCATCCTGTTCGTGGGCAATCCCGATTCGGTCTACCGGCAGGTGATGGACTTCTACGACAAGGTCGGCGGCTTCGGCCACCTGAGTCTGGTCGGCCGCTCGGGCTTCATGACCCACGCGGAGTCGGAGAAGAGCATCCGGCTCTTCTCGAAGGACGTGCTCCCGCGCCTGCGCGAAATCAAGCCCGTCACCGTCGACTGACCGACAGGAGCGAGCGATGTACGAAAGCTTCCGCCGTTTCGACGTCCAGACCAGCGACCCGCAAGTCTCGATTCACGGCGTGGTGGGCGGCGCGGGCCCGCCCCTGCTCCTGCTCCACGGCAATCCCCTGACGCACATCCACTGGCGCCTCATCGCGCCGCGGCTGGCGAGCGACTTCACCGTGGTCGCGACGGACCTGCGCGGCTACGGCGCCAGCGGCAAGCCCCGGGGCCTGGCGGACCACAGCAACTACTCGTTCCGGCGCATGGCGCAGGATCAGGTCGACGTCATGCGCCACCTCGGCTTCGAGCGGTTCATGGTGGCGGGCCACGACCGCGGCGCGCGCACGGGCTATCGCATGGCGCTCGATCATCCCGACGCCGTGCTCCGGTTCTGCCCCATCGACATCCTGCCCACGCATCACGTCTGGACCAACGTCAACCGCGCCTGGGCGCTCAACAGCTATCACTGGGCGTTCATGGCGCAGCCCTACGACTTCCCCGAGCGGCTGCTCGCCGGCAAGGAGGAGTACTACATCCGGCTCAAGCTCGGCTCCCAGGGAATGGGCAAGGGCGGGATCAGCGACGAGGCGCTCAGGGAGTACATCCGCTGCTGCACGCCCGAGAACATTCACGGCGTCTGCGAGGACTATCGCGCCGGCGCCACGATCGACTACGAGATGGACGCCGCGGATCTCGCGGCCGGCCGCCGCATCACCTGTCCGGTGCTGGTGATCGTCGGCGGCCAGAGCCACACCTCGAAGTTCTACAGCTACGAGGAGGCCTGGTCGCGCTACGTCACGAATCTGGTCGCCTGCGTCGCCTTGCCGTGCGGGCACTATCCCGCCGAGCAGGCGCCCAACGAGACGTACGACACGCTCGTCAAGTTCTTCCGGAGCTGAGCCGCCGGCCACTGGCTCGACGTCATGGCGTGCAATCGTCGCGCAGGCGCCCGGCGACGGCATCTATACTGCTGCGCGGAGAGAAGGCCATGACCGACATTCACGGTGATGCCGCGAGCCGCGAGGCGGGGCCGGATCGAGCGGGAGACGGCCTGCTCTCACCGGTCGCCTACACACGCGAGGACGAGTCGCCCGACGATCGCTTCTACTCGTTCCCCCGGCGCGTCGTCCACATCGACGACGGCGCCATCGCGGCGCTGGGGCGTCTGTACGCGGAGGTGCTGCCCACGGGAGGACGCCTGCTCGACTTGATGAGCAGCTGGCGCAGTCATCTCCCGTCGGGCTTCACGGCCCGCGAGGTCGTGGGGCTCGGACTGAACGCGGAAGAGATGGCGGACAACCCTCAGCTCACGAGCCACGTGGTCCACGACGTGAATCACCACCCGCGGCTCCCCTTCGGCTCCGGCGAGTTCGACGGCGCCATGTGCGCCGTCTCGATCCAGTACGTGATCCACCCGCTGCGGGTGTTCCGCGAAGTCCGCCGGGTGCTCAGGCCGGGATCGCCGCTCGTGGTGTCGTTCTCGAACCGGTGCTTCCCCACCAAGGCGGTCGCGGTCTGGCTCGATTCCACCGACCAGCATCACATGATGCTCGTGCGCTCCTACTTCGAGGCCGCCGGAGGATGGAAGGACCCAACGGTCGAGGACCGATCGCCCGGGGGCTCCAGCGATCCGCTCTACGCGGTGTGGAGCGTCACGACAAAGCTGCCTCCGGTCGGCGCGCCCGCAACGTAGCGCGCGTCGCCGCCGTGGCGCCGCGCGATCTGACGAACCAGCGCCAGCCCCAGCCCGGCCCCGGCGCGCTCGCCGCTGCCGGCAAATCGATGAAAGGGCTGGAACACCCCCTCGCGCTCGGCGTCGGGAATGCCGGGCCCGTGATCGCCGACGCGTAGCTCGGCCCCACTCCCGGCGCGGCTCACCCGCACCTCGACGGGCGGCGCGCCGTGCCGCCGAGCGTTCTCCAGGAGATTGCGGATCAGGCGTCGCAGCAGTCGAGGATCGCCGCGCACTGTCACCGGCTCGCCGGCCAGCTGCGCCTCCTCGTAGCGCGCGCACTCCTCACTCGCGAGCGCGAGCAGATCGACCTCCTCGTTCGCTCCCGGGTCGCCGATCGCGTCGAGGCGACTGGCCGTCAGAATCTCGTCGATCAAGGCGTCGAGCTCGACGATGTCCTGCTCGAGCTCGCGCTTGCGCCGGGGGTCGGCGTTCTCCTTCAGAAGCTCGACCGCCATGCGGATCCGGGCCAGCGGCGTACGCAGCTCGTGGGAGGCATTGGCCAGGAGCGACTTGTGGGCGCCGACCAGCTCCTCGATTCGCCCGGCGGCGCGGTTGAAGCTGCGGGCAAGCTGCGCCACCTCGT
>WNGN01014826.1_pt1 | contig 16643 bp, 19 predicted proteins | sample 5400561 | NCBI WGS metagenome assembly WNGN01 (sample SAMN13153379, study PRJNA577476) | soil metagenome | isolation source: 115 cm soil or saprolite under Garry oak tree replicate 2 | place: USA:California | collected 2016-06-15
CGAGGAAGGTGTCCGTGAGGATGATCACCGGCGTTCGGTACTTGACCGCGATGCGGACGGCTTCCACTGCGATGTTGAAGCAGCTGGCGGGCGTGTGAGGTGCCACGATCGGGATCGGAGACTCGCCGTGGCGGCCAAACATGGCCGGCAGGAGGTCGGCCGCTTCCGTTTTCGTGGGCATGCCCGTCGATGGGCCTGCCCGCATGACGTCGACGATGATCATCGGCAGCTCGAGCGCTACCGCCAGCCCGATGGTCTCCTGTTTGAGGTCCAGGCCGGGACCGCTGGTTCCGGTGACGCCCAGATGACCTCCGAAGGCCGCCCCCAACGCCGCCCCGGCGGCGGCGATCTCGTCCTCGGCCTGGAGGGTTCGAACGCCGAAGTTCTTGTGGCGGGACAGCTCGTGAAGGATCTCCGAGGCCGGCGTGATCGGATAGCTGGCATAGAAGATGGGCAGGCCGCTCGTCACGCTGGCCGCGATGAGCCCCCAGGCCAGCGCCGTGGTGCCGCTCGCGTTCCGATAGGTTCCGGGAGCGAGCGAGGCCTTCTTGACCTCATAGGTGTGGGCGAACACCTCGGTGGTCTCCCCGAAGTTGTAGCCGGCCTTGAACGCCGAGACGTTGGCTTCGAGGATCGCCGGCTTGCTCTTGAACTTCTCCTCGATCCACCGCAGGGTCACGTCAGTTGGACGCGAGTACATCCAGGAAAGCAGGCCGAGGGCGAACATGTTCTTCGCCCTCTCAGCTTCCTTCTTCGTGATGTCGATGCCCTCGGCAGCCCGAAGCGTGATCGAGGTCATCGGCACCTTGTAGACCTCGTAGCCGGCGAGCGAGCCGTCCTCGAGCGGATTGGAGCCGTAGCCGGCCTTCTCCAGGTTCCGGTCGAAGAAAGCGTCCTCGTTCGCGATCAGCGTGCCGCCCTTCTCCAGATCCCTGATGTTTGCCTTGAGGGCGGCGGGGTTCATGGCCACCAAGACGTTGGGAGCGTCTCCGGGGGTCACGATATCCCGCGAAGCGAAATGGATCTGAAAGGCGGAGACTCCGGCGAGGGTCCCGGCGGGCGCCCGGATCTCGGCAGGAAAGTCCGGGAGGGTGGCCAGGTCGTTCCCGAGGATCGCCGTGGCATTGGTGAAGCGATCGCCGGTCAACTGCATCCCATCGCCCGAGTCGCCGGCGAACCGGACGACGACGCGCTCCTTCTCCAGGACGGTCTTGGTGGTCATCTCGCTCCTAGGGAGGCGGTTAGCAAGCCGGTGGTGCCGTTCCGACTCAAGAGTACCGCGTTAGAGTCTGCGGCCGAGAAAGGAGGCTTCCGAAACGGCATGACGCTTACCATCGCTGCGTACCAGCACGGGATCTACCCACGCTCTGAAGACGTTGTCGCGGCCACCCGCGGGCTCGAGCGAGGGCGAACCAGCGCCGAGGAGGTCGAGGCGGCGTTCAGGGCCGACCGTGACGACTTCATCGAGGCCCAGCGGCAGGCGAGCCTCGACTATTTCTCCGACGGGTTGCTGCGCTGGCAGGACATCTTCCGGCCGCTGGTCAAGCTCTGCGGTGGCCTTGACGCGCGGACGCTCGTTCGCTGGTTCAACAACAACTCGTTCTTCCGGGCCCCGGTGGTCACCGGCGACCTGACCGTCTCCGGCCCGATCCCCGCCGAGATGGACCATGAGGACATGCCCGGGCCGAAGGTCGCGTCTCTCCCCTCCCCCTACCTGTTCTCCCGTGCGGCCCAGTCGGCGGACGACCGCAACCCCCTGATGCTGAGCCTGGCCCGGGAGGTGCTCCGGCCGGTCTGCGAGGGGCTCGCGAGCCGCGGATACGAGGTCATCCACCTCGAAGAGCCCTGGCTCCCCTATTTCGGCATCGACGGCGGCGACTGGGGAGAGTTCGAGAAGGCCATCCTGGAGATCCGCGAGGCGACGGCTGGCCTGACCCTGATCCTGCACGCCTACTTCGGGGACGCCGGACCCTACGTGGATCGGCTGCGAAAGCTCCCCGTTGATGCCGTGGGCGTGGACTTCGTCGAGACCGACGTCGAGGAGCTGGGGTCGAACTGGGAAATGGGCATCCTGGCAGGAGCACTCGACGGGCGCAGCTCACCGATCGAGTCCACCGACGGGACGGCGGCCTTCATCCGGCAGCTGGTGGAGACGGTGCAGCCCCCGTCCCTGTTCCTGTCATCCAACTGTGAGCTGGAGTTCCTGCCTCGTGACCTGGCACGGCAGAAGGTGCTGCGGCTGGGCGAGGTCAGGGCCCGAGTGAGGGAGCAGCTGGCATGAGCGACGACAGCAGATCCAACGACCTCACGTCCGCGCCGCTGCTCACCCACGAGGTGGGCTCGCTGGACAAGCCCGGCTGGCGTGTGAAGGCCTACGCGGGCAAGCCCGTCGACGATAACGACATCGCCGAGGCCCGGACGTGGGGTGAGCGCATCGGCGTCCCCGACCACGGGCAGCTGATCCAACTGCTGGAACGGTCGCCGCTCCAGACGAACCAGGAGAGGGAAGAGGTCAAGCAATGGGCCAGCCGTTACGCACTCCGCATGGAGGAGTCGGCTGGCCTGGACGTCGTCTACGACGGTGAGCAACAGCGATCGGAGATGTACGCCTGGGCCGTGGCGCACACCAATGGCTTCGAGTGGCGGGGGAGCGTGCGAGCTTTTGATAACAAGTACTACTCGAAGGCGGCGATGACCGGACCGATCTCGCTGAAGGAGGCTTACCACAACAGCGAGTTCTCGTTCCTGCAAGGTGTGGCCAAGGCCGACCTCAAAGTGCCGATCACCGGCGCCTACACGATCGCCGACTGGAGCTTCGACGAGCGATACTTCCAGGACCACGACATGAGTCACGCTCATGCCGCCCGAAAGGGGAAGCGGGCGGAGGCTCGCCGGCAGTTCATCCTGGACATAGCCCGGAACATGATCCGGCCGAACAACGAGGCCCTGATTGGCTTGGGGGCCAAGTGGATCCAGATCGACGAGCCAGGCGGCAGCACCGACCCGGACGAGCTGGACCTGTTCGCCCAGAGTTTCAACGAGAGCGTGGACGGCTTGCAGGGAGCGACGTTCTCGACCCATCTCTGCTTCTCCGACTACAACCTCTTCTTTCCGGGCATCGAGGCCATGACGGCATGTCGCCAGTTCTGTGTCGGGTTCGCCAACTACGACAGCAGAGAGGTCGGCGTCTCTGACGCGACCCGACCGGGATATGCGGTGATCAAGAAGTTTCGGGACCTTTCGTACAAGCCCTCATTGGGGCTGGGCGTCCTGGACATCCACACGGACTTCATTGAACCGCCCGAGCTCGTGCGGGACCGGATCCTCTACGCGGTGGACGTGTTCGGCGATCCGAGCCGGATCCAGGTGACCCCCGATTGCGGCCTGCGCACGAGGTCGTGGGACGTGGCCTACCGCAAGCTGGTGAACATGGCCGAGGGCACGCATCAGGCGAAGAAGGAACTCGGGCTGTAGCGATCCAAGCGGCGCCGGAAATCGCCTAGTGGAAGGAGTGCCCGCAGGCGCAGCTTCCCTGAGCCATCGGGTTGTCGATCGTGAACCCCGACTGTTCGAGCGTGTCGAGGAAGTCGACCTTCGCCTCACCCAGGTACGGTGCACTCATCCGGTCGACCACGATCCGGACCCCGAACTGTTCGGCGGCCGTGTCACCGTCGGAAACTTCGTCGTCCAGGTACATCGCGTACCGCAGCCCTGAGCACCCACCGGGTTGGACGGCCACCCGGAGCGCGATGTCCGAGCGCCCCTCTTCCTGGAGGAGCTCCTTGACCTTGCCTGCTGCTGATTCGGTGAGCGTGATCATCCGGTACTCCCGGTCGGGCTGGTTACACCGATTATAGCGTTGAGGTCGACATCTTCCCTTCTCTAGCTGAAGGACGGCTTCGCCATACGAGATCAGTCCTCTGCCTTGAAGTCCGCGACCTCGCCCCCCGACGACCGCACGAGCTCACCGGGAAGGATTGGGAACACGGCGTCCGGGGTTCCCGCCGCAGCCCACAGGAGGTCATGGGAGAGCAGGTCCCGATCCACCAGCACACGGAGGGCGCTCGCATGAGCGAAGGGCGGGGTCCCTCCGATGGCGAACCCGGTCGCGTCGCGAGCCTCTTCTGCGGTTGCCTTGCGGATCTCACCGGCGCCGACGAGGGCGGCCAGGCGGGTTGGGTCCGCCCGGTTCGATCCCGAGGTGAGGGCGAGGAATGGGCGGCCGTCGGCCACGAACACAAGCGACTTCACGATCTGGCCGATCTCACATCCGATGGCACGGGCCGCATCCTGGGCGGTCCTGGTCCCCTGCGGGAACCGCCGGACCTCAAGGGAGAGTCCTTCCTGCCTGGCCGCCTGTTCGAAGCGATCAATCGCCTTGGCCACGGATCCCCTCCCGAAGGAACGCCTCTGCCGCCTCGGCGGCTAGGTCCTCGAGCAGCGCTCTGGGTCGCTCCAGCGCCGCTGCCATGCCGAATCGCTCAGCGAGGCTAAGGACCCTGACCCCTCGCGGAGAGATGACCCCCACTCCGCACAGAACGACGACCGGCACTGCGAACTCGGCGGCTGCCCGGAGGACCCCTTCAGGAACCTTCCCGTGCAGGGACTGCTCGTCGAAGCGCCCTTCGCCGGTGATCAGCAGATCCTTCTCCGCCAACCGTTCCCGCAGCCCTACCGCTTCCATCACGACATCGACGCCGGGCCGCAGCCTGGCCCCCAGGAAGGCGATCAGTCCCGCTCCGAGCCCTCCTGCCGCTCCACCACCCCGCACGTCCCGCACATCAATCCCGATGTCGTGGTGAACGATCGCCGCGAAGTGACGGAGCGCCCTGTCCAGCAGGACCACATCCTCCGGACTCGCGCCCTTCTGAGGCCCATACACGAAGGACGCTCCGGTGGGGCCCACCAGCGGGTTGTCCACGTCGCTGGCCACGACCACGTTCATGGCCCGAACGGCAGGATCCAGGGCCGACATGTCGATCCGCGAAAGCCTCATCAGCGCGGCGCCTCCGGGCGCGAGATCCTTGCCCTGTTCATCGTGCAAGCCGATCCCGAGCGCCTGGGCCATCCCCGCCCCCGCGTCGTTCGTGGCACTTCCCCCGATGCACACCAGGATGCGTCGCACGCCTCGCCGGGCCGCCGCCAGGATCAACTCGCCGGTTCCTCGCGTGGTCGCCCGCATCGGATCGCGACGGCTGGGCACCAGCGCGAGGCCGGATGCGCGAGCCATCTCGATCACCCCGGTGGCGCCCTCTCCTGCCCGGACGATCCCGTACTCCGCATGAACCGGCTCGCCGAGCGGTCCCGTCACCGTGTCTCCGAAGCGCTCACCGCCCAGCGATGCCACCAGGGCGTCCAGCGAGCCCTCACCGCCGTCGGCCATGGCGATGGCCTCGACGACCGCGTCTGGGATGGCACGACGAACGCCGGCCGCGATGGCGTCGGCGGCCTGCGCTGCGGTGAGGGTGCCCTTGAACTTGTCGGGCGCAACCAGGACTCGCACGGCGCAGAGGGTACAATCCCGCCCGCCCATGACGTTGGACCGAATATGGCTGTTGGCTACGGCCCGGGCCGAACGTGACGCCCTGGGGCGCACCATCCAGTACACGCCCCCGGAAGCCTGGGACGCGGATGGCGTCTCTCCGGGGTGGCGGACCAGGGACATCGTGGGCCATCTCGCTGCCGGCGAGGTGGCCGCCGCCGCCGTGGTGGGTGGGGAGGTCCCGGCCGAGCTCGAGGAGTTCATGAAGTCCCGAGGGGGCGCGCCGATGGCCCTGGACGAGTTCAACGATTGGACCGTCCAGCGCCGATCGAACCAGCCGCTCTTTTCCGTGATCCGCGAGTGGGGAGCCGCCGCCGACCTTTTCCTCGCGCGGTCGGCTGCGATCACGCAGCAGGAATGGACGTCCCGAAAAGTCCTCTGGATGGCCGGTGAGATCGGGGTCAGCTACCTGATCCAATCGCGGGTGATGGAGTGGTATCTGCACGGCGAGGACATCCTGGTGACAGGGGGCAACCCGCCCAGGCTCGAGCACCCTCCCATCTTCTGTGTGAACGACCTCGCCGTCCGGATGATCCCGTACGCTCTGGCCCTGGCCGGACTGTCGTTCCCCGGGCGCTCCGTCCGCGTCGAGCTCGAGGGAGTGGGCGAGGGGTCCTGGCATCGCGGCCTGGCCGCCCGGGAGACCCCGCCGCCGGACAAGGCGCCGGACGCGCTGATCGAGGGGCGAGGGCATGCCTTCTGCTTGGTGGCCGGACGGCGGGCATCGGCCAACGACTACCTGGCCGAGGGCGTCCTGCAGACGGGCGGCGACGACGAGCTGGCGGAGACGGTTCTCCGGCACCTCCGGGCGTTCGCCGCCTGAGGAAGGCTGAAATCCCAGCTCATCCGTACTACCTGCGTGGTCGTCATCGGACGTAGGCTTGCCCGCATGCGGCGAGACGAACGGGCCGATTCCGAGCTGATCCGGGCGTTCATAGCCCGGGAGACGGTCGCTGCCGAGGAGCTGTACTCGCGGTTCGCCCCTCGCGTGTTCGGGCTCGGGATGGTGATGCTGGGGAACGGCGCCCAGGCGGAGGATCTGGTGCAGGACACGTTCGTGAAGGTGTGGCGCAAGGCCGGCTCGTACGACTCGTCGCGCGGGTCGCACCAGGACCCGAAGAGCAGGCGGAGACCCGCGACCTGGCGGACCGGGCCCGCAAGGCGATGGCCGGACTGTCCTCGGGGCAGCGGGCGGCCCTCGAGCTTGCGTACTTCCAAGGAAAGACCAGCGCCGAGGTTGCCGAACTCGAAGGCATCCCCGTCGGGACGGCGAAGACGCGGATCCGAACCGCCCTGGTGAAGCTCCGAGAGGCCCTGGAGGTCCAACATGAACTGTGAGGAGGTCCGGGCACAGCTGCCGGACTACACGTTGGGCACGCTCTCCGAGACGGAGATGGCCACGCTACGCCGCCACCTCCGGGCCTGCTCGGGCTGCCGCACGGAGGCCAGGATCCTCGACGAGGGCGTGGCCATGTTCGCCGGAGCAGCACACGCCATGGAGCCACCTGTCGACCTCAAGCCGCGGGTGATGGCGGTGCTTGCCGAGGAGTGGACGGAGACGCCGGCGCCCCGATTCCACCGAGCGAGACCCTTCTTCCGCTGGCCGGCACTGGCAGCCGCCGTCGTCCTCCTTGCGGGTGCGCTGGTGTGGGGAAGCGTGGCGCAGGCCAACGCCCACCGGTTCCAGATGGACGCGGCGAGCTATCAGGGGTTCCTCCACGCGCTGGGAGGCCGGGACGTCCGGGTCGCCACCCTCGTCCAGCGAAGCGACGTCGTCGTCGACGGATCGGCCGTGCTCTACGACTCGGACAAGGGCCAGAGCTGGGTCCTGGTGATGGCTCGGGTTCCCGGGTACACCGGAGAGTTGCAGGTCTCCCTGTCATCCCGCGACGGACACTCGATCTCGCTGCAGCCTCTTCGCATCGACGGGGAAGGAGACGGATCCACCTGGCTGGTCACGTCCGCGGACATCTCCCGGTTCGCGACGGTGTCGATCTCGCTCCCCGCCGGCCAGGTCATCGCCACCGGCACCGGCATGGAGCCCTGAGCTCACCGCTCACCTCCTCACGAGCAGCCTGCCGATCGCCCTTGGCTCGGCACCGAACCGGTACTTGTACTCGAGGTCACCCTTCAGCAGGTCGAAGGTCCGATATCCGAGCCGGATAGATCGCTCGATCAGCTCGGCCATCAGGACCATGCCCGGGCTCACCGAGCGCCGGCTCCGATCGAAGGCCGAGTTATAGAGCGAGAAGGTGTCTTTGTAGGCGAATCCGATCGCTCCAGCCACCTGCTCTCCGCCGGCCTCGAGGAAGGCCATCTGGAAGTCCTGCTGAGGGAGGAACGCCTCCGCCAGTCGGCGGAAGAAGATCTCCATTCCCGCGCGCATGAATTTCCCCTTCGGCCCGGGGCTGGCCCGGTGCAGCTCTAGGAAACGGTCCAGCTCCCAGGTCATCGTCGGCGCAGATGCCACGGTGACGGTGTACGCCCCTGCCACTTCGATCAGGCGCCGTCGCTTCCGCCGGATCTCGTGGCGGAGCTTCGGGGTGAGTCCACCCAGATACTCCTCATTGCTTGCCGGCAGGGACAGCCTCGGGGCGATCCCGTCCTCAGCCCGCTGGACGCGCAGATCCAAAGACGCCGCCGCCTTCGCCATGGCCGCATACCAGCAGGAGTCCAGCGGCAACCCCCGCAGATCGGCCCCCCGCCACCCGACCTGGGCCGTGACCGCGGCGAGGATGCTCGTCGCCGCTTCTTCCTCAAGCCCCGGGAGCGACACGGGGCCCATATAGTCGGTCACGTCGAATCCACCGAGGAACCGCAGGGACCCTTCGACGACCTCGAACGCGCACGCCGCCACGATCTGGTTCCCATCCGAGCCACGGACCAGCACGAGCGAACCGGTCCCGAACTCCTCCCACCACAGCTTCAGGTACGCGGGGGTGTGGAAGAACGTGCCGGAAGGATCCGCCGCGACCACGTGGCTCCAGTCGAGCGCCCGGAACGCCGTGGGGTCCTCGGTCAGCTCGACCTGCATCGCCGGTGTGGCAACCGGTCCTTCGATCCGGCTATTCCGAACGCTCCAGGACGAACAGCGTGTGGTGGTACGTCATGAGCGTCGGCCATTTCGGGCGATAGCTCTCGACGTGGACGGGCTCCAGATCGTGTTCGAGGAACAGGTCCGTCCACTCCCGGACGCTTCGGAACGTGAGGGGGGTGGGGACGCCGTGTCGGAGGTTCAAGACCTTGTCCCAGAAGACGTTGCAGAACAGGTCGATCCGGCCCATGGGCGTGTCCTCGAGGACGATCACCCGCCTCCGAGCCAGGCGAGCCGTCTCGGCCACGATCTTCCCGTGTGCCTCGTACGCGTTGTGGTGAAGAGCGAACAAGAGGAGGACCGCGTCGAAGGACTGGTCCTGCGCAGGAACGCGGAAGGGATCGGCCATCATGATGAACGGCACTTCCTTCCGGCGGTTCCGGTATTCGACGAGGTCGGCTCCGGTCGGTGCGACCCCGACGCGCTCGGCCAACCAGCGACTGAGCAGCCCGGTGCCGCTTCCATAGTCGAGAACCCGGTCGCCGGGCCGGAGGTGCGGAGCGACTCGCGCTCCCATTTCGTTGTCGCGAAGGAACATCAGGGACAGTATTGCCGGGCTAGGCGTCTCGCGCGCCGGTCACTGCCTCCTGGAAGGCATCCCAGGCAAGCACAGCGCACTTGATCCTGACTGGATATTTGACGACCCCCTTGAGCGCGACCAGGTCGCCCAGAGATTCCTCGTCGGGCTCGACGGCGCCCTCCATCATCCCCCGGAAGTCCTTGGCCAGCCGCATCGCGTCATCCACGCCTCGCCCGGTGACGGCCTCGGTCAGCATCGACGCGCTGGCCTGACTGATCGAGCAGCCGGAACCTTCGAACGTGACCTCGGCCATGCGCCCGTCGTTCAGATGCGCGTGGATCGTGATCTGGTCACCGCACAGCGGGTTGTTCTGGGCGCAGGAAAGCTCTGCCCCCGGGAGGTCGCGTTTGTTCCTCGGGTTTTTGTAATGGTCGAGGATGACCTCCTTGTACAGCTCCTCAAGCGCCAAAGATCGCCTCCGCTCTGCCCAGCGCGCTCACCAGCGCGTCCACTTCGCCCAGCGTGTTGTAAATGTAGAAGGAAGCACGGGCGGTCGCGGGAACGCCCAGCACCCGCATCAGCGGTTGGGCGCAGTGGTGCCCCGCCCGGATGCAGACCCCCTCCTGGTCCAGGATCTGCGCCAGGTCGTGTGGGTGGATGTCCCGGAACCAGAACGAGACTGCTCCCCCTCGCAGCTCCACGTCGGTGGGCCCGAATACGGTTGCTCCGATCTCCGAAAGCCGGGCGAGAGCGTATGCCGTCATCTCCTTCTCGTGCCGGCGAACCGCTTCCATTCCCAGCCCTTCGAGGTACTCGATGGCGGCCGCAAGGCCGATCTCCTCAGCGATGTTCATCGTCCCCGCCTCGAACTTCCAAGGAGGTTGCTTGAAGGTCGAGTGGTCCGGGTAGACCTCCAGGATCATCTCGCCGCCTCCCAGGAAGGGGTCCATCCGTTCCAGGAGCTCGCGCCGTGCGTACAGGCCACCCGATGCCGTAGGCCCGAGCATCTTGTGCCCCGAGATCGTCAGGAAGTCGATGTCCAGGTCCGAGACGTCAACCGACGAGTGAGGTACCAGCTGGGCACCATCGACAAGAGGTCGAGAGTGCCGTCCTCAGCCAGAGGGATGAACCTGAGGGCGGCCCCCGAGGCCTGCGCGGCGAATTGCCAGGGCACCAGATTGGAGTGGTGCTCGACCTCGCTCAACAGGATTTCGTCGCCTTCTCGCAAGAATTTTCTGGCGAACCCGTGGGCGACGAGGTTCGTCGACTCGGTCGTCCCGCGATTGAATACCACGCACTCGGGCTCTGGCGCGCCGATGAACCCGGCGAGCTTCGCCCGCGCGGCTTCGAACATCGCCGTGGCCTCCTCGGAGAGCGAGTACACACCGCGGTAGAGGTTGGCGTTGTGCCGCTCGTAGAAGGCGGTGATGCGGTCGATGACCTGGCGCGGCTTCTGGCTGGTGTTCGAGCTGTCCAGATACACGAGTGGCTTGCCGTGCACCTGCCGCTCCAGGATCGGGAAATCCTTGCGGATCCGCTCCACGTCGAGTGCGGTGGGCTTGCCCTCCAGGACCTTGGACATCGCGATCACCCTTTTGAAGGAGAACGGTTCCCTACTCCCCTGCCCCGCCCGGCTCCACACCGAGCTCCTTTCCCAGCCCTTCGTATCCTTTCCGCTCGAGCTCTGGGGCCAGCTCGGGGCCGCCAGAGAGCACGATCCTGCCATCCATCATGACGTGGATCCGGTCGGGGGTGATGTAATCCAGGATCCGCTGATAGTGCGTGATCAGCAGGATCCCCAGGTCCGGCCCGATGAGCTGCTGCACGCCGGTGGCCACCGCCTTTAACGAGTCGATGTCCAGGCCGGAGTCGGTCTCGTCGAGGATGGCTATCTCTGGCTCCAGGACCGCGAGCTGTAACACCTCGTTCTTCTTCTTCTCCCCGCCGGAGAAGCCCTGGTTCACGTAGCGGGCCACCATGGCGTCCTCCACGCCGAGTAGCGCCATCTTCTCCTTCAGCCGTTTATGGAAGGCGAGCGCCGAGATTTGTTCGCCCTTGATCGCCTTGTAGGCCGATCGGAGGAAATTGACCACCGACACCCCCGGGATCTCGGTCGGGTACTGGAAGGCGAGGAACAGACCAAGCTGGGCCCGCTGGTCGGGCTTGAGCGAGGTGATGTCCTGGTCCCGGAAGCGGATCTCACCTCGCCCTGGGCGACGGCCAGGTCGATGCCCCGCAGGATCTCCTTGCCCTCGACCTCGGCCCGGAGTCCCCGGATCTCCAGGGTCGTGGTGCCCGTCCGCTCGATCTCCTCCGCCGTTCGCACCATCAGGCCTCCAACTCGATCAGGATCGCATCGCCCTCGACCTTCACCGGGAACGTCCGTACCGGGAGCGTCGCCGGGAGCGAGCGCGGCCGGCCGCTGCGCAGGTCGAACACCGACCCGTGCCGTGGGCATTCGATCGTCTCGTCGTCCAGGTCGACCTCGCCCTCGGACAACGACGCCTCGGCGTGGGAGCAGATGTCGTCCACTCCGAGGAACATCCCGTTGCCGAGGTTCGCCACGGCGACCCCGACCCCGTTCGCATCGAAGCGGCGAACCTCGCCCTCCGGGATGGTCGTCGTCTTCCCGATCTCCATGAGCACGCTCAGCTCCCCTCTTCCAGTCGACGAGCGATCGCTCTCTCCAGGCCGAGCCGAATCTCCGGAATGGTGACCCGGTCCAGCACCTCCTGGAAGAAGCCGAGCACGACCAGCCGCTGCGCCTCCTCGAGAGGGATCCCGCGACTCTGGATGTAGAACAGAGTGTCGTCGTCGACGGGGCCGACGCTGGCCGCGTGCCCGCATCGGACCGGGTCATTCGACAGGATCTCGAGGTTCGGGATGGAGTCGGCCTTCGCCTGATCGGACAGCAGGACGTTCCGGTTCGTCTGGTAGGCGTTGCACTTGTGCGCGCCCGCACGGATGGTCACCGTTCCTGAGTAGATCGTCCTCGACCGGTCCCGCAGGGCACCTTTGTAGAGCAGATCGCTCGAGGTCTGCGATCCCACATGGTCCTGAATCGACCGATGGTCGAAGTGCTGGTCCCCGTGGGCGAAGTAGACACCAAGCATCTCACTGGAGCCGCCGTCTCCGGTAAGGACGCTCTCCACTTCGGCGCGCGAAAGGCTGGCACCGAAGGCAACCCCGAGCGAACGGATGGTCGCATCCCGTCCGACGAGTGCGCGCTGCACCGCCAGGTGCGTGACGCCGCTCCCCCATTCCTGTTGGGACACGTATCGGATGCGAGCGTTCGCCCCCGCGTAGATCTCGACCACGGCGTCGGAGAGAACCCGGCCGAGGTCCGGCGACGCGTACCGGTCGATGTGGGTGAGCTCGGACCCCTCGCCGGCGACGACAACGGTGTGCGGGAACACGGCCAAGCCGTCGCGGTCGACGTACGTTAGAGTCTGCAGTGGCAGTTCGACCCGGACGCCGGGAGGCACGTAGACGAAGGTCCCACCCGTCCGGAACGCTCCGTGCAACGCGGTGAACCGGGTCCGAACCGTCGGGACGGCCTCGTGCAGGTACGGCTCGATGAGCTCGGGATGATCTCGGACCGCGTCCTCGATGCTCTCAAAGCGTACGCCTTCTCGGCCGAGGGCCGGATCGAGGTTCGCGATGACCACCGTGGAATTGTGCTGGATGGCGAGGCCGCTCCGGCCTCCCACTTCGCCCGCGGCGGCGAGGATCTCGTGCGACACATCATCGAGGCTCGCCGCCTTGGGCTCCTCGCCGACGTGGACGAACGCGGAGAGATCGAGCTCGCGCAGGTCTGTGTACCGCCACTCCTCGGTTTCCGGCGAGGGCACGGGCATGGCAGAGAACTGGTCGAAGGCCAGATCGCGGAGCCCGCGAACGAAGCCGGCTTCGTCCTTTCGGCTCAGCTCGTCGAGGGTCTCTTTCGTGAAACCTGCCGTGATCGTCGTCTCAGCCATGCGGACCGGCTATCCGATCGCGCCTTCCATCTGCAGCTCGATCAGCCGGTTCAGCTCAACCGCGTACTCCATGGGCAGCTCGCGGGTGATCGGCTCGATGAACCCGTTGACCACCATTGCCGTCGCTTCGGCTTCCGACAGGCCCCGGCTCATCAAGTAGAAGAGCTGATCCTCGCCCACCCGCGAGACCGTGGCCTCATGACCCAGGCTGGCGGTCTGTTCCTCGACCTCGACATATGGATAGGTGTCCGAGCGCGACTGCTCGTCCAGGATCAGCGCGTCGCAACGAACGATGGACTTCGCGTGATGGGCCTCGGGCTCCACCCGGACCAAACCCCGGTATCCCGTACGGCCGCCACCCTTGCTCACCGACTTCGACGTGATCACCGAGGACGTGTACGGCGCCGCATGGATCGCCTTCCCGCCGGCGTCGGTGTGCATGCCCGGACCGGCGTACGCGACCGAGAGCACTTCACCGCGCGCGCCCTTTCCGAGCAGATAGATCGAAGGGTATTTCATCGTCACCTTCGACCCGATGTTTCCGTCGATCCACTCCATCACCGCGTCCTCGTAGGCTGCCGCGCGCTTGGTCACCAGGTTGTAGACGTTCGTCGACCAGTTCTGGATGGTCGTGTACCGCACGCGCGCGCCGGGCTTGACGATGATCTCGACCACCGCCGAGTGCAGGCTGTCGCTGGTGTAGATGGGCGCGCTGCACCCCTCGACGTAGTGCACGTAGCTGCCCGGCTCGGCGATGATGAGCGTCCGCTCGAACTGGCCCATGTTCTCCGCGTTGATCCGGAAGTAGGCTTGCAGCGGAATGTCCACCTGGACGCCCTCGGGCACGTAGACGAACGAACCACCCGACCACACCGCCGAGTTCAGCGAGGCGAACTTGTTGTCGTTGGGCGGGATGATCGTGCCGAAGTACTGCTTGACGATGTCCGGGTGCTCCCTCAGAGCAGAGTCCATGTCCGTGAAGATCACGCCGATCGAGTCGAGCTCTGCCTTGATCTTGTGGTAGACGACTTCGGACTCGTACTGGGCGCTGACGCCCCCCAGGTACTTCTTCTCGGCCTCGGGGATGCCCAGCTTGTCCCAGGTCCCCTTGATGTCCTCGGGAAGGTCCTCCCAGTTGGCGGCCTGCTTCTCGGTGGACCGGATGAAGTAGAAGATGTTGTCGAAATCGATCTCGGACAGGTCGGCGCCCCACCACGGCATGGGCCTGGCCTCGAAGTGCTTCAGGGCCTTCAGCCGGAATTTCCGCATCCATTCAGGCTCGGACTTCATGTGGGAGATCTCCTGGACGATCTCCTCGTTCAAACCCCTCTTCGGGGTGAACACGGAATGCGCCGGGTCGCTCCAACCGAAGCGGTAGCCCTTGGTCAGCTCTTTGAGGTGTTCTTCCTGAGTGATCGCCATCTCGAAGCCAGTCTACACCTCGGTCAGGACCAAGCCCACTCGCCTAGTCGGATTCAAACGCCCAGGTCAGCGGCTACTTCTCGACGGGGACCCCCACGAGGGACCCGTACTCGGTCCACGACCCATCGTAGTTCTTGATTCCGTCATACCCGAGGAGCTCGGTGAGCGCGAACCACGTGTGGGATGAACGCTCTCCGATCCGGCAGTAGGCGATCACGCTCTGGTCCCCCGTGATCCCTTCGGCCTCGTACAGCGCCTTCAGCTCGTCGGCCGACTTGAACGTGCCGTCTTCGCGTGCGGCCTTCGCCCACGGGATGTTCGCCGCTCCGGGGATGTGCCCGGGGACCTGAGCCTGTTCCTGGGGGAGGTGGTCGGGAGCCAGCTTCTCGCCCCGGTACTCCTCGGGCGATCGGACGTCCACGAAAGCTCCTCCGTCCTTCACGCGAGCCAACACTTCGTCGCGGAATGCCCGGATCCCATCGTTGATCCGCCCGCTCACTCGGAGCTCGGTCGTGGCGTGTGAGGGAACGTCCATGGAGAGCGACCGGCTCTCCAGCTCCCACTTCTTACGGCCTCCGTTCAGGAGCTTCACGTTTCCGAAGCCCAGGTAACGCAGGAGCCAGTAGGCGTAGGCAGCGAACCAGTTGTTGTTGCCCCCATAGAGGACGACGGTGGTCTCAGGCCCCACTCCGGCCTGCTGCAGCAGCTTGGACAGCCCGCCCTGGTCGATGTAGTCACGGCCGACGGGCGCGTGAAGATCGACGCTCCAGTTCCATCCCACGGCACCGGGGATGTGGCCCTTCTGGTAGGCGGTCGTGTCCTCGTCGACCTCGATGACCCGGATGGCGGGGTCCTCGAGATTCTCCTCCAGCCACTCGGTGTCGACCAGCGTGTTCGGGTTTGCGTAGTCGGTCATTGCTCCCTCCCGTCTCAGCCATGGCCCGGCTTCGGGCGCGATTCCGATTAATTCGGTAGGAATCATGCCCCAAGCAGGCTCGCAAACGCAACTGCTTTGGGTGGGCAGGTTCGTCCTAGAAGAAGCCCAGCGCCGCCTTCGCCTCGTCCGACATCATCTCGGGGGTCCACGGCGGACGAAGGACCATCTCCGCGTTCACTTGCTCGACACCCGGGACCCGAGCCAGGAACTGCTTGATCTCGGCTTCGATGAGCGGGCCGATGGGACATCCCATCGTGGTGAGCGTGTACGTGATGTGGACGGTGTCGCCTTCGATGTCCACGCCGTACACGAGCCCGAGATCGACGATGTTGATGCCGAGCTCCGGATCATGGACGTTTCGGAGCGCCTCCAGCACCTGCTCCCGGACCCCATCGGATCCAGCCGGAGGATCCAGCCCCTGTTCGACGATTGGTTCGATCGCTTCGTTCAACTTTCACCTCGCCGGGTCTATTCTAGGGGCCCGGCCGGCAGCCCGCCTCGACGACCGGTCTGTGGACCTGGAGCGAGCGAGTTGCCATGCGGGTACTGATCGTCGACGACCACCCGGTGACCCGGGATGGACTTCGTTCCGCGCTCTCCACCTCCGATGAGATCGAGATCGTCGGGGAAGCCACGAATGGACCGGACGCGGTGAAGGCGGCGAAGGATCTGGTGCCCGACATCGTCTTCATGGACGTCCGAATGCCGGGAATGGACGGGATCGAGGCCACGAAGGCCATCCGGGAGAACGACCCCAATGCGAAGGTCATCCTGTTCACGGTGGAGGAGTCCAGTGCCTTGATCCACGCCGCGAAGCTCGCGTGCGAGGGCAAGGCCGTGATCCACCCCGTGCTCACGATGAAGTTCATCCAGGAAGCCGAGTTCGTGCACCAGCCGCATCCGGACGTTCCGCTCTCGCCGCGCGAGCTGCAGATCCTGCAGATGGTCGCCAACGGGGCCACCACGAAGGAGGTCGCGCACGATCTCGGGATCTCACCGCACACGGTGAAGACCCACCTCGAGCGCCTCTACGAGAAGCTGGGGGCGAATGACCGGGCCGAAGCCGTCGCCATCGCCATGCGCAAGGGCTTGGTCGACTAGGTGTAGTTCCTCAACACGTTGTTCAAGAAGTGAGAGCCTCACTGCTCGTC
>WNGN01005719.1_pt1 | contig 16630 bp, 22 predicted proteins | sample 5400561 | NCBI WGS metagenome assembly WNGN01 (sample SAMN13153379, study PRJNA577476) | soil metagenome | isolation source: 115 cm soil or saprolite under Garry oak tree replicate 2 | place: USA:California | collected 2016-06-15
TACCTATTAAGCCCTTTTTTGACAGGTATGTGTCAACTGCGAAGATTGCTAAAGGTCCGTGAGAAGGCGGATAGGCGAGGAGTCACAAAAAAAAACTGTTCAAATCTTCACATGTCGCAGGTGAAAAGTTTCGCCGGGTTCAAGGCCGTTTGACAAAGAACACTAGTCATTCTCGCATTTGTCCAAGTTTAGCCCGAGAGTATCAGGGTGTTAGTGCTCAGGGAGCATAGAGCCGAGCCCTAGAAGAAGCTTCATGCCAAGTCCGGGAACGAGGCTGGTCAAAAGGGCCGAAGACGGGCCGAGGATAGATAGGGAAGAATTCGATCAGGTAGTCAAAACTTCGATCCTTGAAAGTATTTCGAATGATAGGGGAGGATTACCTGGACCTATTCCTCACTTTCGTTCAGCGGAAAGACGGTATCAGGACTCTCGACTCCGCGAGCCTCCAAGAAGTGGAAGTCGCCATCGACTCCCTCTTCGCGCGGTTCGCAATTGCCATCAAACACGTCATAATGTTCCGTATTTGTGCAACCCTGAGACTTGAACCCCCAAAACTCCTAAAAAACCTAGAGTGGACGATCCAAGAACTCCGTTCATCATGCTGGTAAGGTTCATGGTGATCAAAATCGGACGGGAGGACTCAATGCTTTCTTCACGGCCTTCCTGTCTCTCAACAAGTAATGGGTTGAGTGCCTCGTTTTGACATTGACCTTGCTTACACCCTCGATTACGAGTCTCATCAACTTTGTCGAGTGCACCTCAACGTCACTCCACTGCCAGCCCCGATAGTTCAGCTCACCATCTCCTGATTCCTCATGAACTAGGGCAAGTCTCAGAGTCTTCTGATGCTCCGGGAAGCGTTCCAAGAAAGCTCGCACCTTACCTTCCTCTGAGCCATAGTCCAGAAGCTGAACCGACGCGATATACTGTGTTAGTATCTCTCTTTCCCTTTGAAGAAAGAACTGAATGCGATCGATATTTAAACAGTTGAACTACAACCGGTTGCATTTGTAGCGGACTAGGACACAGTTGGGCAGGTCTCTCCTAGATCTATTAGGAAAAAACGCTTATACGGACTTTCTGCGCAAATTCTCCTCGTCTTGTAACAGCTTGACAGAAATTACTGCCACTCGTGCTCCGTGCTCCAAGTCTGTCGTCAGAAGCTTTCCACTCGACGAGGATGTTGACAAGTCTCTGCACAAATACGCCTTGCAGGAGGGGATCAGCATCAACTCCCTTGTCAATAGGGGCTCCGAAGATATGTTCTCTGGGACATTAACGCTTCCCGGTTCGGCGGCGTCACCTTAGCTGGTGCCAGTCTCACGAGAATCATGAACTGTCTCTCCGATGATGAAGTTCGAGAGTACACACAGTGGGTTGCCGACAACTCGGTGAGAGACTTCGTCACCTTCTTCTTCGGGGAGGTCACCCTTCACACACTCCTGAAAGGACTGAAACTTCTGGCGGACTACGGAGGCCACTTCGAGTACGAGGAATCAACGAGTGGCGACGTCAAGACTGTCGTCCTTAAACACGGGAGAGGGATCAAATGGTCAATCCACCCCGGAGAATGGGTACGACTCGCGGTCGAAAAACTTCTTGGGTTGAAGGTTGAGACAGAGAGGACGGAAAATCAGGTTATTTTCCGGTTTCCCATACCCACCGGCAGGGAACTAGGAAACCTCGACAATAGCCCCCGGAGTCAACATTCTAGAACTGTCGAACCGAGACCCTGATAGCATGCTATACTAACTTACGACCCTGACCTGGCAGACGTGAGCTGCAGGATTGTAAATCCGAAGTTCATCGCAGAGCTTCCGAACAACCTGCTCAGCCTCGTCAGGAGAGCTGGCTTTAATATTCATCCGCAGAAGCTTCCCTGCCCGAACCTTCGTCACCTGAGAGTACCCTCCCTTCAAGATTAGGCTGTGGTGAATCGCCTCTCCCTCCGGATCCCGGGCAAGAGGCTTGTTCTCCACCACAACCTCCACGGTGAAGTTTGCCGGCGACATTGCAAAGAGCTAGCTCCATGAGCCTTCCTTAAGCTCTTTTTCTATGCTAGCTCTACCACACGTCCGAAGAGTTGACATTCTAGGTAAGCAAGCCGATCAGAGTCCAGATGTTGCCTATCGAATTCTTGCCACGCGCCCATTCCAAGAGGTTGGGAGAACTCGACGCGTCAAACTGGAAGAATCTAAAGGTGGGAAAAAACGCCTCACGTGTTGACCCGGCCATACGAGAGATTGTATCATCACTGAACGACAAGGGATACAGGACATTCTCATCTTGTAGCGGGGGTCATAGAGCAAATCTTCGCCTTAGATTCGACCGTCACGAGAGCGGCTACATCGCCTTCTCCCCGCCCTCAAGAATTCCCTTCGCCCTTTATCTCGCCCTTCGTGAAGGGAATCATGACTTCATGTTCGAGGCGGAAGCGGTCATCCACGATGGAAACGGGGATAGAAGAGAGACAATGTACACGCAGCTAGACTGGCAGCTCGTGGATCAAAGGAAACACCGACTGGAGTACTACCAGAAGCTCTTCCTCGAGATGAAGCGAGTCATCAATCGCTTTCCTGGACAACCAGATGACCACAAAGATGTCTTGACTAGCCTGCTGGGAAAACCAGCCCTGACGCTAGCCTTGAGAATTGTGAACGGTCAAATGAAACGGTTTGGCAAGTAGCTAGACAAAAAAGGGCAAGCCTATCAGCGGGGGTGGTACGCTCTCCCTAAGGTCCCTTGGTCCTTTGTCCGCCTGCTTCTCTCTTCTGAAAGGGTCTCTCCGTCAGGGGAAGCTCTAGATCAACAGGGTTTTCCGAAAAGTAAGCTTTGCCTTTGGCAACGACTAAAAGCGTGTTCGGTGCAAGTCTTCTATGCCTTGCCCAGCACCGGGGTTTTGAGAGTAGCTGAAGACCTTCTGCGGAGAAGAAAGGAAGTTTTCGCGAACATCAAGACTGGTCAGAACCTTAACAGGTTTCTTTTGAACGCGAACCTCTGCACGATACTCTTCGCGGCAATTTACGGAGCGACTATGGGAGCCTACCCTGGCGGGCTTCAGATTCTCTACAGCGTCATCAAGATACCACTTCTATTGCTAATCAGCCTCTACGTTGCACTGCCAACGTATTATGTGCTAGATGCGTTTTCAGGGGGCGACATCAGCCTCAGACAGACAGCAGCCGTGATCCTATCCAGTTTCAGTATCATGTCCATAGTGCCTACTTGCCTTTGTCCCGGTGAACCTCTTCTTCATTCTAACCACGCCTGGTCAGGGTTTCCAGACTTATGCCTTCATAGTTCTCCTCAATGTCGGAATATTTGCTATCGCCGGAATCGCCGGCCTAGTCTACCAGTTCGCAGGAATGGAGAGCATCCACTCTAACAGTCGTTGGGTAGAAGGTTTCCTCGTTAGCCTCCTGGTCCAAGTGTTTGTTGGCACCCAGATGGCCTGGGTTCCCAGGCCTTATTTCGATACCGGGCCGTTCCTGAGACCGTTGGAGGGAAATTTCTACATCGCGATGTTCAAACTGCTCGCGCGGGTTCTAGGCGGATAATCGATAGACTTAGCTTCGAACCTATCTGTCCTAGGCTTGCTCTCTAGCGGATCATACTCTGCGTCAGACGAAAGAAAAAAGGGAGATTGGTCTTGGAGCTAACTGGTATGCTTACTGTTTGAAGAGCGGTGTGGGTGCGAGAAGTGTCTCGCTGCGGGCGATGCCTTGTAGTGTTGGGAACTTCTCGAAAGCGGACTTGACGATCTCGTCAGAGGTCCTGGCCTGCCAGAGTGCTACGATGTCGAACTGGCCTGGGGTTGTCCATGCCTCGATGAGGCCTGGGAAGCTCTTGAGCTGGTTGACGAATGTCTCGATTGGGCTGGTGACGTTGAAGAGGCTGATGCCGAGTGGCATCTGGTTCTGGAAGTGGGCCCCGTTGATGCCGTTGAAACCGAAGAGTGTCTGAGTTGTCTCGATGCCTTTTACTTGGCGGATCTTGCTGACGAGTTGTACGATTTGTTCTGGTGTGTTCTGCTTTAGTCGTAGTGCTAGGTCGAATCGTCCGGTGACTGGTGCGATGAGGTCAATGTTCGGGTTGTTCTTTAGCTCGTCGACCACGTTCTTCGTCATGCCGTGATTGACGGTTGCGAAGACGTAGGCGGGATAGTTTGTGTTTTGCATAGATATCATCTTATTGCAGTTGTGTAATGGATATTACTTTGTATATAAACCTTTTAACTCGGAACCGCAGGTATTACAGTAGGAAGGCGCCATTGAGAATGCCAGCTCTCACCCAGAAGATGACGGTACCAGAAGCCGTACGCCAGATCCTCACGAAGAACTACCCCATCTACCAATGCCTCAAGATGAAACTCACAAACTTCCACTCAGTCGCCGAGCTAATCCAACCACATGTCGAGCAGCTGACAGGCCGAAAACCCACCATCAACACCCTAGTCGTAGCGATCAAGAGATTCTCAGACACGCTAGACGAACTGAAGTCCCTTGACCCAGTCAGGGCCCTCGAGAACACGAGAATCTCTCTTTCAAACGGAATAGCAGATGTAACTGTAAGGGCTCCCCGTGCAGAGTTTCCCAAGATACTCAACGAACTCTCAGAAATGTCCGCAGGGCTGACGGAATTCCCCCACATCTTCCCACTCGCAAACTCGATCAAGATCATACTACCATCAGAGGATTACGAGCTGCTCCGGAAGAAACTCCGCCATCTCAACATTGTCACTGTTCAACCGAACGTGGCAAAGCTCTCATTGTACTTGCCCACAAACGCCTGGGACACACCCGGAATAGCGTCTTACATCACAGAACTGCTGTATCGGAACGGCGTCAACATAATCGACGCCTTCCTTGGTCACGGAGACATCATCATAGTTGTAAACGAGCCGGATGGGCACACAGCATATGACGCATTGCGACGAGTAGCCCAGACGCAATAGACCCCAGAGATCTGACCGGACGGAGACACGGTGGTCACGTCCTAACGTGGACTGTACGAAAGTTTACCACATACAACTTCCAGAACCATTTGGTCCATGAGCGAGTCAACAAACTCACCTTTGCTTCTGGACAAGATGGCAGAACGGTTCCGCTACTTTGCAGGCAAGATCTATGCGGATCGATCACCGCTCTACACGAATCTCGCTCTCAGAGTTGCAGAGGACACCGAACTCCTCAGAATAGCAGCCAGTGCTCAAGAGAAAGCCGCCCTCCCCAACCTATTCTTTGCCGCCGTACATTTCTTGCTGCTCAATGGCGAACACCACCAGCTCGCGGCCTTCTACCCCAGCCTCAACAATTCATCTCGGCAATATGATTACGTGTACCCGTACTTCCGCAGCTTCGTCCTCGAGCAACCGGAAGAGATCCGCGAGATCATGATGACTCATTCTGTCCAGACGAACGAGGTTGGACGCTGCGCTGTGCTCGTTCCAGCCTTTGAACTCGTAGCGGCCCAAACTAAACGTCAACCGCTGACCATGATTGAGATTGGTTCCAGCGCTGGATTGACCTTGCTCTGGGATCGATACCACTACCGGTACAGAGAAGGCTTAGAGTGTGGAGACCCGAACTCACCGTTAAAGATCGAGTGCTCACTGCGCGGAGAAACGCGTCCTCCGATTCCTAGAGAATTGCCGAAGGTCGCCTCTCGCACAGGCATCGACCTTTCACCCATCGACACCAACAACGCCGAAAACGTTCAATGGCTACGCGCTCTCGTTTGGCCTGACAACCAGAAACGAGCTAAACAACTGGAAGCTGCAATCCGCCTCGTCAAACAAGCTCCCCAAAGAATCATCACCGGAAACGCCCTGGACCTCATACCAAACCTCATCGACAAAGTCCCTGACATAGCACCATTATGCGTCTACCATTCATTCACTCTTACCCTTGTCAGCGGGGAACCACGGGAGAAACTGCACGCACTCCTAACCAAAGCATCCAAGAAGAGAGATCTGTTCCTTGTCTGGATAGAGTGGGCCAAGGACTCAGAAACCCCCCTCCTAGGTCTTGTGAAATTCGGCAAAAGTACCAAGACCGAGAAAATCTTGGCCCGGTGCCACTCACACGGAGAATGGTTAGAGTGGCTGGCTGACCAATCACTGTAACGCTAGGCGTGGCTCATTAGTCGGGGAATAAGATTGAGAAGTAGGGACCGGCCTCGGCCTCCCTTGTCTAGTGTTGGATTGTAAGCTGTTAGGTCGACGACTCTGAGCTTGCCAGTCGACTGTAACGCTTGGAAGATTTCGAGAACGTCATGGTCGGTCAATCCTCCCGGCTCTGGAAAATCGACACCCGGCATGATAGAGGGATCGAAAACGTCCACGTCCAAGTGGGCGACGATCCAATCTGATGAATCGCTCAAAAACCTAGCCATTTGCACTGCGATTTCTCCCAAGCCTCGTTTCTTTATCTCTTTGGCTGGGAAGAGCTTCACAGAGCTTTGGAGCATTTCGTCCTCGCCGAGGTCGAGGGACCGCGAGCCAACATGGACGACCCGCTTCTCCTCCAACAGGGGTCTCTGAGATTCGATATCCTTGGGTAGTCTTGGGCCTCGGCCGCAGGCGATGGCCAGAGGCATGCCGCCGATAAAACCCGAGGGGCTAGTTTCAGGGACGTTGAAGTCACCGTGAGCATCAAGCCAAATCATCCCTATCTTTCCCTTGTAAACTGTCTTGAGACCGGCAAGACTTCCAGGCACGAAGGCACAGTCCCCGCCGAGGCAGAAGGTAATCCTGGAAGAGTCGACTAGGCCCGTCAGCTTGTCTTTGACTCTGCGAGTTCCTTCCGAGAACTCTTCAAAGTTTCTGAGGTTCTTATGGCCATGGTCCCTCACGATGGAAGGGCAATCAACGTCTCCAAGATCGACGAGGTCGTTGTCCGCCAACTTTATTCTTTGGACGACGCCTGCTTTCCTGAGACCGGGGACAGCGTCACCCATCGCCCGATATTTTGCCAGAGTGTAGAACGGGATTCCGACGAATGTTACACCCAAGATGATTCCCCACAACTGCTCTCTTCCCGTGTTTTCACGTTTTCCCCTCTCTCAGTACTGAATTATGCACCCCCGGGTGACATGTCTCTTAATGACTAGACGCATCGTGAGGAACCTTGACCTTCAATGCGCGAGACGATATTTGACGAGTCTTACAACGTTCGAGAAGTACTGGATGACGTTATCGAGAGGGTAGCCCTCCGCGAAAAATTGTTAGGTACTGCGAAACAGTTTGCAGAGAAAAAGAGGGAAGACAAGTTCACCTTAGCCATCAAACAGTTTGAGAATCTCATGGTCGACTTTCTACGTCTCTACCAGCCTATCCTCGATAGGTTGCGTAGCTATCGGGAGGGAATACAGAAAGAGATTACGAGTCTGAGATCGTCACTCGCAACGGTCAACGGAATGCTCGAAGTCTCAAAAGGAATCGAGGGGCTAGCCCCTAGAATCCAGCAACTGGAAACAAACGGGCAAGAACTTGATGCTAACATAAATGAGAAAATGAAGATGGCGAACAAAATAGATGATCTGTTCAACAGAGTGCGGCCTTTCCAGACGGGAGGTGCGGGACCGATGGTTCGGGATTCGTTGTCTGATGTCCTGGCAGGTATGCCTAAGGATCTCTTCCCGGAGACACCTGAGCCAGCTAACGAAAAGACTCGAAAGACAGGCACCCGAAACTAAGGCCCAATTGCCTTCCCTTTCTTCGGCAATACCGGTTACAGCACTCCATTATCCGGCCGACTTTCCATACGACAATCGACCGTACCCTTGGCGACGAGAAGACCACTGCATTCAGCGAGAGCAGTGCACTCCATAGTTGACGAGGATCTACGCGTCTCTACACACAAGAGCATCATAAAGACTCTCGGACGACAATATTCAGATGCGACACAATTCTTCGTTGAGCTCGTTGTCAACTCGTGGATGTGGGGTGAGGCGACAAGGGTTGAGATCAAGATCTCTGATTCGGGCTCTCAGATAGAATACGAGGAGTGGGGTCACGGGATGGACCTCGACGGTCTGCGTGAATTTCTTACGAAGGGAAAGACAACCGGCGAGGGATTCTCCCCGAAATACAAGCGCCCGATACGAGAGTCGTACGGGATGGGCAGTCTCGCCTGGCTGACTCTAGGTCGTGAGCTGGAACTCCAAGTTCACAAGGGGCGTTTTGATCGGACTATCATGCTGACAGAGAGCCTTATCGATCGACGCTGGGCCCCCACCGATCAGTCCACCTGGAAACCTTTGCGACTGATACAGGCTCCGTTGGATCATGATGGCTTAAGGATCAGAATTCGTTCCTTGACGAAAAAGACAGACCCGGGAGAGGTTCGCAGAGCCCTACTTGCAAGAGCAAACGTCCTCGCTCTGCGAGGATACGGGCCCTTCGAAGTCTTTGTAAATGGTGAAGCGGTGAAGCCGGAAGAACTCCGCGGCGCAACCCTCCTTCCTGTGAACATTGCGACAGAATATCAGGCGAAGTATTGATCCTCCCAATCTCTAAGACACGAGCTGGAATATCCGAAGCAGGAATGAGCGTCCAGCAGAAGCACATCACCTGTCTACAACACCAGTTCTTCGGCCTTGATCAGTATCGTATTCATGGACTGAGCCGGATACAGGGCTGGGTCAACGCTGACTTCCTCCGTCGATTGCCCGGCGGTAATGAGTTCGAGCGAGACAGCGCGCAGTGGAGAGTGTTCGAGAAAGCTATGCGCGGCTTTGTCCGGAACAAGGTCTTGAAATTTCTCAGACAGACCGCAAGCCGCAGAGAACTTCGCAGCATACAATACCTCAACCGGGAGATTGCGGAGAGATTGCGACGTAGCATCCGCCGAAACATCGAGATACTCTCCAGAGCAATAGTCAAGGCGAAGACATCGTCAAAGCCAAGTCAGACTGCGCATCACGTAGCAAAGAAAGAGAACGGATCGGCGAACCGGAGGGATCGGAAGTCGAAATCTCATCCTCGTGACGCAACCCGTAGCGTCATCCATCTGAAAGATCAGGTCCTAGCCTTCGACATCGCGCACGGAGGGGATAGGGGCCAGGCGTATGTTGAGACTGACAAGAATGGTGCCCGAACTGTATTCGTCAACATGGACCATCCGATGTGGAATGTCGAGGCGAGCATGACTCCGACGAAGCTCCGCTACTGTATCCGACAGATCCTAGAAAGGTCGATCGCGGAGGACATTCTGCCAGCGAACCCTTCGACGCCAGAGGAAGCCTATTCAGTACTGGACGCACTGTACAACGACGCCTTGGCCTAAATGACTCAAAGCCGATCTAACAGGATACCCCTCCATAGAACTTTATACTTGAGGGATGCGTAGCGAACCTCGGTAATCATGCCTCAGAAGAATGAATCATCTCCGTCCTCTCTTGCAGAGGTCTTTGAGAAAATGGCTGAGAAGGACTACGCCTTCAATTTCGACGTGACCATGGAGCTCGCAACATCATCGTTGCGAGTTGGGACTGTGAGGGTCCATGGTAAGGTCGAGTCCGCGGCTCTAAAGAAGAAATAGGCTCGGTAACGAAGCCCGAATCTATCCCCGTATCAGGGTGCGCCTTGTCCGAGCAAGGCTTCCTTCTCGCAGTCATAGCACCTATAGGTTCGCTCTCTCATCCATTTGCCAGACGAGTCAAGGATCTGTTTGTCCTGGGTGTTGAGTTCGCTCGATTCGAACTGACCGCCGCACCTGTCACAAACATGTTCCACTAAGATTACCAACTGACGGGCTAGCTATCGCTACTCATAAACAGTCGCCGCTAGACCCCGCAACACATTTACCGGGCGCGGTCTCTTTCAACGTCACCATTGTCAGCTAGTTCGGACGCGGAGAAGAGTAAGCGAATAGAGCAGACGTTTGACGAGTTCAACGAGTCCTGGCTTGTCTACTGGAACGCATACATTGACCTGCAGAACCAGTTGTATGAGAGTTTGAAGAGTGCGCGAGAGGTGACCTGGCTCGGAGCCACCGACTACGCGAAGATGAGTGAGATAAACGCGGCCCAACGACAATTGTTCGCCACTATGCCTCGCCGACTGGACTATGCCCCACTGGGACAGATCAACCGGAGCATGGATTACGCCCTCAGCAAGATCAACGAGCTGTTGACAGCTCTCTTCTCAGAGAAGGAGAAATGCAAGAGGCTAGAGGACGCTATAGACATTCTAACGGACAAGGCTAACAAGACTAAGCAAGAGCTCCAGTCCGAATCTTAGCTCCCTTTCCAGAGATAATATTGAACTCTCCATAATCCGACTGGCAGACCAATCAATGACTGTGGGTTAGGAACCAACTAGGGGTGCATGGAGGATACACAGATTCCTATTCGCTCTCGCCCTGCCAGTTGTCTCTCTCAAGCATTTCCCTCTTGAGAGATACGACCATCTCCTTGAAATCGGAAACCATAGTTGCTTGAATCTCCTGTTCTTTGCAGAGTTTGGATAGCTTCGAGTTCTTTATCGCAAACCTCAAGTCTGCACTTCTCAGCGCCTGTAGATCCCATCGTCCATCGCCGATGTAGGCGACCGTATCAGCCTTCGTCTTGTAGTATCTGACCGCGTCGTCTTTGAAATTCATTGATCGGTTGTCCTTCGGTTTGAGAAAGTCGAATTTGATGCCCGTCGGGGTGCATTTCGCCGCTGCCGCGTACAGTTCCACCTTGTTCCTCCACTTCTTACGTTCTAGAAAGTGTTTGATGACGAAATCCAGGCCTGCACTAACCAGGACGAGCGGGTAGCGGTTTGTCTTGCAGTAGTCGATTAGACTGTCGAAGCCGGGCCTGAATTTGGTGACCTCGTTCAGTTCGTCTAAGATTTTGGATCTAGACGCCCTTACCATCGCGCCCTGTCTTCTGAGACATTCCTCCAGTGTGATCTCTCCCTTAGCGTACTGGTCATCAACGGCCCTCCAGTCGCCTTGAGCAAATTTTTCGAGAACGTTCTCGAACGTGTCGTTGAGAGTGACCGTGCCATCAAAGTCGCTTAGTATTGCAAGCTTCATTTCAAACAGGGCTTCTTCGATTTCTACGTCTTGTGGACGTTGAAAAACAATGGTCTCTCCAAAGATGAGAGTAAACTTGTTGATATAACGCGCTACTGCGATGTTTCTCGGGATATCATAGCCATATTTTGAGTTGAAAAAAGGCCCTCGCAAAGCCTATCATGGACAACAAGTAATCAATCCCATGAGCGAGCGTTTCACAGCCGAGATGGCCGTAGCATTCCAAGCATCTCGAAATAGTGTCTCTGTCGAACAAATCGGTATCGCTCCGTTAGTGGTTGGCTCTTGGGACCTCGAGACCGTCAAGTCACTAGCTACTGCTGTGGGCGCTGAGCCGTCGCCGTCTTGGTGGTGGGGGCCGCGGTTTCCATTGTACAATGGGCAGGTTGGCGGCAGAAGGGTTTCCTTCGTTAGTCTCCCCCTCGGCGCGCCTGCTACTATCCTGGTTATGGAGGAGCTGATCGCTTGTGGCATGCGGGCTTTCTTGGGGCTAGGTTTTGCGGGGAGTATTCAGCCCGAGGCACCGGTGGGGACATGTTTCATTCCGACATCTTGCATTAGGGATGAGGGGACGTCTCCGCATTATCTGGCGAGTGATGATGGACTTCGTCCGGCACAGCGACTCGTCCGGGCGCTAGAGAAGGCTCGTGTAAAGAAAGGTGTAGTTGCGTATACTGGTCCTATCTGGACGACGGACGCGCCCTACAGGGAGATGGTGACGACGATCGAGAACTATCGATTGCGCGATGTGCTGGGAGTCGACATGGAGACCTCGGCAATGTATGCACTGGGCACGTATCGGAATGTGGAGGTCTGCAACTTCCTCGTCGTGAGCGATGAGCTGTGGAGAGACTGGAGACCAGCGTTTGGCCGGCCCGAGCTGAGAGAAGCTTTGAAACGGGCCGAAGAAGTGATCCTGGAAGCAATCACAACACTACGAAAATAAGTTGCTCTCTCGTTAGTCTTCTCGAGTTGGAAATCTTTCCTGACCCCTTGGTATCTCGGTGGGTAGGCCGCAGCTAGGGCAAGTCAAAATCCCGACGCCTAATTCGGTGCCACAGCTCTGACAGAATCTTAGGCCGAGAATCTGGCCATTGGTAGACCGTTTCCGTTCTTGTCGGATGAGCAATACAAGAGCAAACAATCCCAGCCCCACGTATCCCGCGACGACCGGTATAATGATGGAGCGGAATATCGTGAGTAACGAGATGGGCGATCGTGTCGTCGTGTTGGTCGATGTCGAAGAACCTTGACCAGAGCTTGGAGGGCTAGGACCTGGATTATTGGGAGGATTGGGCGGCGGGGCTGGATTGTTGGTTACGACAAGGGTCTCGTTCAGTCTTGTTTGTTGGAGTCCAATCCATTCTTGAACTTGAGTGTCCAGATACTGCCACGATCCGATTTCAATTGTTAGATTGTAGTTTCCGAGCGTAAGATCCATTGGAAGGTTTATGGTTGCATTGTACTGGGCTGTCGCTGCGTCTTAGGTTCTCGAATCTCACGGTCGCCCCTTGGAGGTCTCCAATGACCATTGTGATAGCAGCTTGATGACCGGAGCGTCCTGTTGCCTGGGGACCCGCGTCTAATGTGGGAAAGGTCACGGGCGTTAGGCCCGTCACCAACCCATGTGCGTTTGCAATTTCAGCAGTTCCGTTGGAAGAGAAGTATTGGCTGACGGAATTGTCGAGCTGGACTCGTCTGGTCGTGTTGTCTCTGAAGACAGACTGCCCTGTGTCTGTATTCCACTCGTCCATCCACATCCATGCTGATGAGAGAGTTACGCCAGTCTCATTGTATGTGACTGGGAGGCCGGTGCCATAGTATGGGCTACTATGGTACTGTTCGGTCATCAGTCCTGTGAAGAATCCAAGCGGGGAGCTTAGGCTGGACTGGAGACCGACAAAGGTGCTGCCATTCGCGCGGTATGAGTGTGATGAGACTGCCCCCGTCTGCCAATCCATAGCCCGCATTACCACAGACCCCGATGCGAAGCTGAGACTGAGTAGCACAGTGTCCCCTGGGTTTACGGGTCCGTTGAAGGGCTTCAGTCCTCCTCCGCCGCTGGATGGGTCGACGGAAACGCCTGTGTTGTCGAAGACTTCAAAGTTCATACGAAAACCCGGATTAAAGCCGCCAAGGGTATATGGCCAGTTGTAGGACAATCCAACCTGATACCAGTAGCCATAATCTGTTAACCCATTGACCAGATACCCTGGTCCCACACCGTCAGGATCACTGAACGCGACTGCAGTCACGTTGAATGCTAGCTTGGAAAAATCTTGGGTGAAAGTAACACCGACCTGCTCATCGTATGGAGCTGAAGCCAAGGGACGGGACTGGCCGGACCTGGGAAAACCCAGGGGAAAACCAACGGCGGGGTGTTGCGGGTAATGGTTCAACGATGCGATCGGAAAAGCGAGACTGAGGATTAGAGCCAGTAGTAGGAGACCTTTTGACTCTCCGGGCATCGCCGCCTGGATGTTATGCATCATGGCTGTTGTCCCGAAACGAACCGGCCAAGACCCGTGATGATCATCTTTCGGAGCAATAGACTTTGGGGCACGCGAGTTTCCTAACCTCATCATCGAAATGACCGCTCTACTACGAATCTGCTTATCTTCTGGCCTGTTCAGAGTTTGATAATGTTCTACAGATTCTACAAGAGGGTTTCGAGACCCTTGGATGTCAGCTTGTTTTTTTCCGAGAGATAGGATCCGAGTGGTGAATAGGACCCGGACAGAAAAAGAAGGGGAAGCGCTATGCACCTACAAGAGAGATAATTACCCGGAAAAACGGTCTTACAACCATGAATATCCCACGAGCTAGTCGCCTATTCTCTCGCAGGGCTTAAAGTCTATCTGATTTTGGCGGATGGAAACTCTTGGTCAAGATGAAGTCGTGGCCGATTATCACTCTGGTCCTGATTGTGGTAGCATCCGTCGGGGCGGCCGTCTACTATGCGCGTGAAGCGTCAATCATTAGTACGCCCTCTCTCTGCAGAGACCCGAACAACATCAGCAGCCATGTCTACAATCCTGCAAGGCTTCAAACCATCAGGGACTGCATCACTATTTCAGGAATTGTGAACAACGTGATCGCTGAGGACGACGGAGACTATCACGTCTGGTTCCACGTTGATCCGCAATACGCGAGTTTACCCAACAGCGCGAACAATGACTATCGACAAGGTGATTTGTTGGCGGAGATAATCTGCGCAACCACAATCACCCAGCAAGACGCGGTTCTAGCGTGTGAGAACTATACTAACCAGATTCTTCCAATACCCAACTCAAACCAGAACATCACGGTGACAGGGCCCTACGTTCTCGATAACGTCCACGGGTGGATGGAAGTACATCCCGTCTACTCCCTGAGCAGTTCCTAGAACCAGATGCGTTTTCTAGGAACTCTTGATGGGCGTTCCATGGCGTTCGTCAGGGCAAATCCACTCGCCAACGTCCACCCGAGAGATTCTTCGATAACACATTCGGCCGTGAACCACGCACAACATTCTGCCGTGAACGACCTCCGGCAACTTATGCACCTCTCTCGCTATCCCTCCACTCGATGGGCCCAACCTTTCAGGCCCTCCCAAGGGAGTCGAATTCGAAGAGTCTTCTTCGCCCATAATACAAACGCACAATTCTAGAATGCTTGACCGTCCGTTAAGCATTGCTCCTTACAGGAAATCTTTCTACATCAAAAGATACCCGTTGGGATCATGCTCCAAGGTTTTTCTGGGAGGATGTTCATCGGAGAAGAGGAGAAGGCCCGACGTCTTTCGGTGCTTGGGAACTAGCTGACGAACCGGCGTTCCCCATTTTGCCCACCAGCGGGCGCTATCGCCCTAACCGGGTCCGGGCCCGCGCGAAAATCGAACCTTTTGGTTCGGATCCGTTACATTTCGTCAGCACGAGTTATGCGGTTGAACTCGTTTTCCTTGGGAAGGATGTTCGACGAGTGGCTTACTTGGAGCCAGCGCTTTTAGGAGCAGCTTGGTTCATGTGCATCTTGCCATGCTCCATCATCTCAGCTTCGGTCTTGAATTTGGCACCGCAAGTGCTACACTTGTATTTTTTCCCGAATAACCCCATTTCTTGTTATCACCTATCCCACGAGCCCGAGTGACATGGATAATAGACTTCCTCAACCCTTCGAGCATCGGACTCAGATAACGCCGCGGCGAAGGCTGAACGAACGAGTGTGGCGGCTTCCTAGAACCGAGGGGCCATTCGCTCCCTCCAGCCCCTTACATTTGGATCCAAGTCTCCTAGAGAATCCAACTTTCTCCAAAAATCCCTAGCAAGGTTTTAGTCTACGTCTCCACTAGCCCCCGACCATGCCAAAGTCCAAATCTAAAAAGGCAAAGGCAAAGAAACCGGCAAAATCCAAGAAGGCACCCATACCACCAGGATTCCGATCTGTAACACCATACCTCGCTATCAACGGCGCAGCCGCTGCCATTGATTGGTACAAGAAAGCCTTCGGCGCAAAAGAACTCTCACGACAAGCCGTTCCAGACGGAAAACTCATGCACGCTCGCATTCGAATCGGGGACTCGATAGTAATGCTATCCGATACCTTCCCGGGCGGTACGCAATCCCCAGATGCTCTAGGCAACAGCCCTGTCACACTCCACATCTACATCAACAACGTAGACAAGCTATGGAATCAAGCTGTCGACGCAGGCGCCAAGGTGACCATGCCATTAGACAATACGTTCTGGGGCGAACGTTACGGCCAACTAACCGACCCCTACGGCCACCACTGGTCAGTATCACAGCAAGTCAACATGACAAAGAAGGAGAAAGACGAGAAGCAGAAACAAGCCATGGCAATGTTCGCTCGGGGCCCGCATTCCGGTCAGACAGAAGAACCGCAAATCGCACAACAGTAACCTCAGCAACGAGCCTCATCGAGCGAAGCTAATACTTCGCTCATCCCCTTTTTCTTTACCTCCATTCCGCGTAAACGACTGGCGAATGCAATGAAATTGGACCGGCTCGACCATCTCGTCCTAACAGTCAGAAACATCGATACGACGTGCACGTTCTACTCAAGTGTGCTAGGCATGGAAGTCGTCACCTTCGAGAATGGCCGCAAGGCGCTGAATTTCGGTTCCCAGAAGATCAACCTCCACGAAGCTGGTAAAGAATTCGAGCCGAAAGCGTCCAGACCTACCCCGGGCTCGGCAGACTTGTGTTTCACCACGACCACTCCTATCGACGAGGTCGTCAAACGTCTCGAATCATCAAAGATCAGAGTACTTGACGGTCCCGTGAAAAGAACCGGAGCTCTGGGACCAATGATCTCTGTCTACTTCCGAGACCCTGACCTCAACCTGATAGAAGTCTCGAACTATGAAGATGCGAAGCAGAACCGAGTCGCGAGCAAAATAGTCTAGCTGCCTGTTCTCTCAATTTTCCGTTAGAGTTTCTTTTTCATGAAATAGCCTCGCGTCTCGAATCCCAATTTGTCATACAGTCTTTTTGCCGCAATCTCCTCAGCGGGTGTTGACAGTGTGACCGTGTCGATTGCCCTCTCGGTGAAGGCTTGAAAAAGCCTCTTCAGAAGCTGTGTTCCGATTCCTCTCCGCCTATACT
>WNGN01003793.1_pt1 | contig 16621 bp, 10 predicted proteins | sample 5400561 | NCBI WGS metagenome assembly WNGN01 (sample SAMN13153379, study PRJNA577476) | soil metagenome | isolation source: 115 cm soil or saprolite under Garry oak tree replicate 2 | place: USA:California | collected 2016-06-15
TGGTGATCAATCAGGTGCTGGTCTCGTTTGGCGACGCCGAGCTGACTCGCCGTGTTATCGCTGGAATCCAGGCGGACGGCACGTGTTGGGCGGGCGGGACCGTGTGGCAGGAGCGGACGGCGATGCGCATCAGCGTCTCCTCGTGGGCGACGACGGAGGACGATGTCGAGCGGAGTCTGGCGGCCATGCTGCGGATGGCGGCAGAGGTGCAGGCGGCGGCCGCGAGATGAGGGAGGTCAAATGTCACGTAGCGGGAGGCCGGACGTAGGGAGAACCGCATGGAGCTGGCACCTCGTTTGACGCGTGCAGGCCGGCCATCATTGCTTCTGGCCCCCAGCCGCCCCCGCAGAGGTGAGTGGCGAAAACTTGCTGAGGACATGCTCAAGCTGGGCCAGCGAGGTCCCGTCGGTCGGCTTCAGCACGATCAACAGCCGCGCCAGAACGGTATCGAGCGCAGTCGCGTTTTCAGCCGCGCGCGCCACTAGTTTCAGGATCAGGCGCTCCTGACCTTCCTGTGTCAACGCCGGAGCACGTGCTACCAGAGCGGCAAGGTACGCCGCGAGCATCGGAGACCACTTTGGATCGGGCACGTGAACCCGCGTGCCGCTCGCCAGGTCGGTATCCGCGGAGTACGTGCTGTTGACCGCAAGGAAGTCGGCGAGAGGCCACTGATACACGCGTGCCAAATCGGTCAACGTCCTCGCGGAGAGCAGCCAAACAGGGAGTCGGCTGGTGGGATTGACGATGCGACGCTCCGGGTAGGTTTCCCCGATAGTGTGAACGGTGCAGAACTCCATGGATCGCGGGTTGGCATGGAAGCGGTCGACGAGCTGGACAAGCTGCGCGTCGTTGGGGGGCGGCCGACGCCACCACTCGGTCAGCGCGGTAACGCGACTGACCGTGCGCGCGCAGAACACCAGATCCTGAACGTTTTGCGCCGCGGAGCGGGCGTCGGCCAGCGCGCGATCGATGCGATCGACCGGCGCGTCACACAAGAGCAGCGACTCCGCGAGCGTGAGACAGGCCGGCGCCTGAAAGCCAGCGTATGCCTGAGGAAGAGCTAGCGCTTGCTGCAGCAGGCCAAAGACGTCCTCGTCGAGCACGGACTGGCGCGCCTCGGCAATCGCGCCCATCGATCGCCGGTATTCCGCCCACGAATCACCTCGCCCGCGCTGGGGCATCAAGTGCTGAGCCTCGGAGATCAGTCGGCGCTGCTCCTCCTCGAGCGCCGCCCGGCTTAAGGTGTCGACCGCGGCCCGGAGCACGAGCAACGTCAGGTGGGTAGCGCGCGTGAAGTCGCGACCTGCGCCGGCCAGGGCGGCTTCCACGATCGGTGGAACCATCGTCCGAACCCACGAAGCATCGCTGTGACGAGCGACCGCTCTGAGGACTTGCCAGAGCGACCCGTTGCGATACTCGCGGTACGCGTTCGCGGCGCTCAGCGCGACGTAGTCTCGCACTCGTTGCGATCCGAACTCGGGATCGACTTGCGCGAACGCTACGAGGACCGGCGCGTGGAACTCCGCGAGATAACGAACGCCCTCATGGTCGAGCCGCTCGCCACTCGGAGGGGGCTCTGCCTGATCCCACAGCATGGATGGATTGACCGGCTCGGCGTCCGTGCCGCCGACGTGGTTGAAGATGTCAGCAACCGCCTGCGGATCCGCCTGGTCGGTTATCCTCTCGAAGGCTGCAGCGCGTTGCTCGAATGCCGCATCGATGCGCTCATCGAGCGCGGTCCCGCTACGCGCCTGCCGCCGCAATTGGTCAGCCGCGGTAACGTTCGCGTCCAGCGACAACCAAGCTGCAACTAGCCGAGCGGCGGCTATCCATTGCTCGTCCGCTGCATATAACTGCAGCTCACGCTCGAATCCGTCGAGCCGCCCCTGTCGCGCTAACTCGAAGAGCCGGCGGGCGTCAAGCCGGTCGCGTCGAAAGGCCTGCCAACCAAGGGCGAGCTCAAAGGCGAGCGGTGCAGATTCACGCGGAGGTCCGGCAACCAGCGTCTCGAGCGCGAGCGCAAGCCCCGCATTCAGGCCGAACGGCTCCTCGACGCGCTGCTGGTGCATGAACGGATCGAGGACGTACGCAGCCAGCGAGGACTGCAGCCCGACACGGTCGAAGGGCGGTGCGCTCGCAGCCGCTTCGGCGAGGTGCGTCGGCAGATGGGCCAGCGTGTAGGGAGACGGGTTCAGCGAATCCGCTCGGTATTGTGCGAGAAGTCCTTTAGCCAGACGGGTGTGGCCGGCCGCGGTGCTCACTGCGAATGCCTTCCCGGCGCGCTTCGTGTCGGTGAGCCATTCGAGCAGTGAACGGTGATACAGTTCGTGGCGAGGCGGCTCGTCTTGTGTGGTTCGGAGATACGAGGCCGCCGCATCGATGGCTCTTGGCAGGTCAGAGTCCGCAGGAAGTCCTGTCCCGGCTTGCAGCTCGCGCGACCCGATCGGCTCTCGAGCTGCCACGAGAGACTCGAACAGTGGCCTGACGAGCGACCAACGCTCGCCGGTGCCGAACTGCCTCTCGAAGAACCATTGGAATTGCCCGCTGAGCCCAGGCGGTAGTTTCCCGACATCGTCAAACCCAAGGGCGTTGGTGGCGATGCCGTCCAGCGCCTGCCGCGCGTAGAGAAAGTTGCCTTTCGCTACGGCGCCGAGCGCCATCACCGCCCAAGCTTGGTCGTGGCCGCTAGCAGCCAATTTCTGCGCAAGCGGCGTTCGCGCGATACGATCACGAATGTAGCCGGCGAGATCCTCGAGGTTGTCCTGGTCCTGCGCGTCCAGGTGATGACACTTGAGCCCCGCCAACGCATCGAGTACGGCGGGCTCAGGGCGACTGGTCGCGACGATCTTCAGCCATTGGGGCATTCTATCGATGTGGCGCGCGAGCAGACCTACGATCGTGTCGCGACCGCCGTCTCCCCTCCTGAGCGCCTCATCTAGGGCATCGATCACGAGGATCCGTCGCTCCGCGGACGGTGCTCCCACTACGTGGAGCGCTGCGATCACGGCTAGCTCGAACGCGCTCGCCGGGTCGCGATCGCAACGGGCTTCGATCAAGACGTCCCGGTAGGGTGACTGCTCGATCAAGGTTTCGTACGCCGGGTGCCGACTGGCGATCATCGCAGCCACGCTTCGCACGAACCGACCGGGGCGCAAGGTCTCAGGAGCGGTCGCCTGACAACAATGATAGGCGAGTACACGGCCATCGAAATTGCGGTGCACCAGCTCCGCAACGAGCGCCGATTTCCCGATGCCCGGCTCCCCCACGATGAGGAGCGTGGGTTCGGCCTCGCTATCGCCGATCCATTCTCTAATCTTCGTGAACAGCGACGTGCGGCCGACGAAATCACCGCGCTTGCTCGCGAGAAAGGAATCGAAGTCCCAGGGGTGGAGGCGATCGTCCCACCGACGGTAACGAGTCTCCCCACGAAGGGCCGCGCCGATGCTCTCAAGAAGCTTGCTAAAGCCGACACGATAGCTCTCGTGATCCTTCCAACTGGTGAAGTCAACGTAGTCGAGCCGGAAGATCTCGAAGGGCGGCTCGCACTGAATCGCCATGACCGGGACGATGGGCTTCTTCGCAGCGAACCGCGCATAGGCAATCTCGTCAAGGCAGACGCTATCGGCAGTCGCGGCACCCTGACGGGTCCGAACGGCGTGAGGGCTTAGAATCGCGACGACCCCTGCGACGTCTCTCAGTGCGTCGACGACCTGTTCGGCCCAGGGGAGACCGCTCTTGATGTCGACGCGGTCCTTCCAAGCGTCGTACCGGACGTGATCTTGCAGCGTATGGTGGCGGAGGTCATTCGCGATCTTGTCCGCAAGATCCGGTGCGTCGGCGCGCCCGTAGCTCAGGAAGATGCGTTTCAACTCGTTCTCAGGCATTTCAACCCTCGTGGCAAGGCTTGGCCGATGGATGGACGGGTGATCCAAGCCTCTGGTTCGGCTACTCACGCAGCTTGTCTCCAACCACCACGTGAGGCGCTCCCCCATCAGCTTCCCATAAATCACGTGTGTGTTGAGTGTGGTGGGAATAGACCGATCGGCTCAATCGAAGGGCAAACCACGATCTAGACCTGCTCCCTCCGCCGGGCTCGGCAGCGCTATCGCGGCACGACGCGAGTGCCGGACACGACGTCCTCGAGAACCTGGTGGCGTGGGCCGAAGAGCACGGCCAGCGAGGAGGCAAAGGGGACGAGAGTCGCATAAAGCGCTAGGGACCGACCCAATGCCTGGCTAAGACGCACTGGCCCCCCGTCCGCGTCCACCAGGCGCAGCCCGGCGAGCGCCATGCCGAGCGTGGTCCCGCTCAGCGCTAGGCACAGGAACCGGTACGCGATGAGGATAAGAAACGTCGCCTGAACAAGAGCGATTACTCGCTCGAAGGGGGTCGCCGGCAGGAGTTGCTGCCACGCAAGGTACGCGAGCGCCACGCCACCGCTCAGGGACGTGTCGAGCACGAAGGCGATGGTGCGGCGCCCCGTGAGCCAGGCACCGAACACCCACCGGTCCGCGAGGACCGCGGCGACCGCGTACGGCCGAGTCCGTGAGCGACCCCGAGCAGATACTCCACGTCTGCGTCGGGCTCCGACAGGTCGACGATGACGAGAGCTGCACGGTGGAGGGACTCGATTGCTTCTCGGAGCGCACGCGGCGTGTTGATCGAGCGCAGCAGTCGTGGCTCAAAGCCCAACCGTCTCACGGTGTCGGCCAGGAACTCCGCGTCCTGAGATTGCGAGGGCTGGACGATGGCGCAGCCCAGTCGCCGCCAGTCGGGGAAGCGCGACCGCTCTGCCTGCGGGCGGGTAACGGCGAGAATGGCCCGCAACGCGCGCTTCATCTCGACTCGTGCCTCTCGGTTGACTGACGGTTGCAGGATCACTGGCGCGGCGAGGGCTACCAGCGCAAGTCCCGCAAGCCAGAACAACCAGGGCGGCACCGAAGCGAATTGAGGATCGCCAGCCATTGGGCCAAGGATGACCGCGGCGACCACCGCGACGGCAAGAGTCTCAAGCACGATCCGCGGTATCGCAGCCCGCCAGCTCCGGCGGTATCGCACGGCATTGCTGGTGTCCCCCGCGGGGAAGCCCGGCAGACGAACCGCCTCGTCGGCGAGCCAGAGGACTCGGTCCGGCGAGACCGCCCGCTGCACGATCTCGATCTCGCGCTCGATGGCGGGCGAACGGTCTGAAGGGTCGATCACGACACACGCCGCCGCGGCGGCAAGGTCCTCGATCGTGTCTTCCCATTCGACGTTCCGGGCCGCGAGCGGAATGGGACAGCTCGCGAGTGGCCGCCGCAGGCGCGTGCCCGAGAAGGCAACGACCACTGGGCTGAAGTTGGCCGCGGCCTCTGTGGGTGGAGCCAGAAACGCGGTCCGGTAGCCGGACGGCCGCGAGCGGAGGAGCGCTGTGAGCAATGAGCGATCCCCGAAGGAGGAGAACCGCCGCAGGAAGAGGATGTATGGGACGTCCAGGGCTCGTGTGGTTCGGGTCTGCCACACGAGGGTCCACGCGATCGTGCCCATCACCAGGACCGTCCACGGCACGACCTGCATGAAGTTCTCTTGGAGAAAGGGTCCCGAAGCGACTACGCCAGAGTATGTGGCAGCGAGCGCGCCGCACGCGAAGATGACTCCGTGTCTAGGTCTCCCGTTCACCTTCACCGGGAAAGCCCGGGCGATGAACCTGGCGACCGGGACGCTCGAGTACAGGGCCACGACACAAGCGAGCGCGACAGCAGCCCAACCGGTGGCCCGGCCGGGAATCCGAAACGATTCACTACGCGACGCAATCAGGCCCAGCGCAGGCACGATACCAGTCAGCGTTCCGGCGATCGCCCAGACGGCAGTAAAGGAAAACCCGGCGACCAAGAGTGAAAGCAGCTGCGAGACAGCGCGGGGGCGGGTCTGCATCGTCGGGCTCGCTGATAGGGTCAAGATCGGGAATTGAGGTCGCCTGCACCCATCGTTCAAGGTGGGTCTGGACGTGGGTGTGGCCTAGATCCATGTCTGGGCCCGATTTGAATCAGTCGGTCCATTCCCCGCGCACAGGTCGTAGCGCCTAGTTACTGAGAATCATTCCCTATCAAGGGTCGAGCAATTGCGTTGGCGTTAGGAGAGTTGCATGGGCCTGTGCGGAAGTGTCTCTCCCGATGCTCGCGACCGGGCGCTCGCCTTCGTCCGGCAACGCCCCAGTTGCCGGCTCGGTCGCGCGCTCGGGTCGTGTGCTCTCCCGTCAATGCTCCTGCTCGCCTTCCCAGGGGCGACGCGAGCATTCCAGGCGGAACCGTGTGACTCCGCCCTCACGAAGCTGGCAACGCCTGTGAACGGCTATCGCCAGCGTGGAGACCGCTGCGAGGGTCTGTACGCCCAACAGGTGAGCGGCACCACCGTCTTCCTCGCGTCGCTCACAGAGGCGTTCGAGGACTACGACCTGCAATCGACGGACTCACTGACCGTTCAGTGGTCGGTCCCGCCGAGCAGCACCGCCGCACTCCAGTTGCGAGCCGAGACACTGAAGCACGGGCGGTATTATCGCATGGACACGTTCCGCTCGCTGCAGGCGGCTGCTTATCGCTGGCCAGCTGGCCTCCTGCGAGCGGAACGGATACCGCGCCGAGAGCTTGGTGTGATCGGTTGGACGCAGGTCACGATCGGGAACGTCGCGAGCGACCTATACGTGCCGCTGCGGATCCGCCAGCAGCACGCAGCATCCGCCTGCGGAACGTATGACGTAGTGCTGTGGCCTGGAGAGCAGCTCAGGGAAGTGTACGTGAGCCTAGCGCCAGTGGGCGCCGACGGACGGCTGGGCGCTTTCGTGCGGCAGGACTCGCTGAACTATGGCTTCTACCCCGCCGAGAGTCCGATCAAGTTCCAACTGAAGCAGCCGCAGATCGGGCCCCCGGGACTCTACTATCTGAAGATCGGCGCGCGCTTGGGCAGCGGCGGAACTTCAACAAAAGAATATCGGCTCTACCTCTCCGGCGGGCCGGCATGTGGCTGAGGCCGCGACCGTCACAGGCAATGTCTTCGTGAGCTACGCGAACGAGGATCGGGAGGTCGCCGGCGCGCTGGTGGCGGCGCTCAAACAGCGCGGGTGGCCCGTGTGGTGGGACCGCGAGATCCCCGCCGGCACGCAGTACGAGACATACATCAAGTCGAAGCTGGATGAGGCGGGCTGTGTCGTGGTGCTCTGGTCCAAGCACTCCGTAGGGTCACGCTGGGTCCGAGGAGAGGCAGACGCCATGGCGGACCGAGGCAGGCTGGTTCCAGCGCGAATTGACTCCTGCGAAATCCCGGTCGGTTTTCGCGCGATTCAGACGGTCGATCTATCTGATTGGGACGGCGGCACCACGGATCCCGAGCTCGTGACTCTGCTGAACGGCGTCGCCCGGGCGCTCCGGCGGACGTCGCAGGCCGTGGATGCGCCGCCCACACCACAGCCGCCGAGATGGTGGGTTCCGATCGTGTGGCTGTGTGTGCCCCTCAGCGGAGCGGTCATCCTCAGCTACGTGCGGGTGGCCGTGGCCGACATCGCGCTGGACCTGCGGTCGTCCGAAGTCGGCTTCACCTTGCGTACCTCGCAAGCCCTGACCTCGGATCCCTGGCCGCTCGACACGCTGGGGGTGTCCGGCCTGCGGGAAGTCGTGTTGCCACCCTCCCGACGGTACGCGCAGTCGGCGATTCGTTTCGCCGCAGCGCGCAGCGGGGACCGCAAGGGCACCATCAATCTCGACGTCACACCGCTTCCTCGCTCCGCGCGGGTGAGACTCAGCCACCTGGCGGGAACGTCGCCCCGCGACTATCGGCTTTCCATCGAGCGTGCACCGGTGGCGCTCAGTGTCTCGGTGGACGGACCGGTGGCGGTGGTCATCCCGGGCGCACTGAATGAGCAAGCGCGGTTCGCGCTCGATCGCGCCTCGCTCAACACCGACTCGAGCGCGGCGAGTCTCGATCTCACCCAGCTGGGCGGTGCGTCGCCGCCCGCGTTCCCGGGACTGGACGCGGAGTCGCTGAGCTTCCACCGGATCGATAAGGTCCGAGAGGCGGGACAGACTGCCGACCCGGTCTCGTCCACCATCGTCAGCGGCACGCTGTCGTGGCCCGGGTTGCGTCGGCCCAGTGCCACGTTCGCGACCGGCGCGGATCTGTGGCTGCATGGCGCGAAGGGGAGGCTCTCCATCGGCGATCTCTCGGGCAGGCTTATAGGCGTGCGTTTCGAGGGAACGACCCGCGGCATCCGCGGCGCCGCTCAGGCCATGCCCTCGCTTCTCGAAGAGCTTCTCGCCCGTCATCGCGCCATGCTGGTCAGCCTGGCAGTGCTCTACGTCATCGCCGTGGCAGTCGTGCTGGTGCGCCGGCGCAGGAGGTTCCCATGAGGTGCTTGGTACTGGCTCTGCTCGGTGGCCTCGGGTCAATAATGCCGCCGCGCGCCGCGGCACAAGGAGGCACGCCCGTGCCGCCCGACGCGCTGCGGCTGATTGTTCAGGTCACGTACAGCGACGCGAACCAGGAAGCGGACTTCTTCGGGTCGGGGGTTATCATCGGCGAGACGGCGCGGGACGTCATCATCGCGACCGCCGAGCACGTCGTGCACCAAGGCTCAAAGGGTCTGAAGGTGGTGTTTCAGTTCCAGCCCGGTGACACCGTGCCGGCGACGGTGAGTCGCGCAAGCCAGGAGCTGGACCTCGCGATCATCGCAATTCCACGCAGCTCCATCCGGGGCTACCGAGCCGGTCTCTTGGGGTTCGACCGGCGCGGCAGCCCTGACCGTCTCGGCGCGGGCGCGCTGGTTCGTCCGATCGGATGCCCCGACAAGGTGTGCTGGCAGGCGCCGGCCGCGCCGGACCGCGTGATCGGCAGCAGTGAGCGGGAGATCATCTTCGAGTCCTACCACACGACCACGGGCAACTCAGGCGGCGGGCTCTTCAACGAGTATTGGGAGCTGGTCGGCATGGTGACACAGCGGAGCGAGCTCGACACCCGAGCCATCGCGATCGGCGAGGTGATCCGCCGAGCGCGGGACTGGAAGTATGCCGTCAGCCTGCGAGAGCGCGCCATCCCACGCGCCGGATATTTCACCACGGTGGGTCTCAATTTCCTGGCCGCCATCAACGCGAAGCGTGATTCGTTTCCCGACAACCGCTTCCCGAGTGGCCGCCTTGCCTTCGTGCGGCAAACCGGCGCGTCGCTCACATGGCACGCCGCCTTTCTGCGGCTCGCGCCGGACAACCTGGCCGTCAAGGCAGGGTTGGTGGGCGGGGCGCTGAATCTGCGGCAGGGCCGTTTCACCTTCGCGCCGTTCCTCGAGGCGGGCCTCGGCCGGGTGGAAGGTCGGTTCGACGCCGGTGGCTACTACGTGGCGAGCGGTGCGGGAAACCGCTACGTGCCCTACTGGAACCAGCAGAAGCAAGACGGGATCGGCGTGGGGGGCGGGCTCGATCTCTCGGTGGTGCTGGCTCCCCACGTGATCGTGGAGGTCCTGGCGGGGCACTGGAGCTTCACCGTGCCCGACAGCGTGCCCAAGCTACCCACGGTGTTCGTAGGTGCAGGTTTGCGGTGGGGGCTGTGAGTTCGCGCATCGGTATTCTCGTAGCGGCGGTGTTCCTCGCCGCCTGCAAGGACGAGTTCGCCAACGCGCCGCTCCTCACCCTCGCGATCGACACGACGGGCGGCTGGCACGACACGGTGGCGGTGAGCGATGTCGACACGCTTCAGATCAAAGTGGCAGTCGCGGGGGGTGAAGGCGTCACGGGCGTGCAAGTGCACTGGGCGTCGAGTGAGCCGGCGAAGCTCGAGGTGACGCCGTTAGAGCTGAAAGCGGGACAGGAGAAGGACTCGCTCATCCTCGAATTGCGAACGGAGATCACGGCGCACGAGCGTGACAGTGCCGTCATCGTCACCGCGACAGTCGATCGGCCTGGGTTCGAGCGCAAATCATTCACTCGAACGATGACTGTAATGGAGCGCTGGATTGCTGTAAGTGCCGGCGGATTGCAAACGTGCGGAGTGACCTTCAGTGGTGACGCCTACTGCTGGGGAACGGGCAGCGGCCTCGGCGATGCCGCCGTCGATCGGGCGGCGGTCCCCACGGCAGTGCGTGGCGGATACAAGTTTACAGCGATATCGTCGGGGCGCGCGCAGGTGTGTGGTCAAGCCCAAGACGGTTTGACGTATTGTTGGGGGTCCAACGCCTTCGGAGCCCTGGGCGACTTCACACAGCTGAATCGCCGCACTCCGGTCGCGGTTACGGGCGGGAACTTCGTCACCATGGACGTGGGGGTCGACTTCGCCTGCGGGATTATCCTGGACGACCGCACGACGCAATGCTGGGGCAATGAGGAGTCGGGCCAGCTCGGTCGGGGCCCAGAGTTTCCCTTCTGCCTGACTTACACTGACGCCGCAGTCTATTGCCGAACCGGCCTAGTGTCCAAAGGGTTCGTTCGAATGAACGAGGGCTCGTCACCCGCCCGTGAACAGTACTGCACGAACCCAGACCGCAATGCCAATCTCGACTGTCCGCTCTCCCTGGCGGACGTGAGCGCTGGTGCCGACCACGCCTGCGGAATAATCACCAACCTCGGTGCCGCCTTCTGCTGGGGCTCGAACACGTCTGGTCAGGTCGGGGGCAAACTGTTCGGCGACGAATGCTTCTTGAATACGCAGAGAGGCGGGCCGTGCAGCTCATACGCCACCCTGGCATCGCAAGACACGACCTGGAATACATCCGAGCAGCTCTACTCGGGGCCGCGCTTTGAGAAGGTCAGCGCCGGCTCGGCTCACACGTGCGCCCTCGCAGTCGGAGGGATCCCGTATTGCTGGGGATCTAACGAGCAGGGACAGCTCGGCAACGGTTCCCTTCAGGGAAGCCCTTTTCCCATTCCCGGTCCGACCGGCATGATCCTCTCGTTGATCACCTCCGGCGGGAACCACACCTGTGGCATCGTCGCCGAGACACAACTCGCGGTGTGCTGGGGCGCCAACGGGGCTGGTCAGCTCGGGAACAACAGGGCGGGCACCAACAGCTCTGTACCCGTCGAGGTACTCGGCGGCCACCAATTCGGGTCCATAAGCGCTGGAAACGGAACGACATGTGGTGTGGCAACCGCGAACGGTGCCGTCTACTGCTGGGGGCTGAATCTTGGCAACGGCTCGACGAGTGCGAGCAGCGTGCCCACGCGCGTAGCCGAACCAAGGAACTGAGATGCTTGTGGCAACAACAGGACGTTGTCCGCGTCGCGCCGTCCTGCCATCGAGGGTGCAAGCGCGTCCCTGGTGTCGGTGGGAAGTGGGGCTACCGCTTTGGTTCCGGTATCGAAGCCGAAGCGTCGCGCTCGTTGCCTTGCTGATCACCGCCTGCAAGGACGAATTCCCTAACGCGCCGGCCCTAGCGCTCGCGATCGACACAACTGCCGGCTGGCACGACACCGTTGCGGTCGCGGACGTCGACACGCTGCAAATCAAGGTGGCTCTCGCGGGTGGCGGGAGCGTGTCGGGCGTGCAAGTGCACTGGGAGTCGAGCAACCCAACGAAGCTCGAAGTGACTCGGCTAGAGTTGCAAGCGGGACAGGAGAAGGACACGCTCACACTGCAATTGCGAACGGTCATCACGGCCCACGCGCGAGACAGTGGAGTCATCATCACCGCGACGGTCGATCGGGCGGGGTTCGAGCGGAAGGCGTTCAGCAGGAAGATCACAGTAATGGAGCGGTGGATTGCGGTGAGTGCAGGAGCCATGCATACGTGCGCGATAGCGGCGGACAGCTCCGCATACTGCTGGGGCGCGGGTGACAAAGGGAGGCTCGGGAGAGGTCGGCCTCTCGACAGCTCTGTTCCGGTACCCGTAACCGGTGTGGGCATTTTCAGGTTCGTGGCCATTAACGCTGGCGAGGAGACCAGTTGCGGGATCGTCGCCGAAGGGGTGGCCTACTGCTGGGGGGCCGGCATCCACGGTAGCCTCGGAAATGGCGATGCATCGGAGGTGGATCGGTTCATCCCCGTCCAGGTCTCCGGCCCGACGCTTCGCTCTCTGGATGTAGGTACCGTGAGTTGCGGTCTCGCGGACGACTCTACCGCGCTCTGCTGGGGTACCAACGTGTCCGGCCAACTCGGCTTCAACCCCAACTCCAATCAGAGCCTGAGCATCTGCCTCGATGTCACGCCCTGCAGCCTAGTCCCGCGACTCGTCTGGGTCGACCTGTCGACTCCAACGCGGTATCAGGCGATCAGTGTTGGCGACAACCACACGTGTGGGCTCTCCGCAAGTCCACAGAGCGGCTCCGCGTATTGTTGGGGAACCGGTCTTCAAGGGGCTCTCGGAAACGCGTCTACGATGTTCAGCCCGATCCCGATCCCCGTTAGTGGTGGACTGGCCTTCGGGTCTCTGAGCGCCGGAGGTGGCCACACCTGTGGCATCGCGACTTCCGCTATCACGTACTGCTGGGGCGCCAACAGCGAGGGTCAACTCGGCAGCGGTACCACGCGGGACACGTTGACGCCGGTGGCGGTAAAAGGGGGATCGTTTGCCGCGATCACCGCAGGTCGGCAGCATACGTGCGCGATCACCGCACTCGGAGCCGCCTTCTGCTGGGGAATGGGATCAGCGGGCCAATTGGGAAACGGCGCTACCGGCCGCCAGACGAGCCCCGCGACGGTCACCGGCAATCTCATTTTCGAGACAATCAGTGCCGGCGCCTTCCACACGTGCGGTCTCGCAAAGGGGGGCGCGCTCTACTGCTGGGGTCAAGGCGCTCGAGGTCGTCTGGGAAACGGGAGCAATGGGGACCGCCTAACTCCAACAAGGGTGTTGGAGCCGCAATAAAGGAGCCTGGTATGCGCGTGAACGGCGTGCCACACGAAACGGGACTCTCAGTCCTGCGCCATGCTCTATTCAATAGGTTCATGGTCTCCGGAGTCCTGGCCGTACTGTGGCTGCCGCAGGCGCTCCGCGCTCAGATCTGCATCCCTCAGGCCTACGGTGTGCCTGGCCTATCTGGCCCTCCTCAGTGGTGGCCGACCGGCCCGAGTTCAACACTGCTCACCTTAGACGATCCCAGATGGCGTGGCGCAACGAGTCGAGTGCTGAACGGCGAGGTTGAATTTCGCGCGCTCTACAAGGCGAATAGTCTCTATCTCTCCTGGCAGGTAAAGGCCGATCTTAGTTTGGATCCGAGCGGCGACCAAGTGTATTTCGGGATCAAGCAGCAATCCGGCAAGCCGGCCACTGTCATACAGCTCAGCCTTGCTTCGAATAACTATCCGTTGAACGCGGCGTTGAGTACGTCCTTTGGCATTGTGGTCAAGCAATGGACCGGCTCGACTTTCGGCTGGCAACCGCTGTCACCTTTGCCTTCATGGATCACCTCCACCACAGCGGCGTGGACCCGACTCTCCGGGACCAACTACTCGTGGGCGTTTCAGATAATGCTCCCCGTCTCGACAAGCAGTCCGGCCAACGGCTTGGATCTCGCTAGTCCGTTTGAGATGTGGTACGCATTTCTGGTGAAACAGAACTCAACGGTAACTCCGTACTCGTGGCCGTCTGGCATTTCGCCAGCAAACGTCTTTCCCGACCCTACCGCGAGCGCCAACTGGGAGATCGTGACTCTGGGCTCCGCGGGGTCTTGCCCTGCTGATGTAGCATTGGACCCACTGCAAATTGGTACCGACAGAGTCCCCGACAACAGCATTGAATTCACAAAGATCGCGGCCGGGTCCAACTCCCTCCTGAACGAATTCCGCGCCCGGCCGACGAACGTCGGATCGCTTGTGATTCCGATGGGCAGTGTAGAAGGCCGATTCTTTCTGGCCAATTGGGGCTCAACTTCCTTGTGGCAGGTGATGACGTCGTCGAACCTTCCCAAGAACGATGGCGACATAAGCCCGCCGGCCACGGCGCAAAGCACCCCCCCGCGGAACGACATCCACTTCCAGTGGGCAGTACCCGATGTCGACAGGTGCCGATTTGGCGACCCAAGTACGACTTGCAATGGGGTCCCCCAATTCCCGCATCAGTGCATGCTGGTGCAACTGTCTAGCAGTACAGCATCACTCGTGTTCCGCAATCAAAGCGTCTACCGGAACATGAACTTCTTGCCGTTGTCGAGACAGCAGCAGGAGGCCGAGGTCAGCGTCCGAGGCCTCGCGGCGCTCGTTGACGGGCGCCCGACCCGGGATATGTATCTCTACGTTGAGACGCGTAAACTGCCGCCGTCAGCAACTGCATCCCAACAGAAAACAGATACGGTCATTGTCGCCGGAAAGGATGTCATGATCCGTGCCCGACGCGACACGACGTTCAAACTGCCGTGGGGGCCCGTCCGGATGCACGCGGGAGACTCCCTCATCGTTCCGACTCAAGACACGATTCTCCTTCCCGCCCGAGACAACGTCGAGCGCCTCACCACGGTGCGCGCCGCGGCTCAGGCCGGACGGCTGACTTCGGAAGAGGTGGATGGGCTAGTTCCGACCTATCGGGTTCATGCGTATCACACAACGGGAGACACGGTCGTCATCAACGGCGTCAAGCACACCGTTCTGGAGCCCCAACCTTCCTTCGGATACTACGTCGGCCATGACGGCGAGCTTCTTGGCTGGAGGCACGAGTTGAAGGACGCCAACCTGGTGCAACTAGCGCCGAACTTCTACAGAATCGCCGTTCCGAACAACGGCGTCGCCACGGTGACTACGACGATCGAGGCTGTGGAACGACCCTCATTTGCCGTCAGCCTCCCAAGAACGGCTTCGGCATGACTGCTGACCTCGAGCACCGCCTGAGCAGCACCTTCACCCTCGCGGCGCTGCTCGGATACCACCGCTTCGACAGCACCGTGACGAGCTCGCATCTCGATCTCTATCACGTCTCCGGGAGCCTCGAGACGTTCCTCACCTCCGGACCCGCCGCCGTGTTCATCGAAGCCGGAGGCGGTGCGTATCGACTCAACCCCGGATCAACCAAGCCTGGAGTACACGCCGGGGCAGGCGTGGAGTTCGAGATCTCCCAAAGCTTTTCGCTGGGAGCGTCCTACAGACTCCACACCGCGTTCACGACCGGGGCGAACACCACGTTTTCGAGCATCCAAGGAGGCGGCTGGATTCGGTTCTGAGACTGCCGACAATCCTGTCGCAAACACGCCCAATCGTGCCGCAAACGCGACCTAACGCGGGGAGGCGGACCGCCGAGACCTGAGCCATGAGCGAAAAACGCGCGGAACGAGCTCCTCGCCGGCAGGTAGGTGCGCTCCGCAACCTACGCCGTTCGGCCGCCGCCTCACTGTGGCGCACGCATCGGGAAGCGGCTGCGTTTCTCACCAAGCGAGTGCTGCTGTGGCTGTGGAATTATCTCAAAGTGGTCTTCACGCCGCGCGAGTCGTACCGCACGTACCGCGCTCCCCCGAGCACCCGTCCGGGCATCTTCACCATCCCCGACTCGTGCAGCATCGCCCTCGCAGCCGATTGGGGTACGGGCGACAACAGCGCCTACGCGGTCGGCGACGCCATCCGCGCCCTCGCGCCGGATGTCACCATCCATCTCGGGGACGTCTACTACTCGGGCACCGAGAATGAATTCCGCAATTACTTCCTCGGCCCGGGGGAATGGCCCCGCGGGACACGCGCCACCTACACGCTCAACGGCAACCACGAGATGTATTCCGGCGGCGCCGGCTATTTCCGAGTGGCGCTGCCCACCCTCGGCCAGGAGACGAGCTACTTCTGCCTCGAGAACGCGCATTGGCGCATTCTCGCCCTCGACACGGGCTATTACGCCAAGAGTTTCCCGTTCCTCGAGCTGATCGTCAACTTCATCCGGCTCCATCGTGCGACCCGCCGTTGGCTGCGGGACGTCGTGTTCGCGGACGCCGGCGACCGTCGCCCCGTGATTGTGCTCAGCCACCATCAGTGGTTCAGCGCGTACGACACCGAGTACCTGCGCGTCGGCACCCAGCTGGGTCCGTATCTCGACCGAGTGCTGCTGTGGTTCTGGGGCCACGAGCACCGCTTTGCCGGATACGCGCCGTTCGGGTTCGACGGGAAACGCGTCCGCGCCCGCTGCATCGGCCACGGCGGCATGCCAATCGAGCTCGACGGCAAGATCAAGCGCCCCGACCGCCCCCTGGTCTTCGCGGACGAGCGGGAAGCCGGGAAGGTCGACGGCGACCCGATCGGCTATTGCGGGTTCGTGATACTGCGGCTCGACGGAGCAGACCTGCGCGTGGAATACCTCGACCAAACTCCGGCCAAGCTGCTCGAAGAACGCTGGCAGATGGGTCCCGCTGGTCTCACCGGGTCGGTCACGCTCGGCGAGCGGCTCAAGCAGTATCGGCCCCTCGCGACGCTGGTCTCTTAGCACCGGAGAACGCCTTATGGATCTCACCGCCCAGGAGCGCCGTCTCCGCTCGCTGCTCCGAGTGCTGGTCGTCGCGTTCGTCCTCGCCGCTTTGATCTACGAGCTGGGCCCACTGCTCGGACCGTTCCGCGCCTTCTTCCGCCAGCTGCCGTTCGTTTCGAACTCGTTGGTGAAGGTCAGCGTGATGGGCCTGTTGTGCCTCTACGCCTGGGGAGACGTGCGGCGGCGCATCGCCCTCGTCGCGATCTTCATCGCCGGACATGTCCTTTCCGTGGC
>WNGN01004625.1_pt1 | contig 16610 bp, 22 predicted proteins | sample 5400561 | NCBI WGS metagenome assembly WNGN01 (sample SAMN13153379, study PRJNA577476) | soil metagenome | isolation source: 115 cm soil or saprolite under Garry oak tree replicate 2 | place: USA:California | collected 2016-06-15
CCTTGGCGGGCCTGAGCTTGTGCTCCTTGTAGTAATCGGCATACAGGTATGGCAGCTCGACCGCGTCCTCGATGGCCTGGATCTGGGGGCCCAGACCTCCGACGTCGCGATAGCCGATCTCGGGGACCTCCTCGAGCGCGAGATCTTCGACCTCGGTCTTGGGCAGCCGCTCGAGCAGGTAGCCCGACTTCGGATCCATCAAGAGGTGGTCGCCCGACTTCAAGCGCACCGGGCGGAGTGGATCGGCGATGATGCCGACCTTCTCGCCATCAGCGCGGAGCGTGACCACGGCGCGTTCGTCGTCGAGTCGCTCCTTTCCCTGAGCGCCGCGATCTCGTCGCGCGCTTCGCGGAGGGCGTTCTGTAGCTTCGCGTTCTGCTTGCGCGCCTGGACGAGCTCGTGTTCGGGCTCGCGAAGCGTGTCGTCGACCACGCTGAAATCGGTTTCGGTCTCGATGATCTCCAGCATCTTCATGGCCGCACTCCTTATGCGCTGAGGGCTGTCTCGAGCGAGCGGACGAGAAGCTCGATAGAGTCGTCGGCCAGCTCGCGCGGCGTGGGTGACACGATGCCGCGATGGAGGAAGCCGCACATGACGCGGCTTCCCGTCGCCCAGCCCATCACGAGGCGTATGCCGTGGCGGTCGTTGTGTCGATCGTCGTCATGTCGTGTCCCATCCGCTTCCGGAGGAACAACCGCGCGCGATGCACGCGCGTCTTCACGAGGGGGACGCTGAGCCCGAGGGCCTCCGCGATCTCGAGATTCGACCGCCCCTCGACGTCGCGCAGCACGAACGCGATCCGGTAGGCGGCGGGCAATTCGTCAATCGCCGCGGTCAGCGCCGTCCGCAGCTCGGCCTGGAGCGAAGGATCGTCCACGCGCGGCGACCAGTCGGCCGTGGGCGTGACGTGACCGCTCTCGTCGAAGAACGGCAGCAGCTCGTCCAGCGAGAGCTCTCGCCGGCCGCCCGGCCGGCCGCGGAGCTTCTGGTAGGCGGCGTTCGCCACGATGCGGTAGAGCCAGGACCCGAATGCCGACTCGCCGCGGAAGGTGTCGATCTTTCGCACCACGGTCCAGAAGGCGTCCTGCACGACCTCCTCCGCATCCTGGCCATTGCCGGTGATGCGGCGAGCCAGCCGATACGCGCGCTCGCCGTAACGGGTGACGAGACACTCCGCCGCCATCGGCTCGCGACGCCAGAGCGCGTCTAGAAGGTCGAGATCGCGGTCTGCGCGCCGCTGGTGAGCGACGCCATCGGTCTCGCGTTCGAGCACCACCTGAAGGTTCATCTCGCCTCTCCGTTGTCGTCAGTGAACGTTGGAGTCGAATCTGTTGCGAAGGCTACTCGGAGAGGCGGGACGCTTCTACCCGACGTTGGTCGGGTACGGATGCTCCCTACTTTCGTCGGGTAGGGAGACTCTCGGAAGAGGGGTCGCCGTTCGGTCAGGCCACCTTGTCGGCGCCAATCGGCAGCGTGAACTGAAAGACAGCGCCGTGCGGCACATTTGCAGCGGCTTATCGCCAGCCCCATGCCCATCCCTTGAGGCTTGGTTGTGTAAAAGGCGTGGAAGAGGCGGTCGAGACCACCCAGATCTAGCCCAGGGCCCGAATCACGCACTGCGACGAGCACGCCCTGCGAGTCGTCTTTGGCTGAAGCGATCAACAGCTCTCGCGGAGCATCGCTGACTTCATTCATCGCTTCGATGGCGTTGATGATCAGATTGAGGAGCACTTGCTGTAATTGAATTCGGTCTCCCAGAATGAGGGGCAGGTCCTCCGCGAGCCGCGACCGGAGGGAGACGCCATTGCTCTGCACCTCGCTGCGCGCCAGCGCGACGACCTCGAGGATCGTTTCGTTCACGTCAACCCAGTCCTTCCGCGAAGGCGCCTTCTTGGCCAGGGCCCGAATCCGGGCGATGATTTCGCCGGCCCGGTGACCGTCTGCGATGACCGACTCGGCGGATTGCCTCGCCTCCTCCAGGTTCTGAGCCGCGAGCCAGTGCACGCACGCCGTGGCGTTGTTGACCACGGCGGCGAGCGGCTGGTTGATTTCATGGGCGATCGAGGCCGTCAACTCTCCCAGCGTTGCCACTCGCGTGACATGCGCCAGCTCCGCCTGAGCACGGTGCAACGCATCCTCGGCCTGCTTGCGCTCGATGAACTGCCCGATCTGGCTGCCGATGGTGGCCATGACGTTGAGCAGGTGAGGTTCGGGCCGCCGTATCTCGTGGCTGAAGAACTCCATGACCCCGAGGACTTCGCCGCCGAGCAGGATGGGAATGGCGAGCGCGGTGTGCAGCCCTTTCTGCGCGGCGATGGGTGCACGCAGAAAATTAGCATCCTGCACGACATCGGGACTGAACGCGGGTTCACGGCTCAACCACACTCGCCCCGGCAGCCCCACCCCGGGCTTCAACGTGCTCTCGCGGCTGGCGGCCTCGAAGTCCGGGACCTCGACGGATTCTTTGTGCCACATCTCGATGCAGCGCAGCACCCCCGCCTCGCGGTCGCGGCGCCACAGCGCGCCCAGGTCCCATCCGAGGCAGTCGCACACGGCCCGAAGTATGTTGGGCGTGGCTTCTTCGAGCGTGGTCGCCTCCGCGAGGATGTGTGTGACCGTGTGTTGCGCCATGCGGCGCTGCTCGGCCCGCTTACGCTCGGTGATGTCTTGCACGGTGCCGAACACGCGGCGGAGCTGGCCCGTCTCGTCCCTGACCACGTCGCCTCACTGCGGACGAAGCGCACCTCGCCGTCGGGCCGCACCACGCGGTATTCCACGTCGTAGCGGCGGCCACCCCGAAGTGCCTCGGCCACTGCCGCCGCGCGCATGTCACGATCTGCGGGGTGGAGTAACGCCTGGACGTCGTCAAAGCTCAGGCTACGTTCCTGGGGCCGCAGTCCAAAGATGCGGTAGTTTTCGTCCGACCAGGTGTAGCGATTGGTCGCGAGATCGCGCTCCCAGTAGCCGACGTGCGAGATGCGTTGGGCCTCTTCGAGTCTGCGCTCGCTTTCGCCCCGGCTGCGAAACATAAGCAAACTGGTCAGGGCGTCCTCCAGCCGTCGGCCGATCTCCTGGAAGAGCCGCTCTTCCTGCGGTGTCCAGGCTCGCGGGTACGAGCATTGATGCAGCCCCAACATATACGGCTGATTCCCCTTGGGATGGATCGCCATACCCATCATGGACTGTATGCCGAACCGGGTCGCGGTCTCCGCCGGCAGCGGATGGTCGGACGCCGGACCAAATCGCACAGGACTGCTGGACGCTCTCACGATCTGGAAGACGTTCGCGATTTCAGGATCGACGGGGAGGTCGCGTCCCAGGGCGAAGGCACCAGGGAATTGGGGCCGAGTATGCTCCATCGGCACTTTCCACGACGCGGCGTCCGGATCACAGGGATGGACCAGCCACGCTCGATCGCAATTGAAGACCGACAGGACGACCTCGAGCACATCGCTCATCATCTGCTCCAGGTCGTTCGTTCCCTGCATGGCGCGGTTCACCCAATCCATGCTCTCGAGGAACCCGAGATGGGCCTGGTGCTCCTCTTCCGCGCGTCTGCGTTCGGTCACATCCATGACGGTGCCGACCAACTGGACGACGTCGCCGGAGGCGCTGAACACCGGATGGCCGACGGCGTGGATCCACCGCACGGTTCCGTCCGGAAGGACCACGCGGTAATCCACCTCATAGTCCATCGGTTCACGGGCGGCTTTGTCGATGATTTCGGCGTGCCGCTCTCGATCCTCCGGATGAATGCGCTGGAGAAATTCGGCCCGTGACGGTCGATCACGTTGGGGATCGAAGCCAAACAAGCGCGCGTACTCGTCGGAGGAGTGGGTGTACTGGTTGGTGACTATGTCCCGCGCCCAACTACCCGTATGGCTGAGCCGCTGGGCTTCGGCCAGATACGCCTCACTCCGCCGCAGGGCCTCTTCAGCCCGCTTACGATCGCTGATGTCCTCGATGTTGGCCACGAACCCTGCCGGCCCTCCTCGCTCATCGGTGAAGGGCGCGCACGCTAAGGCGGCGTCGAATTCGGACCCGTCTTTGCGCGTGATCCGGATTTCGAGACCGGAGAGTCTCTCGCCGCGATTGAGCCGGGCCACGAGCGACGTCCAGCGCTTCTCGATGCTCTCCGGCAGGCGAAGTCGACGACCGACGATCTCGTCGGCTGTCCAGCCAACAAGGCGCTCGAATGCAGCGTTGCAGCGCTGGACCGTCTGGTCCCGCCCGAAGAGCACGATTCCGACGGGTGAGGCATCGAGGATCGTTTGCAGCTCGCCCGCCCGTTCGGTCACCTTCAGCTCGAGCTCGTCGCGCGCCTGGCGGAGCTCTTCCTCGGCGCGGCGACGCTCATGGATGAGGCGTGCGCTCTGGAATGCCGTTGCGGCGTGATTCGCAGCCACGGAGAGGAGAAGCTGGTCGGTCTCGGAGGGAAAATCGCTCCGATCACATGCGACGGCAACCAGCCCACCGTCGGCATTGACACCGATCGGCATGACGAGACCGCGGCACGGCTCCAGACCTCCGCCGACGTCGGGAACAACCTCCTTGCGCGAAGCGTGGCCGACGGCAGCGAGGTGACGGTGCAGCCAGTGCGGAAATGCTTTCCACGCATCGCCGCGCGTGACGTCGACGGCGGCACCGCCGTTGGGATCGCACAGGCGCACGAACGCGAAATCGAGGTGCAACGACCCGACCAGCACGTCGGCAAGCCCAGCGGCGACGGCAGACGGTTCTCTCCCAACCCACGCCGCCGGGATCGTCGAAAGCGCCACGAGATCCCTGAGCGCTGTTCGCAGCCGGTGGATGTCGCCGGGATCCATTGCTCAGCTCGCCAGGCGGGCGCTCGTGCGAACCGACCGTCGCTCCCGGATCTCGAGGAGGAACTCGTCAGGAGGAACGAAGAACGGGTTCTCCTGCAGGACCCCGCCGATGATCACCACCGGGTGCGTCCGCATAACATCCATGGCCACGCTCGAGCCGAATTTTGACAGATCGTACGTGCAGATCACCGGATCGTCGTACTTGGGGAGCACGTAGTTGAGGCGTGTCTCGTATTCGACCAGGTCATCGACACCCTGTTTGTCGAGCAGCGCCCATTCCATATGCGCCAGCAGCCTGGTGAGCGGGTAGCCGGTCGCTGCGCCTGACTGGAGCACCTCTTCGATCAAGGCCAACATCGCGTCTTGGTTGAAGCAATCTCCCCGGAGGTAAGCGTCCTGCCACGCCCGCACTTCCAGCTGGCCGGTATCGATTGCCCGCCCGACATTGATACCCGCCTCCGCGAGCCGCTTCAGGTGTTCGCTCCGTAGGTCGGGGTCGACGATGTGAAACCCTTTTTCCCCACGGTCAAGCCCATCTCTGATGAAGGAGCGGAGCACGCTGTGCTCCTCGTCGATACTGTTGAAGAACGCGCAGATGTGACGTTGCCGGCCGAGAGTACCGCCGGCGAACTGGACGGAACGGTCGCTGGCTTCCATGTATGACCTCCACGCAGACGGTCGATCAGAGCGTCTAGCTCACGCCGAGGTGGGCACCTCCTCCCGGAGCGAGTATGGATGCGCCGATGACATCGAGGATCCGGCCCTGCGTACAGCGTCGAGAGGTTCCCATGCTAGGTGGCCCACGAGACGGAAGTCTACCCTACTTTGGTCGGGTTCGGTCCCTACGACGGTTACCTTTTATTCCTTCCGCGTCTCGGGAGTGTAGTGGCTCTTCAGATACGCGAGGATGGCCTGTGCCGAGGGTTCTGGGATCGGCGCGCCGAATGTGCCGATCATCTTGTTCACCAGCCTCTCCCACGTGGCACCCGGGAGTGGGGGCTGCATCGTGATATACGTCGTGCTGTGACCGATACCGCAGAAGCTTTGCACAAGCTCTCGTCCCTCTCCGTCGGCGAGCGGGGGCGTGTACGTCGGCCACGACGGATCCTGCCTTGAAGTTCTTCACCAGCTCATCGAAGCTGAGCTGGAGCGGTCGCTCGACGTTGCCCTCCAGGCTGAGCCGCCCACGTGCTCAAGTCGACGGCGTTCGGAATGAGGTCCAGATGATAGCGCACGTAGAACGCTGCGTTCGGGGTGAACGGCGTCAGAAAGTATGGACGCGGCGTCTCGAGCTGGATTCCCCGGTCGGTCATACGAAGGAGCGGCAGCTTCTGCGGATAGCTCACGAACGGATTGACGCCGTTCCAGTATGGATTGACGCCCGGGCCGGTGAAGCTGGGTCGCGGCGTCGCGGATTGCGGCGAGATCTGAGCGCGCGCATGCCCGCTAAGAGCGAGACCGGCGGCACCCGAACCCAGCCACGCGAGCAGCGATCTCCGCGAGAGGTGCGTCACTGTGCGGGCTCCGTCGGCGCCCCGGACTCCCCTGGCACTCCGGTGGCCACGCCCTTCTTGAACTCCACCATGGCCCGGCCGAGCCTCTCCATCGTCTCTTCGCCGTGGTCATCCGCGATTACCAGCAGGATGTAGATCCTGTCCCCGAGGGCTCGCGCGTGCTGCACCGTCACGACGGTCGGCGCTTCGCATTCAGCGCGACGCCGGCGCGTGCGACAGACCGCGAGATCTGCCGCACGCACCGGGTTGCGCTCGCTCGGGACACTAGGGCGACTGGAAGTCGCTGGTGCCCGTCGCCGTGTTAGTACCAGCGTAGGCAACGCCGGAAAGCGGCGCCGCGACCGCGGCGAGGAGCACGAGTGCGAGGACAATGGCACGCTTCATGTGTTCTCCCTCCTTTCTTTCTCTCACCTCTTTTGAGGACGGACACACGCGTGGCGTTTCACACGATGTGCGATGAAGAAATTCTCATCTCTCCCCGCGCGCGGCGCCGATTCTGGGCCGTAGCGTCGTGGCTCTAGCGAAAGGGCGTGCTCCCGGTCATACGCGATCCTCGGACGGGGCGCCAGCGTCGAGCCAACGTTGGAAGTCGTCAGAGGCAGCAGCAAACCGCCACTCCTCGAGCACGTCTCGCGCCATGGCGCGCATCGCGCCCATCGAGACCGCCTCGGCCCGCGCGAGACAGCGTTCGAGGAGCCAGGTGTCGAAGGCTTCAGGGTCGGGATCTTGCTCGATCGCCTCGGCGAGGAGCCGGCGTTTGAGCGACATCCCGATGGCATCGGGCGTGGTGTCGCGCTTGCGGCGCCGGCGCCGGCCGTCGGAGGCATCGAGCGCCGCGAGCAGTGCGCGACACACGAGCGCCGGCCGCAGCGGCGTCACGACCGAAGCCGGAGCAGAGCGCGTAGGCGCCGGGGCTGGGCGACGACGTTGATCGCGAGCGGTCGCCTCGCGCTCGGGCGGCGGTACCCCTTCTCGAGGGCGGCCACATCCAGGACGAGGGTAGCGAGATCCTGCAGCACCACGTGCGCTGGGGGGATCGGCAGGGTCGTGAGCGTCTTGAGGTAACCACGACAACCGTCACAGACCTCGATCTTCTGCCGCTCGAGACTCTCCGGTGACACCAGGGAGCCGAGATTTCCGTGATCGCGCTCACCGCAGAAGGGACAGAGCAGCCACTCGGTTCTCCAGTCTCCGCCACAGCCTCCGCACCGAAGGTGACGGCTGCCGTCGAGCCCTCGAATTTCCGCCAGCGAAGGCCAGCCGCCACAGACGGGGCAATCGCCGGACGCCCAGCCTGTGGGCACGCGGTCGGCCCACGCCCGCCGGCACGCGTGGAGCATCGGCATCGCAATGATCGGAGCCAGGATCCTGAGCACTCCGCGGGTGTCCCTCACGACTTGCGCAAGGTCATCGAGGCGATCGACGTCCTGGGACACCGCGGCCTCGAAGAGGGCTAGCGTGTCGAGCCGTCCGGCTGTGACCGCGGCAATGAAAGGCTCCTCCCGCGCCCCGGCGGCCGCGATTGCCATGACCCGACGGATCCAGCGCTCGATCGATCTTGGGGCGACTTTGATCACGGCGCCCGAGAGGAGCGGCTCGGGACCGGGACCGGAACGCTCGAGCGCCGGCACCGAGTGTGCCCACGCTGGACGCTCGATCTCCTGGAGCGCCTCCTCGATGAGCGCGAGGAGCGGTCTCCACTCGGCATGCTCGGCGCTCAAAACGGTGAGGAGAGCTCGGCTGGATGCCTCTGGGGACATATCGTTATCGCGTCTCGGCTTCCGCGGCACTGCCGATGAAGGCGTGCTGGCCAATCCCGGCGCCGTCGATGCGGGTCCCGTAGTACATGCGGGCCCCCGCGTGGAGCTGGACTGCCCCGCGCGGGTGATTGCCGACATCGGCTCCTGGCCCTCCCGCACGAGTCCGGGTGGCCTCGGGGCTGGTGCAACCGAGGGTGGCCCCGGCCACGACGACAACGACGAGGGATCGCCGCCAGCGGTTCGTCACAGCCCATCCGAGGAGAAGACGACTACCATGCGAAGGGTCAGCCCACCGAGGAGGACCAGCGCCGGACCGATCCACCACCGCGAATCCCTGCTTGGCCGTCGCCAGTGCAGCAACAGAGGAAGCCCGATCCCTCCCAGCATCACTCCGGCCAGGAGGAGGCCCCAGCCATTCAACCAGACCATGGCGACCCGCCCGAGCGACGCGACCAGCGCCGCGATGGCCAGGCCTTCGAGGACCAGCACGGATGCGTCGAGGCGCTCGAGCGCGCGGATGCCGTCCCGCGACCCGCCCCCGAAGGAACCGAACAGGATCAGAAGCGCCGCCGACGTGGACGCCGCCGAGATCAGGAAGGTGAGTCCGAGCAGCGTGGTGTCCGCCCAGACCGGTCGGTTCGTGACGGCGAGGAGCACCCCGGTGTAGCCCGCTAGATAGAGACCCAAGAGCGCGCCGACCGCCGTCACAAGCCGGCCCAGGGGCGCGGGTGGGTTCAGCCGGAGAAGGGGCGGCCAGGGGAGCCAGCCGCGCTCGGCGAGCACCGCGACAAACGACAGGAACGCGCACCCGCTGAACAGAAGCAGCGCCCATGAGCCGATCGACATCGGAGAGTACGCCTTGATCATCGGCCGGAAGGTCTGGGCCTGTACCAGCATGTGCCAGAAGCGCTCAGGCCGTCCGAGATCGACGGTGAGGAGAAGCCCGCACACGCAGACGGCCGGGAAAGCGATCAGATACGCAAGGCGGACGAGGGGTCGATCCTCGCTCTTCCCAAAGAGATCCATCAAGGTGGCGAGGAAGTAGCTGCCGCCGGCGAGACCACCCAGGAAAAAGTAGGCGACGATCAGCCAGCGCCAGTGGGGGGCGGCGGTGAAGAAGGTGCTAGACATCGCCACCTCCGCGGTTCCGGAAGCTGAACACGCTCATGAGACCCACGACGACAGCCCCGACCACGGACAACACGGCGGATGCCTTGAGGTTCCGTGACGGGAGCTGCGGATCCGGCGGCAGCCCGTAGACTTGCGGCTTGTCGACGAGCAGGTAGAAAGAGTTGAGCCCGCCGAGCATGCTCTCGTCGTCGCCGTACAGATAGGCGCGGGTCTCGCCGGTCTGTTGCAGCTGGCCCATCCGGGCCTGTGCCATCTTCTTGAGATCGACGATAGTGCCGAAGTTAATGGACTTGGTCGGGCAGGCTTTGGCGCACGCGGGCTCGAGGCCCACCTTCATCCGGTCGTAGCAGAGCGTGCACTTCTGGGCTGTGCCCGATACCGGGTTGACGCCGATCACCCCGAACGGGCACGCGCCGATACAGTCTCGGCAGCCGTTGCACATGTCCGACTGGATCACGACCGTGTCGAACTCGGTTCGGATGATGGCGCCCGTCGGGCACACTTCGAGGCAGCCGGCCCGGACGCAATGCTTGCAGACGTCGCTCATCATCAGCCATCGCCCCTGGCTGCGGTCGGGGCTGAACTGCTCGATGAACTTCACATGCCGCCAGTGGATGCCGTCGAGCTGGCGAGTGTTGTCATAGCTGTCCCCGGACAGCGTGCCGTGGCCGCCGTTCGTCGCCGGGAGCTGATTCCACTCCTTGCAGGCCACCTCGCAGGCCTTGCACCCGATGCACACCGTGGTGTCGGTGAAGAAGCCCATCGGCTCCGCCATCACGCCTTCTCCACGTTGCACATGAAGGCCTTCCCCTCGTGGATCGAGACGTTGGGATCTCCTACCAGGGCCGTGAGCTCGTTGCCGGCATCACCGGTGCTGAGCCCCTGGTAACCCCAGTGAAACGGCATGCCGACGTGGTGGACGGTGCGGCCGTCGATCGTGAACACACGCATCCGCCGCGTCACGAGGGCCTTGGCGCGGATGCGGCCACGCGGCGTCGAGACCGCGATCCAGTCGGTGTTGCCGATGCCCTTCTCGGCGGCGAGCTCCGGGCTGATCTCGACGAAAAACTCCGGCTGAAGCTCGGTGAGCCACGGGCTCCAGCGGCTCATGGCTCCCGACAGGTAATGCTCCGTAAGCCGGTACGTCGTCATGATGTGCGGGAATCGCTGGTCGCCGAGGGGCGCGAGCGCGTTGCCGTCGAGCTTCCAGTACTTGAGGACCGGGCTCGACTGCTGGCGGTAGAGCGGGTTCGGCACCGGCGACTCGACGGGCTCGTAGTGCGCCGGCAGCGGTCCGTCGGCGAGGCCGCCCGGCACGTAGAGCCAGCCGACGCCGTCGGCTTTCATGATGAACGGCTCCGTGCCGGACAGCGCGTCGAGCCCGATGGCGTCCGGTGCGGCCTTCGACAGCGGCGCCTTGGTCGGCGCAAAGTCCGGTACGTCGTGGCCCGTCCACTTGGCGCCGTCCCACCACACCCACTTCTTGCGCTCGCTCCACGGCCGCCCCTCCCGGTCGGCGGAGGCGCGGTTATAGAGGATGCGGCGGTTGGCCGGCCACGCCCAGCCCCAGTCGAGCTGCGCCCCCGGCGCTCCCGGGGGATCGGCCTGCTTGCGCGCGGCGAGGTTCCGGTCCGGGGCCGGGAACACGCCGCAGTAGATCCAGGAGGCGCAGGTCGTGGACCCGTCGTCCTTGAGGTCGCCGAAACCGGCCAGATGCCGGTCCGGCTGGTCGGTGTAGTACCCGTTGATCTCCTTGAGGATCTTGTGGGCGTCGGGCTCGCCGCGCTCGCGCTCGTGCGGATCGTCCGAGTCGTATTCCCAGACCAGGTGCTTGAATCCCTCGTCGCGCGGCAGCGTCGAATGCGCGTACATCTGCTTGAGCCGCCGGGCGAGCTGATGCGTGAACCAGAGGTCCGTGCGACAGTCACCGGGCGGGTTGGCCGCCTTGAAGTGCCACTGCAGCATCCGCTGAGTGTTCGTGAAACTGCCGTCGTACTCCGCGACCTGCGCCGCCGGAAAAAAGAAGACCTCCGTCCGGATGTCCTGGCTCCGAAGCTGACCGCTCTTGATCTCCGGGCTGTTCTGCCAGAACGTCGCCGTCTCCGTGAGCCAGTTGTCCTTGACGACGAGCCACTCGAGCCTGGCGAGCCCCTTGCGCTCCACGCTGGCGTTGAGCGAGGTCGCCGGGTTCTGGCCAATGCACAAGAGCCCCTTCACCCGCCCCTCGTTCATCGCCACGAACATCGGCAGGTGGGAGTGATCGCCGATGATCCGTGGGTGCCAGTCGTAGCCGAAGTCGTTTTCCTTCGTCGCCGCCGCCCCGTACATGGACTTGAGGTACGAGACCATGAACTTCGGGGTGTTGGCCCAGTACCCCCGCGGGGTCGTCTCCGTGAGGAGCCAGTCCCGCAGCGAGTCGTGTCGCTTCAGGGCCGAGGGGTGATTCATGTACCCGTGAATCGAGTGGTAGAGCGTGGGGACGTCGGTCGAGCCCTGGATCGAGGCATGCCCCCGGAGGGCCATCACGCCGGCGCCGGGGCGGCCGATGTTCCCGAGCAGCAGCTGGAGCAGCGCGCAGCATCCGATGGTCTGAGGACCGTTGGTGTGCTGGGTCCAAGCCACGGCGTACGCGAAGGAGGTGGTGCGGTCGCGGCCCGAATTGGCGAGGATCGTCTCCGCCACCTTGAGGAAGGTTTCCTTCGGACACCCCGTGACCCGCTCGACCATCTCGGGCGTGTATCGGCTGAAGTGCCGCTTCACGATCTGAAAGACGGTGCGCGGGTGCTGGAGCGTCTCGTCGCGGCGCGGCGGAGGCGTGAGCAGCGAGCGCACGAGCGGGTCGAACGGTGGCCCGGCCGGCGGCGTCGCGCGGGGGCCGGCGGGCGCTGCGGCGTACTGCCACGTCCGGGTGTCGTACTGACCGACGAAGCCATCGAGCGGCCACTCCTTGACGGACGGCGCGTACCGCATGAGGCCGGAAAAGACGCCGTCGAGGTCCTCCGTGTCCTTGAACTCGTCACCGACGATCGTCGCTGCGTTGGTGTAGTTGACGACGAATTCCCTGAAGAATGCGTCCCGCTTCCAGCGCTCGCTCTGGAGCACGTAGTTGACGAGCCCACCCAGGAAGGCGACATCGGAGCCCGCCCGGATCGGCGCGTGGATGTCCGCGACGGCGCTGGTGCGGGTGAAGCGCGGATCGACGTGGATGAGCTTCGCTCCCTTGAGCTTGGCTTGCATCGGCCACCGGAACGCTACCGGGTGGCACTCGGCCATGTTCGATCCCTGGATGACGACGCAGTCCGAATCGACCATGCTCCGCGGATACATGGTCGCGGCGCCGCGACCGAATCGAGTCCCCAGCCCGGGGACGCTCGAGCTGTGTCAGATGCGTGCCTGATTCTCGATCGCGACGACCCCCAGGCCGCGCATCAGCTTCTGCTGGATGTGGTTCCATTCGTTGTCGAGGGTGGCGCCGCCGAGCGAGAAGATGGCCGTGGTGCAGTTGACTCGCTTGCCGTTCTCGAGTCGCTCCATGAACGTCTCGTCGCGGGTTCCTTTCACCAACTCTGCCACCCGGTCCATCGCTCGATCGAGATCCCATACCTCCCACTCGGACGCGCCCGCGGCGCGGTGGAGCACCTTGGTGGCGCGGTTCGGGTTCACATGGAGCTGGTAGATCGCCGCCCCCTTGGGGCACAGCGTGCCCTCGTTGTGGGGGCTCCGGGGATCGCCCTCGATGTTGACGATCTTGCCCTCGACGGTGTGAATCAGCGTGGCGCACCCTACGGAGCAGTACGGGCAGACGCTCGGGACCGCTTTCGCATGCTTGATCCGCAGATCCTGAGCCTGGGCCAGCGTCGGGGCCAGGCTCGCGCCGAGGCCCGCGAGACCCCCGAGCGCCGTCCCCGTGAAGACCCCGGCCGACACCTTGAAAAGGTCCCGTCGTGACAGATCCATGGCGTCCTCGCTTCGTCCCGAAGGAACTGCGTCGTGATCCGGCTTTCGCAACCCTTTGGAGGGGGTCGAGCACTGACGCGAAGGGCTCGGCGAAGTTTTCAGCAAGAACACGCAAGCTTGGCTTGTCGACAGCCTTTCACGAGCGCTCCGCGAAACTTTGTCGGCCGGGTCGCATCTCAAGCCCCTGAGCACGGTGATCACGAGAGTCGACGAAAGGAGCCCTGATACAGTGAAGCGCCGCCTGGTTCCCGTTTTGGGTTCGTCTCTGGTCCTATGGGCTGTCACCGCCAGCGCCGCGGTCATCGCGCCGGATGACAACCCGAGCCTCAGCGTCGCCCTGGCACCGGTGCGTGTGGTCGTCGCCGCCTATGCCGAGCGGTTTTCGTCGTGGTCCTTCAGATGCGAGTTCAAAGGCGACAACAGTGAGCCGGAGGCAGTGAGATTCGACGTGTGGGACGACAGCTTCAAGAACCTGACTGTTTGGAATCCGCCCCGGCGCGCTCCGACGTGGAGAATCATCGCGACACGGGAGGAGCTGGAGCGAATGCACCTCGGTGTTCGAGCCAAGCGTGGCCTGTGGCTTGGGGGTCCTGGGAGCACCTGCAGCGTGGAATCCATGAAGACCGGCGAAGAGCTTAGCTTCGACGAAGCCTGGGTGGTATTCGGAGACATTCTGCGCAAACAGCAGGCCGCTGCCGCTGATCGCGAGGAGGCGTGGCGCAGAGCGATCCGAGAAAGACTGGGCATCGCCCAAGAGAAGGTTGACCGTCTCTCGCAAACGCACTGAGGAATGTGCACGGGCGGAGCGGGAAAGAGGAGTCGAAGATGGGCCAGACCATGCTGGCCAGGATGTCCGTCGCGCCGGCGGTGGACATCGACCACGACGGAGCCGGCCGCCTCTGGCGGCGACGGCTGTTGAAGACGATGCTGATCCTGACGCTGTTCACTGGTGGACTGGCCGTCTACGAGTTCGTCGAGTTTCACCCACCAGCGTCCCTGGTGGAGGCGCTTCTGCAGCGGCAGTAGACGGGCCGCGAGCAATCGCGAGGTCTGATGACCGACAAACAGCTCCGGCCGAACGCGCAGCCCTGGCGCGGATTGATCGCGCAGGGCTTCGTGCGGGTCGAGGACGCGGTCTACGTGGGCCTGGGAACGCTCCTGGCAGCGATCGCGCTCGTGCTGCTCGTCGCCGTGGCCGTCGCCTTCGTGCAGGCCCTGCTCGGCGCCACGCTGCCCGACCGCGCCGTGGATCTGCTCGACCGGATCCTCCTGATCTTGATGATCATCGAGCTCCTCTACACCGTGCAGTTCTCCTTCCGCGAGCACGCGCTCGTGCCGGAGCCCTTCCTGATCGTCGGGTTGATCGCCGCGATCCGGCGCCTGTTGGTGCTCACCGCCGAGTTCGCGCGACTCCTCGAGAAGGGCGAGCGCGCGTTCCAGGGAGCGATGCTCGAGCTGGGCCTGCTGACGGTGATGATCGTGGCCCTCGTCGTCTCGCTCGTGATCCTGCGAAAGCACTCTCCTCGAGTTGTCGCCGACGGCGCGGAGGCGCGGCCGTGACTGACTTCTTCTTCGCGCGCTCCCAGATGGCGCTGTCGCTGGCGTTCCACATCGTCTTCGCGGCGATCGGGATCGGCATGCCGCTCCTGATGGCCATCGCCGAGGGCCTCTATCTCCGTCGCGGGGAGGCGATTTACCTCGACCTCGCCAAGCGCTGGGCGAGGGGCACCGCCATCCTCTTCGCCGTGGGCGCCGTCTCCGGCACTGTGCTCTCCTTCGAGCTGGGGCTCCTGTGGCCGCGGTTCATGGAGTACGCAGGCGGGATCATCGGCATGCCGTTTTCGCTCGAGGGATTCGCGTTCTTCACCGAGGCGATCTTCCTCGGGATCTATCTCTACGGATGGGACCGTACTCCGCCCCTGATGCATTGGATCTCGGGGATCATCGTCGCCGGGAGTGGCATGCTCTCCGGCGTTTTCGTCGTCACGGTCAACGCCTGGATGAACGCGCCAACCGGGTTCGAGGTGACCGACGGCCGCGTCACGAGCATAGACCCGATCGCCGCCATGCTGAACCCGGCCAGCCTGCAGCAGGTCATCCACATGACGCTGGCCGCCTACGTTGCCACCGGCTTCATCGTCGCCGCCGTACACGCATTCTTTCTGCTGCGGGACCGACGGAACGTGTTCCATCGGCGGGCGTTCGGCATCGCGCTCGCCGTCGCGGCCGTCGGGATCCCGTTTCAGATCGTCAGTGGAGACATGATCGCCCGGATGGTCGCCGAGCGGCAGCCGGCCAAGTTCGCCGCGATGGAGGGCCACTACCGGACGCAACGCGGGGCGCCGCTCACCATCGGCGGGCTCCCGGACGACGCCGCCATGACGACCCGGTACGCGCTCCGGATTCCCCGGGGCTTGAGCCTGCTGGCCCACGGCGATCCGACCGCGCCGGTTCGCGGCCTCGAGGACATCCCTCGGGACGAATGGCCCAATACGCGCATCGTCCACTGGGCCTTCGACCTGATGGTGGGCGCCGGGTTCGCCATGCTCGGCTTGGCAGCCTGGGGCGCGTGGCTCTGGTGGCGGCGGGGGTTGCCCGACGATCCGAGGTTCCTGCGCGCGCTGGTCGTCGCTGGTCCTCTGGGTCTCATCGCGATCGAGGCGGGGTGGTTCGTCACCGAGGTCGGCCGCCAGCCGTGGATCATCTACGGCGTGATGCGCACGGCGGACGCGGTCACCCCGATGTCCGGACTGGTCGTGCCCTTCGTCACCTTCACCGCCGTCTACGTCTTTCTGTCCGTCATCCTCGTGTACGTGCTTCGCCGGCAGTTCCTCGAGACTCACCCGAACGCGCCGGGTCGCTCGGGAGCGGCCCCGGGAGCGTCGCGTGGCGGTTGAGCTCACGCTCGGGGCCGCCATCCTGGTGGCGCTCGTGCTCTACGCCCTTTCGGGTGGCGCCGACTATGGCGGCGGCATGTGGGACCTGCTGGCCTTGGGCCCCAGAGCGCAGCGTCAGCGCGAGGCCATCGAGCACGCGATCGGACCGATCTGGGAGGCCAATCACGTCTGGCTCATCCTCGTGATCGTGGTCCTCTTCACGGGCTTCCCGACCGCCTTCGCCGTCATCATGACGGCGCTGCATATCCCCATGACGGCGATCCTCGTCGGGATCGTGCTGCGCGGTTCGGCCTTTGTCTTCCGGAGGTACGACGTCCGTGACGATGCGGTGCACCGACGCTGGAGCACGCTCTTCGGCGCGGCGAGCTTCTTCACGCCGTTCCTCCTGGGGCTGTGCCTCGGCGCCCTGGCCTCTGGCGAGATCCGCGTGGCCGGTGGGCGCGTGTCGAGCGGCTTCCTCGCCGGCTGGACGGGCCCGTTCGCCGTCGCCTGTGGTCTCTTCGCCCAGGGGCTCTTCGCGTTCCT